>Ga0078972_1001147_pt1 | contig 102803 bp, 79 predicted proteins | sample YelNatPaOPGAMG01_FD_67568 | JGI IMG/M metagenome (GOLD analysis project Ga0078972, IMG submission 67568) | Hot spring thermophilic microbial communities from Obsidian Pool, Yellowstone National Park, USA - OP-RAMG-01 (SPADES assembly) (version 2) | ecosystem: Environmental > Aquatic > Thermal... | reverse complement strand
TGCAGACACCCAAGCAGAGTAGTTGGAAGGTTTGTGTAGGTCTGTACCATTGGTGTTTGTTTTAGATACGAAACATCGAATAATGAGCTCCTGCGTCTCTATTGCGAGGAAAACTAAGAAATATTTCTCGCGTGGGAAGTGGTCTCTCTTTAGGGACAGGCCGTCGTCGTTCGAAGTGGAACGCATATACGCGTACCCATGCTTCGACCTTCAACCTACGAAGCGAGAATTCGTAGATGTTTTCTTCATCTAACCTCGTTCGGCCTAAGCTTGGAGCCATGTGTATCAACCGCTTCTGGCAAGCCGAGCACCAACAAGCATTTTCAAGGCTCGCGCAGACTGGTGATCCGCGGAGGATGCTGGCCCAATCGGAGACTTCACAACGTTTCATCCAGTTTTCAAACAAACGCTCCGTGTCATATATTTTTATATCTGCTACCTGCAAAGAAGGATCCGTTGCTGCAGATGACTCTATCTAGTTGAGTGTCAGCCTCACGGTAGCGCACCTACCCCATAGTTTCTCGGTACCGATCAATACCTAGTCTCGCATTTCCGAGTGGGATCTCCGTTGGACTTTGGAAACTCCATAGTCTGAATTGGTCTTTCGAAAGCAGCCAAGGCTATTCTTCTACGTCTGCGGATTTGTTAATCGAGAATTGAGCATGCTTGCCTGCTTGATCAGTGTCGTTTTATGTGGAGCAGCTTTTACTTGAAATTGTCTGGTATGATGTCCAATCATATTCCCAGAAGCGTCGCTCCATCTCTATTTGGGTGACTAGCGGGCAGGTTAGAGCCACCAATACATGCCCTCCTCTACACGACAATTTCCCCAGCAAGATCCCGGAATGTCTCCATGTAGTTATCGATCCATCAGCTGGACAGGGCCATCAAGTCTACAGACCAATTCCATTTTGAATTTCCACCTTACTCGGTTTATGATGCCAGCACTTGTTTCGCAATGTGCTTTTCATACAGCACATTCCCCAGTACACATCCTATTTCCCAGAACTCTCTATCCGGAAACCTTGCCCCGGATTCCTTGTTCTCTTTTGTCGACGTACTTGCGCGAGGCACGATCACTAGCTCTGTCAGTCAGCGGAGACATTATTCAATATCTTGGCCTCTCGCATTGATTTCTGTTCGATGCCTCGCTGCGACCGCTTCATCGGAGGTTATTCGGAGTTTCTCGCATATGAAGGCGCTTTCGAGGGTGGAGAGCTTCCTCATGCTATTATTCAGCGTCTGCAATATTGTGTGCAATCTAGCTTGCGGGCTGCTTGCGTGGTTCAGCTGCTTGCCCTGCTGTATTCTGTATGGAAAGAAAACAGATGCTCAATCCGTTCTTGCAACTTGATATTTGGCAGTTATCCCCGGCAGTAGAAGATGAATGCCTAAAACATCCTTCTATTTAACAATTTACCTTCTCGGGAGAATCTGCCTCCATCCGGTAAAAGCTGTAGAGGTGGTGCATCTTGCTTCCTCGCCGTGGTGGCAGTTTTCAAACACGACACACGTTGCTCTCCGTCAGCACTGCCTTCCCCTTACACACGGGGAAGACGCCGACGGTCTTCATGGCATCCTCGTAGTCCAGCTCCTTCGTTCTCGACTCTCGGTTGCTTTCGTTCGGCATAAGCATTCTACTGATATATCCTGAAGCAGCGTCCGGATGCTAAGACGCACTTGTGCGAAAAGATGGAGTACTCTGGAGCTCGTAGTACCTGCGTATACTCGGAAGTTGCCGCTCTTCTTTTCCATTGTAAGCATGCAGCTCTTTCCGTGCCGGGATATTCTGGTGCGATACATACGTCATACGCCCGAAAAGAATCACCGAAAGCATGTTATATTATGTACCAGATCACACAATGAGCTCCAACAATAGAGATGCCCAATTCTGAGCGCTTTACTCTATATTCCAGAGCAAATGCGCTCTCTGCAGTTGCCGCAAATGTGCTCTTCTCGGATGACGACCGCCTTCAGCATTCTCTGGCGCATTCAGTGCGAAGCAGTTCATAGCTATCACTATACTAATCACTATTGCAGTACGCTTTATGACTTGCGAAGCATTGTTGGCTCTTCACATCAGGAGGAGCGCCCTCTCACTCGTTTAATATCCGATCGAATGTGCGGCAGGCCGCCTACTTGGTTCACCGTTGCTCCCACATCCGTCCTTGATGCAGCGATGTGCGCTCCGAAGGCGCCTCTCATCTTCGAAGCCATGAAACTTCAGACAAGGGCCAAGATATTCGACTTGAGGCCTCGCCGCCGTAACGGCTGGTCCACAACGTCAAGATTCAGTTCGTATAGCTGATCTGCCTTGTCGATTTCGTACGTTGGTTCAATAACCTGCGGTTTCGTCTTCTCTCGACCTTCCGTATATTCGCCACGCCACTGAAAATACGAGCCCGAGTCCGAGAAGCGCCCCTGGGTCGCCACTTCGACTACGCGGCGGCTGGCCTCCTCATTCGGAATCTATTCCCGAGTGATGTACTTCTGAAGAATCGGGAAGAATATGTTGCGGAACCTGCCACGCTTTTCACGTAAGAGGTTGCTATCGGCGACACATCCCGGGAAAATCGCCACAGGGGTCACCCCGTCGCGGCCGTATCGATCACTGAGCGCCTTCATTGTCAATACGTTGGCGGCTTTGGCGTCTTTGTAGGCTTTTGTGGGCTCAAACGGACTATTCTCTTCCATGCCAGTCGTCCGCGGTCCGAGTCTTGCGTCGACACCAGACAAATCACCAAGACGAGCCTGCGGGGGGATCTTTCCCGGCAGCGAGTTCGGCGTGTGTGTCTGAGTCGTCAAGAACACAATGCGCCCGCGCGATATTTTCAGCTTCGGCAACAGATGCTGACAGAGAAGAAAATGGCTCAGATGGCATACCTGCATGGTTTCCTCGATGCCGTCCACCGTGAAACGCGGTTTCATGTCCCGCGGATGCCATATTGCGGCATTGCAGGTCAGGGCAGCCAGGTGATCGACGCGCGCCACACTCGATAGCTCTCTCGCAAACTTCAACACAGAGGCGAAATCAGCCAGATCACAATGCAGCACTGTATAGGCGTCCTTAGGAAGGTCCACGCTGTTTGCTGCACGCTCTGGCCGGTCGATGTCACGACATGCCATGACGATGTGCCAATTGCCCTTGTTGATCAGAGCGCGAGCTGCATACAGACCGACTCCAGAGGACGCGCCAGTGATCACGGCGATCTGCGATTGCTTCGGGCCCATACGAAAATGCAGCGCGTGCTGCCGGCGCTACAGGCGAACGCTGCACCACCAAGGGAAGCGGATGCTGACAGTGGTGACGATGTCCAGCTGTGAAGCACCTGTCACGTGCGGTACCCAGCGGAAACGGTGCTCGAGTTGCAGCGGGTGCGCCAACTATGTGTTTTTCCTGGCACAGCGGAAAACAAACCAATACGTCTTGCAGTTTTTTGGGATAGATTTTCTTTGGTGGTAAAGCTGCCAACTTCATCACCGACTAAAGTCGTTCGCGTACGCATACATTTCCAGGGAGAAATCTCTTTTTCGTTGCTGCACGAGTGATCGCCCATCAATTGCGCAGAGTCCGACTTGTAACTCCCGTAGACTGTCTAGCGTTGAGCGCATCGAGCACAAGCGCTCAATGTCTTCCAAAGAGACTAGGCGAAACTCGCGGTTTGCCGAGCAATAATCTCGTCAGTACTGGTAACTCAGTGCTCCGCATTGTTGCGCTCAGATAGCGCAAAGATCGTAGTGGCACGATGCTGCACCCCGGGGTACGGCGCCGCGGACACGCAAGGGAATTCCCTCCGGCGGGATGATATCGGTGCATACGCATCTGGTAAGGCGATGGTTCGAACACCAGAGCCATTAGGGAATTCCCTCCGGCGGGATGATATCGGTGCATACGCATCTGGTAAGGCGATGGTTCGAACACCAGAGCCATTAGGGAATTCCCTCCGGCGTTATGCTTTTTTGGTTCGACAGAACGTTTCTACTGACCATGCATCCCATGTTTCCGGGTCGATATTGGCTTTCGGGAAAGCGTCCATCATGTTGGACTACTTCTGCACGTTACATCGCTTTTGCTTACTCTCTGCTGTACTGGTCGTCTCATTTTTTCTATTGTGCGCCGGTTGCCTGCCATGAGCACCCGCCGTAGCATCTCTATCGCTGGTGCGGATGCGCTACGAAAACAGAACAGCTTTGGCATACCACTGAGCCCGTCGGAAGAGGCATTGTACAAGCGATACGGAATCAGGGCTATGTATATTTTTGGGAGCCTCCAATCTGGACAGGCTGACCTTCTGCCTGTGGTAGCGGGAAGCGGTATTGTAGGATTCCTCCGCAACCAAGGTGATGCCCAGACCCAGTATACGCGCTCCTAGTGCCAAAATCAAATGCGTTTCGGACGAGGTGCTCAGGTGCGTCACATCACCCACCACCGCAGAGTCACACGGCGTACAAGCCGGTAGAGTCTCACGGCTTGCAGACCTTGCGCCTAAAAGGCAACTGTTTGACCAAACGCAAAAACTTCCTGCTTTGAACGTTTATTGTAGATGGCAATAGAACTTGCTATTCCGTTTGTGGATATTGGTTAGTTTTCGGCATTTTCTATTTCGTGCGCCCTGGCAACGCATCTCGGAATCTGGCCGTCACTTCACACGACGTTCTTCTCGCCGATGATGCGAAACGCGGTAATGACCTCTTTTGGAGCTATCGCTCTATCGGGGCCAGTTGTATTTGCGCTCGAATCGTAGAGAAGGATAGTTTCGGCTTCAATTGTGTTTCATACTTCATGTAAGGATATTTAAGTGATTTCAGCCGTTCAAAGCAGAAGCGTCCAATGTGTTCTCCCCCAAAAAACAAAAGGTAGACTCATGTAATTGGAAGTAGAGGGTTTTGGATGACCGGTGTTGCCCGAAGTTAGAAGAAAACGAGGAACAGTGCCTCGCAAAGAGAAACAGGACAAGAAGAAGAAGCAAATGGGGGAGGCCTTTTGTCGATGGCTGCAAGAGTGACGTCTCTACGATGAGATGGTGGTGGAATCCTGTCTTCTTCGACGTATAAAGGATCCGTACGAGGGAGAGTTGCGAGACGCTATGAGAAACCGTGTCGACTTGTACTCCATGAGTATTTCCAAAGCGTCGTCACGACTGATGCATTTGGCGAGGGAGATGTACGAAAACGTGGCGCACTTGGAAACGGTCGAGATTCCGGACGATTTTTTCGATAGGACCTTTATTCGACACCTGATGCTTGCCACAGCGGAAACGCGGAGGGAAAATGTGCTAGTCCATGGCCTTTACGAAAACATCCCTTTTACAGGTTCGAGGCTACTCGATACAATGCTGACCGGGATATTTACATGTACGGAGCGATGGAGTATATCACGAACCTGAAGAATCTTTTGGCAGTGAACCTCGAACGTTTCATGATACGCACCGTGTCTGCACACTGCCCGGGCATCTCTCGCAAAGGAGTATGGGCGATTATCAATGGCATCACGAACGATCGTAAGCGTGAAGATGAGGTCGAATTTGTCAGGGAGAAGGCGTCATGCAGGAGTACGAATGGAGCTTCTGTAATCCGTGCGGCTATACAAGAGCACCGCGCAGTCTTGGGGTTGGCGAATCCAACAGACAAGATGTCAGAGTTGAAAAAGATAAGGAAAGATACTATCGCCTCATCCTGCACTATTTCGTGTTTTTAGACCGTGAACTCGAACGCAAGGCAGCGATGAAGCTGAGTGGGGAAAAAATGAAGAGTTGGGGAGACGGAAGGCGGCCATAGTAGGGAAGCGCTTCAACGTGGTTCCAATGCGCAACATCAAGTCACAATTTGTCACCATCGACTCCAGAACCCTTCATGGCATCATGAGAGAGATCAGTCCCGAGTTCAATGTTAACAGGGCGGAGGTGACCCGTGAAACCCGCGAGACGCACTGGAAGAATCCCTTCGATTTCAAACGTCACAAAGTCAGCAAACAAAAGAAATTCACCGGGATGATCGAAACCGATGGATTAGCCATGTGTGTACACTGTCGGCGGTTGAAGGCAAATCGTCAAGTTCCGTCTTCGATATTGCCCGTTACGAAGCATGAATATGAGAAGGAGGCGGATCCTGCGATACAGAAACTGCAGGATAGCGACTTTGTCGTCGGCCTTAACCCCTGGAACACAAACATTATAACCATCGCTGTACTAAAGCGTCCGGAAGATTGCACCGACGGCAACTTACGTCAGAAATATATGCGTCTTCTGAGGTTCTCGAGAGCAATATACAATGGAGAATCCGGTATGATCAATGCAAGGAAGAAAATCGAGACTTGGACTTCAGGAATGAAGGATCAAATGGAAGCTTTGAGCGAGGTGACGAGCCGCGGAGCGGACTTTGAAGCTTTTCTGAAATTCATGGAAGTTCGCATTGCGCATTGGGATGCGCTGTAGGAGGAGTATACAAAGCCTCGGTGGGCTCGTTTGCTTGTGAACTTGTACTGCGGGAAGCAGCGTGCATTCGCGAACTTTTTGAATGAGTTGAGTGCCTTGAAGAAGGATGAAAGTCAGAGGCTTGTAGTATCGTATGGGGCAGGACGCTGGGCGTCGAAGAAAGGGACTACACTAGCTCCAACCACAAGACCGTACAGGGAGTGTGCACGACGCTTCGTTACGATACCGATAGATGAGCTCCGAACATCGTATACTCACCATGAACTGGGATGTACACCTCAAAAAGTCGAGATGGAAAAGTGTCAGCGGAGCCCTGAGGATATAAAAAAGTACGGACCGCTGACGGAGGAGCAAATGGAAAGGAAGACGAAAGTTCGTGGACTCCTTGCATTAGTAAGTACAACCAATAATGGCAAGGAACGTATGGAGTTTGTGAACCGAGACTTTAACGCCGCCATCAACATCAGGAGATGCGCGGTGATGGAAAAAAAAGACCCCCAGAGTCGACACGAGAGAGAATTCTGTTGGACAACCACCCAAAGTGGAATTATATGAGAAAAAGCTTGAATAAGTCGTACGTGGCCGGTCCAAAAAAATGGGAGGCGTCTGTACCTCAGTTCCAAACGTTCTGACTAGGGCGCGTTTGCCGCCACTGCTGTACACCGCTGGCGACGTTCGACTTTAGAACAGCGTTGATGGTGCTGCGATGAACCGCGTCCTCCTTGATCGTCTCTTTCCTTTTGTTCGAGCGCAGGTTCCGGAACAAGTCGAGTTCTCGCTGAGCGAGCACGGTCCGGGTCGTTGTTTCGCTTTTACACCGCTCTACGGGAACGTTCTTGCAGTCGGACTCGCTGACGGCACCATTGCGTTATATGACCTCGTAACGAGAGCGCTTGCCAAAAAGCTCTACGGACACACGAGCGACGTGTTCTCGCTAAGCTTTGTGCCACGCTCTACCTGGCTGTTGAGTACGTCTCTGGACGGCAGCCTGCGCCTTTGGGATGTATCTCAGCTGCGCTGCATTGTCTGCGTGCGCTTCGAGGCACAACTTGCGAGAGCTTCCGCACATCCACGCTTTCGGCAGAATCGCCTGTGTTGCGTCTCACAGACTGGCCAACCGGTTCTTCTGGTACAGCTGCCTGTCGAACCAGGAGAGTACCATGTGACTCAGTGCCCGTCTGTTTGGGTGCTGTGGTCGGGCCCCGCATCCACGCTGACGATGAGTGCGCAGGAGCGGACTCCGACTGAGACTTTACAAGTACCGGAGTGTGCACACGTCCATGCTTCAGACACCGAGGACGGCAACTCGGTCTGTACGCGGAACTCGGATGCGCTCCCACCGGTACCTGAACGTGCACCACTGCTTCGAGAGCTCGGTACGCACGGCGCTGTGGAGTTGCCGCCGACGCTGACGGGAAGCATCACGATGCCAGTAGCGTACTTGGCTGCTGAATTCGACCCCACTGGTGCCTACATCATCACACATGCTGCAGAGCAACCTGGTCTCTTGAAGGTTTTCAAGATCGAGCGCGCTACAGAGGCAGGCTCGGGTCCGAGGCTCACCGTTCACTGTTCCGCATCGTTCGCACTGCCGCCCCGTGCATTCGTGAAACAAATACAATTTGCTGAACGAGGGGACCTGTTCCTGGTTGTGGCGCATGATCGAATTGTTCGGGTTTTTGAGTGGAAACCGTTCGAACCGAACAAAGTAAGACTCTGGCGAGAGCTGAAAGATCGCGTTTCCTCAGTACAATGGCGATGGGCTGCATTCGCGAGCCACGACGAATTTCTAGTTGCTGGAACAGCGGCAAGCGCTGACCATCGCCTCTATATTTGGGATCTGAAGGCGAATCAATTAGTGAAACAATTGGATGGGCGCCCCAAAGAGTCCCTGAGTATGCTAGCGTACCATGCGAATCTTCATGCACTGCTAGTCCTGGTGTATCAGAGTGGCTCCATTCTTGTCTATCACAAGACCGTAGCGGAGAACTGGAGTGCATACGCACCATCATTTCGAGAAGTATCTGAAAATGTCGAGTATGTGGAGGCAGAGGATGAATTCGACTTTGACCCCGACGGGAGCAGCGTATATGATCGCCGTCGTCGCAAACATTTCGCTCCAGCTGATGAGGATGCTATCGTGGTCGACATAACCGGGAGGCTCCCCGATTCTGATCCTGGATACCAGCGATTCGCGGAAGCCGGCTGGAACGCGTCGTCGTCGTCGTCCATGTCGTCGTCCAATGAGGAGCTGCTCTGTCTACCGGTAGACATCCCGCTGGATCTACCTCCGTTAGCATCAGAGGCTTCCTGGATCGGCGAGTATCGCGCGCTACGCAGACACGAATCTGAACAGCAAAGCTGCAGCGCAACGACGCTTCAACAAGATGATGCGTCGGCAGGTACCTCAAGTCAGGCAGTCATGCGCACTGTACGTGATGATCCTGCCGGCCAGCTGGCCAAATAGTTTTCAAGTAAACGCTCGAATTGATCGAGTGTGGCTCTATGAGCAACAGGCATTGCCAAGAATTTACTTCGATGTCGAAGAAAGGTCGTGACCGACGCTCCATACGTCGCTTCCACAAAGTCCGGATGCTCCCGTATACTTCCCGTTACCGATTTGCTTTTTCGTGTGCCTGTTACAGTTTTCCTTTTCAAGTCATGGATGCTTTGTTCATATTAAGCAAACGAATCCGAAGCCGGCATACGCAAAGGCAATGGAACGCCCAACAATCCCGAGTCGATTTCCATGTGCATCAGTTGCGGGAGCTGGACTGCAATCTTGCACTGCATACGCACAGGCAACTGGTTCACGAGGTGCGCAAGGATTGTTTAGAAAATCGTGTCAACATATCGCCAGTCGGAGGACCTCGAGGCCGGCAAGCATCACTTGCCGCACCTGAAGCGAAAGGTTCCTGAATCCATGGGCTAGCATCCATCCATTGACGGCGGACAAGTGATCACGATCCACGACAAGCGCGCTCTGGAATCGAACAGAGCGCACTGCGCGACAGAGGGTCGTCCAGTAGACAACTTGTGTGCGGCTTCGAGATCGCTTTCTAGAAACGTTCACCTGGTCCTCGAGAATGGCGATGAGGTCCGGGAAACCGGCTTTGGATTCCTTAGGACTGTATGCGCCCAAGAGTCACCTTGAGAGAAACAAATCGGAAACTTCAAGAATTCATGATTCGAGCATGCTACACGTAACGACCGGACAGCTCATGAATCCCATACGTATAAATCGGGAAATGATCGGGCTCATTTTACGCACGCTGCTTCACGGGCGTCACGGAGCATCCTGATGCTGGCGATGTACCACACAGTCCGGCGGTAAAGAGGCGAAATCACCACTTTGGAAAGACAAATGTGCAGACGAATTCACTGCGTAAATGCGTAAGCCGTTCATGTTGCACTTTGAGTGTCAAGGCTGAATATATAGGAAAGCTTAGCGCCGAAATCGAAAGCCAAGAACTGAACGACTATTTCAGTGCTCTATTTCCCTCAGAAATGGAGGCATCAGACGCTACCGGGCGAAAACCTGGTAGCGATTTGACCCATTTGCATGCCGAGCTTTGGCGGTAACCCCACAAGTCCTAGCACGCTCCTGTCGCACGCTCCGCAGTACATCATGAAGTTCGTCTCTCGATACCGGATGCCTAGAGCGCGTTCACCTGCACAGTGGCGCAGAGCAAGATTCATGTTCATGATCCAGTTGAATCACGTCACCAAGCGCATACGTGGTGCATCCTCAGGCCACCAGGTCCGTCTGCAGGGCACGGCGATACCGTCCCAGGGCCCAAATCGCAAAAACCGTCTCGTAGTTGTACGTGATCATGCAGTTGCGATTGAAGACGCCCCTGATAAGCTGCTGATCCCACGAGCCATCGCTTGAGCATTGTGCGGACATGAGCACACGCGCTGCACGGTGGACAAGTTCCCGTTGTTCCGGACCGCGTTGATACCAACGCGCCGCGAGCAGCGTCATCAGCGCCCAGGCGGTGTTGACTGTCTGTATTTCGGGAGAATGATGCCAACGTTTCTCGCTGCAGCTCTCAAAGGTCTCGCCCCAGCCACCGAGACCGCTGGGGTGCTGGTGCTCTTCCAGGAACTGGCATGCGCGTTCCAGCGCTGGACACGAGTCAAGTCGCTCACCGGCATCTACGAGCGCCTCGACAGCGAACCAGGTACCGTAGGTGAAGCACACACCCCAGTTCCCGTACCAGCTGCCGTCAGGTAGCTGGATTCGCTTCATGAATTGGACACCCCGCCGGATTGCTGTAGCAATCTCAGCAGTCCGCGGATGATTCGGATAAGCTTTCAGAAAGACAATGAGCGTGCGCACACAAGCACTCGTGCACTCTACGTGATCCCAGTCAATCATAATATCACTGAAGACCTCGCTTGGATTCAGGTATTCAAGCCACGGATAGCTGCGGGTGTTCTCATACGTTGCCCAACCGCCGGACGGGTTCTGGAAGCTCAGTATCACGTTCACCGCATCGAAGATGCGCTCGTCGTTGATCGGTGGCTCCAGAAGCGCCTCCTTGCCGCGCTCTCGGAAGAGCGCACGAATGGCTAGCACGGCGCGAAGACCTTCGGCGGTGCAGTCGGAGATGGGCCACCCATGATCCCTGGTACTGAAGGGCCAGGCCCCCTTGCTGATATGACGATAGAAACGAGCCGCTTCCGGAACATCCTCGAGAACCTGAGACATCTCGAGGTAACGCCAGCAAGCGAGAAGCACGCGCTCCAGGCACGAGTCTGTGTCGAGAAAGAGGTCGGCGCTCTCTGCGTATGCCTGTGCGGCAAACGCCGTATCCCACAGCTGCGACCCATTATAGCCCTGCATTTTCATTCCGTCCTCAGCTACCCAGAGATAATCTTTCACTCGATCTTGATGCGCTCGAAAATGTGCTTCCGCGTCAGACGAGGTGCGATCATACCAGGCAACGAGCATGTTAATGGCCTTATTCACAGGACCGATGCAAATCCATTTGGTGTTATAATCCTCCTGACGCACCTGGAGCAACGTCTCTTGCAGGGCTCGCGGCCGAAGCCACCGATCACGTAGACGACGAATAAGCGGGTTGTTGCTCCACTCGTACACATAGAGCACATCCCAGAGCCATTTCTGCACTCGCGGACGATGCGTATACTCATCCAACGAGCTGCAGACGTGTCGGTACCGCGGCCAATCAATCTGATCATAAGGCTCAATGTACAGCTCCTCACGCAACGCAAGCACGAGCGGCGTTTCTGGACCACTGGCACGCTTTCCGTATATGTGGCTCATGGGTAGGTACACCACCCGACAGTGGCACCAGTAGCGTGCCGGCATAATCGGATTTGCGAACCAGCCAATCGCCGGACGGGTGCTACCCGTAGGATCACCGCTTCCGTACGGCAGCAGCCACATCTCCGGAGTCAGCGGATTCATGCCTCGCCAACTGTAGCAACCAAGGCAGGCCAGCCAGAACTTGCCCCAGGACGGTGTCATAACAGCACCACCGTGTTCATGAATAAAGCGGCGAGCGGAGACCAGCGGCTCCTCGGAGGCCTCCATACCCAGCAGACGCAGCGCAACATAGTTCAGCACAGTACCAAACATTCCCGAGGGCGCTTCAATGTGAAGTCCCCAGCCACCATCCGGATTCTGCATGTTCAAGAGATAACGACGCATTTCCACACGATAGGGCTCAGGCAAAGCGGTGCGAGAAATATAGCACACAATCAACAGACCAGGCAAAAGAAACATAGGTCCGCCGTAGTCACCGGGCCAGTGTCCGTCGGGTTGCTGCAGTCGAGCGTACCAACAGAAGCCTCGCCACAACGTCGCGTCAAGCTCACCTAGCGTTGCTGCTTTCGCATACTCCTCAGAGAGTTCCGCGTTGCTCAGCACGCCCTGGGCACGCAAGAGCGCTTGGATCCTATATACCTGATCCGCTGCCTGTTTTCGCTCAAATCGGTGCTCGTGGAAGGTCCTTCTGGCCTCCTCGATGAGCGCAGCTTCCTTTGCAAGCGCTGGGTCATCAAGGTTCGTCTCTGCGTCACTGGTCGAGAAAGTCCACCATTGCCTGCCGTGGTCGCTGTGCAAACGCCACATGCTCCGTGACAGAGTGACGCTAAACAGAGACACGCTACGAGACGAGGCACTTACGCCCCGAGCGACCTTTTTTGTCGGCGCTCGTGCTCCGCTTGCAGCCACGACTGGAGGCGTTCGTGGCCGGAAACAGCGGCGATTGCAGCGCCGGCTTCGGAGCCAACGCTCCTGAGGAGCATCGCTGCACGAAGAATTCGCAGGATGCTTTGAGGCATTCGCTAGACGCGTGACATGTTGAAGGGATGTGCTCAGCAGTCTAGGAGCGTGGAAGATGGTGTTCGTTCAACAACCGTCCAGGATACCTGGGCGTGCTGCATGTATGAGGCGCTTCAGCTGTGCTGAATCTCACTGATCTGTTTTGTACCAGTGGCTTGGATTCCAGGCGAGCATGCGATCCGCCAGCTCTTCTGACTGCTCATTTTTGTTTATCACAGCCCTTCAATGATACACCATGATGTTTCTAGTGAATGCTGAGGAGATTCCCGGAATGTTCATGCCACAAATAAGCGACTGGACTGTCATACCGCGCTGCACATATCCAGATGTTGATCTGGGCATGCAACTCGCGGAGCAGGGCATGCTTGCGAGCCCGTTGCTACAGGGTGGAATCATCCCCAAGCGGGTCTTTCACCCTCATTTTTCTTCGATATCTGGCATTCACTGAGCTTACCGTACACCATCTCTCTCATTCGGCTCTGTTTTACTGGCTTCTTCTCTTCCAGTTTCAGCGCGTACCCGTGCTCGTGTCGGATATGTGTCGTCCCGTATGCATTGAAAAGGATTTCGTACAGATTTCCGCACTCGTCGAAAGCGCTCTGCGATGATCTCCGAGTCCAGATCTTGGGCGCTACTGCAGGTCTTTCGCCACAGGCTGCAAAACTAGAAGGTGACGTCTCGGTTATTTCCGTCTGCGACGCATTCAACAGATTGACGACCTCCGTTCGCGTTCTGATGTACTCCAGTCGACTATCGTCTTCGTGAGCCATTGAGGTGTTCACGTACGATCTGAAGCGAAGAATCTCTTCCGTCGCATCGCGATTTTCGGGAACGCGAAGGTGAGGCTGCGAACCCAGCAGTGTGTGCGCTCCATAAAGCGTCGAACGTTGACCTGAATTTTGTTCTTGTTCTTAGGGTTGGCTCCAGACCTGTTGGCACGTTGGCAGTGAAAAGCTTTCTCAATCCATAAAGTTGCGCGGCAACACGTTGAGGACATCTCTGAAGCATTTGTGCAAATACGTAAATCTGCTCTCAGATCGTATTGAATCCTCTGTCCCGCGTATCGACTGCCTTGCGACACCAAGGTTTGATCGACGCATTCGAAGTGAACGTGAACAGCTGACAGGCCAGCGTCCGGAACGCAGACGAACAGTTGCTTGGAGACGTCATAGAGACTGGGGTGAAAGACGTGTTTGCGAAGCTCGATTTTACTGAAAACTGCGTCACAAATGCGAACGTCCCTTCTATATCTATGTATTCGTGAGCGTCAAAACGGGGTTTTTAAACAAAAATGACGCCTTCGACTGCACTGAACAAGGCAGCACATACTGGAAAAAGAGCAGCGAAACGCCGATGGCGGCTGCGTGTTTCTTAATGGCTCTTTGAGGAACGGAGTGCAACGCGATCCAATAGCAGGACAGAGGAATTCGGGTTGGAAATGCCCCGAAGCGTGCTTCGGAAAAGGACGACGTTTTGGACGATTCTGCGCGTTTGGCGATTCATTGGCAACTACACCGCTGAGTCGACGCAAGGGCTCATGTCGTCGTCACGCTTGCTTGTTCCTTCTCTAAGAGCAGCTGTTCGGGCTGCTGTGAGTACGACTGCGAAGGTTTTATATGCTTCACCATAAAGTGGAATCGGCTGAGACGGATATTCGTGGCTTCTCTGATACGCATTCGGGTCTCGGTACGAAATCGCAAGTGTGTAGCTCAGCGCATGATTGTCTCCCATCGAAGCACTCTTCTTCCTGTGCACGTCCGTTTCGATGTAACTCCATTTGTATCAAATGTGCGGATACATCGCATCCTGTGTCGTCCTTGATAGTTTGGCAGAGAAAATGTACGCGTTTGACTGGATCGACGGGCGCGAGTCGTCCAGATACCAAGTTATAAGTTCTGGCTTGTGTGCAAGAATTTAGGGATCAGGACCATGAAAAGCCCGATTCATGTACGAGCTTACGGCAGAATAACTATACATAAGACGCAAAGGCTGTTTTGTCGCAAGCTGATCGTAACAACGTAAATCTATCACGGGAAGTTTGCCCAGTCTGCATGATCCATTGCTATTGTTCAATGTCCGCGACAGAAACAAACGATCAACAAGGATTTGCTGATCAAGATGTTCCAGAACTTGCTGCTCTGAATAGGATGCCCAATGCCCCTGTGCGGGGTGATTCGAAAAGGACACGATCTATTCAACAAGGACGTGGACTCAAGGTACGCTTCGGGTCGTGCTCAGTGCTGCTGTCGCCCAAATTAACAGAGCGCGACGGACGTTAGCTATTGCAGCATGCTGCACCTCAAAAAGACGATACGCTGTCTCGAGTGATGACATGAATGAGACCTGCGTCTTTTGTCGTCCTTTTTTCCCAAGTGATCCAACACCAGAGGATGCCCAGGGACTGAATTTGCGACGGGAGCGCCGTTCTGTCTGCAGACAGTCACCGCAACTTTACAAGATCGATTGTATCTGTGTGCCCTGGAGAGCTACGACCTAAATTGCTGTGGAATACGCATGCTTCCGCGGAAAAACATGGGTTGAAGCAAGCTTACAACCGGCTGTCTTGCACTAGGTGGGGTCCGATTTGTTTCGTGCATTTAGCGCCAAAGAATTCTTACCACGTCGCACAGCGTTCCCTACGCTGCCCGGATTAGATACACACAGCACAAAGCCGAGTCTTTTGGGGTGAGCATCGGATGCGAGGCTGCTTCACACATTTGCGCATAGCATAGAGGTTTGGGCCCTAACGCCACTGGTGTCGGGAGAGCTAGCTTCATGCCACAGTCCATTCCTGACCTCCCGCTCTGGTGAACTCTTCGATGAGCGGAGCACGCGGCCGTCAGAGCAGCCTCGGTGCCGGTTCCGAGGGCGACTAAATCCGTTGAGCAAGTGCATCCAAAGGCCGAGCAAGCTCGTTCGTCCTTTGCCTCCACACTATCGTTCGCTGAGTAGCGTCATTGCGACGAGCACTCCCCGCGGCACACGACCTCCTTCTCCGCGTCATACATGGACTCTAAATGTCTGTAATGCTTTCGCTGATTGGACAGAAATGCAGACAAGCCAGGTACGCAATGAGCGGCAGAATTGACGGCCCCGGCCCCCTCAGAGCACGATGCATGCGCTCTTAGTACGCTGCAAAGACTGGCGACCTGAGACCTCCAGCGCAAACGAGATTGGAGGCTTGTAGGTGTTCGCGAACCCAAGCGAGTGCTACCCAGATGCTTGCTGTCGCTCGAGGCCCGCACCCCTGATACGTAGAAGGGTGTGCACGATCGGTCTGGCAGCGAAAGCATTGCGTCCGAACCGCGCTCAGTGAGGCCGCCAGCCAGCGGGTACGCAACCAGTTATACGCAGGACCTCCAACGATCACCGCAAATTCCATGCATGAGATGAGAGAGCTCCGGCGTTCTACTTCGTGTTCGGATATAGCGGCCAAGAGAAGCACCAAAGATGCTGCACATGAAGAGACGCCTTAGCGCGCACGCAAGTTGGCCAGCGGATCCGTCCGCGTTTGCAAAGTAGCTGATAGCGTCGCGACGCTTTTCGAAGCCGCTCCAGTAGACGCAAGGTCCCTAGCGAAGAATGCCCTATGGTTACTCGGGAGACATGAATCTCCGGGAGGCACACTAGCCAAGAGGCTTGCTCATTCACGTACTCAGCGAAAGGAAAACAAACTGCCCGCGTTCAGCGCAAGCTCATGGTTTTCGCAGCGATCGCGTTTCGCGTATCGTCAACGTGCATTCCGCAACGGTAGTGACCCGCCACCACTCCTGTTACCGCTCTCAAGGCGAGATTCACAACTGTTGCTTGTCGGGTATCGTACGCGACCGCACCGGAACGACCTGGGACTGACTGCTGACAAGTCCATAAGCTCAATGGCCGGAACTCTTCAAATGGTGAGTCTCTCGAAGTTCACCCCATACATGAACACGCAATTGTCGTCTCCCAGGGTCCGATCCCGCATTCGATGCTTCTGTGCAGCTCGAGCACATCACTCGATCCAGCCCTGCAATCGGGCAATAGTTTCCAGACAGTCCAGTATTACCTCCTGTTGCTCTTCTGCCTTCGCATCAGACTCCAAGAGCGCCCGGAAACGTGCCGTGGGGCGTGTCTCGGCGAAACGTCGGCGACATTGTGGAGGCTTCTCACGAAAAACCACAGCGCTAGCGACGCTCTCCGATATATCGGATTGCGCAGCAGCACTCCCAGGCCTATTTCTCTCGAAGCATGCCTCGTTTCCCGGTAAAACGTCACGCGAACTTGAGGGCTGACCAATAGAGCTCGCGGGCCCCGCCCGCTCCCTGGGGGTTACCGACGAAGACGTGCTGGCAGCCTCAGTCGAGTTCCGCGCTGCTGCTTCACTAGTCTCTGCGTCGAGACGTGGCCACCGCCGCCGACGCTCCCTGAGATACGCATCCAGCACCTCAGGTGGTGCGTCTCTGGTTGGAGGCTGAGGCATCGTCCCGCCGGCGCCGTGTGGCTTGCGGCCTGGAGGCCACCACTGCGGACCAGCGCCTCCGGCACAGCCCCGTCGCCAGCGCTGCTGTAACCCGCTCTCCGTGGGCATACGGAGCGGTCTCCGAACTTATCAAGGGCCAATACACGCCTTACGAGATCCACGGACGACCCTGAGGCGGCAAGTCTCGTCTAAGGCGACTGCTGGTCATGGAAAACTGCTCCGGCGGAATCACACGTTTGCGTCAACGAACCGCCGTATAGATTGCAAAGCAAGCGTCACCTCGGCGTTACCTAGGAAAGCAACGTCTGACTGTAAACGGGTTTCTTTCTGGCGGGCCGTTTCCGACCTGCCAACAGCGCTAACGAACGAAAATCTATAGCGTTGCTGTTGCGGCAGGATCTATGCACCTCTTTCGTAGATGGGATGGAGCCTCTTTCATGACCTCTTCATGGGCTTTCCGTTCAAATTGTTCTGCACCAAGGTACGTTGAGCAGCAGAAGATCGACTTCAGTATGCAGTGTACTCTATAGATTGTAGAAGAATTGCTTGTAGGATACACATTCTTTCCTGAAGAGTTCAAGGAGAACTCGAATTCTCCTTCGGATGAGTCTTAACACAGTACACAGATGCGTGATTCACACGGAAAGAAAGAATCAGATGCGCTCCGCTCCAGAAACCGATATTTTCAGAGACTTTTTGAGGTCACTGGTAGAGAACAACTGATTGATCGCTATAGAGAAAACCCGAGCGGCGAGCATGGACACCATGGGAGTCTCTGTTTCTCAACAGCTCGTTCCCGGGATCCTGAAAACACTGGGATACAGTCGGAAAAATGAATCCTATTTCAAGCACGGCCGTCTTGCACGGAAATCGCAACGGTAGCATTCCTGGAAAGCCGCTATCCGGAGAAAGCACCGGAACGTCGGTTTGTTTTTCAGTCGATGACACTTGCTTCGGATGAAACGGCCAGAACGTATATTGGTAATCGCAGAGACAGAGCATGTTATCTGTACGAGTGAGCTCGAAGAGAACAAAGATATCATCATCGATTCTAGCTAGAGTGGATACACTCGACGGCGTCAGTCGCGCTCGTGGAGCAGGCTCGCTCGACAGCACCCATTGGCCTAATAATTGAATACTTTTCACCTGAGGTCTGGTGACGTCCTTCTATGGAACAACGTGGCATTTCACCATCCACTTGCGGTTGGGATTCTGCCGATTCTATCAAGGGTTAGAGTAGCTTTCCATTCCTGCGCACACCCCATGTTTCAACCCTATTGCATGAGTGTTTTCTATTGTGAATCCTATTGATCGCTTCAGTGGGCAAATCGCAAAATCGCTCTGTACAGGGTGACACTCTGGCACATGGTGTCTTTCATCCGCATTGACCATCTCCTCCGGCAAGGCCCTCATATAAGGGTATATAGAAGCGCGTTCATTTCCAAAAAATAAGGAATGAGCCGCAGTGCGCACCTCAGTAGGCCGAGATGGAGCGACGGCAGCCAAGCGCATCGGTAATAGAGAAGCACGCAGAGCTGACAGAGCCCCAAATGGTACTAATGGCACGAGTTCGAGGAATCGGTGTACTGATGAGTTCCATTAGAGGCAATGCACGCATGGAATTCATAAACCGAGGCGTCAACGCCGCCACCAACATCAGGAGATGTTCAGCGCTCCAGACGAGACCTGCGGAGCATTCGCGAGCGAACGTTATCGTGATGCTTCTCAGGCTCCAAGTTTGCATGGAGAGACTGTAACCGATAGCAGGGAGCCGGTAAAAAAGGCTGAAAGGCGTCTGGGCATACCTATTAATTTCCATTAGATGCTCGTGAAACGTTGTCGCTCCATCGGGCATATTCCAAGATAGATACTTTTTACTCATACGTTTGATATCAGGGCCAGGGGTCGTTTACACAGCGGTGCGACGTTCATCTGCAAGACGATATACGTCGATGCTCGCAAAGTGCTTCAGAAAGCGCAGAACAAAAGCGCATAGCGAGTCTGAACGTTGACGATGAAGTCGTCAGCGGCACCTGTCCGCAAAGGCCACGACACCCAAGTAACCTGGACGACAAAACGCATCAGGAGCCAGCCATCTGCAAAAATCTCTGTTCCTCGAACGTCTCCTGAGTGCTCTGCCCGACAGCAGAACAGGCGACAACCAGTACCCTGATGGGATTCATTGCGGAAACATAGGTACATTGTCGCCGCCAAGGCATTCTGAGGTGCAATGAGCGAGGTGCGTTGTCTGACAAGCGTTTGCAAGACAAAAGTTGTGCATGCGAACGCCTCGCATGCCACCGTCTACGTGCCCGCCTCATTCGAAGACTCGGCATACGCTAGTCGCAACGTGTCCAATACGGTACACGCACCGCGTTTATCATGTTGGCACTGCCGCTGTCCCGAAGCTGTCGTCTCGAACGAGGCGTCTGTAGTGATTCCTCGTGGTACGCGGCACCCGTCTGCATACGCGTAGCAGCTGCTGGCGCAATCCATGGGCACTCGGAGTGGATTCCCTCCAAAAGATGCAGGATATCACGATCATGCACCGTACTAGACGTATGGGCATCGGGAAGTGCTGTATCGACGGCCGAAGCGGCACAGTACGAGACCGTAACACCATGAGGACAGGTTCTGGGAGGAATACTCGTCCGGAATCAATGCAAATTCGGAGGTGCAGTGCAATGAAACTCCAAAGATTTTCAGATCTTTATGCGTAGCTCGGGACGCCTGCGCTTCACTAGATCCCGGCTTTGGGGGCGTTAACGCGCCATCAGTTTTCTCGGTCCACGATGCATCAAGCGTCTCTCGACGACAGCAGACTACAGCGTGATCCAGGCCCGCGCACAGACTGCGGGGCAAGAGCAGCTCTGTTCCAGAGTTGCTAGGCTGAAAACACGCACCACCAGGCGCGAGAGCACGAACTACGTTTTTCCATTAGAGCCCACCGCATCCGAACGAATATACGTCGCCATTACCAGTGCATACTGCTCGCAAAATGCAGATGGTGCTAAGGCGATTCCGCACTTCGCATTGCAAGCTTGTACTGTGCATGCCGCAGCTGTCGGACAACAGGGGCGCGGGCGCACCACATAGCTCCGTATGATGGAATTTTCACGCTGGGATCCGAGCTGAACCGGTGCGGATGCGGCGTCTGGTCGTCGCCAAGTGGCTGACACAAAAAGCCCCGCACGACGAGGTATGGTGCCACTTCACGATACACTGGTGTATAACTATTCACCTCGAGTACGAGATGGTCGACCTTTTGGAGCCACCGCTGTCCAAGCGAACGTAACGCATTCATATCATGGCCTTCGACGTCGATCTTCATGAAGAATATACCCTGGATGCGTTCGCCGCTCTGGCGCTGCCAACGATCCAGTAGTGTGTCAAGGCGAATGCTCTCCACTGATATAGACTGAACGGTGTCCTCAGAGTCATCCGCAGACTTAATATGTGCCATGCCAATGTTGCCCTCGTAGCGAGCGTAATGCACGTCCTTGCTTGGCTTTTCATCGATGGCATACTGGTGGATAGTCAGACGCTGAGCAATGGCAGTATTGAGGCGCGCGGAAAGGGCGACAGTAGCGGCGACATCTGGTTGCATCTCAAAGCTGTGCACCCGATGACCGAGCGCTGCCGCGAAGAGCGCAAACGATCCATAGTTCATACCGACGTCCATGACAATCTTGCCACGGCCGGCGGTCGGCTTCGATAGCCGTCGAACCAACGTAAAGACATTGTGCACGAACTCTCGGTCCCAGAAACCCCCATTACTCAGCATGCTGTCGCAAACGAGATCAGGAGTCACGCACAGGAATGTATACGGATTGGGACGCTCTGTTGCGGGGAGCTCGGTGTCGTTTTCGGGCACATATCGGCCGAGCCGGTACTGCGACCAGCGCTCATTCGGTAAGCCCAAGAGGTACTTGAACGATTGCGTCTCCGAGTTGCTGATAATGTTTCTGATCGCACGCGCGTCTACATACTCAGAGAGACGATCTCTCGAGCTCGCCGTCAGCTGAGACGCTGGGAAGACCGCAAGCAGAAATACAACGGAGAACAAAACAAAAAACGAAAGCGCCTGGCGGTGCCACCTGCTGCGGTTCTTGCGGTAAGTTCGAAGCAAGATTTCCAAAATATTCATGCCTGCGCACGAAAAGTGCCGAAGAAGTACAAAATGTTGACTTCGAAAAACGTCAATCCAAAAGTTGCAACGTGAGCATGCTCAGAGCTCCGCTGTGCGATGCAACGCAGCACTGCCGCCCGGTGCATGCGTTCCAGTCCGTGCGGTAAAATCGATGCGGTAAGCAACATATTATGAGACACGAGTGGACAGTAATGGATCGATTGCCTTGCATGCCGTGCGGTAAGATTGATGCGGTAAGTATCCAATTATGGGACAAGAATGGTCAATAATCGATCGATCATGATGCATGTCGTGCGGTAAGCTTGATGCGGTAAGTATCCTATTATGAGACACTAGTGAACGACCATCCATAGATTGCCTTGCATGTCGTGCGGTAGGAACGATGTGGTTAGCATCATATTATGAGACAATCATGATCAATAATCGATCGATCACCTCGCACGCTAACAAGAGCACACCTCTCACAGACACGCACATCCCGCAGCTGGCAACTATACAGTAACACCAAAGCGATACTGGATTTGCATATCGCTACAGACGCGTACCGATACCTGTCTTGGACTCAAAAGGATAATGTATTCTTGAGCAGAAGCGGATTCAATGGGAATCAATCCTGTTTCCGTACCAGGATGCCCTCTGCGCTGTACGAGCGCCTCGAAAGCATGTTCCCGCGGCGCAGAAGCGCGCCTGCGCAAGGCGATCAACGAGGGCGAGGTTGTCCAGTGGCCACCAGCTGTCGCGAAATTCAGCACGCGTCCACGCGACTGTGTGGATCACGTGCCCGACTTCGTGCGTCGTGGCATTCCTGGTAATGCATCTGTGCTTGATACCATGCGCGGACATGCATGAAAGTGCTTCATCTCGACGTTGCACCCAGAGCACGGGAGCCTGTGTCCTTGGCGCAGCACGGACCGGAGACGCAACCGTTCCAGGTGCCTCATTGTCACAGATGCAGCTCGAGCGCACGCGTCGGCTCATGCATGCGCAATGGAGAGCATCTCGAATACGTGCAAACGGCATACCAGCAACGAATTAAGATGCAACGGGTGCGCGGAAACTCGGCAACTGCAACGAGGGCGCCTTGCGCAAGGATACAGTCGCACGGGGTGCGCTCCTGGAAATGCTATCCTAGAGCGCGCACCGTGCACTGCCAGCGTTGCCTAAACTCAACGTTTTCAGAGCAATTACTCCCTAGCTGCATGCAGCTACCAGCATGCCTCTTCGGAACACCGGCCTCTGCTCGACATCGCATCATTTACCTCGGTGGTACCAGTTCAAAGTTCTCGGGCGGTGTTGCTGAAGAACGACTGCCGCCGGGAGTCTACGCTGCTGCAAGATTCGTGACCGTTCCTCTGTAGATGCTCTGAAAGAACGGGCGCGTCACCATAGAACATTCAAAATCATGCCAGTACCGCCAAATGGACGCCAAACCGCCTACCAGTACTGGGGACGCATTGGAGCACCAGAGGCTTGATCAGCCCCGGACGTGTACGTCAACATCGCGCTGACGTGAGCATCCCATACCTGGGTGGACGCAAAACGCCCGGATCGTGGTGACCATGTCTCCAGATAAACCGATGCGACTTCAAGTCCGCAGCCTAAATACGCGATTCATGATGCATACGATTAAACAATACGCTCCAGACCGCGTATATACTCCATGGTGCGACTGACGGCTTCTTTCGCCAGCAGATATTGTGATGGTGCTTCCCTAATGTGATCTGAAGCGATGAAATGCACAGTCTCGTTTTGAACGACGTACTGCGTACAATCAAGCACACGTGCCAGCAGAGCGGGCACCTGTTCGACCGGCAAAGCTGCCATGCTCGCCAATTCTTCAAGCGTGACATGCGCATAGGCCTCCGCCCAACTCGTCACCATCTCCTGGATTGTCGTCTCCCGCAGAAGCTCGATAAAAGGCAACCACTCCGCACCTGCCTCAATGTGGAGGATTTTCTGATAGCTGCCTTCCGTAAGCGCCTGCTCCACCTGAAAAGGAAAAAGCACGTATGGGTTCTGTTGCGGCTCTGTGGTAGGCAGCAGCTCCAACTCCATATGGTACTCTGCCAACCTGTTTTGTGCCAAGAGTCGCATCAGATTGAGTCCAACTAGAAGGTCGCGATGTGGCGACTGAATACCGGCTTGCCTGTCCAGCTCGTAGAGTGGCATTAGCTGCTGGATGTGACGCTCCATTGCCGCCCAGTCGCGTTCCATGACGGCGAGTCGCACACATAGTTCGTGAAACGTGCGCTCTGCCAGATGATCACCAACTCGGCGAAGCACCAGCTCTCTCTTTAGACTCGTGACCAGGTGATCGGCCTGCTGCTTCTCGGGCCCGCTGAGCGTACCACGCTCCACCAAAACCTGCAAATCATGCAGGCTCGTAGTCACCGAAGCTGCTGCTGCTGCAGGTGAATCTGAGCCCGGCACGCCGTCCGTCATCGATTCTGGTCTCATGCCGTCAGCCTAGTGTGGTACAAGCGAATGAGCAGCAAAAGAGAAACAGGGATGCGAACGTATTTTCGAAACGCGCGCGTTCGCTAGCACTTGGAGTACAGCCCACAGTTCTCCGATCTCGCTGTCTGGTAACACTGTTGTCCTTGCCGCGCCGGCGATGCGTGCGCTCCCTGCCTTGGGTCCGTCGAGAAGCGTACCAGTTGCGCACTTCTCTCGCTTACGCACCGTAGATGCGCTGCGCGTTGTAACAAAATGAGACGCGCCAGCCACAACGACTTGTTCTGCACCAAGAGTCTCTGAAACGCTGTGCAGCCCAGACCTAAACGACACCGGTTTTGGGCTCGCTCGCACTTGCGTTTACCTGCGTTTGCGTTTCGTCAACAACACCGCGAACGCAGAGCGTTTCAGCGACGGGAGCCGCGGCTCTGGTGTCGCGCGTTCCATGCAAGGGTGCATATGGGCGCTTTCTGTTTCCCGTGCATATCGACCTGTGCAACACGTACAGTGTCCCATCGTAATGCAATGAATGTCTTGAATCATGTTGAATTGTCTGCTACATTGAAGCAGAGGGTGTTTCAGGATGGAGTCTCTTGAAAAATAAACCTATCCATATAGGGAACAAATTGTCCTCACGTGTCGCAACGAGTGACTTGCGCCACATGTACACAGCGTCCTATCGTCATGTAACGAATATCTTGCAGAATGTCAATTAGTACGTTACATTGAAGCACCAGATTTTTAAAGGATGAGCATCCTTGAAAAAAAATACGTACTTATTTTGCAAAACAAGCAGACTACACCCCCGCAACTACCAACTTGCGCGATACCAGCGCTTAAGAAACAAGCACGATCGTACTCGCAGGGTCGTTTTCTGTTCTGTTTGTGTGCCGTGCAACTTTACAACGAAAAAAGCCTCTGGTTCACAGCCATCAAACTGTACCGTATGGTAGGAACAGATCAGCGCATAAATTCTGATACATTGCTGCGACGTGCTCCCAGGTTTTACTGTGGAAGCGGGTTCGTGTTTGCGGCGCTGCCGCCGTGGCTGGAGCCACGGACTGCGTGCAAGCACCGTGCCAGGTCGCCGGTACCACTGCAACGGCATCCGCGGCTGTTCCAGCGCTGCGGTACCTCAGTAAGTCGCCACGCTTTAATTACGCTCCGGGCGAAGAATGAACGACCGTCACCTCCGTGGCAGCTCATTCTATCGTTCGCGGCGCTCGTGGTGTTTGGTGCCCCACTTGTGAAGCCACTCGTGGATACGCTTGCGACGCACGTTGCACCGGGTTCTCAGGTGGCGTTAAGGACGTCTAGTGCACTGAGTGAAGAGGAAATTGCTGAAAAACTGCGCGTCATTCCTGTTTTCTGTGTTACGGACCGCGAAGGTCGACCGATTCTCACAGAAGTTGGGTCGGCGTCGAACACCCCGGCTGGTGCAGCGGCCCAGGCCGAGCTGGACGAACCCGAAACCTTGAGTGGTGCTCTAGGCTTGCTGGATATCGACTCGCAACAGCGAGTTCAAAAGCGGAGAGCAGGGCCTGCCACGGCGCACCGCATCGGCAGCTTTTACCTGAGCTATGACGATGCCTCGCGTTTCCTAGAACAGCTCTCGGAACGAAGCGCACAAGACAAGCAGAATCTCATTCGGGATGCTCGTATTGTCGTTGTTCCCCTCGATGAGGCGCTTAGCTTCGTGACGCCACGCGAAGGTGGCCGTGGCAAAGTGCCAGACCCGTCCGATGAGTTTCACCTTGTACCAAGTGAGCAGAGCGTGCGTTTTGCGGAGCGGGTGCTCAAAGCAAACGGGGCCCTAGGGGTGAATGCGCGCATACGAGGCGTCCCTCTGTTTAGCATCCGCGGCTTTGCACTGCAGCGAGTCGTCGAAAAGGATGCTGGGGCGGGTTCAGAAGCGACCCAAGTATCTGAGACCGCGAACCTGTCAACCGAACCTTTGTTGCTCACACCAGTTTTCTTCACCCTGGATGATGTGCAGTTCGCATGGGATCGGTTGCGTCAAGTGAGCAATAATCAAGGAACCGCGCTGCCGTCGAAACTTCCTCTCGATCGAGTTTACGTAACGGATCTGCGTACGGTTATACAGGGAATGCGGCAAGGCTCGAGTGCCCTGGAACTCACCGACGGTAGCGCCGACTACCATTCCGTGGTGTTCTTGCCTTCGCGCTCCGCCATGCCCGGAACACGCACGGATGCGAGCGGTTCGCAGCGTACAGACGCTCAGCCCGTTCTAGAAACGAGGGCTACCACTGAGCGCCATGATGGAGCCGGACGCTAGAACCGCCTCGCGTGCCGCACAGAGCATCGGGACGCTGGATGGAATGTACGTTTTGCGGACGGGTGCTCCGTCTTGAACTCATACAACCAACATGTGGAACCGTCGTTTATCTTGCATGAAAGACGCAGAGTCATCTCCGAGCAGGTCGCTGAGCGTGTCATGCTCCAGAAAAACAGACTAGCTGGGACACTCGACGGGACGAGCGTACCAGTCCCTGAGCTGGAAACGCGATCGCATCTTGTTTTATACATGAACGCCAGCGGCGACATATGGCAAATGTGGAGACTGTCGTGGTTTCGACCGTCTACGCAGCAGCACGCTGTATACCATAGCGGCAGCTTGTACCCTATCTTGAGCCGGACGAAAACGTACGCGCAACAAACGTAAACATTCCAGGGGTGTGTAGCATCCGGCGCACATGCTTTCGCACGGCTTGCACGGAGACGAGCCTTAGGCGCCAAAGTGCGCTATGGTGCCTTACGGTACGCTAGCAGGTGCTCAATAACAGGATAAATGTGCACGTGTCATCAAGAGGTTCCTCAAGCTCCGCGAATGTCAGGCAATCTCCGCTCCACTCGGGGATCGCCTGCGACAAGAGCGCAGCTCGGATGCGCACGCTTTTCAAGGCGAAGCGTCTCCGGCCGGCATTTACCAAACTCGAAGGTTGCATAAATGCGAGCGCAATCGAGGGGAACGTGCTACCAAGCTGGACTTCACGGCAGTGCACGTGTTCGGCAGCAAAGGCAACCACGAGCACCCGTCCGCGAACTGGGCGAAAACACGAAGGCAAGTACGCTTTTCGAACAGAAACTCGGATGCTTGGATGATGCCGGCTCCGTACCAACGCTCCATCATGTGTGCGTCGCTGCGCGGTCGATGAGACACCTGTCCATGAAGGCATGGAGCGCTTCATGCGCCAGCTAACGCCACGATACACCGAGATGAAGCGCGCGATCATGCGCACGAACAAGACGATCTGATGAGATTTGCCCTTGTGACAATATGGGATAAAAGGGATAACGCAGACGCCACGATCTGATGAGATTTGCCCTTGGGACAATGTTGTACAAGCATGACATCGCATGAACGCGAACGCAACTTTTGGATGCCTGATATTGTGAACGATACGGCCGTACCAAGCAGCAGCAGCAGCAACCATTGCAAGTGACCCCTGTACACCCGCAATGAGTACGCAACAGCCGCCAGTGGCAAAGGAACAACGCACTGTTGGGTATCGGGACGCTCCGTGCAAGTCGCAGTGCGAACTCATATACAGCAACGACCGCTGTCGCCTCTGCTGCAGGCCGGATAGAGCGTCCGATTCCTGTGCTGTCGCATGACGCTGCAGCCGCGAACGCGCCTACATCAGAAAGCCATGGCGGTTTTATGGATTGCGCTTCAGTCCGGAGCGCAACCGCGCCTCCTGGACAGATCACAGAATCATCGCTGGTGCCGGCTCAGCGTGTCCTGCTCATGACAGTAGCAACGACCATGGACTCACAAGAATACAACCCAGTGAGTGTATAGCGTCGTCAGCTAGCAATCAGTTCAACATTTGCTGCGGAAACAGCGCACTTCATAAAGAGATGACCAGCAAAAGCGGTGCGCACGCGCTCACAAACATCGCTTCATCCCGGCGTTTGGCGTACGCCCGTGCACACCCGTGCAACGCGCTGCGTAACGATCTCAGTTGTGCAGGAATCCCAACAGCTTACTCGCTATCCTGCGAGTCCGGCTCCTGAATCAACAACACACAACTCAAAAAAGCAGCACAGGACGCGTTTCGTGAATCCTCACTTGCACGCCGCCATCATTTCACGCAACTCCGCTTCAGTGAGAAATCCACGCATCAAATTCGGAAGCGTACCAGCGTTCGCAAACGGCTTCAGCGACCAGTTATGGAGATCAAAGTACACCAGCTGGTTACCGCTCGATGAAATGGACTTGGCATCAGACGGATCTGGAGCAAGGCTCTCGACGCCTGGTCCCGATCGTGCAAACCACGTCTTGAGCTCCTTGTGATACCGCCAACCTCGATTGAACAACTCCAGTGCAGCATATACTTGTACCAAATCACGCGGATATCCGTAAAAGATAAGGATTAATGTCTCCGTTGAAAAGCGTTTGAAATGCGCAGGTTTCAAGCTCACTGTGCATGCGCTGTAACAAGACGGCAGAGCCGCAAATGCATCGAGCGAGTTGCCCACAGTCTCATCTGTTCGGGTATCCTCCAATGGTGCACCATTTCGTGATAAATCGGGACCAAACGGAGACGAAAACGAAGGATACAACGGCTCCGCGCTGTTCAGATTCAGACCCAGGGCCGTCAGGTCTACCCCGTGCGCCAATAGCGACAGGTCCGCGTTCTGCGAGCGAATCGTCGCCAAGAGTCCCAGCATGCCGTACGGTGAGCCCCAGGTGCCGTTCTCCGCACCTGCTGCCTGACCCGACGCAGTCCCCGAGCCGTGGGCCAAGTTCAAGAGATTCAGCGCCATGGACGTCGCGCTGGCCGCAGCGGTCCCAGCTGCAGAGAAGACGCCCGACCGAGCACCAGCTTCAGTGGAAAACTGGCCCATTCCTAGTCGTGCACTCGGATTCGGCTCGGCATTGAGTCGCGTACTCCACTCTGGGGCATCGGAGCGTGATCCTGCCGGGCCCGACGACGACGACGCCGACGACGTTGTTGTTGTTGTTGTTGCAAGCGATGCCAGAGTCGGCAAGGATGGAGGCGTTGCCAGCGGTGCTGAGGGTAACGGCGGTGGCGCTGATGGTGTTGCTGGTGCTGGCCCTGCTGCGTACGGCGGCAGCGAAGTGGGCGCTGTCGATGATCCCGTGGCGGGTGGTGCTCCAAGGAAGCCGACCGTCGATGTCGACGACGCCGGCGGTATCGACATCGCCGCCAGAGCACCGGTACCCGAGGCTCCGTTCCCGGCACCTGCTCCAGTACCAGCAACGAACGAGTTGGGCACTGCGCCAGCCGTCACGTTGCCACCTATGGTTCCCAAGGATGGGTTCAGTCGAGAATGGACACCGAGCGTGGCCGGGTTCTGGAGTTTTGATCCCAGCGCCGGAAAGTCTCGCGCAGTAAGCTCCACCCGCTGCGACATCGAATACGGGCTCCCCAGAACCCGACCGTACCCCATCATTGCATTGCCAGCTCCCGAGTTGTTCGCTGACTCTCCAAGAGAAGCCTGCGACGTTGCACCCTGCCCATGATTCAGCATCATTCCCACACCAAGAGCCGGGAAATCCGTCAGGTCGAAAACTGCAGTCTGTTGGCCCATGTGTGACTCACTTGACGCGGGCGGTGTTTGGCCCAGTGGCGGAAACAGAGGCGAGCCACTGGTCAGGAGTGCAGGCGACACCGTCAGACCAGCGCTCGTTGTTGCTGTTGTTGTTGTTGCTGCTGCTGCTGAGGCGTTGAGCGGGCCGCTCCCAAACCCAGCGTTGGAGTCATTAGCAGGGCCAGCTGAAGCCGGCGGTGTGGTCGCTAACGCGCCGCTTGCTAGCGCAGACGGCCCGTGTAGCTGTTGTGCGAACGACTGGAAGCGCCCAAGAAGCGGCGGGCTCCATCCAGCGCTCCCCGAAGTCGTCAGACCCTGGCCTCCGCCAGCGCCAGCGTTCGTTGGCATAGCGATGTTACCAGCCCTCACACCAGTTCGCTTGGCCTTCGGCCAGGAGCGTCCAACAAACAAAACCGTTTGTAAGGTGCAAAGGTTACCACGACTATGAAACCAGGAGCGATACGCACACCTTAGCGCTGCTGTTGCGCTCGACAGCGTGTCCAGGTCGATGGCCTCGAACAAACCCCGAGTACCTGCAGTGGCAACAACGCTGCGAAGTTGTGCAGAGCACTGTAGCTGCTGCGGACTCGAGTCCCAACGTTTCGTGGACGTTACCTTTTAGCTGACAGCGTCCCTGCTCACGTCCAGGGCAGGTCGAAACCAGGGTCAGTGAACGTGGGTGTTATACAGTCCAGTGTAGAAGTAGCGGTCTGCCGTGCGCTCTCAGGGCGCAAAAACAGCACTACTGCCGGCTAGCGCCAGTTCAACGCCTGGACGACCACTGTTCGCCGGGCGCCAAAAGCACTGTACCCAGGTGAGCGCTGCCGAACGGTACAGAAACCTGCGGATGAACGTTCGGAGACCGGAAGACCTAACAACTCTTCCAGGAAGCTGGATGCGTCGCGTGTCCACTGCAAGTGCCGGACGCAGCACACGCAGCAGGAGCGTTTCGCGGAAACAGCTCAAGTCGACTGCCGGTCGCTGTTGCTGTCGGGGAGAACTTGCCAGCTTTAAGTTTTTTTTTTCGGTGAACCGAAGAAAATTTATGAGTTGTAACTATGTTTCCTTCCTGTAAAGATGGAGGCGGGGACGAACTGGAGCCGCAGCTGCCGCTGCACGCACTCAAGATCCCGGACTCGTGTACGCTACAGCTTGACAAGGCGGGCTTGGGCAAACGCGTCTCCAGAGACGCTCACTCCAGCAGCATCAGTATCGAGCGGTCTAGAGCTTGCCTAGTTTCTCTTCGACGAAAGAAAGCGCCGGCGACTTGGTGCGCACGCGCTCATGGACGCTCCCAGAGCGATAAAGTGCGCTGCGTGTGCAGTGTTCCCGGCATCGAAACACCTTTTCACTTGATGTATCTGGAATGCAGCGATTCATGCAATTGCATCCGCATGTACCCCGAATACTGTTTCGACATCCATATCAGACGATAATGGAACGAGTCCTTTGGGTCATTGGGAAATTCTAATTTGTTGGGTCTCTTTCCATTGTCATCAAAAGCAGCTTTTGCGAGCTGGTGCTGCAGCTACCTCCTTTTGCCTTTCATATCTCCGGCTTTCGAGTCGCCTATCTCTCCTATCCATGCAGCTCCATTGTTTTACCGGTCGAACGAGCTTGATGTCACCGTGAATCTCCGGATTTCGCATCTTCCGGCTGTAGTCCACGCTTCTGGTGGATTGGAGGATGTTGCAATCCTCATTTCGCTCGCCATTTTCAGTCTACGTTTATGTACAGCCTTGGTACGCCCGTCGCAGCGGTGAAACTTGAAGATCATCAGTTGTTCGCACATATCTACAACACCTTCGACTCCTCTGCATGCTGCCCTGTCGAGTGGGACGCTTGCTGCATCCCTAGGTACATGCCTCTTGGCGAGTGAAGACGATTTTTTCAATATCCCTTTCCGTTTCGACGCCAAGCACCGTGCGCTACAATCACGGGCTTCTTCTGGGTGACTCCCGCAGCGCGTACGTTGTCTGTCGCTTGGCCAAGCTCACGCTTTGCCTTTTCATGGACGAGTGGTGTAACGCGATGATGTGCACAGTCAAAAACGTTCTGTAAGGAGAATCCGCTCTGAATATATAGCGGAGAAATCTCGATCCGTATACGCTAGCTTTACCCAAAGCAGTGACCCACGATTGACTGGAATCGATCTCTGCAATGACTCCAGTGCAATTCCGGGACCCTTGTCTGTGCCAGAAGAATAGCCAAGAGTCCTGGAAGCATATCCCCTATCAAGAATGATACTGAAGTAGACTTGGATTCCGTTGATAGGCGCCGAGCGAAGAGCACTTGTTTTTCAAATACAATCGATGATTTGGCGTGCCATACTCATTGATGTTCAGAAACGAGCTCGTTCACAAGTCGTCCATGGACAACATCGAGCATCTTTCGTCGTCAGTCTAACTTTGCGAGTTGCTGAGGCCATGAGCAGCCCAGAAACTGGAAGATGCAATCGCTGAAGAAAGCCTGATTTGCGCATGCTACACTCATGCAAAGCGGTAACGTGCGTAACCTTGAACGTATGAACTGGAAAGTGATATCGCTTCATTTACGAACCTCGAGTCGAGCGCGTCGCGATGCATCTTGATTCCGGTGACGTCCATAACTTCAGCGGCAGCGCGTCGCATGCGATATTCCGAAACAAAAACGATCAAGAAACCTAAAGCTAAGCATGAAGCCCCAAACCCATCCAGCTGTACTTGTTCGTTCGAGGCTGCATATCTAGAAAAACGCCGTAAGAAATCGCAAGACCGGAAAGGATCCAGCAGTGCACTGTTCCATTGTAATCTGACACGAGTCGAGAAGCGAGTAAGGTTCCAGGTTTTAGTACCGCGCAAGCAACACCATTCTCAATACGTTTGGCAAGACGTTGTTCGGTAGATCCTTCTCTCCCACAAGCGTACGAGTACTGGTTGCAACAACGGTACGCGAGTCGTTCTGCTGTGGTTGTCTTCTGACCTCGAAACTGCTCACTGGACCCGCCGCTCCGCTCCGTGCAAACCGCAAGAGGCGCGCGATCCACGAAAAATGGCTTCGACATGCTGCTCCGCAACAGCAATCGACACAACGCAGATCGTCATTCTGGGCAGCGGGGGAGCAGCCATGGCAGCAGCGATAACCGCTGCAGAGCGGGGTGCTCAAGTGCACGTGGTAGAGCGAGGTACCATAGGCGGCACGTGTGTGAACGTGGGCTGCATCCCGTCAAAACACCTCGTCCGATGCGGTCAACTGGAGCACTGGTGCGAACTGCACAAGCACCAAACCGTGTCCAATGCAGTGAACGGTTGTCCCTGTCCCGGTATGCTCGACGCCCCTAAACTGCGTACCGCTCGACAAGCGCTCGTAGAACAGCTTCGCTATCAAAAGTATGAGCGGGTGCTCGGTGAGAACCCCCGAATCACAACTTGGCACGGAGAGGCGCGTTTTCACGATCCTCAGAGCGTCTGGGTACGAACCACTGCAGATGACGGCAGTCGTGTCGACACCCTGCTGCGCTTTGATCGTTGTCTGATTGCTGTGGGTGCTGCACCCTGCATACCGCCGATTGACGGACTCGCAGAGGTCCCTTTCTGGACGTCAACGGAAGCACTGGCGAGCGACCAGATACCGCGGAGACTCGCGGTCATCGGGTCGTCTGCTGTAGCGCTCGAACTGGCCCAGGCTTACGCACGTCTGGGTAGTCGCGTCTGGATCCTCGCTCGCCATGGACTATGCACGCGAACTGACCCGCTCGTTGGCGATACACTGGGTGCGGCTCTGGTAAGTGACGGACGCATTGAGATCCGCTGCCATACTCGGGTCGAGCGGGTCCGGTATCGGGACGGCCTGTTCACGATGACGCTGGACTCGCAGGAAACGAGCGTGGAGGTAGACGCTTTGCTGGTTGCGTGTGGGAGACGTCCGAACACTGCCGCACTGCAGCTCGATGCAGCTGGTGTGCACTGGGATGCGGCCTCGGGCACTGTCCCAGTCAACGATAGGATGCAGACGAATGTACCAAACATATACGCAGCAGGTGACTGTACGAACATGCCGCAGCTGGTGTATGTGGCGGCTGCAGCTGGTACCCGTGCCGCAATCCAGATGACCGGCGGTGACGCCAAACTGGATTTGTCGCTGGTGCCTTGGGTGATCTTTACGGATCCACAGGTGGCGGCTGTGGGTCTCACAGAGGCGGAGGCACATGCGCTTGGTCTCCAGACGCAGGTGCGCACGCTCCCGGTCACGAATGTGCCACGGAGCATCGTGCACGGCGAAAAGTACGGATTTTTGAAAGTCGTCGCGGATATAACGAGCAAGCGTATCCTGGGGGCTCAGGCGGTGGCATCGGAAGCCAGCGACATGATTGCCACCGTCGCGGTTGCCATGCGCGGTGGTCTAACTGTCCCGGATCTGGCGGAGCTGTTGATACCATACCTCACCGCGAGCGAGGCAGTCAAGCTGGTTGCCCAGTCATTCACGCGTGATGTCCAGAAGCTGTCGTGCTGCGCTGGCTAGCACCCCGATAACTAGTCCCTGATCCGCCCAATGCGATTCTTGTTGGAAATATGCGACCAGGCATACCTGGTTTCCAGTGCATGCTGCGCCAGCTGTTGACGCCAACGCCCTGGATACGTGGGATTCGCGATCAAACCGAGTCCAAGGCGGTATCTGTAAATCCGTTCGTTTTTAAACCTAAAAGTCTGGAAATGTTTCAAGTAGTATCGACGGCACTGAGGAGCGTCGCACACGCGCGCATCCCAACTGGAGTCGCGTACGGGCGACGCGTGTGCGACGCTCCTCAGTGCCGCCTTGTTTGCATCGGCCAACTGTGCAGTGCCGGCCTGCGACGTACATTAGTATCGTATCGCATCGTATCGTGGCTAGGCTAGGCGAGGCGAAGGACAATGCTTGATGGTGCTCCATCGGTGCATCCAAGAGGCTCCCCATGCAGCGCGTTCTCGTTCAATGATCAAGCACGAGGCCTCGTGCCCTCTGAAGATGCTTCAACAAAACCCACATCCACCGGTTCAGTCTTCCTGTCGAGCGTAGAAGCGACGCTTTCGACACGCTGCGGTCGCCAACTTGCCGTATCGTGCACCCTGCCTCATATCGCATAGAGTCCCGAAGCGCTAGACGTTCGCATACGCATCCGGTTGCCTCGAATAACGCAGCTGTTGGTGGAACGCTACGCTCGCGATACCAGTCAAGGAAGAAGCCGACGCTCGCCGCGCACCACGCCGTGGTCTGTAAATATCCGAATACCGTGCGTTTCGCTGATTTCAAGCACCTCGCAAGCGCCACCATACGCGGCACTCATGCCCGTGTCGACACGCCACACGCGACCCCGACACGCTCCATTGATGACGACTTGCGGTGTATGGCCTACAACCATGCGTCGTACACCAGCGCGGCGCAACGTCTCCTCGAGCTCGCGACAAGCGTCCGAGTCAGAACGCAAATGCGGCGCCGAGTATGTTCGCATCCATACCGGGGAGCGCGAGCCCTTCAGGAACTCTGGCTTAGATGAGACGTCTGCTGCTGCTGCTGCTGCTGCTGTGGAGCCAAAGCGCGCAACCCCGACTCTGGGGACACTTTCGGTGATGCGCGGTATCGTGGCCTTCCAGGGATTCATCGGCAGCCGTGTCGACCATGCCGCTGCCGCACGTCGCTCCATCCAGGCACGAGTCTCGGCGTTGAGCCGCTCGAGGCCATACGCCACGTGATCCGGACGCAGGCCACCGTGCACAAACAACGTGTCGCCAATGATCAGCACGAGCTGTCCGCGTTCCGCCAAAAGTCGGGCAGTTGGGCACCCCGGAGCAAGCGCCATCGCGCGGGCACGCTGCTCTCGGGGTAGCGCCTTGACGCGCTGACGCAGCACCGGCGGCAACTCTCGGTAGGCCTTCTCGAGGGCGCGACCGGCGAGCTCCCAGTCCCGCCGACGGAACTCGGCAAAACCACCAGGCGTCACGTATCGAAAGTCCAGGTCTACATTCATGACCTCGTGATTTCCGAGCAGTCGATAGACGGCGCCGCCACGCTCACGCGCTTGCCTGTCGAGGGTGTCGAGAAAGTGCAAGACTGCCCGCTCAGCGTCGCCACGATCGAAGACGTCGCCGACTTGCACCACGACGGCATCCCCACCGATCCACTCACCATTTTCATTGATCACATTCGCCAGCGATAAACACTTTCGCAACGAAGCCAAGTCACCGTGAACGTCACCGAGCGCCAGGAGCCTGCGTACCGCGGGGCGGCGTACGCTGGGGCCAGCTGCCGTCACCCGCGCGAACGCTGGGCGCACTTTCCACAACGAAGCGAGCACATCTGCTCGCAAACGGTGCAAGGCATCTTCACAAGTTCGCTTCCAGTCCACCAGGGTAAGTCCGGCAGATGCCATGCGCTCGATTCTTCAAAAAAGAAAACGGTTCAGCAAGGCGAGAGCACTGGCGGCGTCTCTGGGCTCTCGCAAACCGCTCACGCCGTCCGTAGGTGTAGCAAGTGACCAATTCTTCGAAAATTCCAAGAGCAATTCGTCTAGTTAGAGGCTAGTGGATGCGTGGTTGTCGTCGGCAACCAGCCTCGAGACCTCGTTCGTCTCTGGAAGCCGCCCTCTTTGCACAAGCCCCAAGCAAACCCTTCGTCAAGGATGAGATGCACTGCCTGCAGCGTGCTGTGAACGATGTGCAGCGAAGCGCACGCGTCCCGCCGAGGCCGCCGTCTATTGACGGCTATGCAGGCAGAGCGTATCTCCGTTTTGCTCTTTGAAGGTTCGTTGAACCTAACCAGCGATTCCGGACTGTGTCATCAATGGGAGCGTTTAGAGAAACAGCCAGGATGAAACTCGATATCTCCGAATTCCAAATTGCACGACCCGGGCTTATCTTCGGACGCCATACTGCTTTTAGGAAATACTGGGGTGAAGCGGCGCTAGCGTCGAGCGACGTACATGGAGCGGGTAACGGGCTGCTCACAGAACGTGGTAATTAGATCCGGCCTCTATTCTAGACCGGAGCACGGTCTGCGGGCCCTGGAACGATATGACGTCTGCTACCAAAGAATGCTGTCGCCTGCTTGATAGCCGCCAGCACGCACGTATCCAGAGGATTCCGGCATGACACTCTGGATCCGCACAACTGGAGCATCGTGGCGGTACGCGCCGAGAACGCCCCCGGGAACGGCTTCGCACTGCCGCCTGACGCAACTGCTGCGCAGCGGGACTTCACCGCATACGATGCACAGAGACGCATGGAGCATGCGCAATGCACGCCTGTGAACCGCTGGTCACACCATGGATACTATGCTTTATCCGGGAGCAAACCATAGCCTGAATGGACGCTGCAGGGTGCTGATTTCTGGGTCCCGTCGAGAATCGCAGCCGGGAACGTCGCTCGGTGGTGCCAGGCAGGCGCCGGAACGCGTCCAACAGGAGCGCGCCTTTCGCGCACGCATGGCGATGCTTGCACCGCAGGCGCCATCGCCATCAAAAAGAGATAAAAGAGACAAAATGGTCGCTATGTCGACTGTCATCAGAAAGAGAAATACATAGATAAAACGGTCGCTACGGCGATCAAAACCAGAAACCCAAAAACGACGGTTGTCATGCGTTCGTAGCGCGGCGGACACGCGCTCGAAGCGCCGGCGATGGATGCATTGCATACCGCAGGCGGTTGCTCCAGCAGGAACGTTTGTCGCAGCGTGCCAGCACAGCGCACTAGGGGATCGTGCTTCTTTTCCTCTCGACGACAAGGTCATATGCACTCCGCTTTACGTCCAGCCGCACAGCCGTGTTTTATCCTGGCGCCTGGTTTGACCAGTAACCGAAATGGGTTGACGCGTGCTTCGTGCGCGCACGAGCTGCGGCGAGCGCCTTGCGTCTGGCTCGCAAGGCGTCGCTTTCCCCGGCAAACAGCAGGCCCACAGCACGATGCAAGTTGTCTGGTGCCAAGCTTTCATCGACAGGAACTCCATCGCCAACGAGTTGTTGCGCTATCGCGCCGTCGTACGAAGCGCACTGCCCCACTAGACATAGTGGCTGAGCGAAGCGACTCGGGCAACGCCCAGGCCGTTTCCGGAACCCAGTTTCAGCAGGAAGCGACTCCGACAGGCGCTCCCGGCAAGGTCTATGACCGTGTCGTGTGCAAGTTTGGTGGCTCTTCTGTCGCCGACGCGGAACGTATGCGTGAGGTAGCGCGACTTGTGCGGCGTCAGATTGAGCTGTCCCGCCAGTACCCAGTGGTGGTGCTGTCGGCGATGGGCTCGACCACAAACGACCTCATTGCCGCCGGAGACGCCGCACTTTACGAAGGTATCGTTGACTCGACAGTGGTCCGAAACCGCGCCTACGCGGTCTGTGATGCTCTCGGCCTGGACCGGGAGGCGCTCGTGGACCCCCTGCTCATGCAACTGGACCAGCTGCTCATGGGTGTCAAGTTCATTCGGGAGCTCTCACCGCGAACCCGAGACTACCTGGTCTCGTTTGGCGAGCGGCTTTCGGTTCGCATTTTCGCAGCGCATCTGCTGTACAATGAAGGACTACCTGCACGCGCCTTCGATGCGTTTGACGTCGGCTTTCGAACGGACTCGAATTTTCAGAATGCGGAGATCCTCGAAGAGACCTACGACCTTATCCGAAGCTTTTTCGAGCGGGTTGTAAGCAACCAGACCCTAGCGGTGATCACCGGTTTTATTGCGAAGGACAATGAGGGTCACGTTACCACTCTGGGGCGCGGAGGCTCCGACTTGACTGCCACCACGCTGGGTGCAGCGCTGGGCGCCACCGAAGTCCAAGTCTGGAAGGACGTCGACGGTATCATGACAACGGATCCGCGTCTAGTGCCGAATGCGATACCCGTGGCTGAAATGTCTTTCGAAGAAGCCGCCGAGCTCGCTTACTTTGGCGCCAAGGTTCTGCATCCGGTGGCGATGCAACCGGCGTTGCGCTTCAATATACCGGTGCGCGTGAAGAACTCGTACAATCCGGAAGCACCGGGCACTGTGATTCTTCGACGGGAGTCCGCGACCATGGATCGCCCTGTCACAGCGCTCAGCGTGAAACGCGGAGTCCAGTTGGTGGATATTGTATCCACGCGTATGGTCGGTGCATACGGTTTTCTGGCGCGGGTGTTCGCGTGCTTCGCGACCCACCAGTTAAGCGTGGACGTTATCGCTACATCGGAAGTGAGCCTATCGCTGACATTGGACGCAAACGCCTGCGATATGACGCGGCAGCAGCGCATCATTAAGGAACTGCAACAGATCGCACAGGTGAGCTTCAGCTCCGGACGCGCCATCATTAGCATCATCAGCAACGTTCGGCGGAGTAGCGAAATTCTGGCCAGAGCGATGAAAGTGCTCCACGAGCAGAACATCGAGGTACAAATGATATCCCAGGGAGCTTCCAAATTCAATATTAGCTTGGTAGTCCACAACGACGAAGCTATCACTGCAGTGCGCGCCTTGCACGATGAGTTCTTCCATTGCTCGCCGTCGGCAAGCAACGGAACGTCGACGTCGGCGACGGCAGCAGCAGCTGCTGCAGCAGCAGCGAACGCAGACGGCGTCCGCGTCGCGGGTGCCGCTTGAGAAGTAGCACCAGGTAGCGCGCTACGGCGGTAGAGGTGCGCGACGCCACCTCGCGTGGCACGCCCGTTGTTGACCCAATCGATAGGAACGATCGGATAAACTCTGACTTGATCGCACGATGCGGGTGTTCGCTCGTTTGTAGCCGAGCAGCAGTGAGCGTCAATCGATGCAGCGCGTGACGCGCGACGCAACACGCAGTTGATGCGCTGGGTGAATCGGACGCGCTACGTCACTGTGCGGTGAAGCGGCACGTACACAGATGTTCCAGAGAAAGCGCACTGAACGCCGGCCAGCTTCAGACATGATGTCATTCAAGCTGAATCGGCACAGGGCGCGAATTCGCTGCTCCTGATCTGCGTCGTACAGGCGTCGACAGTGCTCTCGGTCGCATCTGATAGCAGCACTGGGCGGCTGGGGCGCATACCTCGACGATCGCGCATGCGAGCGGCGAGCCCATTGGCGGGCGCACGTGCGGTCGGCGCTGCAAGGGCATCCACGCCACGAGCGTCTTTCGGGGCGGGGGGTGTCGTCAACATCAGAGGCGACGACGACGATGAAGATGATGACGGCGAGGACGCAAACCATGAGGTTGGCTGCGTTCGCTCGTCCGCTACGGTACCGGTCGGTGGTTGGCCAAGCGACTGTCCAGCAGTCGACGGTACGGTCAAGTGTCGGTCTGGAGACGCACTGCTTCGGGGCGGCGCTCGATGCATTGCTAATGATTCCCTCGCCTCCGAGACCGCGGCTGGGCGACCCTTACAACGACCAATCAGCGCCTCGATGAGGAGCAACGGGCGCTCAGCCAGCCGTTTGCGCCAAGCAGAGGCAAGCGTCCTGCTCAGCTGCACCATATCGTCGAGCGCCGACGCTGCATCCCGGCACGCGGACAGGCGCAAACCGCTCTGGGATCGCTGGTGGTCGGCGCGCCTCTCGAATGCTGCGCTACAGACGAGCAGCGCATGCCAACTGAACATATGCGATGAAACTGCTGCAGTAGCGGGCTCAGCGTCGCCAAAAGCAGCTGCAGCGGTCCAGCACTGAGCCAAGAGGTCCAGCGCGCGCAGCCAGCCGCTAGTTTGATACAACGGCGCCGGCCAAGTCTGCACCAGCACCTCGTAGAGCGGTAGCAAAAGGCAGTGCCCTAGTCGTGGCAATCCGTAGATGCACCGCGCGAACTCGTGATTCTCTGCAGGTGTACATGCGTCCAAATCGTGATGCGGCCGAGGCAGCACACACTTACCGACGAATGCGAAAAGCCACAACAGACTGAACGCTCGATCCAGGTACAGGCGCGAGCACCGACGCCCATCCAAGCGCGGGATCGCGCGCGCCACGGTGCATGCTGCGGTGCGATTGGCACAGCAGAAAGCAGCGAGACGGCGTAGGCCGTCCACTTCAGCGAGTAGCGCCCGCCATTGAAGGAACACGAATCGCATGATGGTCTCGGGCGGCACCAGGTAGGCTACCGCCAGAACAGGAGGCTCGGACTCGGTACCGAAGCTGTCCTGCTCCCAGGCATCCTGGTGCTCCTCTGCTGCCGCCGAGCGTCGCCGACATCCCCCCGAGTGCACGCGAATGCAGGCACAGAGAATCTGGAGAGCAGCTTGAAGTGGCACATCGCCCAGCAAAGCGTCCATCAATGCCTGTTTCCATTTGCTGTTGGGCGGTGCATGCTGAGTAACCCGCTCACCGGTGCTCGCTTCTGGCAAAGTCGGCCTCTGATCCCGATAGAAACGCTGGGTTAATTCGTGATGCAACTTGTCAGCGATATCGCTGTCGTGGACCATCTCGGACAGGCACAAAGACGGCCATGCACTGAGGTCGTCCGGCACACGGCCATATCCGTGCGCCTCCAGCAGCAGCAAGACTGCGCGGCTTCGGGCGCACCAGGTTGGCTCAGCGACCTGCGCGGCCTGTTCCCAAAAGTGAAACTGCATGATCGCAGACGCGAGTTCAAGAAAAGCTGGTAACTCTGACCAGGGCGCTGCACTTGGGTTGCGCACAGCTCGCACGAGCTGACGCAGCCCATACTGCCCTAACTCGTAGAGCGCGAGTCCGGCTTGGCGGACCCACAGCGCCCACGCGGCAGCCGCCTGCGGGCTGCTGTCGCCGGTGGTGCCCGCGTGCCTCACCAGCGGGCCGAGTCCGGGTTCGGTTTCCGTTGCCGACAGGGCGGCGAGGCGGGTCCAGCTTGGCGGTAACGTTCCTACTCGCTTCGAAGGGTTGTAAAAGACGGAGGCGTTCTCGGGCTGCAGCGTCCCCAGGTCGCTGCGGCGCGCTCGCTCGCCGTGCCAGTCGCCTGCTCGACCGCATCGCCTCAGCGCCTGCTGGAAACAGGGTGCGTCTTGCTGCAGTTCAGACCAGAGGTCTTCGGGGTCGAGCGCGACGCGCTTCCGACTCGTGCCAGTGCCGCGAATACCGTCTGAAGGGGAGCATTTTGGAACGACAATCCAGGTACTAGGACGCTGTGCCGCCCAGCGAGCGGTGCGCATTGAGCCGTGTCTGTTCGCCCTCTGGTCACGTTCACGATCGAGCCTCGCCTGCAGTGGTTGCCAGCCATCAAGGAAGGCCTTACGCGCATGATCAACTGGCGTACCGCACTCCGTGAAAACATGCTCAGCAAAATGTTCTACTGGAAAGAAACGCACCCATGCCGCATGGTAAATCTCGACTGCAGCATTCATCACAGAATCCGTCATGCTGCACGTAGTCGTGGCCGTTGCACTTTCCAGATGCGGCGCCTGCATGACAACCGCATGAATAAGGCGGAAAAGATCGAGCTCCTCGGGACACATCAGCTGCAGAAGCAGTTCCTGGGCGATCGACTGCGCTTCCCGATGCGTTGCCAGGCGAGCTTCCCGATCGAAAGCCGCGGGAATGTGCTTTTTCGACCAAGGCGTCGGCCGATCAAGGCATGCTGGTTCGCGGATAAATGCCGAGAAGAGGAGCAGGCAGAGCTCCACATCGGACCACGTGGCCGGCAACGCACGAACGGCACTAACGAACATATCCGCGATCCAGTCCAGCGCAGAGAAGGGAGCATCTTCGCCGGCACTTCGTTGATGCGTGCGGTGGCGCACCAGAAGCGCTCCAAGCTGCAGCACTGCTGCGTGGATCTCATCGAGCGCTTCACGAAAAGCAAGCGCTGCTACCACAAGAGGCGACGAATTCGGTATGGACGCGTCGGCGAAATCCGTCTCCGAGGCTCGGCTCGGTCGCTGTTGCGGTGTTTGCTGGAGTACGTTCGCGATCTGGCGTATAAGCGATGCTGGCGGAGGCAGGATGACTGCAACAATAAGTTTCATGAAGCTCCTGAGCAGATGCATCAGAGCTTCCAGACGCGCATGACACGCAGCTGCGGCTGAACTTGTCATGTCCATGTCTGGGAAGCTTCGCGTCGGTGGCGGTAGATACGCAAAGCTCTCAAGGGCGACGCCCAGCACACCAGTACGAAGAAGGCCGCGGCGCGCAGCCAGCGGCGCCAGACCGGCCTCCGCCACCACCCCGTCAGCGTCGACGTACCAGTCCAGCGTTGGAACGGGCGGCGCTCCATCGGTATCGACCTCACCACCGTAGGAGGGATTTAGAAACTCATCCCATTCACCGAGGAACGCGAGCAGGTCTTGGACCAGGCTCGAGAGCGCTCCCAGATCCACGTCCTGGCCCCCGGCCTGGGTTATTAACAGACACGGGCTCGCGTGTTCCACCGGAACGCTCGAAGCGTCCCAGCTGTCAGTTGGTGCAGTCCCCAAAGCCGGCAAACTCTCGTTGCTGCCAGCACCAGTGGCGGTCGCGCCGGCGTCGCGCGAGTTCGCAGCCTGTACCTGGACGAGAACCCTCAGACCTCGCACAATTTCGGAGGTCGTGCACGAGAGCGCCTCGGCTGCTTCTCTGGGTAGCAACGCATCCTCGGGTGCTGCCTCGGTAGCACGACGTCGCATCTGTACAGTGCCAAAAGCGCTCCGTGAGGGGTACGTACCAACGCGTTCAGCAGTGCACGCACCAGCACCCAAGCACACGCAGATGCGTGCTTTCGCGGGAACGCGGTGTCGTGCATCCGAGGTGTCGCTGCGCCTTTTGTGCATCCGTACGGGGGGCGTGCGCGCGATCGCTCTTCGGCAGCGCGGGAAATGGGGCAGCATGCGTGCGTGCGTGCGTGCGCCGCGGATCATCTGCGCAGCGGCGCTTTCGATTCGTTGGTATCGGCAGCAGCAGCAGCTGCTGTACCAGAAGCAGACGAGCCCCTGACGCCTTTAAAGCAGCATCCTCACTAGATTACAAGTGCTAACTAGACTTTTACTGGCAACTGGCATCCATATTGAACGTCACAGCAACTACTGATACTCGTTGTTGGTCCGGCATTAAATAATATGGACGTACGAGGGCTCGCGGGACGCAGGGTTCGTGGCGCGCGTTCCTGGCTCCAGTCATGCTGCATCGAGCAGACGCCCGCCGGGCCATCACCAAGCCGTCCAGTGTCTGTCAAACGTCTCGGGGAGCGAACTTCGTGCTGCAGGAATGTATGACTGGGTACGGGGTGGCGTGCACGGTTTCAGCAGCCGATGCCTCCGGTTCCGCAGGCACCGCTGTGCTGTCAGAGATGGCGACATATCGCATCGTTCGCCGCGAGGGCCAAGCGGAGGCTCTGACATTTGGCTACATTCGCGTATCCAGAAACGCTCTAGTTGGCTCATTGCTCCTGTCCAAAAGAAAGAAAACGGATGACTCTAGCTGGCCCTCGTCGCCAACCGGGAGAGACCGATTCTTGGGGAATTCTTGGGAGCGTCATTCCTTGACGTTCGTTGCCTTCCGTGCGCTCCTGTGAGCGAATCTGTAAACGTATGCAGTCTGTTTCATGGGTCTGGAAGTGTCGGTACTCGCAAAACGACATCAATGCTGGTGGATGGCGCGCCAAGTGCTTCGTCCGGCTGGACGAACTTTCTCAAGCACTAGTCTCTGTGTGAGATCCATGAGACAATCCAGATTGCACCGGATATATAGTTATCATCCGCAACCAGGCAAGTGACTGCAGACTCTTTCCAGATGCATCTGCGTTCGACCACACCGGCGTTACGCGAGAGTTGCTGTCGCACACAGGGCATTGTGTCACAGACGTTTCGGGGCGGCGGTAATCCCAGGTGGTCTTGTCGACCCTGGATGCGTCGTGGCTGTTCCCAGACAGAGATAGAACGGTATCTGTCGCCTTTACGCACGTTGGCCTGAGGCTCTGCAGCCAATGATACAGAAAACACAGCCGAGTTTTTGCGCACAGATCATGTAAAGCGTGCAGCGTATAACGACTTTAAATGGTTCATGTGAGTAACTCCTGCATCCATATGCGCCGGGTCTGCGCCTTTTTCACTTCCCCGAGAGCCCAGCTGCGCACGCTAGAGTCCGCAGCGCAGACATGGAGCGTGGTGCAAACCAGAGCGCTTTCAAACGTACTCATGTGCCATCACTCCGGAAAACCCAAGCTTCACGTAAAAACACAGCACCGATGCATTCACAACAAGTTCCGTAAACGTTTACGATGCAAGGCAAAGCATGCCGATCTTTTCGTGACCGTAGGCGCTGCTTGGACGCCTGCGTATCCAGCTCCAGGACCAAAGGCACTGCTCCTTGGACCCAAGCTGCATCCCGGTCGGCGTGAAGCGCATCCATACTCGCCGCAGACGATTACGGTGTGATCGCAGTAGCCAACACAATGCAAGTCACGCTGAAACTACCAGCGAGCTATCGCAAAGCGCATCGAGAAACACGTTAAGCGCTTACAGAGCAACCTCGGAAGCCAGTGAAACAGTATTCACGCTCAAGCTACCAGCAGAGGGCAATGCCGTGTTCGCGGGAAGATACCCCCCGACCTGCAACGGGATCGGTAGCGTCACCAAACGCAGCGGGTTGCGGCCCTGGTTTGAGTCGTCCTCAGAGGCTCTTTGCCCGGTATCTGACACTCGTACCAGGAAGTGGATGCTCAGAGTCCATCGCACCTGCACAACGCGAGTCGCAAAACTAACCGGAGTATCTTCCTCAGACGGAATCCGTGGCGTCCAGTGCCACCTACAAAGGCCTGCACAAGGCTCGGCGCGCTCTGCGTACCTCCGCCGATGGCACAGGGTCGCACGCTTGCGCCTCTTAGGAGGCACTCGTGCGCATTTTTCGAGGCTGCTTTTCGAGAAATCATTTGCACATTCAGGATGCAGGATTTCCAGTGCGTCCAGCGTTCCTCGAATGTAAACACAGCTTGAAGTCGCCACGCTCAAGTCAATAGACACAGGCACCAGCTCTCCGAGCACGAATCCACGGCGCTGTAAGTGTACCGTGGCGATCCGACCCAGCCCGGTCGCCTCGACGCGTGCTATAAAAGGCATCCATACAGATTCGAGTTCGTCCAGCGGTGCTGTCGTAGGCGAGACGCTCCCGCTCCGTAGACCACTGGCTTGCGTCGTACCATCCACAACCGGTGATGTACCCGAGTTCGTGCCGTCAGCCGCATGCGATCGACTTGCGATTCCGCTTTTCCCCGGCAACGTGTCCAGTATTGTCGAGTCGTCCCATTCGCTCGGCGTCGTTACCGGGTAGGCTGTCAGTCGACTGTTTGAGGTCGCGGACAGGATAAATTCAAGGTTGTTGGAGATCTCCAAAGCCACCTGGAAAGCCTTCAGCTCCATGCGGAGCGGCGCATCGGCATTTCCCGCTGCGTGCTCCTGTGGCGGCTCGCCTCGTGTAGAGACTTGTTCCAGCGACGCCGACGCCGACGCCGACGGCAGGAACTCGGGCATAGCAGGCGAGCGTGGCACAGATGCCGACAATGTCAGGAGCGACGGCGAGGAGATACGGCGCTCCGACCAGGTAGGCGACATCTGCGGTAACGGTGGTGGCGATGCCGAGCCCGTGGAGCTCCCCGCGGCACGAGCCCCCGTTGCAGAGGCCGGTGTGATCACTTCTGCCATCATCCTATCCGGTCTCGTAACTGCAGCGCGCGACACTGCATCCAAGCGTACGCGCAGGACCTCGTTTGGATCCTGTAGTGGAGGCATCCCGTCGGCTCGCGACGCATCGCGTTCGTGATCACGTAGCGCCGCCACGGGAGCAGCAGCAGCAGCAGCAGTAGCAGTAGCAGCAGACATAGCATCCGGCGCGGAGAGTACCGGTACCTTTGCCATTCGAGAGCTAATCGGAGGATGAATGCGGAACCGCAGGTGGAGCTTTACTGGCGCAGAGCCAGTTCGCTGGGCAACCACGGCGACGCCATACTCGTACCGTACATAAGTGCCGTCGAACGAGGGTGGTATCATCGACGGCAGGCATCCACGCACCAGGAACGCCAACAGTTTGTCACGCTCCAGACGAAGCTTCCTGGCGACACAACAGGCTCGACTCGCAAACACCAGTCCATGATGCGCTGGAAGCTCAGAGTGCTGACTGCCCTGCGCCGAGCGCACCGGGTAAGCGTTCGCTTCAAGCAGGTCCCAGAGGGCAGCGAGCCAAGGCATCGCTTCCGCTGGTACCGCATCCTCTGGTCCGTCCAAGAGGTCCGGGGCCAGCTCTTCGCCTTCCCAGTCCCAGAAAGTGGTAGCGAAGCGTTTGGTCCGCTCCGCCTCAACTAGACCTGGAGCGGTTGACGGTTCGTGTTCGCCGTTCGCTTTTGCTTGCCCTGTTACTACAGCGGCAGTTGCAGGGCGCCGATGAGCCTCTGGCTTGGTCCAGCGAGCATCGGTTCGCCAGGCGCCAGCCACAGCACAAGCCAGAAACTCTAGCTCGTGTTCTGGGACGGGAACTTGGCGAGCCGTGCCAGTCGGCTCGTTCCCTGTCGTGTCGAGTACCAGCACGAGGCAGAATAGCGAACCAGGTTCGAGGTTCTGCGGTGCAATCCTAGCGTGAAGCCGCATGCTTTTTCGGAGGATCGCAGCACTGCGCTCTGCAGGAATGCCGCCACAGACTGCTGTAGCAGCCACGAAAACGATCAGCCCCCGGAACACGGCACGGTGGTAGTCTTTAAGGACTTCAACTTCGGTACATGGGGTCAGCGGAGAGCGTCAGTCCAGCAAGGTACGAACCGTGGTCCACAGAAGCCCAAAGCGGCAGTGTCCTGTCTCCGTGGACCTTAACCAACGTCGTTATTGGCTGCTTGAAACCGAGGCGTTGCGCTCGACGCAGCACGACCTGTGGGAACGCGTTCCGGTGTCGTCGTAAAGTGCGATGTGCAACTGCCAAACAAGACAAGCTGGCAGACTCGAAATGGAAGATAAGACCGTGTATGGAGCATGGACGATAACGTCCACAGAGAATTGCATTGGTTTTTAGGTATGTTTTACTGATGCGCTCGGTTGCATTCAATCCTCCTGGAGCATTCACTGTGTATATCCAGGGCATTCCCTGGGCGCACGAAGGAGTCGACAATGCGTCGGGGCCTCTGATCCGGATGCGATATCCTCGTTCGCTGCACATCCTCTCTTGGGATGGATGAATGGATGGATGGATATGCAGGGCGCTTGTTGTTGAAAGAACTGCAGGAGAAGTGCACCAGGTACATTTAGGTGTCAAACACATGATCCCCATTGAATACGATCATGTGTACGCGACAAGTCCCAGAGATCATTCGTGTAGTTTGAACCCGAGAGCAGCGACACAAGCCCGCCGCCGCGTCTAGCACAGGCGCAGAACTGGGCATCAAAAGTGATGCAGTCGACGCTCGATGTATTCCAAACGCGGAGACGTGCCTAAAGAAATTACAGGTTCAAAGGACTGCATGGAGGGCCCCGGCGGTGCGCAACATCCCTGCAGAGCCATCCAGGCTCGATGTCTCAGTCTACGACCCCGAAAAGCGATCGCGAATTTGTTTCCTAACCGTCGATGCTCGTGCACTCGACACCCATATCCGCAACAATGGGGCAACGCGGAGCCTTCATCCACTGATGTCATCGGAAGGGCGAGACGGTGCCTACGATCCGCTCGGAGACGAGGCACCCGACTGCGTCGGGTGATTCAGCGCTTGACCTCTGCGAGACCCTGGACTCATTTAATGAGCGGCAATGGTATGCTTCTCCGGCAGGCCCGATCTACTTGGGGCATGCTCATTTCTGACGCGGTCTATACACTGCAGTATGGACACAACAGAACGTTGTCTAACGCGGCGTTGATGAGGTTCCGTACGACAGGGCCTGCTGCTCAGCCTCATCGCGAGTCGTCCGTTTCGGTACCCCATACACGATAGGGTCGCTTCTGCAGCGCGGAATTGTAGTATCGTTCGTCGAGTGTGACCTCGTCCGCCAACCAGGTCGGCCGCTCAAACGCCGTCTCGGGGGTTGGCAGCTCGATCTCCGCGAGGATAAGAGGAGCATTATCACCCAAGAACTCATCGATCTCCCAAACAAGGCCAGCTTCCTTTGCCGGTATTCGATAGCGCACTTTTTCGATAAGTGGCTGTACACAGAGTGTGTTCAACAACTCTCGAGCGTCCTCGACTGGGATCGGGTACTCGTACTCGGCCCGCGTGCAACCGTGGGTGCGTCCCTTGATCGTCAAGAAGCCGCTCGTGCCAGCAACACGGACGCGTACGGTGCGGTCGGGTTCACTGCACAGGTAGCCTTGCGCGAGATGTGTGCCCTGCGAAGTGCACAACAGCCGACGAACTTGGTCAGCGTGCACCAGAAACTTGCGCTCAGTCTCGCGGTTCGCTGCGCGGTTCACCCCACCGTGTTGCATTCGCGGAGCACTGGATCCTAAAAGCACCGAGATTTTCGAATCTAGCTTTAGAGTGTGAACTCGAGGAGGAGGAGACCACCTGAACGTGGTGCGCCCAAGAAACGGCCGTAAAGCAGGCACGAAGAGCATCATCAACGTCGTTCGAAAGTCGAACGACGTCAACGGTGTACAGTAGTGGCGAGTGACCCGCCCTAGTCAGAACGTCTCCAACTGACGCGCAAAAGCCTCCCAGTCCTTCGCAACCGGCCACCTACTACTGCGTCCAACTTTCTCTCAAATAATTCCACTTTGAGAGCTTGTCCAATAAAGTTCATTCTTGTCGAGTCTGGAGGTCTCGTCTGCAGCACCGCACATTTCCTTCTATGGATAGCGGCATTCAAGTCTCGCTTCACAAACTCCGTACGTTTGTTGCCCCCGTTGTTTGTACTTACTAATGCAACAGGCCCTCGAACTCGCGCCCTTCTTTCGATTTGCTGCTCAGTCACCTCTTCGTGCTTTTCTACCGCCGATGCGCTCTGCAGCCTGCTGCCCATCTCGACCTTCTGAAGTGTGCATCCCAGCTGATCCCTTATGTTTTCAAATTAACGCAAAGCTTTATGCGGTTAGGTGAGAACAGTCCCCGAGGGAGTCGGACCTGCGCAGGAAAGACAAAACGTGCCACCGGTTTGTATCCGTGTGCTGGAAGCCGCATTGATTCGCCCAGTGGATCGATCATTCCGTTGCACGATAGAAAACACTCCTTCAATGGGGTTGAATCACCCTGTGTTCTAAGGAATGAAAACCAGCTCTATCCAGACAGAATCGCCAAAAGATCGAAAACGAAGGATAACGGTGAAACGCCACGTTGTCTCATAAAAGCTTGCCGCCGGACGTCAGCGAAAAGTCTTCTATGACTCGACAAAGTGGTTGGTGCTATTCTATGACCCTTGTCCTCGAGTTCGATCGTACACACAACGAGCTCACTGCTCCACGAATACCGATATACGCTCATACCATCTCGTCCGAAGCATGTCTCATTTACTGAAAAGACACACAGTCGTCCCCTTGCTAACATCGATCGTCACTTTCCGGGAACATTGGTGTAGTTGCGATTCCAGTCGAAGATGGCGGTACGCAAACAAGGACTTTTCTGGCAATTGTGTCCCAGTGTTTTCGGGACCACTCGAACAAGCTGCTGAGAAACAGCGACGAGCGTGGCGGTTACTATCGTCGCTTTTTGCTGTCCGTAAGGCGATCAACGAATCGTTGTCTACCATTGACAGCAAGCGTTTCTCAGAAAATGGCTTTTGGCGTGGTGCGCATATACGCCCTGCCTTCATTGTTCTGAACCATCAGAGCACTGTGATATAGCTGACCTCAAAGATGAATGCAGTCCTCCTTGCACTGTTCAGTAAAGAATATATCCCATAGGCCATTCGTCTACGATCTATACGGTACATTGCATCGAGGTTTCGTTCTCTCGCTATACATTGCGAAAAAAGCATTCGAATACTATGAGCGGGAATCGAGCAGCGACTCGTTCAGTGACTATCCACCCAGCTGCGCGAGCCGCTCTGCCACGAGTTGCGTTTGACGTACAAAGATCGAAAACTTGAAGAATACATGTTTTGGGCATGCAACATAGAAGCAATTAAGAAGAGCGTATGCTTGCGCGTATACACTACATCATGGCATGAGTTCTGTGTCGAACTCTTGTTCGATGACGTTGCGACGCGACCCCTTTCCGAATACGGAACCGATTCAACCGAAAAATTCGTCACAGGAGCCGCCCTCAAAAAACAACCAAAAAACCTTAAACTACAGTGGAATCTATAAGCCCCTGTTGCCGTACTTGTCTTGTCGTGACTCTGTATCTTTCAAGTAAAAGAAAATCTTTAGGCAGGCACGAAGCGAGCAGTGTACTCCACGGTGACCGCTAAACACAAGCGCAGCGGCAGCGTCTGCGCCACATCGCCCGTGAACGCACGTGCGACGATCACATCCCCGGATGCGTATCGAGCGAACAACCCAGGAACAGCGCGATCGCGCGAGCGCACCGCACACACACACGCTGGAGGGCGGGATGCGCACCCCTGCCCGGCACCACGAAGACGCAATCGCGGCTTGCGCGAGGCAGGCGGCGTCGCGCCATTGACTCGATACGCTGGGCTAGATCCCCGCGCGCGCGCGCTGTCACGGGGATCGTGATCACGCGCAGTCGATGCGTGCGATCGCATCGCACCGCACGTGCCGGCTGCCTGCTTCTATGCGCGTACGCGCTCGGAGCTGCAGATCAGCCGACACATGCGATCACATCGTGTGCGTGATGCTGACGTGAACGCGAGGCAGACTCCAGCGTCGGTACACGTCGGTGCAAAGAACAGTGCCCGCAAATGTTACCGCACGGAATTTCCGTGCTGGCGCTCGCGGGAGCACGGCATCGCATTCGTCCCGTAAGAAAACAATTTAGTTGACTTGAATTTGGGTTGTAGCTGGTTACTGCACTCTGAGCAGGAAACCCTCTGAAAGTCTGGTTCCCAAGTCACAAGTACCTGCAACCGTAAGCAACACCAGTCATGAAGCGTAGCCTAGCAGTGATTATTGTCGCAATTCTGCTGTTTGGGTACTCAGCGGTCGTACGGGCCGCGGTTGTCCGTCGCGCAGCCCCGGCACCTGCTGCATACATGCGAGGAACGGCCTCGGAACTGAAGTTCCGCAGCCAGGCACGTATACGTCTGCCGCCGCCGCCTCCGCCTCCGCCGAAGCCAACGCCGACGCCACCGCCCGCCGTTGGTGGTGCCGGTGGCGCAGGCGGGGCTGGTGGCCCTGTAGGTAATGGTAACTATGGAGGAGCGGGTGGATATGGCAACGACGGCGGTGTCGGAGGTAATGGTGGTTTTGGCGGTGGCGGCGGGAACGCTGCCAATGGCGGAAATGCTGGCGATGGAGGCAAGGGCGACTTCGGTGGTTCCGGAGGTGCAGGTGGGGACGGTGGATTTGGCAGCTTTGTTGGTAACGGCGGCTTTGGAGGAGACGGTGGAAGTGCTTCATATTCGGGCTTTGGCGGAACTGGTGGCAATGGAGGTGACGGAGGTGCTGCGAGCAATGGAGGATATGGTGGTAATGGTGGGTATGGAGATGGCTACGCATTTGGTGGCACCGGCGGTGATGGCGGTGTAGGTGGACCCTCTGGCAATGGTGGTGACGGTGGTGTTGGAGGCAAGGGTGAGTATGGCGGGTTCGGAGGCACTGGTGGCTTTGGCGGGGGCGGTGGCGCAGTTGCGAACGGTGGCTTTGGAGGCAATGGTGGATTCGCACATGGGGGGAACGGAGGTAATGGTGGCGTGGGCGGCGGGGGAGGCATAGCAGCAAACGGCGGCAGAGGAGGCAGCGGTGGCAATGCTAGCTCATTTTATTGATCGAGCAAGACTTCTACGTACGCAGACCAACGTTAATGCCGGGATGGATTGAATCTTTTGCCGAACAGGGCCATCATTGGAAAGCCGCATTCGAGAGGATGGCCTCAACAATATCGGGCACCTAAAGGGCGCACGTCAGATTACAAAAGTCTTGGAAATTTTGGGAGTGCTCCACTTCCGTCCATCAGTCCGGATCTGCGTCTGCTTCCAGATGCAAAAGATACCACGAACGCACGGACGTTGTTGTCAGCACCCAGTATCCAACACAAATTCGGAAGGTCGGCTCCATCGTCGATTTCGATGTCTTTTTTGCAGCGCTGCTGGAGAAACTCCTTTGAATTCGCTTGCCAGTACGGCAGCGGATTCGCGATCTGGTGGCATTGAGGAATCAACAAGGGCGCTGGGCACTATCCGCCCGAGAGCGCGTTTTCCTTGCAAGACGCCTTGCCTCGCCGAACGCACTGTAGCAAGGTGCGCGCGTTAGGCCTCAACGGAAGGAGCATTATGTATCGAGCGCGCCCAAAATTTGAGAGTCCGCGCCCTTGGGGCACGTCACCTACTCCGGTCTTGTGGAAAGGTCCGCGCATGCGTGGCATTCGCGTTCTACCCTCTTACACTGAGCACTATGCGTCGAGGCATTTCAGCGGCATGGATCCGTCACAGTCTAGATGTAAACCCGAAAAGTGCTTCTGTTATCGGTGTACGATCAGGAGGAACTCGACTAAAAAGTCAGGTATGAGGAGCTGATAGATGCTACCCCGGTTTGCGTTCCTGTCCTTTGAGTGTGGTGGGACGAATGTCGACTGGCAAGGCAGTGATCGGCGGCGAATCCGTATTTCGGCACAAGGTGCTGCCACAGAAAAGAGGACCCAAAATTTCGCGTTCGTAGAGGGGCATCGTGAACGCAGAGACAGGTGTCATGGACGCCCACGACAAGTTTACCGCAGTCACATGTGCAGGCGGGCACCCAACCGAAGTTGTTTGCGCAAGTGCAAAAGATGACGTTTTTCCACCGGGCTCGCAAAATCGTCAAGCGCTTGTGTCGCGACAGCGAATCAGCGTTCTGCATGATACGTCCAGTATGTAACGAACGCCCTATCTGTCACGTCGTATTTTTGGTCACTTGATTGTCCAGCATACTTCTAGAAGCGCGTTGCTGACTTTCCGAGGATATCGCACAGCATAGCTCCTCTCCTGTCCGGCGTATGAGAAGCAGACGGGGGCTCTTGTACAAGAGTCGGCGCTCCTACTGTTCGCCATGGAGGCCCCGAGTCGAACTTCTGTTCAATATATAGTCTAGATAGAGAGGCTGGCAATACCCAGCGCCCAGAGCTCTGATTCTTCGTGCCTCATGAGATCGATGGGCGTAGGCAATACCGATTAACGAGCAAAAAGCTGTGGCAGCGAGCGAACGTGATTCCTTGTAAAGTCTAGTCAATATAATCGTGTCGCGCCGACTAGCAACGATCACATATCGCAATGTCAGTGCTGGTGCAGCGTCGCATCGACAGTCGGACGCACTGGCATAACGCGCTGAACGTCAGACATGCAAAGGTAGGGCAGGAGACCAGGAAACAGCGCGGTGTCCATTTGATTCAGTTTCGTCCCAACAATCACGAAGCAACGAATGAGTACCGAAAAGGTTTCGTGCATACAAAGCGAAGAATGCATCCACGCGCAACATTCGCCAGAGCGGATAGAGTGCATTCCCGTATTGAGGCAACCATATATAAGACGGATCTTCCTTCAGTGCATACATTTGGAGCCCAAGTCGTGAGCCCTTGTTACGATGCCCTGCGTTTGCACGCGCATCATCGAGGCAAGTGTGCCGCCAAACGAATACTTCGCAAAGCGACAACGCTGCGTGACGCCTCGCCCGTGCGCACTGCACCTCAGCGGGCGACGCTCCCCGTAATGCACCAGCGATCATATTGGGAACGTGAGTTTCCTTAATCCTGCTGCGGCACAGTGCGAGGTCGCAGCGACAAGAAACCTCGGCAGCATGCTCCCGAAATCACCAGCAGGTTCGCAGGTCCTATCTGTTTCACCCGCTAAACGAACATCTCGAGTCCTCTGCCAGAATGAGGACATCCATGCACAATTCTAGTGAGCGTATCCGCGAGAGGCCGCCAAATAGCCATAGCACGTGCTTAGCGGCGGCGGAGTCCCGGAGGTAACGCACTCGCTATCGCTGTTCGCGCAGCCTCAATCAGGTCTGTCACACTATGATCCGCAGTTTGGATCGCAGGATGAATGGTTAGGGTGATCCGCAGTTTGGATCTCAGGATGAATGGTTAGCGTGATCCGCAGTTTGGATCGCAGGATGAATGGTTAGCGTGATCCGCAGTTTGGATCGCAGGATGAATGGTTAGGGTGATTCGCTGTTCGGGCCACCGCAGCGGTGCCAGCGCCCAGGGCGGCATCACTTCCGCCGTGCCTGTAATCGTCAGTGGAACTATCGGTACCCCAGCTTGCTTTGCGACCCGAAACGGACGCTGTTTGAAAGCACGGAGCATCCCGTCTTTCGAGCGCGTGCCCTTCGGAAAAAGCAACAGCGACACCCCGCGTTCCAGTCGCGAAACCATTTCTCGAAAGACCCGCAGTTGATCCCGTCGACTATCCCGCTCAATCCCGATTTGACGAGCCATGCCCACCGCCCAGCCGATACTAGGGATCGCAAAAATGCTTCTTTTGGAGACAAACTTGAAAAACCGGCCTAGAAACGACACCGTGTAGATGTCCAGGTACGAATTGTGATTGCACACATAAAGCACAGTGGCATCTGGCGGAAGCAGATTCTCCGTACCAACGGCACGCTGATGAATACCAGTGCTCAGCATGGACAGTCGCATGCAGAGCATCGCGATCCAGTCGTAAGCGCGAGCTCGGTATGGATCACGGATCATTCCATACGTTTCTTGCCGTTGGGAGTTGTACTCACTAATGCAAGGAGTCCATGAACTTTCGCCCTCCTTTCCATTTGCTCCTCCGTCAGCGGTCCGTACTGTGCTATATCCTCAGGACTCCGTTGGCATTTTTCCATCTCCACTCTCTGAAGTGTGCAACCAAGTTCATGGTGTGTATACGACGCTCGGAACTCATCTACAGGTATTGTAACGAAACGCCGTGCGCACTCCCTGCATGTTCTTGTCGTTGGAGCTGGCGTAGTTCCTTTTTGGGTCTTCCAGCGCCCTGCCCCAAAAGCTACTACGAGCCTTAGACTCTCGTCCTCCTCCAAGGCGCTCAAGTGATTGGAAAAGATCGCGAATGCACGCTGCTTCCCACAGTACAAATTCATTCGCAAACGAGCCCACCGAGGCTCGGTATACTCCTCCCACAGCGCATCCCAATGAGCAACGCGAACTTCCATGAATTCCCGAAAAGCTTCAAAGTCCGCGCCCTGGCTCGTCACCTCGCTCATAGCTTCCAGGTGATCCCTCATTCCTGCATTCCACGTCTCGATATTTTTCCTCGCATTCGTTATACGGGATTCTCGATAGTATCTCGCTCTCGAGAACCTCAAAAGAAGCATATATTTCTGACGTATGTTGCCGTCGGTGCAATCTTCCGCACGCTTGGGTACAGCGATGGATATGATATTCTTGTTCCAGGGGTTAAGGCCGACGACAAAGTCGTTCTCGTGGGGATTATACATCCAGTGGCCCGCCTTCTTGTTTCCGTGCTTCGGCAAGTGCGATAACGTACACGGGATAGGACGAACTGCCTGCAACCGCTGATAGTCTATACATCTGGATACCCCATCGTTGTCGATTGTCCCCGTGAATACCTTTTTTTCGCCGGTCTGGGACGCTTGAAATCGAAGATATTCTGCCAGTAGGAGTCCCGGTCTTCGCCGATGATTTCTTTGTCGCTCACACCGAGCGCTGGACTGATCTCCTTCATGAAGACGGAAAGGACGCTAGAGTCAATAGTAACAAAATGTGACTTGGACTCGCGTAAGCGAACGACAATGAAGCGCATCTGGAGAAGCGATTGAATGTCATCTCTCCAACGCTTCATTTTTTCCGTACTCAGCTCCATTTCGGCCTTGCGTTCGAGTTCTCGGTCCAAAAACATGAAGTAGGAGAGAATAACGGGATAACATCTCTCTTCGTTTTTTCTCATATCTGACAATTTTTCTCTTGGGTTGACAAGCCCCAAGACCGAACGATGCTTTTGATGAGTCGCGCGAATTACAGAGGCCCTATTTTTTCTACAGCGTGATTTCCCCTTGTCGATGAATTCGATCTGCTGTTCATGCTGGCGATCGTCCTTCACACCGTCGATGACTGCCCACGTCCCTTCACGAAACAGGCCCGGGTACAGCGCAAAGACGGCGCGTGTCATGAAAAATTTGGGTATACGATCTTATTGTTCCTCACATTCGTGAGGAACCTCATTGCCCTGTATTCGTAGGTATCTGCGTCACCCCTGTATCGCGCACCGTAGAAGCGGGAGCTTGCGTAATTTTTCGGAGAGCATGGACTGTCTCATTTCTCCTCGATGTTTCGCAGGTGCCAAACATCAACTGGCTGACAAAGGTCATGTTGAAAACTTCTCCCGGAAACATCACTGTTTCGATGTGCATTGCGTTGCGGTATATCTCCCTCCGCAAATGCATCAGTCCCGAAAAAGCGTTACAAACATAGCTTGAGCACGAATCGCCATCGTTTCTGAAGGCCTGTCGCAACGTTTCCTTGTATGGATTCTAAATATGCCCAAGAAGACAGAATTTCATCACCATTTCATTGCTCTGTCGTCGTTCTTGCAACCTTTGACGAAGGGCCTCCCGTTTTTGCTTCTTCGCGTTAGCCTGTTCCTCTGCACTCGGCACTGTCCTTTGTTCTCTTCCGGCGGCCGGCAATACCGGTCATCCAGAACCCCCTACCTCCAGTTGCATAAGTTTCGGTTTTTATATAAAACACTAGGGACGCTTCTGCTTTAAACGACGACAAATCAGTTAAATACTTTACCTTGAAGGTTGAAACACGATTGAAGTAAAACCTACACTTTGCTACCATTTGATCGCAAATACAACTGGCCCCGACACAGCTGTAGGCCAAAAAGTGGCCATTATCGCATTTCTCTTCACCGGCGAGACAGGTTGCGTGTCGTGACGGCCAGATATCGTGGTGCGCGTACGGGCCATATAATACAAAAAAAGAACGGAGTGTGGCCGATTACTTGCAACGAGGTAACGGTTCCTTTTCACATCTATTGCAGACCTTGAAAAGAGGAACCTTTTGCTCATGGTCTAACGATTACCTTCGAGGTGGAAGGTCCCACACACCGGAAGACGCTACCTGCCTCTTGCTCCGCGTGACTCTGAGTGGTGGAGAATGTGATGCACCTGAGCGTCTCGTCCGAATCGCGTTTGGTTCTGGGACTAGGAGCGGATGTGCTGCCTATGGGCGTCACCTTGGTCGCGGTGGACTCCTAGGATACCGCTTCGCGGTACCGCAGGCTGAAGGTCTGCATGTACAGCTTGGAGGCTCCCAGAAATGTAAATAGCCCTGATTCCGTTTCGCGTGAACCAAGCCTCTTCCGACGCCCTCAGTGGTATAGCGAAGCCGTTCTGTCGCCGTGGTGCATTAGCACCAGCGGTGTAGGTGCTATTCCGCGTGCTCAAGGAAGGTTAGGTGCACCGTTGAACGTGCGAAACAAGCAGTTCATTCGAGAGAAAGTAGGGGTGATGGAACGTGGAGAAAGAGTGCAGCATGAGGACGCATTCCCGAAAGCCAATATCGATCAGGCAATCTGGGATATATGGTCAGTGGAGACGTTCTGTCGAACCAAAGAAAGCATAGCGCCGGAGGGAATTCCCTAATGGCTCTGGTGTTCGACGCATCGCCTTGGCAGATGCATATGCGCTGAAATCATCCCGCAGGAGGAAATTCCCTTATACTTCCGCTGGGCCGGTGCCCGCGGGCGGCAAACGTAGCACTTGCGCGTTTCCACTGCATGACTGACACGCAGTTACCGCCGTGGAGAGGCACACGTTAAGCTCGTTTGGAGCAACTGACCAGCTACAGTCATATATATATATACGTATCTCATCAACGGAGCGTCTTCAGAGACGTGAGCAAAGACGCGCAGGTCGTTTTGCGCTAAGCTTTAGAGGCTCGTGCGCGGTCTAAGATAGACGTCGACGCGCCGGTGTTGAGGAGAACGAAAACAGCGCCCTTGTGTGTGTAGTTGTCTGTCGAAAGACGAACAACTTCACTCCAGTCGAGCGTAAACGGGCGCCCCGGAGTCACGGATTTTGAAACTTGAGAAAACACTGGTGCGAAAGCACTCGTCTTTTCCACGGACTACACGCGTCACGGCGAGAGCGGGGCTCGCTGCTCATCAGTCGCGGCGGGACGATTCTGAACCACGGAGACGTGAGTGCTACAGCCCAGTACACTGGATCAAGCGTTGAATGCACGTGCTCCTGGGGATATTGATAACGGCGCTTCTGATCGCCGCTGCGTTCTGGGTCGCATTGTCGATGGTGCGTCTGGAACGGCGCCTTGCGGAGCACGAGCAGCAGGCAACACAACGTTTATTGGAACCGCGTAAACCTGGTGAGCGCAGCGTGCGCGCGGAAACGAGCACTGCGCTCTCGTAGCAATACATATGGAGCGCTTGGGTGACGCCTGGGCGGGTTTCGGGAACGGCAACTGCAACTGCGGTTACAGTGACTGTTGCGGCACTGGTGAAATCTGCAAGCATGGTACGGAGGTACCGATGCAGGTATGCGGCGACGTTGCGGAAATAGACCGTACGACACCGCAAGCAGGTTGCACGGCATCACCGGGCTCGGCATCGGCACCGACTCGCCAGACGAGGCGACTCACGAATCGATTTGGTGCAGCTGTTCTCGCAGCTGCTCGCGGGTGGACAGAGCGGCCACTCTCGACAACAGCCGCTGATAATGAAGCGGAGCCGGAACTCGCCGAGAACCTTCCATCGCACTTACCGTTGCGGAGGCGGCTGATCAGCCGTACCGGCGTGAGCGACTTGCCAGTGTCCACCTCAGAGCACGAGTTTTGGGACCTCTTCTACCGACAAAAGCGTGACCGATTTTTCAAACATCGTTACAATCTGCGAGCAGCGTTCCCAGAACTTGTACCGCCAAGCGTTCGGGCGGCACCGCATCGGCACGTGCCCGTGCATGAGCCACTACGCCCCCTGGTACCCGATGCGCGACACGTGCTGGAGTCGTCACCAGACGAGCCGTCTCACTGGATGCTTGATGATTTCGAGCCTGCGCTAACGCACGGTAAAGTTGTTGTCGCCGAGTGCGGGTGTGGGGTCGGGAACGCGTTGATCCCGCTGTTGCGTGCGAATCCGGATCTCTTCTTCTTCGCCTTTGACTACTCTCTGGTGGCGCTACGCCTGCTGCTGTTGCAGCCTGAGTTCGACCAGGCGCGCATCTACGCGTACTGCGCTGATCTAGGCGCGCCCGCTGCTCATACAACCGCCTTCGAAGCACCGCATGCGGCTGCTGAGACGCGCTCCGCAGCAGAAGCACCAGTCCGGAGTGCGCCTGCTGCCCAGCGCTGGACGACGGGCGTCTATCGTGCCCCGCCGCTGACTTGTGATTTCGTGACCTGCGTCTGGACGCTGAGCGCGCTACCCGTTGCATCGTTACCGCTGGCGGCATCGCGACTAGCTGCCATGCTGAGGCCGGGCGGAGCGCTGCTGCTGCGCGACTACGCGGTTGGCGACCTCGCAGAGCTGCGGCACCCGGCATGTGCGCGCGTTGGTACCGATCCGCAGCGTCACGAGTACCTCCGTGGCGACGGCACTCGCGTCCACTACTTCCAAGTGGCAGAGCTAGAGAATTTATTCCAGCAAGCAGGTTTACAAACTGAATATGCACATATCGTCGAGCGTGAAATCGTGAACCGCCAGAAACGACTCGTGATGCATCGCAGATGGATTGCGGGCAAATGGCGGAAACCGGATCTCGCACCAGCGCCAGCACGCATCCGGTGACGTGTCCGCGCGCATGCGTGCGATCGAAGGTGCGGCCTCCAGCTACCATTCGCTGCCAATAAATATCTATAAATGTATATACTGGTATATACATGTATATAAATATACGTCCTTGTACGAATGGAATCCTCTACGCACGAGACAGGGTCCGTGTCCGCGATGCACGCTTCCGGGCTTGGACGGTGTATCGAGTGCAAGGCGAACACAGTGGGCACTTGCTGTGCACATACACATGCGTCGCCGTTCTTGCGCTTTCAGAAACATAAGCCAAGGATAGATACAGTTGTGTAGATGCTGGGTGCAAGAGGCGCCGCAGCAGGTCACGCTCTGACACCACGCTTGAGCTGTGCATAGCAACCCATCTTTACAGCGCAATGACGGTGGACACGTCTCGGTATCGCGTGCGCTTCGCGCTCGCTACCGCGCTAGGTCCAAGCATCCTAGCCATCCCCGGGAAACACGCATGGAAGCATCCGGTGCCCCAGGGTGAAGAGCATGCCCCTGCGACGATACCGCTCGGTGCACACTGGCGGTGGATCACGCTTCCAGCCGCCTTTTTCAGTATAAAACGAGTCGAGTGACGTAATGGCCGAGTCCGTGCGGTGTAGTGACGCAATCTGTTCGGCTGCAACTGATTCGGCGAGCGCTTGCCGCAGCGAGCCTTCCTCTTCAGTGCGAGCCTGCGTTTTGCGCGGCATGGCGGCCTCTCGATGCGCCTGCTGCTTCCGTTTTTGCGCGTTTCGGAATGCTTCCATGCGTTGTCGAAAGCGTGCAAACAAAAGCATCCGCCGGCCGGTTGGCGCGCAATGCTGCATCCTTGTGCCTGTCGCCGTTTCAGGTGCCTGCTCCAGTGGATGGAGCTGGCGGCGTGAGAATGACACGCTGTGCCATACATCGTTCATGAAGACACCGATCGATGGGATCACGGCCTTGTCGGTGGCGAAGCCACGTTGCAAATACATCAACAAATCCTCAAAGGGAATCTCCGGGGAGAGCCTGCCCGCGTGTTCTGCTCGCTTCAACAACGTCAGCGTCGCGCGATGGAGAACCTTGACGTGGCCGTCGAGGAGCAGCGCGTCCCAAACGCGGCTCACAAGCGGAAACGGGAAATTGTACAGGAGAGCGGTAAGGTACCATTTGTCCGCGAACATCATGGGCGTAATGCCTTTCGCCTCAAGCAGGCGTGCAGTCCGGGGCAGTTTCCGATGCAGAAGCCAAGCGAACGCCTCTACGCTCTGACATAGACGAGTAAACCCCGGAAGAAAAAACTCCCGAAACTGCAACGCTCCCTGCATAAACTGCACAAGCATGAAAAAGCAGCGCTCCTCGCTGCCGCCCGCGTATATGTACAGCGCTCCGGTGATGCTCGACATGCCCTGGCAGTAGCCCACGGCCGGATCCAGACAGGCATAAGCTCGCAGAATGTTGCGCAAGGCGCCAAGTCCCAGGGCTGCCCCACCGCGCCAGAACAATCGATGGTTGCAGAACGTCCTCGTGACGTCTCGGTCGATGATATCGAGCACTTCACGCGGCACTGGACCGCTTCCCGGGGCCGGCATGGTACCCGCTGCTGCACCACCACGGCTTCCAGTGGTGTCAGCGCGGGACGAGTCCGGTGCCGCAGTAGCCTTGCGCAAAAGCGTGCGGTACCAGTTGGGCGGCGACCGACCCCGTCGGCGCTCTACCTCCAAGAACAGAGGCCAAAAATACTTTCTCAGGCGATCGGGGATGCCACAACGACGCACCAGTCTCTGCGTTCGTCGAAAGAGCTCCGGGGGGCAGCGCGGCTCGTCGCTTTCATTGAATCTCCGCCACGCTCGCAGCAGTTCTAGCCAGGTCGAGGGCGGCTCGCTCGGTATCCGCTGCGTGTGTGCAAACATGGATGCACAGCAAAGACGCCGCCCGGGGCCCACGCTTTCGGTGTCGAGAGTCTCTGGTGCGGCTGGTACCACGGACGCCTTCTCGTCTATGGGCGTCGCTCCTGGTCGTGGTGCACGCGCGGCTTCACCAGCTGGCTCTGCGCCCGAAAGCGAATGACTGTGTTGGCTGTTAGTTCTTCGAAGCAGTCGTGCCGGGGCCGCCTCGATCGACGCAGAATCCAGGGTAGCGGTTAACTGATCTTCTGTGTTGCGCGGCGCACTTGTTGTAGCAGCGGTGGGCGTATCCGGCCCGGCAGCATCGGATGCAGCAGCCCCCGTGCGGGCCGAGGCCTCCGTTTGCTGCCGAGCGGACTCGCTGCTTTCGAGACGCTCCGCAAGCTGCAAAGCGTCCTCGATAGCTGTCGAGGCCTCGGGAGCAGCCGCGGTCGCATCCCTACCTTCCAGTCCAGCTGCGAATGGCCGCCAAGGGCGACGACTCCGCCAGTCAAGCCGGCGGGCCCGCATCCGCAGCGACGCTCTTCTTTCCGACTGGGTTCCGCGACTCGAACTCCGACGGCGACCAGCGGCGTGCTGTTCTGGTGTCTGCACCAGCGGATCATCATCCAAAAGCTGTGACTCTGGTCTATTCGTCACCAGAAAACCGAAACAGTCTTCCCACTTGCCCGCCAGGACGCATGCTGCATCCGTCGCGAGCATCGATAGCGGAATCTCGCCCAGTTCACTGTACCGTCGTGCCGCTACAGCGAGGAAAGCGCCCAGCCCTGCTTGACGCCAAAGTCGATGCAGCGCGCCAAAGCGGGGCTCGTTCGTGGCTCGAATCGTGTCAAACGCTTTCTTCATAATGAGAGGTGGAAAGCGCATACAGAACGAGGACCTATCCATGATATCGTTGCGGAGCACGAAGGCAAACGCTGGTAAGACCAGGGAGGTCGAAAACGCCAGGTACAGCGGATCAGCTGCTGTGGCGGCCATCGACTCGGGATTCGGGCGCGACACAGCCGCGCAGCTCTCGAGTACATGTAGAAATGCATACGCGGCAGCGTGGTATGGAAAGTCGCTCAGGATTAGTGCTTGCTCATCGGCATCCGACATTATGGGGCATCGCGACAGCGCCAGCGACGGGTGCCGCACCTGACAAGCGGCATGAATGTTGGCACTCGGCTCCGGGATCGTCGTCGATGAATCTTCAGCAGGCAGCAGAACGCTGTGTCGATATGGCTTGGTATAGAGATACCGCGGCGCTGACGCTAATGGTGATTCTGGTGCTGTTGGAAATTGCACTGGTGTCGCTGCTTCTTCGATTCTCCCGTCGGTGTTGCCCTCCGCAAGTCTCACGACCCGTTGTGATGCTGTTCGCAAACACGAGGAAGCATCGGACCGGTTGGCGGCTGCCAAAACCCGCGCGTATTCGAACGCATCCCAGAACTCTGCTTCGTTCGGATCCGTCGCCAGCGATGGGTCGATGAAACCCTCCGCATCGTGACTATCCCAAGACTGCTCACTTCCTACGTCATCGTCCGTGGCGCCGGGTGTCACCGGCGAACAGTTTGGCGACTCTACCAGCGCATCGATCGCTTTTTCGCTTGTGCGTCTATGCGACTGCCGTTTCGAGCGTTGCCGTTGACCATGATGCCCGGCGCTCGACACGTTTCGCCCGTCAGCGGTTTGGTGTTGCATGAGCTTCGTAAAGTACCGTAGAATACGACCATCTGCAGCACCAAGGACGATGCCAGCAAGGAATTGCAGCACTTTGCGTCCGTTTGGCGAATTGCATGCATCTGTTGCAGAACAGCACAACGTGAGCACATCTTGGGGTATGCGCGTCACAAGCTGCGCACAAACACTCACAGCCGCCAGCTCGAGGTCACTCTCCGTGTGCTCCCTCGCCTCGGTCGGGTCATCGCAGCTGGCCGCTGTCTGCGACCCGGGGCCAGCGCCGAGCGCCACAGGCCACGGCACACGATCAACGCGCCGGGTTCGAGATTTGAGTTCGTATAGTTTAAATGCTTCATAGCGTGAGCGCAGGCGCCAATTGCGAGCACTGAGGCTGAGGAATCCGAGAGCGAACTCGCCACTCGGAGCTCGTTCTGCAGAGGATTGCTCGTGTCGGCGCGTGAACTCCTCAGCAAGCAGCACTGCGACTCGGGTGGCCTCAGACGGCTTCAACGATAAGATTTTCAGGTTCTCGAGGAGCGCGCACAACTGTGAAGCCAGAGAGCTGTCCACATCAGCGGCCGCGGTGCCCGCTGTACGAAGGCGCTCCAGCGTGGTGACCAGGCGTGCTGTCAGCGCTGGGGAACTCCTCGAGGCAAAAGCCTCTGAATTCATCAGCGACCCGCCCGTTACAGCGTAGCTTGTCCACAGCTCCGCACGCGGCCAGGAAACCGACCTAGTTGAGGACTGTAGTGAGCCCCGCTGACACGCTTTGAAAACGCCCAGCAAAGCTAAGCGCTCGTGGGTGCGCTTCTGAGCCCTACCGCCCTGAATCCTGGTTCCCAGTGAGCACAAAGGTGCACCCGAGTCGCTCACGAGCAACACCGGTTCGACTGTCACCAGACGAAACACCTGTGTGTGTGTGTGTGCTGCAGTCAAGAGCACGTCCAGCTCGCTGCGGTGAAATCTGTCGCTCCGGGACAAGTGTTGCGCTAGATTGGCCCGCTTGCGAGCGAAACGGCCAGTCGTCAATCGCGCAGATTGTCCACTATGGGTGTCAATGGGCAGTTACGTGGCGCGGTGCTGTCGAAGCCGAGACGCGATTATCTGGCGGTGCCAAACATAGCTCCTATGTCCGTTAGGATCATATAGTTCCATAAATGCACTTTCCGCGATGCGCTTGGATCATGGACGTGCCTCCGGGGCGGGGGCGTATCGCGCGTTCGCGCTGGTGCCCCTCGAGCGCTGGTTCCGTTCTGCGGTACGCAGCGAGGCATCTGAACGCGAGTCCGATCGATGCGGAACTCGGACACGTTCGCTCTGTTCCCGCGACTTGGTTTGTTCTCCGAAAATTTTCTAGATGCATAGTCCTGAAATTTGATGCGCAGCGAAAATCTATTATGGACTCATATGCAGTTCTCAGATGCTCGAACGTATTTTCGGATTAGGTTCTGTTGACGTTCTGCGACTGCTGGCAAGCGATGCGTGACCGGAATCGAGATGATTCGCGGCGCACTCGAGCAAGGATTCATGAAATAGCTAATATTGCTGTGCAATGCATACGTTTTGGCGTTTACCTCTCTCCTTTTCTTACGTTTAACATGCGCACTTCGCACATTCATCGACGTTTGGATCTTTCTCTTTCAAGGCCAGTCGCGGGCGCAACGAAGCGCGGCCATGGATTGACGCAGACAGCTACTGAAAATCGTCTGTAAACGACTTGCTCTCCAGCTCATCAAGAGAATTTGCAGAATGTGTCATGTCCAATAGCAATCTCCATTCGAAACACATACCTTCATTTGGTACAGGTTATCTGCAACACCGCATTTGGCAGCTGCATGATGGCTCTCACGCGATACGCTTCAAGAGGTTCGCGTCGCTTTTCTTTGTATGCAAAGGAGTGCTGCGCTCGAAATTTGGACATCGCAACGATGCTCTTCGGTAAACAGACCGTCACCGATATGTTGGAATGAAGTACCGACAGACTGAAATTTTATGGTTTGTTCCCTAGGCTGTTTGTTCCTTCCAGCACTTGTTTCATCCTGGAGAACATTGTGTTTTACGAATCCTCTATGGAATGAAACAGCAAGCAGTCGCTTGTGCAAGTCGCAGAGACAACGCAGATACCTGCTGCATGCGCGGAAACATTGCAAGGCATTGCATGGCGCCACGTGCACCAGTCAAAGGCACGTATCGACCGATCATACGAGCGTTCACGAGCCACCGGGTGCTGGTCAGATGAGCGGAGGGTTTCGCGGAAATGCGGGAACACCCGCACACAGTCAAGCCACCGCTGCGAAGACGCACCGATGCAGTATACAAAGATAGAGAGAATGACAAGCGAAGCATAGATAGGGGCAGGTGACTCTGCATGAAATGCGTTGACCACAAGCGGAAGCAGCTCAGTGGGGACGTTAACGCTGCCATCAAGATTCCGCCAATGCTGATAGCGGAACTGGTGGGAATGCAGTTACCAACGTATTCGAATATGGAGACTCGTATGCGAAAAACAAGGTACAGTGGCAGCGGAACCCTGCAAACACCAGTATTGGTGCTAGAGCGCAGAAACAAAACCTATATTGTGTACGCCCGACTCTGCGAACCTGCTCTATGTTAACCGAACACGGCAGTATCCAGAATCCCTGAATGCGCTGCTGCGGTATGCAAGCCAATGAAACAGAAAATGTCCAACGAGTTTCTAGGGTAAATGAATGACTACCCGCAGACGCCTTCCAGCCTTTTTCGACCGGCCGCCTGCTGTCAGCTTCAGTTTATCCAGGTATACACTGAGCTCGAGAGGCCGACCGAAAAACCTGCATCGCGTCAGTTTCAGAGGTCTCGTCTTCAGCACCGCACATCATCTGATACTGATTGCACCTTTCAAAGTCTCGGTTCATGAGCTCCTTGCGTTTTTACTGCCGCCGGCAGAATTCACCAGCGCAAGGACTCGTCGAACTCGTGCCCTCGGTGCCATTTCCCGCCCTGCCAGCTCTCTGTGCTTTTCTGTCGCCAAAGCGGTCCGCTGGCTTCTCTCCATCTCGAACTTCAAAAGTGTACACCCTGGTTCATTCCTTATTCTTGAAAATGAATGCACCTCTTTAAGCACTCGGGTGAGGAATTTCGCAGCGGGAGAGGCACTCGCGGAAGACAGACAAAATGTGCCCTGGCGTCACCGTGTCTTGAACGCCTCGGCGATTCGTACAATGGACCGATCAACGCGTTTCACCATAGAAACCACTCCTCTTTATAGCGTTGAATCTCGGAGAGGACGGAAGAGTGAAAAGCAGCTGCACCCCGATAGAATCCGGAAAAGCCCAAACGCAAAGTGAATGCTGAAATACTACGTTGTACAGTAGAAGAACGTCGCCAGAGGTCCGGGGAAAAGTCTTTAACGAGTCGACAGCATTGCTGCTGTTCTACGAGACTTCTTTACAAGCGAAACTGAGGCCACCAAATGGATCCACTGCTGCTAGAATAGAAGATGATAACCTGTATCTCTTCGAGTTCGGTCATAGACACAACGGGCTCCCTCTCTGCAAATACCCATGGACGTTCCGACCGTATCCTCTGAAGCAAGTCTCATACACTGAAAAAAATAACCGACGTTTCTCTGTATCATAGCGATCGCGACGTTTCAGGAACGCTGTCGCTGCGATTTCTGTGGAAGAGAGTCGTGCGTGAACGCGGACTTTGTTGTGACTGTATCCCAGTGTTTTGAGTACCACGTGAACAAGCTGTTGAGAAACAGAGACACTTGCTGTGTCTACGATCGTTGGTTTTACTTTCCATATGCTGATCAACGGTTCGTTTTCTATCATTGACGATGAGCAGTCTTTCATAATATTTTTTGCGCAAAGCGCATCTACATGTGCCTTTCAGTAATCCTCAACCATCTAAGCACTATGATATGACTCACCTGAACAAGAAATACAGTCCTCCTTGCACAGTTTCGCACAGAATACATCCTAGAGAGATTTCGTCTATGATCTGTACGATACATTGCATTGTGGAGTCGATCGCCTGCCATCCACCACAGAATGGGTGGAGCAGTCTTGAGTTGAAAAAATTTTGGCTAGACATCTACGGATATAACAGCACATAACAGTCATCGTTTTCGAGATCGAACGCGCGATCGCCTGGGACGCATCAGTATCTGCACTGGTAGGTAGCGTCAGATTCTATGATAGACGTTCACCTCTGTACGTTGGTGCAGCGTTGCAGCGATCGCACGCAGCAACGGCTTATCGATGAAGTTGCACACGTTTCGGTGGATGAGTACTCAGGGTCCAGAGGTAACGTTTGGGCAGGAGTGTTCGCGGAACCCGGAGCGCTCGGTTGCGTTTACGACGGGAGCGAGCTCGAGCGTGCGGTTCCTGGTCGCGCGCCCTTCACCACCAGCGCCTGCGCTGGCGCAGCGGGCCCGCAACCGCAGCGCTACTCGCTCAACGTCTGGAGCACGCTTTGCGCTGCCTCGCAGAGTCGCCTGTCACGGTGTGCAAGAACGAAGACGACTGCTCACGTGCCTGGCTGGAGAGCCGGATAGAGCGCGGCACGAGTCCGAGGACAACTCGAACGCAGGCGGTGCGCCTGCCGATAAAACCGGCGACACCGGCGGAAGCATACCACAGCGCAAGCCACAACATCAAGTACCAAAAAGCTTGATCGACTGGAACGAAGAATGGAAGGCGTTCGTGAGTGAGGGAAAAATCGACTGGAGCCAGCTGCCCCGGGAACGGCCGGCGCCAACCGTCTGGACACGCAGCTCTGCCCGAGTGCGCCAACTATGGTCGCAGTTTAGAGCGAGAACACCTACCTGGCGAGAGGTTTCTCGTGATTGGCGCTTCTGGGTCGCGCTGCTGATCACGCTGTCAGTGCTGAGTTCGGTATGGACGTATTCTGACGTCTCGCATCATGAGTCGATCCCGCCAGGCATGAGGGCCGCACTCGAAAACCTCACAGTACTCTACGCACTGGTCTGAGGCGTAACGTCTCGGACACGTTCGGCACCAGACAGGTGTATCTGTACGGTATCTTCGAATGGTTCGATCGTGCTGCGGGATGCTGAAAAAAACGATTGGTTTTGCGCTGTGGAGCCAATTGACGAAATTCATTACAGCGATTCCAGGACATCATAGCTTTGTAGGCCGCAGAATTCTGGAAGCTGCGATCGCGAACCAGATCGAATGGAGAACCATAACCGGATACGAACGAACTCTTTTCCTAAACAGTACATCTCGTGGCCGTATCCGGCTGACGCAGGGGGTGGCTTTCATTTTGCGAGCGCTCATACAAGTAGTGCATGCGCAGCACTGGCTGTCGACAGATACCAACAGCGATGCGTCGCACTGTTGTGCAGCGTGCTGCCCCGGTATCCGCGTCATTGCAGATGCCGCTGAACCCGGGAGTGGAGTGACCGGTACGTTATGGTGAGGATCGCGCTTACCCGGAACACAAAGAATCCTGCAATTCATGACAAGGGGCGGCGTCTGTGCGTACATAGCCATGTCCAAAGCGAGAGCACTTGCCTCCAAGCCATGATTTTGTGTCCAGAAATCGCATCCGTGGTCTACAGCAGACGCGGATAAGCGCAAGCGTCGAGACGCTGGCTTGACTCTATACCGGAACTACAACCTAGCCTGTTCATGCAAGTACTGGTGGGAGGCGCTGGAATTCCCGGGACTTGCTCGAGGTACCCAGTGGCTCGCCAAAATCCGCGTTGGTGGCTTCTGACTAGCAGCACCGGCTCTAAGCCGTATAGGGACACTGGAATCGCACTGGGAATCACACTGTCCCTGCTATCGAGACGAAATCCCCGAGACGCTGACATATTTAGGCTTACAGTGCCCGCGCTGGAAGCAGGAGCGCAGCGAGCTGCTTGAAGGACACCAGCAGCTGGGCATCATCGTGATAGTCGAAGGCCGGACACTCACTTTGAGTGCAGCACTGGCAACTGATGGTCCGCTAACCGAGCCTCAGCGCTCATTCGTGGCCAATAAACTCACACTCTACCTTCTAGGCATAAGGTCCAGCGAAGCGGATGCGTAAACGGGCACAGTGCGCTCTCTGCGCCTACCTTCTGTGGTGGGTGTCAAGCACAAATCCGCATTTCCAACCGACAACAACGCATTCCATGCATGATCACCAAGGAGGGAGGCGACTCCCTCGATTTATCCTAACAGCCAAGTTTCTCCAGCGTGTTGTGCAGCGAAGGCAAGCCTGCATCCGCAGACTGTCCGAGCACACACTGACGACGAGACCCGATTCTACGTCGGGTGAACCACGCCTTGAGCCGACGCCCTCTGGGGTATAGAAAAGCCGTTCTGTCTCTATGATGCATCTGTACCAAAGGTAAAGACGCCATTGCGGACTATCTTGGCAGGCATTAGGTGTGCGATAGAACGTTTGAGACGACCAGTATATCCGAGAAGAAGTATAGGTAATGTAACTTGGACGCATTGGGTAGTATGATGAACGATTTCTCGATGACCGTTAACCATTCCGCATTCTTCGATCCCTGATCCTTGTGAACGGTTTGTCATCGGAGAACAAAAACCATCCTCGTCAAGTGCACGGCAATTGATTGTATACAGCATTGCTGGGTGCTTTTCTGCAGCCGTTTGCGGGCAGTAGTTATGTGCTTCGTTTTCACATCGTGATTCTTTATTATGAGCCAGGACTTGACTGCAGATGAGAAGCGAGTGCTCGCAAGCTTGCGTTCGGCCCGAGCGCAGGCGCTGGCTTGTCGTCAGCAGCTTGTTCTGTTGCAGGAACGGCTGCTCGTAGCACAGGGCGGTCCAGTGCAAACGCAAGTTTCCAGCAGCCTCGTAACACAATATGGCCTTGTGCTGCGGCTTTATGGTCTAGTATGGGCGGAAGTGCAGCGTCTCCTGGTCGAGTGCGAGTCGTGGCTCGTTGAGCCGGTTGTAGCATCGAGCCGCGTCCCGGAGCTGCTTCGAACACGACTCGACGTCCGCCTTGAGCAGTCCGACGAAGCACTCGAACGCGCAGCAGCCCGCTTCCTCACCGAGAGCAAATGGAGCTTGACTGAGCTCGAAATGCAAATCAGGGAACATAGCCAGTGCGTGCTGACTGCCGGCGAGTCGCTGACCGAGACACTGCGTGCGTTCGAGCTCGACGAACGGTACGTGGGACGGCAGGCGCTCTCACCAAGAGTCGGAGACAGCGAGCGACTATGGAGTGTTGAGGACCTGCTTCCAACGCTTCGAGCACTAGATTCGGGTTATGCACTGCCAGAAACTGGCTAGGATAGCGGGCAACGCCAACGAATGCCTCGTTCGATACGAGGCACCCGCTCTCTGGCTTGCCGAGAGAGCCTCCTCTATGCTGCGATGACGTTGTGAACCTGTCGTATTGACGGAGCAGACACAGTCCTGTCACTGGCTGGCGGATACGTGCGCTCGGAACGGAACACGACCAGAAAACAAACCCGTGGCGAAGCGTACTCAGAGGTGGCATTGTTTTGCGGCAAGCGCCGTGCATTCGCTCTCGAGCCACGACATCGAGTCCAGTAACTGAATACCTTCTAGAGTGTGCGATTTTGGCGCTAGTGCATTCGCTCTGGAGCATCGACATCGAGTCCATGAGTTGAGCATCTTCCAGACTATGCAAGTTTCGTGCTAGCTAGTGCGGGCGCTGAACGAGAATCGGAGTCCGCGCTATGCCGGCATACGAGCCCACGAGCGGGGTAGGCGGTCGACTCCGCGAACACTCTACATGAGCGGTGCCGCTCCCGTTCCTGGGAATAGATGCGGAACGACGCGGTGGTGTCAACACGGTCGACGCGGACTCGGAATGCACGGAATCGGCCTCCTTGTATTCCCTATGAACGAATTCGTGCTTTATCCAAAAATCGACGCCTCGGGAAGCGCCGTTGCTATGAGGCTACCAGCCGGTAGCACCGGCACAAGCCGGCCACCGGATTTGTGTGCTGTTTGGGGTCAGCGACGGCGGATCCGTCCATGCGCTTCTTGGCGACGCGCGCTGGAGTTAGGTCCGATGGCGCATGGAGACGGACACCGCCCTGGATGCCCATGGACGGCATGGAAAGCACTTGCCTCGCCAGGATTTTCGCGAGGGTTCCAGTGGCGCAGTGCTCGCTCGAAACGCCCCTTATAGACACAGATTTGCCCTGTACTGTCGACAGAGCGTTGCGACTCGCATGTCGTAGTCGGTGCGCGCAGCGGCTCCACGGGCAGGGCACTGTGTGCGCTCCGCGAGCGAACCTCGCCCCTGATTATTGCGCATCGTACGCACCCATCTGTGTGTACTTTTGTACAACCAAATGATAGAGATTCTCCGCACGTGCCTGGCGCTTCTCCGACTTGCTTAGTGCCGGATTGATGCCTGCGTCGAGGTCGACTTGTGGCATCAGACTCATCCAGAGTCGTGCATAACTGACGACGCGCTGTTCGCCTTTCTCTTTTTCTACTTGATCTGGCGGCGGTAACATGTTGAAGGTGCCGATTGCCATCGGGTAGTAGTGACACGGACGACCTGCCTTCTCAGCCGATAGCCGGAAAAGCTCTATTGCGTCTGGATCAAAAGATGCACAGGTGACGCGTCCCGTTTCGGGGGAGCGTCGATCACGCCCCCCGCTGGGCGCAAACCAGACGCAGCGGCCTCCGTCGGCGAAGAGACGTTCCATTTCCCGCAGGGTCTTACGATTGTGAGCCTGCTTCTCCGAACGCCGATCCGGCTCGTCTAAGATATGTTTTTTCGAGTACACCGTCAGCATGGAGCGACCGACGCTAAACGGCGCTGCTAGTGGATCGTCACGCACCCGATCACCGGCCATATAAAGAATGCTCTCCGCGAGTGCTGCCCCAGATTCGCCGAAATGATGGCGAAACATATGGTAGATGGCAAAAGGATCGGCTTCGCTTTGATGATTCCCCACCAGGCATACGTTATCACCAGCTGCGAGCTGCGCTCGGATGCATGCGAACGACGCCTCCGAGGACGGATCCAGGTAGGAGCGTTGCAGATCACAAAGCGGTCGCGAAAATCTGTTTCCAAATGCGGTATAGTTGAACTCAGGTCCGCTCACAGCTTGATGATACGGCTTGAAATGGAAGGGGTGCTTCAGCTCATAGATAAGAATATCGAAAAGTGTTGAAAAGTTATCCGAGCACCAGCGTAAGACCTGCTTTGGGTCGGTTGACGGACACCCGAACAGCACTAGCGCCCCGTCCGCAGCCGCGGCTAGCGCAGCTTTCTCGTACGATTCATACCAGCCGCGTAAAACTGAGCACGCTCTGGTGCTCAGAAGCGAACGTTGTCGGAAGAGCTCGAGACGCTCGAGAAACGTCAACTTGGGGTTCGCGTCCGAGAACAGCTTTCGGTCACAACAGGTAGGCGTCGGACAAAGCAGCTCGATTGGAAAGCGAAAGCTTTCATTTTCCGCGGTCTGGGCAAAAAGTGTGCGCGCCCCGGGGGCATTCGATTCCGCAGCGAGCGCGACCCAGCGAGGCAGCGCACGCTTGCGTCTCTGTAACTGCCAGTGAAGTCGTTGCCGCGTTAACAACAAGGATAATTGACGCTTCGTTCGTTGTCTAGAACCTCTCAAACCGAAAGAAATACAAGACACCCACATGGAATGCACGTCTTCTGTTCTTGGAGAGGTTGCTTACACCTCCAAAGGACGCTAGTGCAGGTCCGCAGGAGGCGCACCCCTCGGCAGCATCGCCGATCGCCGTTGTCGGACGCCCTGTTGCCGTCCGAATTCGGCGGCATGCGCGAATTGCGGCTCGTGCTAGAAACTCTTTTGTCTACGCGGCTGGACTAGTGCCGAGGCGGAGCGCTCGCTCCAAGTACCCTTATCCGGAACCCAAACACGCTTGGGGCCCTGTCGCTTCGTCCAGGGGACTAGCAGCGTCTGTTTGCGGTGATGATGACAAGCGCTTCCAGACTGCTCTCCATGCAGTGATTCCCCAAAAGTCTCTTCGAAGAAGGCTTGAAAAACATGCATATACGCCCGCATGAGTGCCGACCCGACGAGTGCGTACCTCACAGGGCTCGCGCGTCCAAGCGAGTCTCATAAAAGACCGGCCGCTCGACGATCCGTCGGTAGCATTGACGTCCCCTGACTCAGCCAACATGAACGCACTTTCACCAGAATAAGCTTTGATGCATCCAGTAGCAGAGGCAGAAGGCTAGTGGTATCGACACTCTGCCACAGAAAAACTGATAATTCGCCATACCGAGTCGATGAGCAATTCGAACGTATGGACAAGAGTCTCGAGACGCAATGCAGCTTTGCAGAAACGACGTGTATGCTGTACAGCGCGGCATCCTGCCAGGAAGCGCCGTACGCGTCAGGCGCTCGTCATGCGCCCCAGCGGCGCCCAGGGATAGCCACGAGCCGCGGCATCGCCGATGCCAATCGATCGTCTGTCGCCCGCAAGGCACTGCACAAACGCGGAGCACGGAGCGTATGCCCCGCGATCAGTTGCCGTTCAGCAGCAGGCCAAAGCAGGCAACAGCGGCTCTTCTGCTTGCAGCCCGCATGGTGACAGCATACCGTCGATGATCCCGGAGTCGTCGATCCAGCGCAACGTGTCGAAGCAGTAGCAGGAGCAGCAGCAGCAGCAGCAGCAGCCACGCATGCTCTAGCACCCAAGTCGCTCGCATCGTGACAGAATACAGCTTTTATAAAGCTCCATGGCATTTATCCTATTGCCAGCGAGTAGCATGCTCCCGCACTGACCATTGGATACGCATCACGATCGACACTGGCACCCTGAACTGGTCACGATAGCACCTCTAGAGGAGCATGTAGCGCCAGGCTGCTGCACGCGGGCTGGCGGCTGGCATGCGCATTGAATCCCTGGGGGGGACGCGCGTCGCCCCGCGTGGCTCGACGCTATCCTTCGCGTTACCGCGTGGTGCCGTTGCTCTTGCCATGTCGGCAGAAGAAGGAGCCAGCGAGTCCAAATCTGTTGACAGAGCAGACGAAGACGTTGTCGTGCCGGGTGATGTCCAGCAACGAACGCCTATGGAAACCAGTTCTTCACGAGAACCCGAACAGGCGTCTCCGCCAAGTCCCGCGAGGCGCGACAGCGACGCCGGCGCCCACTCTAGCGTGACGCCAACGGTGCCGTTGCACGCTGAGGAGCGCACGTCACCTCGACAGGACCAAACTGGTGCAGGAACCGATGCGACTGCGATTGCAAGCACGGCACCAAGTCCCGGGGGAGCGAATGCGTCCGGGTTGCCGGATCCTCAAGAACTGGAGCTTGCCGCAGCACGCAAGAGAAGACGACAGTGGTTGTACAGCCAGGAGCGCAATGACCCTGAGGAGGCTTTCCAGCGTGAGCGTCCGTTCTTGCAGCACGTTCCGCTTGCGGCAACGGCGGCTGGCGCAACGGAATCGGTACCCGAAGCACTCCTGTGCCAGTTACGACGTAATCCATACGGAGACTCGCGGGCGTCGGCGTTAGCCTATACCCTGGGCCTGGGCGGGCGTTTACTCCTTCACTCTACTGCGCTTTATTGTCGTCGAATGACAGGAATGTGGGGCGAATCCCCAAAGGGTCGATGTATTCAGCGAGTCTGCGCTCGCAAAATCGACGCAGAAACTGGAACAGTTCTCTACTGGTGCGGCATCCGTGCGAACGAGGACGCTGGAGACTCCGCGAACACCGATTCCGTGACCTGGCGATGGCTGCGTCGTCGAACGCTCGCGCGACTCGCTCCGGAAAAGTTGCTGGACTTTGACCGTCGACACCCGGAGACACCGCACATTGCGCGCCTCGAGACACTCAAGCAGCAAGGCAAGGTCCGCTACACGCGGGAGGCGCTCGACCCCTGCCTTGTTCGTTTGCAAATAGCGCACGGGCGCCTGAATCTGGATATTTATGCGAGCCATGTCGAAATTACGCTACCGGACACGCACTTGCGTCCATACCGTCCGACGTTACATCTGGCGGGCAAAGTTTGCGCGCTGCCGTCAACAGACTCGAGCGCTTTATCGTCTTTGATGACGGAACCAGCGTCCCGATTCTACGCTCGATTGCGACACTCGCTTGCAAAGTCGCTTGCAAACGGGGCAGATGACTCGCACCCGTAGACTGCACCGTACGACGTATGAACTGTTGGACGCTGCTTAGGCTTGATCGCCACCGCAGCGGACCATGCACTCGCATTCGTGGCGTTTTGTTGCTATCGTTGCTGGTGCTCCATATACCACTCTTCTACACCTATCATTACTGAGAGGCTGGACATGATTCGGCACTGCGAGTGTTCTTCGGAGGCGTGATTTCACGCCCTCGTGCAGTTGCTTGCATACCAGCATGCCTGTTGGACTTGGCTGTGCGACTGTCCATGAGACGGATCATAGGCTCTTTACGTCGGGGTATCTAGTGCGGGATTGGTGCTATTCGCGTCAGCGATCGGCGCTGCCTCGTTGACGCACACGGGCAAGGGGACTGAAATCCCGGGCGAAGCATCGGCCGGTGTATCCGGCTGCGTCGCATCCGTCGTCTTGGCAACTTCAAAGCCGCCGCCATGTTGCGTACGGGGCACTGGCCCAGATACCGATCGTACGCCCGCTTCGGTAGTAGACGCAGGCAGTGCCCAGTTGAGCTGGTCGAGAACCCACGGCGCTAAAGTGAACTTTCCGCGATCTGCTTTGCGAAACGGGGACGACTCGCGCCGTCGCTTCATATTTCGATAAATTTGACTGCTAAAGGTATTGTGCGGCTCGGGCGAAACCGTGGGATTGAAACCCCGAGCCCGTGCAATCCGGAGAATCTCGCGGGCATCCATTTCGACTCGTGCAGGGAGCGCGGCTCGCGCTTTTGACAATCTGTCGCGATCCTGATCAGAGACACCTTCGCCTTGGGTTTCCGCTCTGCTGCTGTATTCGACGACGCGTCGCCGACGCATCCATTCCGCTTCGCGCAGCACGAGAAACGCAGCTTGTAAAAAGCGGTTATTGGAGAGCCCTGCGGCCTCATCGTAGCCGGTGAGACCTCGCGTTCGCGTCCCTAGAACGTATCGCCTGCCGTCATCAAGCATCGTCATCACGAGGAGAGGCCCGGCTTCTTCCTCCTCGGGCCGTAACGGTGCCGCTGGCGGCAACGGCACCTGTCTCGCTGTCGACGACGCTCTGCGTCTGGATGCTCGCGGCAACCTGGTGCCCGAAGCGGGCGTCGTCGACGTCCAAGTGAGCGGCCCCATAGCTACCCTCGGAGGCACCCATGGAGCGCCCTGTGCATTCAGCACAACCATATCCGGCTCAAGGAGGCGTGATGCCGGCTCCGGAAGCGGATGCTCGTGGACGCACTGCGCGCACGTGATGATCCCGATGCGAAGGCCGGGCTCTAGGGCGTGTCGAATCGCGAACGGCTCATGACGCCTGCCGGCAGGTGCGTGCCGCGCACAGAAGCACCGTGTGCACATCTTACACAGGTATCCGTAGTCGGTGGGCTGATGGCCACACACGGAACACCCATGTTGATCACAGAGAAAGGGCGTCTCTGCATGTTCAGCAGCGCCCATACAGGATGGATGGAAAGCGCGTCTGCAACTCGACAGGATGCAGAAGCGCATTTCGCCCGAGGCCTGCCCACAGATCCCACACGCCTGCAGCGACGTCATCCTGGGCTCTGCGGTGTTTCGCGGTTGCTGGCTTGTGCTCGTATCGTTCATAACCATTCTGGTCTGTTCGAATCGGGTCGTCTTGCTTTCGTTTGGGGATACGACCACCAGGCGCCTATCGTTGCTGCGAAATCGAGAGGCGTGACCCTGATCGGAATCGGTATCCGCTTCGGTTTCGGTGGAGGAGTCATCCGCGGGTTTGGCGCGTGCCTCGGCGTCGCCCGGGCTCGGTGCGAAATGCACCGGGGCGGGTGCTGCCCTCAGCGGTTCCGTTACAGAGGCGCCAGACGGCTGCACGTCCATGGCGGTTGCCGCTGCGGCTGTCGCCGGATGCCCAAAGGTCGGCAAACTCGTGCCGCTCGCAATGCAGGTAGCCAGTTGCGCAGATCGGATGGAAGACAGCCGTCTGCGCTGACTCGCTGCTGGAGAGCGTACCAAGTGAAATACTGGCCAGAGCCAGAGTGCAAGTGCACTCGCTTCGTTGCCGGATCCAGCGCCTGCTCCCATGGCCTCCAAAGACTGCGCATTCCGCAAAACCTCTTCCGGGAAAAGCCCGTCTAAAGGCGCTCCGCCCGCCGCTGACTCGAACGTCGCGCTCTTCGCTCCTTCCCTGCTGATCAAGAGACAGGCTCGCGGTATCAGCGTCCCCTGGAGGTCCATGAGGCACCAGTCCGAGACCGGTGTGCCGTAGACTCCGGAGAACGCTCCGTCAGATTCGGTTGTGGGGCCAACAAAAAACCGCTGTGCTTCGTCCAAAAGTTGTCCCGCCGTCAGGCTACTGGTCACTCGAAACCGGCGAAACTGACCCTGGTAAATAACCCAAGCGAAAGCCGGACCAGTACTCGACGGCCGCGCCGCCTCTGCAGTTCGAGCTCGGTCTGCGTGCTCCAACCGCTGCTGCGGAGCGTCCTGTGAACCCAGAACATACGCTTGTGCCGGCAACGCGTGTGCGGTATCCCTGGTACTGCCCGCACGGAACACCACCTGAGCCTGGTCACACCCGACTGAGGCAGGGCTCGCACAGGCTCCAGCCATCCTGCCTCTTGTGAGCCCTGGGCTCCTCATAAACGGCTCCTGGTACGTATCATGGCCTTGTACAGGCTCACTGGCGTTCTCGGAGGCACCGTCCATAGACCAGAACCTCCTGGTAACGAACGCCCCCTGATTCTTGTTCTAGTCGAACGCAAAACTTGTCATCAATGCGTTCAGGCGTGCGCCAGGACGCGCGCTGCTGCAGTGCATCGTGGCAGGCATCGGCGGCAGCTGCCCTGCGGGACGTTGGATGCGCTGTGCAGCGGCGCAACGACGTGCGAGGCGGCGGCGGCGGCGGCGACGGCGCAAGTCGTCCCCGCCAGGAACGGGGTCACAGCATAGGTGTATAGCTGTCGGTGTCCATTGAGCGTTGGGATTAGAAGATAAACGTATTTACCCATGACAAGTGATAACGATGCGAACCCTTGTACTGTTCGGATATGCAGACACTAGCTGGAGGCACTTTCCGACAGACGTTCTCTGTCAGCGTCGCGAAAATCGGAAGCTCGTCCCGAATCGATCCGTCGTAAGGCAGCAGCAGCAGCAGCAGCAGCAGCAGCACTGAGCAGGTGTCCAAGATCCCACGTGTCCAGCTCTGGATTCTCGCGTGGGCCTCGAAGGTAACGTCAACTCCGGCGAACAGGTTCCGTTTCCATCTGAAAAAGTCCCTTTTCGATGCTGTGGGTATATTGATGCACGCTTACGCGCTGCTCGTGTCCGTCCGAGGTATCCGGCGATACCGGAAGCGTGCCGTTCGCGACCACTGGGCCCAGCCTCGACGTCTTTTGGAGCCTCATGATGCGTGCTCCATGACAGTACGGCTGGATCGGTTCACGTATCGTGTCGTGTACGAAGGACCTCCGGTCCGATTTTTCCCGGTCGTTGCGCACTCATGCCGCTGGGTTGTCCCCAAGCGTACAGAGCCTCGTGAATCGCGCCGGGCGTGCGTCCATCGAGCGATAGCCCCGCACCAAGTTGTTAGAGGCGGCGCTAAGCGCACACGCACCAGCACGTCGACTAGCTGCTAGTCGGGAGGCATTTCATCGAGCAGGACGAGCACGCAGGTTCACGGATTCAGCAGCACATCGACTAGCTGCTAGTCGGGAGGCATTTCATCGAGCAGGACGAGCATGCAGGTTCACGGATTCGTTCACCTCGTCACTCGCGTAAGCCGAGCAAAGGTCCGCGTATCGAAACGTCGACACACGCGATACATGGTGGTGAAGGAGAAACGCGCTCCCCAGAATTCTTTCTAACTGCCAAGTGTCTCCAAGGCAACGTGGCGCGAGTGCAGGTCAGTGTACGCAGGCTGTCGGAGCATAAATCGATAACGATGAATACCGGTCCCGCATAGAATGAATCAAGTCGCATGCTGATGCCCTTCGCGGCATAGCAAAGCCGTTCTGCCTCCGTGGTGCACCTGCGCCAGCGCCGCAGGCGCTATGGAGGGTGCTTATGAAAGACTCGACCCACCGTGGAACGTTCGACACGACCGTTTTCTCCAGACGGGTGCTTGGTAAATGCAACTTGGGGGTAGCGTCAAGCACGAGCAACGCTTTATCCAATCTCTATACTCTTTCGTGCCTTCGCAGGCATCTCTAGTCTGTGTAAAAAACCCCTCTGTCCATCGAGAAAAATCATCGACGCCAGCGCATGATGCCGCTGCGCGCGCGCTGCACCGCACCGCACGGGACCATCGCCAGTCCATGCATTTCGTCTCGAAATAACCAGCGACGATTCCCGTTTCGGAACGTGTAACGTGATTCGTTCAGTGTGAGACACATTCAGCTTCGTACTCAGCTTGAATTCGTCTTTGGAACGGAACATGGATCCTAACAGGAAGAAACTGTGCTGTTTTTTGGGATTATTTTTGCCAGCAGGCAAGCTGCTAACCAAAAGAAAGCAACGGAAACGTGAGAGTAGCGCTTTCGCGGGGAGGTGCTCGCCTGCGCTGACGCTCTGCGCAGTCACGACGTCAGAACAGACGCCGAAGCCTGTACAGTCAACGGCTGCTGAAGACTCCGCGGAAAGCGAGCTGCAGCTGCAGCTTCTGGGTCCGTTGCGTAGGCGCTCGCTATGGGAGCGCGTCGACCACTACCGTCAGCAGGTGGCCGCGGAAACCCCAAGTCTACCCTCAACCCGGTACGCCCTGTTGGGCAACTTTGTTCCACGGAACAAAGCTGCTGCTGAAGAGGGTCTTGGTCTCGAGTGGGACGAGGCTATCGAGGAACTGGCCTGCGGTGCACCGGCGACGATATGCCCTGTGATTCGCTTCACCTGTCGCCGAGGACACGTGGTTTCAGTGGCAGCGAATAGCAAGCTCGCTTCCCGGGGTGAATGCCCTGTTTGTCAGTATGCGGCGCGCTGCGGACGGGCGTCGTCTTTGAGGGAGTATCGACCTCTGCAAAGCAAGCGCTTTGAGCGCTACACGCTCGACATGCTCAAGGCTGCTGCAATGGAACGCGGCGGCGAGCTCCTCTCCACGGAATACGTCAATGCACGTCGGAAGCTGCTCTGGCGCTGTGGACAGTGTAAGCACGAGTGGTTCGCTACGACGGACAATATTTTGAGACTCGGTTCGTGGTGTCCAAAGTGCGCTCGCCGCCAGGGCCGTAATCGGGTAACGCTTGCAGATATGCAGGCCATTGCGGATATGCATGGTGGAGTGTGTCTGTCGAAAGAGTATCGGGGTGCCATGGTACCACTACAGTTTCGTTGTGCAGAGGGTCACGAGTTCTGGGCGAACCCGAATAACATACGGCGAGGGATTCGTGGCCATGGAACGCAGCGCAAGCCGAGCTGGTGCCCGCACTGCGCGCGTGAGCGCCGCCAAAAGTCTTGAGTCCAGCACGCTGTGCACAGTGCTCGAGAGCCTGCACACAACCAACGACATTCGTCGCTGGTTTGATGGACTCCGAGCATTTCAAAGCAGCACGAGTGTCGTGCGGCAGCTCTAAGGGTCATCATGGCGTCGATTGCGCGCATGAAGGGTACGGAAGTTCGATTGTCGAGGCCGGAACGCTAGCCTGGTGGCGGATGACACGGATCACGACGCAGCGCATCGTCGGCTTGAAACCGTCCGGAACGGCAGTTCCTCAGTCTGGGTACGCCTGCATCATCAACACGCTTCGTTGACGCTGGGGAGGAGACTGATGGCGATTGTTGGTAACGTTGTGCGGTGGATGTGGCGCTCGCCCTACAGTTTAAAGTTTTCGGGATTGCATTTTTTGTGCTTAAGGTTGTTTTTAGAAATCGCATCACTTTAGGACTCGAATACGCAACAGTGGGCCGGTACGCTAGATTTTGCGAGCTAGAACTTTGGACACGAGCGCGTCGTAGGGACCCCGTATGGTCGTAAAGGTATGGCGTGCACCCCGTACGGAAACGGAAACGAGACACCGCGCTGTGTGTTGTTATCACGATTGTCAGGTTCTATCATACGTTGTACATAAGGGTCAAATCATGGGACGTCATGGTCGTTCGCCATGTACCGAAAGGAACTGGTTTTAGCGTACATGAACTGCGCTGCAGCCTCGCTGGATTGCTGAACCGCATCACGCCGGGGCATCGCTCCAGACAAGAATCCAATGTAATGAGGCGTACCCACTGGTTTCATGATCCCAAGTGAGCAGCGTTTCAGCACAATGCCCTCACTGAATACGAAATGAATCCCTCAAGGGCTCGCCTGAAAGCAAGAAGCTGGACGCTCGGGAAGCTCGAACGATTTTCCGGAATTTTGATCGAGCATACGGCGTCTCGATATAGAAGGTGCTTCCGCGCATCGCTGCTGCTAGAATGATACCCAAGTTAGCCGCGCATCCGCGATTGCCTCGGCATCTGCTCTTCGATCAGCGTACCGTGCGCCATCTCGTGCGTCCGTCTCTGTTCCACGTTCGTCTGTTCTATCTGTTCCAGCGTGCACCTACGCTAGTGATTTGTTGATTTCGTCCGGATCGCATCGATGAGAATCGAGAACGATGGCGTCCTGGAAGCGTTGTACACTTACGTCAGTGGAGCATGCGTACAGCGTTTGAGCGCTGCAGCATGCCGAGCGCAATGGATACCCACAACTCAATGCGACATAGCGGCCATTTCCTCAGCCAACTCTTCGAACAAGTTGCCGAATGCAAGTTTTTCGTCAAAATACAAGTGAAACAATTGGCGGCCCAGCACGTTTTCATATATTCCTGCGAAAAATCGTCGACGTGCGCCGTTTCAACGCCCATTTACGCGCTTGATCAAGCGTACGAAACATCCACCTCTGCTCTATACGGTGCTGAGGACGTCGATATCAAAATCCTGGCGTCGTCACGCGCCATGCTGATATGCTTCCTGGCATTCAGTGTGCCCGTCCCTCGATAAATTCGGAACCGCGCATACGTTGAGCAGGTTCATCTGCTTTCCAATCAAGTTTCTGGCGTTGTGCTCTTGGTTTCGAGGCACGACGATCTCCTTGGTGACCGTCGCTCCAGGAGACACGCTCATCACAAAGTGCTTCTCTTCATTGACATAATTCCGTTGAAATTGTGTCCCGTTGCTCCACGCAGGCCTGAGCTTCACTGCGTGCATATAGATCGGTGTTCCGTCGGTCTCCATCGTACTCATATATTACGCTTCACGTACTCCTCGTAGACATGAAACATTGAACGAGCTCCGCCGGTGCACTCTGCCATGGTGTTTGAATGCTTCATACTTGCTCGCAGAAACGATCTCCTTATCCGCTTCCATCATTGTGTGGGCGGATGGCATGCATGTGATCTTCATTCTCTAAATCCACTTTTTCCATGGTTTCAGACATAATCGGGGACGATGGCGCTCGAGCTCGCCTCTTCGATATATGGGTCGAGTATTCCGCAGGTACTTTGCGTCACCTTCTCTGGAGCGGGCACGCCTATGGGCCGCAGCGCGACTTTCCGCCCCGCCCTGCGTACGAGCAGGAGTTCCTTAGCTCGCTTCAGGGCTAGCACAGCGAAAGAATGGTTCGTAAACGAACATTGCCACGGATGCGAACGACTCGTCTATTGATCTGTGAGCATCAAATTGGTGTTGGATAACAGACGAGACGCCTTCGACTGGATTGAATCAGAAACAATAGACTGCACCGGAGTGCAGCGCAAAGTCGAACTATGCTGTGAAATATTGCACGGTTTTTGGGCGATAAAAAGTGACCTCGACATAGCGCATGACAGACGAGCATCGGGCGGCGACGGCACGAAGCATGCATCGACAAAACGTCATATGATGAACGATCTTTTCTGTTGGACGCTTCATAGGCAAGCGCGCGACTGAGTCGGCTACGAGGCCCATGATTTCGAAATGCTTGCTCGTCGCTTCTTCATGATGAGCAGATTTTCCCGCTTTGAGTACCCCGAGAAAGGTCTACGATTTCTCCCGAATGAATTTTCATTGAGCAAGACGAACACCTGCCGCTCCTGTAATACGCGTTCACGTTTCAGTGCGAAATCAATCGGTTGTTGTTCGATGCACGACGCTCTCGAGCAGAAGCAAGCCTTATCGCGTTGTCCATCCGTTTCTTTTCTTCACCTTTCATAGCACCGGTAGAGACGCATCATATCGCGTGGCTCGTTTCGACTTCATTTCATCATAGATTGTATGAAAAAGAAAGGATTGGCGAGGAGACATTCGCGCGGCAAGCGTTTGATAATTTCTGATTCAGTTGCACAACGTTCAGGGTATTGACTACCAGAACGGTGGTTCATCCATCTGGTTCATGTGAAATAACTGACTTAAGCAATAAATCCCGTTTTTCGCGAGAGACCAGTGACACCATCGATTCCTTCCTCAACCATTCCCCAATCTACAGGATACGTTTCTTCTGTTGAATTCCGGTAAGAAAAACAAACAAAAGCGGAAAAGCGTGCACTGATAAGAGCATTATGCAAGTCACTACGCTTCCCCTAACGCTAGGCTCCGAACACGACCGCGACGGTGTATTCGCCTCGGTGGTCCTCGCTCTGACCCCAATCCATGGAAGCGAGCCGAATGCATGTACATCGAAACGCAGCGCGTTCACGTGGTCAGCATATCCAGAGAAGCAAACCTGATGTGCGTAGACAGCTGAGGAGGCGTCGCTGCATCGGCTGCTGGGGCGCAGATTTTGCCCATTGTTGCAGCGCGGACAAGTGTTCCGAATTCTCGAAAATTCACCTTCTAGGTGGAAGGTCTCGCGAGCCGGACGAGCCTGCCGGGCATACGCCCTGTGCGCCTCTGCAGCGACCGATGCTGTAGGGAGATCTCCGCTGCCCCTCGGCAACGTAACTCAATCTGGGGCTCGCAGCGAGTATGCTGCGTTTCCGCGTCGCGCAGGTCGCAGAGGACTCCGAGCATATCGCTTCGCGCTATCGCAGGCAATACGTCTGTATGCGCATCTTGCAGGTTCCCTGAATGACAATGAATCCCGAATCCATGTCGTGCAGAACAAGCCTCGAGCCGACGCCCTCTGTGGTATAGAAAAGCCGTCCTACGTCCGTGATGCATCCGTACCAAAGGTAAAGACGCCACTGCGGACTATCAGGGCAGGCATTAGGTGTCCGATAGAACGTAGGAAACGACCAGAATATCCGAGAAAAAGTATAGGTAATGTAACATGGAAGTAGGGCGTTTGAAGGATACTTCACCTCGCACTAAAAAAACACAAAAAAAAAGTAAGAAAAGAAAAATGCGCGTAATCGGAGAACGCTGGCACAAGTACACCTTTTGTCCATGAAAAAAAAATCGGTGCTTCCAATTCTGGACACAGGTGGTGCTGGCGCAGCATCGCACAGCGCGCTCCATCAGCATGCCGCGGCACACCGCGCGCCGTGGGCGCCACACACGCGAGCGTCTGCTCAGCGCGCTGCGCGGCACAGGAATCCAGATGCATGCGGTCTGTTGTTTTTTTTGATTGTTCGTTGCTGGTGGTCGCGTCTCGGCTGCAAGTTGCATATTCTTCGTGTCGGCGTGGTTGTGGGGTGCGTTCTTCCACTGGTACTAGAGGACAGGTTGTCAATCTTGGTCGCTGACGACGAAAGCGCTCTTTAAGGGTTAGGCGCTGCGCTACTAACGCGGCACGCGTTTGACGGCAAGCTCTCTGCACCAGATAGGACGCTGCGGCTGCACCGACGCGTTCGCTTCGGCGTTCGTGTATGAGTGAGGAGCGTGTGCATCAAATCTCACAGCCTGCCTGCTTTAGAGGACCAGAATCAACGCCGTCTGTTTCGTCCACCGACGAACTCGCTGGTACGAAGCGTGAGCACCTTGTAGACTCGGAAAGGAGTTACCTGCAGCTGCCGGCGCTGACGGATCACTCCGATCTTTCGCTTGCCAGTTTACCCCTACTAGTGCAAGTCTCGGACACCCAGTCAGGCGATAGCGCGAAATCTGACTCGGAGCGAGCTTATGCACTAGTGCACGTGTCACCTATTGCGACGGTTCGGGAGGTAAAGCAAGAGCTCGTGAAACAGGGTATAATCCCTGTCGAAGATCTACCTTCGGTGCAGCTGATATTTGGAGAAGAGACGTTATCGGAAAACTCCCCTTTAACAGAGTACTTCCTTCCGGAACTCTACGACTATTCGGAGGCATTGCTGCGAATGATTGATCAAGGAGGACTCGACGTGGAGCAGAAACATGAAGCCATGGAGCGCGCGCTCCAAGTGATAGGGAGTATGCGCGATGGAATCTCCTCGGGCCGCGAGTCCAGCAGCACGAAGCCATCTGTGGCAAGTGCGGTTCAGCGCGCGGCAGCGCCTGGTAGCGAGCGACTTCAGCTGCCCGGAATCGACATGCTACCGCGGCCGTTAGGAACGAGCGCCGTCCATCTCGAGAACGAGGGCGCTACCGACGTTGTGGCAACTAGAAACGTTTCACCCGGGAAGGGCGTGACAGCAGCGCCTCTATGGTCGCCTATGCTGCCGTCTTTGTCGCCCACAGGAGCCAGCGTCATCGCAACCGAACCGTATGCGCTCTGGACGCCAATGCAGCTGAGCACGCCGATGGATATGGCCGAAAGGTTACACATGCTGGAGCCGAGACTTTTCACACCTGAGGGTGTTTCTGCTGTGGGGGCGTTCGTGCCGCTTTCAGCACGTCTGCGGCAGCAGAACGGGGGCCATTCCGCCCGTCTTATCGCGCAAGAGCCGGCTCTTCAACCAGGCGGTGGAGCGATAAGTGGCACCTCCTCCTTCGTCGACGCTAGAACACGCTCGCTGGCAGAAGCAGGACCGCTCGAATCCTCAGTAATACGGGGATCAGAAGCTCCTTGTGACATACCCAAGAAACGTGCAAAATACGCGAGGGCCGCGTCCGGAGCGCGAACCAGCACAGCGGGTAGCTCGTACTCGAGCGATATGACTGGACAATCACGCTGCGATCAGGACTGCGAATCTCCGCAACCTGGCGACGCAAGCTCCCTAGCGAGGAGCGGACCCCATGAACACACGGCGTCCGTTCAGAGCGCCGCGAACCAGCGTCTTGTTTCGAATTTGAAAAATTTACCGGATCGATGGGTCATGGAAGGCGCCCACGAGGGCCAGGTCCCTGTTCGCGGTCGTAGCCAGGCGAGTCAGGGAACAGAGGCGTCTTCGAGCGACAGCCGCCCAGTACGGCTTGCGAGCCTGTCGCCCGAAGAGCGCCGCCGGCGCCGCATGGAGCAGAACCGCAAAAGCGCGGAACGCTCGCGCTTGCGCAAAAAGGAACTCGAACAGCGATATCGTGCGGCGGTCCGTCAGCTTAGTGAAGAGAATGCTGAGCTGCGTCGACAGCTCGACTCGTTTCGCGAACAAATTCAACGAATGCAGCAGCTACTCGCGGTGCAGATGCGAGCGACATCCGCACCGCTGGACACACCGTCGCAACAGTAATCCATTGAGGTCCCTACGCTTTACTTAGAGCTTTTCGTTCGCTTTTAAGCCGAGACGGCAAGTTGCGCAACGTCATCGAGTTGTAGACGCGCACGAATAGCGAGTGCTTATTTCTCGACACGATGAAACTGGATTCGGAAAATAGATTCATGAACTAAAGAATGAACTGATTCCCGATGGAGGCCGAACGCCGTTCGAAAGTCGAACGACGGCAGTGCACCGTAGTGGCGAGAAGGCCGCCCTAGACTTAACGACTCCAACTGGCGTACTGACGCTTCCTAGGCTTTCTGGACCGGCCACCCACTACTGATTCCAACTTCTTCTCATATAGTTCAACTTTGAGAGGTTGTCCAATAAAGTTCTCTCGTGTCCGCTCTGGAGGTCTTTTCTCCAGCACCGCGCATCTCCTGGTATTGATAGCGGCGTTAAAGTCTCGGTTAACGAACTCCATACGCTTCTTGCCATCATTGGTTGTACATACTAATGCAATGAGTCCACGAACTTTTGCCTTCCGTTCCATTTGCTCTCCCGTCAGCGGTCCGTACTTTGCAATTTCCTCAGGACTCCTCTGGCACTTTTCCATCTCCAGGCTCTGGAGTGTGCACCCCAGTTCATGATGTGTATAAAATGTTCGAAACTCATGGATCGGTATTGTGACAAAACGCCGTGCACACTCCTTGTACGTTCTTGTCGTCGGAGCTGGCGTAGTTCCTTTTTGGGTGTTCCATCGCCCTGCTCCGTACGCTACTACAAGCCTCTGTCTTTCATCCTTCTTCGAGGCGCTCAACTCATTGAAAAAATTCGCGAACGCCCGCTACCTCCCACCATATAGATTCGTACGCAGACGAGCCCACCGGGGCTCTGTATACTCCTCCCACAGCGCCTCCCAATGGGCAACAAGAACTTCCATGAAATTCCGAAAAGCTGTAAAGTCCGCTCCTCGGCTCGTCACCTCGCTCATAGCTTCAAGGTGATCCTTCATTCCTGCGTTCCACGTAACGGTTTTCTTCCTTGCATTCATTATACCGGATTCTCGGTAGTATCTTGCTCTGGAGAACCTCCAAAGGCGCATGTCTTTCTGACGTAATTTGCCGTCAGTACCATATTCCGCACGCATCGGTGCTGTGATGGTTATGATATTCGTGTTCCCAGGGTCTGCGCCGACGACAAAGTCGTTATCTTGGAATCTCTCCGTCGCAGGACCCGCCTCCTTATTTTCTTCATGTATCGCCGCGCCAACGACAAGGTCGTTATCCTGCACCTCCTGCATTGCAGGACCCGCCTCCTTCTCATCTTCATCCTTCGTGACGGGCGCAGCCAAAGGCGGACCAGCACGATCTTTCTACAACCGCCGATCGTGTACACACAAGGCTACTCCATCGGTTTCGATCAACCCAGTGAACCACTTTTGCTCGCTCATTTTGAGACGTTTGAAATTGAAGATATTCTTCCAGTACGTTTCCCGGTTTTCATCGGAGAACTCCTCCCTGTTACCATTGAACTCCGGACTGATCCCCTTCATGATGCCGTAAAGGACTCTGGAGTCGGTACTCACGAAATGTGACTTGATGTTGCACATTGGAACGACGTTGAAGCGCTTCCCCATTGGGACAGCCTTCCGTCTCTCCCACTCTTCATTTTTTCTCCACAGTCAGCTTCATCTCTGCTTTGCGTTCGAGTTCTCGGTCCATGAACACGAAATACCGTAGGACGAGGCGATCGTATCTTTCCTTATCTTTTTTCATGTCTGATATCTTGTCTGTTGGATTCGCCAACCCCAGTACCGCACGATGCTCTTGAATAGCCGCACGGATTACAGAAGCTTCATTCGTGCTCTCGTTTGACGCCTTCTCGTCCACAAATTCGACCTCATCTTCACGCTTGCGATCTTTCATGATGTCGTTGATAATCGCCCATTTCCCATGGCGAGAGATGCCCTGGTACAGCGCAAACACGGCGCGTATCATGAAACGTTCGGGGTTCACTGTCAAATGGTTCTTCAGATTCGTGAAGTACTTCATTGCCCCGTCTGTGTAAATATCCCCGTCACCCTTGTATCGAGTACCCTCGAGGCTGTAAAAGGGATGTTTTTCGTGGAGAGCATGCACTAGCTCATTTTGCCTCCTCGTTTCCCCTGTACCAAGCATCAGGTAACGAATAAAGTCTTATCGAAAAACTCGTCCGGAATCTCGACCGTTTCCGTGTGCGTCACGTCTCCGTACATCTCCCTCGCCAAATGAATCAATCCTGACGACACCTCGACAACACGCTTGGAGTACGAGTCGACACGTTTTGCTGATACCCTCTCGCAACTTTTCCCTCTAGGGATCCTTGATATGTCCAAGACGAAAAGGTTTTCACCATAATATCGTCGTGCTGTCGTCTTTCCTGCAGCTTCTGACGTTGGACCTCTCCGTTTTGCCTCTTCGTCTTGTATTGCAGCTCCGGGCTTGGTACTTTTGTTCGTTTTTTTCTGGCAGCCGGCGACACCTGTCTTCCAGGATCCTTCATTTCCATGTCCATAGCTTTCCTTTGTTATTTTTTTGAAGAAGAGCGCACATGAAACGCGTTTGCTGGACACCGCGGGAAAGCACTTGAGTACACGCATCTCAGGGTTGAAACACGGTTGCACGGACAGACTATACGCTGCTAGGGCTTTAATGCAAATACAACTCGTACGTTATAGCAATACGCTCATATTAAGGATCGCGTTTCCCAGTTACGGCAAGATGCGCTTTGCGTCTCATGCATGCCAGATATGGAGATGCGCGTCTTGACTGCGCTCTAAAATAAAGAGCGGATAGGAACCTCTAAATACCAACTATATAACAATTTCTGGCCCCGCCTGCGATAAACGTTGAAAAAGGGAAAAGCTTACGGTATTCTCGAAAGTATACCTCTTAGGTGCAAGGTCCCGCGAGCCGGACGATTCTGCCAGGGTTGTGCCTCATGGTCGCCGCAGTGCTTCGTGCTGTAGTAAGATCTGAGCAGTTCGTCCGAAACGCAGTTGATTCTGGTACTCGTAGCGGGTATGCTGCACGTGGGCGTCGCTCTGGTCGCAGTGGACTCCTCGAATATCGTTTCGCGCTGCCACCGGCACTACGTCCGTCTCTACTGTTTCCACGCTCCCGGAATAATAATGTACTCCAGACCACGTGTCGGATGCATCATAATTCGATCCGACGCCCTCAGAGGCATGGAAAACCCGCCCTGCCTTCGTGCTGCATCTGCCGCAGCGGTCTGACCGCAGACGCGGGTGCCCCAGACAGGCAAGACCCCCGATAGAACGTAAAAGAACGATCAGTATTTTCGAAAGCAAGTCTGAATGAGAGACCTTGGTACACCAGCATGACGAACGCTTTGTTTCGATTACCAGTACGCATCCCGCAATCTGGGATCCTTCGTCAATGGAACCGGTTTATCAAGAGTAGAGAAGATCACAAGCAGCGTGGCCGCCGCCTGCCTGACACAGCGGCTACACGGCCTACAGCATTGCTGTTTATCGACGCGCTGCCAAACGGACGCGCAGGGACTCGTCGTACGCGTTACACTCTCTCGGTGGAAGCACACGTTTCCATTGGCAACACGACACATGCTTTGGGTGCTTGGACGTTATATTCGAAAGGTGCCTTTAGGGCGTTTGGGTGACTCGGCACGGGCGCGAGCGCTGTCAAGCAGCGCGGCGCGCGGGCATGCCTCCTCTTCGCACGTCGCTGGCTCGGAAGGTGCACACGCGAACGCTACGTTTGAACGCTGGCGACTGATGAGCGCACTCGGAGCACTACCCGTTCTGATCTACGGCGTATGGCTGTTCCGGCAGCCGCACGAGCACGCAGAGCCGCCGCCTCCGTACCCGTATCTGCGGAGGCGGGTGCGCGATCCAGCTTTTCCCTGGGGCAACCACGAGCTGCTGGGCACGCCCTGGGATCATGAGTCGCCCCACGCTCACACAGACTCTGAGTGAGCATCACGGACTGAGGGGACGCGTTGGTTTTCTAGTCTGGCAATATGCCCGAGCATCGCGTGTAACGGCTTCGATCGCGGATACATCCTAATCATCAGGCTTATCGTCACGGAAGCTTTTCATGGAAATCCTATCTCGAACTCAGGTAATGCTGCGGATGTGGACGGGTGCTCGCGTGGTCTCTTGGGTCTCGTCACCTCTCGCCCGGCATACAGAGCATGCTACGGACGGGCGCGTGCCCATCAGGAACACAACGTGCCTGTGATCTCCCGTTCCCGTACGCGATGCTCGTTTCTGTAGCGCGCTGGATGCAGCCTCCACCCTGGTAACATGCGTAAAATGCTCGACACGATGTTGAAGAACGCTCCCGAGCGTCCCGCGGCCTCCGATATCCGCATCCCCGGTGAGCCAGGAGGCACCGGCACCAGCCGCGCGCGCGCACATGCACCCCGAATCCGCGCCCCTGAGCATGGCTCGCTGTCGACGAGCGGGCCTCTTCCTTCCAGTGCCTTGGCAAAGCTGGGTTTCTCAACGAAGGTTTCCGGGTTGCGGGCGCTTGTGCTGCGCGCTGTCGCAGGCAGAGGCGGGCCCGGGTGCGTTTCGTTTGCTCGGGCGCGCTTTCGCCGTGTAGGTCCGCCGGACGGTGGCACCGGTGGCGACGGCGGGAACGTCATCGTTCAGGTCAGTGCGTCCGTGAGCTGCTTGCCTTCTCATCGGCACGTGGTCGTCGTGCGTGCAGAGAATGGTGCTCCAGGCCAACGCTGGGAACGGAGTGGACGTCGCGGCAAGGACGTGCGCTTCGTGGTGCCTCCAGGCACCTGGCTGCGCTGGCTGCGTGATCCAAGCACCATCGACAGTAGTCGCCCGCATGTGTTTCTGAATCTGAACGATACCGAGGATGACCAGCGCGTGAACGACGCGGTACAAGCTCTTTCGGCCTTGGAGCCGTCTTGCTTTGCGCGAAACGATGCGTCTGATTCTGTTAATTTTGATGTGGACGACGGAGCGGCAACGTCGGCGTCCTCGGATTTCCCGGCGTCCGTCAAGTCCGCACCCGCCCATGTTTTGGTGAAGAGCAGCGTTATTGCTGCCGCAGGCGGTAAGGGAGGACACGGAAACACCTTTTATCAGTCGTCGGTGAATCGCTCACCAAAGCAAGCGCAGGCGGGTCTTGAGGGCGCCGAACAGCTCGTGCTGCTCGAGCGGCTCCCAGTCGCTGATATCGCCATCGTCGGTGCCCCGAATGCCGGCAAGTCGAGTTTGTTGGCAACATTGACGCGTGCGCGGCCTGAGATTGCGCCAACCCCATACACCACGACGGAGCCGATGCTGGGCGTACTGGAAGATCACCAGACCTGGATGCGGTCGATCCTGGTGGAGATTCCCTCCAAGACCCTGGAAGACGCCCAGCAAAGCCCGGAACTTGTGTGGCACTTATTTCGCGCGTGCCGTCATGTGGTTGCAGTGGTCGACCACCAGCGTACCGCGGGCAATACGCGACTGCTGCGGGAGCAGGTTCGTGCTCTGCAACGCATGGTCGCACCTCGAGTCCTCGCTGGTTGCGTCGTGCGTTCGCATTTGCTCCAGGGCCAGCCACAAAAGGACCAAGCGATGCCGCAACACATGGAAGGCGTGGCGTTGCTTACGCGTTTAGCGGATGTGCGCCAGGCTTTACTCAAACTAACCACAGAGCCACCCTGGGTGCTTCACACGGACAATGAACAGGGAACGCGGCATTCGCAACGGATGCTTGGGCGTTGACCACGAGGCGAAAGCGCCGACCGTTTAGCCGCTCTGTGGTGTACGCAGGTCAAACTCAAAGTATGCGCTACATAGCTCGGTGATAGTATCGTTGAGCCGTCTAAAATCCTCTTGCCGTTCCAGCGCATGATCGCCATGCTTCACGAGAGTGACGGTGACGTCACGGGAGCGCAGCAGCTGGGCGAGCAGAATTGAGCGCTCCGCTGGTACTTCTTCATCATTTAAGCCGTGGATGAGGCGAACTGGAACGTCGATGGGTAGCGACCCGGGTTCGCCGCGCAGGAGAAGATGCGAACGAGCGTCCTCGACGAGCGCGCGTGAGATGGGATACTCCTCGAAACCGTGTTTCCACATGATACTGCCTTTTTCCACGACCTGCCGCTGTTGCTCTGGCGTCATTCGCGGCCAGACCAGGTCTTCGGTAAAGTCCGGATCCGCTGCTAGCCCAATGATGCCGCTGATGCGCTCCGGACGTCTCATGGCGAGCAGCAGCGCAATCCAGCCGCCGATACCTTCGCCAACCAACAGCACTCGACCGCAAGCGCCGAGCACCTTCTCCAGCAGCGCCTCCGCGTGCGAGGTCCATAAAGACAAGGTTCCGATCTCAGTGAAGACTCCAGAGGATCGGCCGGTACCGGCGTAGTCGGCACAGAACATGCCCTGCCCGGTCTGACGGCAGAACACCTCCAGTTCAGACGCTTTCGAGTGCATGCGCGATTTCGCTAAACCCGGCAGGAAGAACACAAACGGACGCACCGTACCCAATTGAAAGTCATAGTATATTGAAAAACCCTCAATGTCCACCACTTTGTTCCGTCCAGCCACTGGCGTCAACCGCTTCAGCGCCGACGTAGGCAGCGTCGTCGTCGCCCGCAGGCCACCGAGGTGAACGCTGGGCTTCCGCACGCGACGCGTTTCCGCCCCGAGTCCTGGTCTAGGGCTCACACTTTCGCATCTAGACTCGTGACAACTACGAAACGTGGAATTGAACCCTTTGAAAGGAACACTGAGGAACGCCATACCAAACGCTATCGCAACTGCGGAACAAGTACACTGCACGCAACGTGCATGCGTGTGCCTGCGTTCATGCGGGACGCGAGATGTCGATCGCTTCTGCGCGCTGCGTGTGTTCTCAGGCGTGCGTCCCGCGGGCATCTGGCGCAGGGCGCGGTGTCCGTGCGCTGGCGCGCCAATCGCCAAGCCCTGTATGCCCAGCGACACGCTGATCGATGCTCTTGTCATCAACAGAGCGACTATAGAAAAGACCGGGGATATGCGATTTCATGCCTGGTATCAGCAAATGGAAAAGCGTTCATCGATCCAGAGCCTATATCCGAGTCCCATGTACGCGTCAATCAATCGCCGGCTTCGCGTACCGCGTTGCACCCGAGCGCTAGCATCTTGCGTGCGTTGGGGTGCGCGCGCCGGCACGCACCTCTCGATGCGTGCCGGCGCATTCGGGCGGGCGATGCTGCGCGTAACGCCTCTGCTGCTGCCGAGCATGCAACAGGCGATGCGTCCTCGAGCCGACGCCCTCTGTATGGTACGGCAACGCCGTTCTGTCTCCGTGCAGGGACCGCACCGGCGCTATAGGCGCTATTGCGGTCGCCGCTTTCGGCAGGCACTAGGCACACACGATAGGACGTATGAGATGACCAGAATATCCGAGATGAAGGATAGGTAATGTAACGTGGGAGTAGGGGATTCGGTGGATACTCGACCGCGCACTGAAAAAATAACACAAAAAAGTAGGAATAGAAAAATACGCATTATCGGAGAACGCTGGCCTAAGTAAACGTTTTGTCAATGAAAGAAAAACTGGCAATACGCATGATGCAGAATGACACGGTGGGCGTGCTTGCCCCGATGGTATCTCGCGTTTGGCGTCGAGCCCTGGCGTGCGTCTGTGCGTGCCACGCGCGTCACGTAAGCGATACATGATGCTGGTGTGTGCCTCTGCCCACGGGACGCTCCCGTGTCGAACGGCGGGCCGCCTTCACGAAGCGTCTGCGCGGAGCCAACACCCAGGTGCCTCCAGAAGGGTACGCAGAGACCAGTTGACCTGAGGCAGCGCTTGCGCCAGTACGGACGCGTTTCTGGTGCATGACCGCAGCGCTACCCCTATCGGATACTTGTCGTTGGTGTTGGTCGGCACAGCGAGCCGTACGAGTGTGCGTTCCGGCGCCTGTCGCGCTCAAGAGAACCCTGTATGGATAGCGCCAAGCGTGCGATACCCGGTTCCGAGGCCAGCTTCCATGACGCCGTATAGCCGTCCCGCCTCTCCGTCAGGCAACAGCAGCAGCGCACCCGGCTGCACAACAAGTATCTGCGATAGGCTCTGCATTCGTGAGGTCGATGGATCGCTCGAACCCCTATATCCCAGATAATGCCTTTTCCATACGTCGTGCTGTACATCCATCTATGGACAAGAAGTGTACTCGATTCCGCACCTGCCTGCGGAAAGCGCCGCCAGCACCAGCAGCTCGCGCGCCCTTGTTATCATGGTGAAAGTTCAATGAAACGTTCCACGGCATCCGCCAAGCAAAGTCGTTCTCAGCATGACGCAAGACGTGCACCAAGCTGCACCAGCAAAAATTACCGCTCATGCTTGCCTGTGGACGTCTCATCTTGGTGTCGCGCTGGATCATGATACCGGTAACTTGGCGCGCCAGATGCGCCAGTGCCACACAGCGGCGCGCGTGTGGCCAGCACGACGCCCCGCTCCGCCTCCCTGCCCTGAACGTATCGTGCGTCGAGGGGCAGGCATCGCTGCGCACTAGCACTGGCACCAGGTGCGAACAGTCCGGTGTGACTCCGCTTTCCAAGGGTACGGGTGTCGTGTCTGTGACGATACGCACCGTGGTTTGCAAAAAAAACGCAAAATGGGACTGGTCTCTTTTCGGCAGCGGTCGTACCGCTGGTTTGACCGTTTCTCGGTGATGCTGACGCGGAACCTACGTCTCGTGTACCGCGACACCTTTGCGCTCGTGCTGGTGTTGCTCGTTCCGTTCCTCTTCACGTTCTTTGTCTTTATCGCGCACTTATCGTACAATGACGATGCGATTTTCTCTCGAACGACGGGGCCGAAACCGGACCCGCCGGCAATTCCTTTATCCAGCTACGTGGAGCCGTGTCGTGCAGTTGTCAGTGATCGTTGCTACAACTTTGCGGTGGTTCCTGGCTCCAACAGCACCGTGGTCGGCTGGGTACAGGAGGTCTCCAGGCGCCTTGGGCTGTCCACCGCAGTGAACGAGTCGGGAGGTATCATTACATTCGAAACCTCTGATGCGTTGAACGAGTTCATGGTCGCCAACCCGAACGTGACCCAGGCTGCGTACGTGTTCGAGCCCGAGCAGCTGCGCGCTATCGACGCTGGACGCATTAGTTTCACGGTTCAGTACAACCAGTCTTGCCAACAGACGTTTCCTGGTTTTATTTGTAGATACCAGGAGGTGTATTTGGTCCCTGGAATGATTGCGGCGATGAACGACGTCCTGCTGGGGACCAGGCTGAACCTGAGCAGCGCCTTCATGCCGCATCCGAAACTGCAGTCTGCATTGGACGCTTTTGAAGAATTCGGTCCCTTTATGATGTTTGGATCGCTGGTTATTGTTTTTGTTTATTATCTGATGGTCTTGGTGGGTGAGAAAGAGTTGAAACTGCGAGAGGCGTTGAAAATGATCGGTTTGTCGCAGTCGCTGTACTTTCTGAGCGAGGGCGTTGTTTTCATCCTCGTTTCGACGCTATCAGTATTTCTGCTGTATGCGTTCGGAGCCCTTTTCCAATTTCAGTTCTATCTTAAGAACGCCTTTGGATGCGTGTTTTTCACGTACTGGATTTTCTCTCTGAGTTTGATATGCTGGGCGTTTTTCTTCCACGTTTTCCTAACCCGATCGAATCAGGTTTCATCGGCTGCGTTCGTTTTCTTCATCCTGAGTTACCTGTTGGGGTCCTCCGGCGCCTACCTCTACTACGACAAACCCTCGGGAGGTCCGTTCGTATCGAGGTCGCTTCTATTTCTGCGATATGTATTCGCGCTTTTGAGCCCAGTGATGTTTTACAAATGCGTTACCGACCTGAGTATTTACTCGGCTGTGTTCACTGGTCTAAGATGGAGCGATCGCGCCAGCTACACGAACTTGTGGCCGCTGACGCAGTGCTGGAGCTGGATGATCTGGACGGGCATCGTCGTTCTGGTGCTCGCCATCTACCTCGACAACGTGCTTCCGAACGTCTATGGTGTCAGCCTGCCCTGGTGGTACCCGTTCTCTGCTGCCTACTGGCGAGGAGACGCACTGCATCTCCAGCAGCAAAAGCGAAAAGCATGGCGCCTTTTCCGCCGCCACCGCCGCCAGCGTAGCCAAACAGACACCACCGGCGATGCAGACGACGCGGAAGCGGACGAGGCAGTCAGCGCTGCGATCGCAGCGCTCACTGCCCAGCAGCGACATGTGGACGCTGACGACGCGGTCAACGGCAAGGAGGGATACGAGCCGAAAGACGCTGCTGCGGCCGCTGCACTGACGAAGTCGTGGGCGGCCTCTGCGCTCGAACACAATAGTGACATGCCCGCTATCGACGCCAGCGATCACGAGGGTATCATTGTGGCTCCGGAAACGGACGCCAAGGCAGCGTCAGCGCCGTTGATATTGGCATCATCATCATCATCACCAATGTCGTCGTCGACGGAGTTGGAGTCTGCCAGGGAGCCCGATACGACGGCGTCGTTCCTGGAACGGCTCCAGTCCATGGTGGAGGTCGCACGCGAGCCTTCACATCGTCACAGCGATGACACGCCAGAAGCGAAGACGGCGGAAGCAGCAGTCGACGCAGACGTGGCAGCGGAGCGCGAGGCCGTTCTCAGCGGTAGAGGGCTCTCGCCGGCGAGCGCTCTGGTGATACGCCGTCTCACGAAGCATTTCCGCAAGCAGCTTGCCGTCGACGATCTGTGTTTGTCGGCCGACCATGGAGCACTGACCTGTCTTCTGGGTCCGAATGGAAGCGGGAAGACAACCACCTTTAATATGCTCACCGGTGTGTTTCGTCCTACCGCTGGAGACGCCTGGGTCTACGGTTACTCGATCACGCAGGAACAGCAGTTGTTACGCCCACTCATGGGCGTGTGTCCGCAGCACGATATTCAATGGGCGAATCTCACGGCCGCTGAACATGTGTACTTGTTTGCGACGTTGAAAGGCATCCCCCGATCGAAGCGGCACGATGAAGTGAGCCGACGTCTCGAGCAGGTGGATCTGCTGCGTGTTAGCCACAAGTACCCGCGTCAGATGTCCGGTGGCATGCGGCGGCGGCTCTCGGTGGCCATGGCCCTGGTCGGAGATCCGCTCATTGTCTACCTCGATGAACCGACGACAGGCATGGACCCGAGCATGCGGAGAGCAGTCTGGAACATGATTGCCGCTGCGAAACCAGGTCGAACAATCGTGCACACGACGCATTCTATGGAGGAGGCTGACGTGCTGGGTGACCGCATCGCGATCATGTATCGCGGGCGACTGTCGGTACTCGGAACACCGCTTCGTCTGAAACACAAGTTTGGTACCGGGTATCGACTGAGCGTCACAGTGCAGGCAACGCAGAGCGAGGCTTTGCACGATCGCCTGCGGGCGCTCTACCCACGAGTCAAGCGCCTGAGCATCAGCACGCTCGCAGACCAGCGGTATGTGCTGTGTGAATACGAGCTGGTGCCGCTGGAGTCCACGAATCTCTTCCGCACCAGTGATGGCGGTGGCACGAACCAGTATCGCTCAGTGCAAGCGCAGCGACGCCTCTTCCAAGAGATGGAGAACAATGCCAGCGGCTGGGGAATTGCCGACTTTTCGGTGAGTGGCACCTCCCTCGAGAGCGTGTTTATTCGTGTATTTGAGCTTAACGAGCAGCTTCAGCATACGGCGGAAGCGAGCGCTAGGGCGGCAGCCGCTGAACCTAAGCGGCGGACCTGGCCTTGGCTGCGTTGGCCTTGGGTCAAATCTCGTCGAGGCGAGCTCCAGTCGCAGCCGATGCAAACCGCAGAGACGGAGACTCGTCGCTAGGTAGCGTTTCGCGAACACTTCAGCACGCGACTCCCGCCTGATATTGAACCAGCAAGATGTCGCGATACCTGAACAAGGAACGAGTGCGGGTATTTCCTCAAGCGTTCCGCAGATGGCAAAGGTGAAGCACAACTCGAACGCTCCATGCTGCAGTGTGGGTAACCAGATATCAAAGTGGCGACGCATGCTTCATGGGCTGGACAGGCGATATCGTCTCAGCTTGACTTGGTGCGTTGGCGTCTGTAAAGATCGGCATATACGGCCAGCAGAGCTACAGTTTGGACATGACTTTGCTGTTCAGCGACGCAGTCGTCGCAAGCGTCGCCTACCAGTCAAGTCGGTGGTCGTAGCACATCGCCGATGCCCAGCTGTTGCCTCCGCGTTTGACACTAGGATGTTCGGCGCACTGTAGCAGCGAGAACAGCAGCAGTGCGCGCTGAGGTCTGTCTGCCAAATAGGGAACCCTGCGCGGTCTGTGCAGCGGGCCGGTCGCAGCAGGTACTGGACTAGACGCCGACGGTACGGCGGTACAGGGTATTTTGCCTACGCTCGAATGCAGCAGGCGCTCTTCCGTATTCACATACACACACACAGACACGCAGACACACAGACAAACATAGATCAACGAGGAGTGCCCGATGTCGCTGCTCAAGGAACGCGTCGATGACGCCCTATGCAAATACACGCGGGTACATTGGACACGATTTCGCGTGCGCCGCTCTTCAAACATACACTCTTGGGAAAAACCTTTTTCACGCAGGCGCCGCTGCTTGGTAACCTATCGCGCAGCAGTGATCCAGCGTGTCTCGACCTGACACCTTCATTCATGAACCCGCGCTTCAAACCAAGCAGCAGAGCATGGAGCCAGAATCTCTGTCATCCGACGCTGTCTGCATAGAGGGGTGCTCGCATGCAACCTGCTGGCGCATGGGGATACGCTTTCTTCACAGCTTTCTGCCCTTGGACTAGTCTACGGGCGTGCGCGCTCACTTTCCCCGAAAGTCGATAGAGCAATCACTCGACGGCACCAAGCGTCGTCATTCTTCGCGGGAAACGTCGTCTTCGCTTCGATGGTTGTCGACAACAGTCGCGCATCCAGGGGATGCTGGTACCATGCATCAGTCGCATGCAATCAGTGAACACACTGAACGAGATACCAGAAACAAAACGAGAGAAACCAAATTCTAACTAGCATCTAGATAAGAATGTCGTTCAAACTTCACGGTAAGCATTGACAGGGGAGACGTTTTCCGCGTATTCGAGTGGTACGCTTCTGGGGGCAGGAGGTACCGCGAACCGGACGACTCTACCGGGCTTGCGCTCCGTGTGCCTCTGCATTGCCGGGCTCAGGAGCAAGACGCGAGCAACTCGTTCGCCACGCAGTTCATTCTGGGACTAGGAGCGGTTGGGCTGTCTCTGGGCGTCGCCCTGGTCACGGAAGTCTCCAAGCATATCGCTCCACGCTGCCGCAAGCTGAAGAGCTGGCTGCGCAACTCGCACGCTCCCAGCAGGACGAAGAGGCCGGATTCCTTGTTCAATGAACCACGCCTCGAGCCGACACCCCCAGTGGTATGGCAAAGCCGTTCTGACTGGGTGCTCCATTCGCACCGGCGGTACAGGCGTTACGGTGGGTGCTCACTGGATGCGCTCAGTCCACGACAGATCGTATCGAGCGACAAGTCCATCCGAGAGCAAGGATCGGAGATGGAACTTGAAGGTACACTGAAGAATAATGGACGCTTTTCTTAATCTCAATATGCATCCCGCAGTCTAGGATCCACGCTCCAAGTAAACGTTCTGGATGAACAAAAGCAATCCACAAGGATCGTGTGCGCCGCTGTGCCGCCCCGGGAACGCGGCAGCGATCCATGCAATCGCCCAGCTCGCTTGCAACGCATGGCGAGCGTTCCGGAGGCGCGGCCGGAGCGGCAGCTCAAGGCAACGAAGGGCGAGGCGAGGCAGCGCGGGGCGGCAGGCGCCACCGGCGGCGATCGCATCGATCACATGCACCGCGCACTGAAAAACTCCCAAAAAGAAAGGCAAAATGCGCATCATCGGAGAACGCTGGCCGAAGTGGACGTTTTGTCCATGAAAAAGAAAATCGATCGCATGCGCGCCAGCTGCGCGCACACGCACGTCGCTGCCGGCAGTTCAAAATCATTCGCCGCTGCGCAACGCACAACGCGATCCTGGACAGTTGCCGCATTCCCAGGGCGCACGCGCGTGGCGCCCTTCGTGCATCCGACGGTTGCGGAGGTACTGGTGCTGGTACCCGCGAGCGTGGATATTGCTTTCCACCAAGTGCTGGGTTGGCGACAGGCCCCTTGGATGAATGAACCTCCAACGTTTGGATCAGCGTCAGCGCTGACGGATCCGCGAAGTCAAAACGGGGTACCTGAGCGTGCTGACGCTTTTCCTGGGCGCTACGAACAGCGTGTCCCGTTTACGGTGCGATGCGTGCGTACCGGTAGCGAGCGCACGCAGGTTCCGCTGCGTGTTCAGCTGCGTGCAGACGGCGCTGATCAGGAGGCTGGGGATGATGATGCATCTGCACCTCCTTGGGAGTCCTCGGAGCGGTATGCTCGTGGAATGGGTGTGTCTGCGGCCTCAGCGAGCGAACTGTCGACTGGCCGACGCGTCGCGCACGTCGGACCGCTGGCGCTGCGAACTTTGCGACTGCGTATCACTGACCCCGCAGACCCGATCTTTCTATACGAGTGGCGCATGACAGAGGAAGAGTATCCACGGTTCAAGGCAGACCAGTGTCTCTTTGTTGATTTTGGCCGCTTTCCGCGAACACTGGTGGACCTCTTCGAACAGTGTCGTCGGGAGGGAAGCGGTTTTCACGCCTTGCTCCGCCTGGAAGACGGGGCAGCACGACTTTCGGTCTTCGAAACGACAGCGTTCCGAAACTTGCCGCACTTGGCATTGGAATTGCAGGCAGCGAGCGGGGAACGGCTACAGCGCTACCTCGTCTCGAGTCTGCACAGCGCGGAACGGAGAGCTACCCGTTTGGAGGAGTCCATGGAGCAGATGCGCCGATCACTAGACGAGCGCACGGCTCGAGTCCAGGAGCTCATGGGACAGGTGGCGCAACTCCAACAAGAGCGCTCTCAGGCAGCGGAGGCAGCACGGGCCCAGCATCAGGCCGAGCTCGCCGAGGTCCGCGAGCAAGCCCTCAAAGAGGCGCTCCAGAGACAGGAGCAGTGGCAGCAGGAGCGTCGTGCACTCGAAGAACGATATCGGGAGGAGATAGCCACGCTCTCGGAGCGAATACGACAGAACGAAACGGACATGCAGCGGCTCACCGACGAACGATACGCCCGTGAGCAACAGATTCGGCAGCTCGAGCTACGCCTGAGCGCCCAGCAGAGCGAGCACGAAACCATGCGGTCGGAGCTGGACAGAGTGCGCCAGGATCTTCGGGAGCGCGCCCGTGCGGTGCACGAGCTTGAGCGACAACTGGACGCAGTGAACGCCCAGATCCAGGGACTGGAGCGGGCCCTGCAAGACAAAGACGCCTGGATAGAACGCATGCGCCAGATGCTAGAGCTTGCGAACGCTCAAAAGAGCACACTGGAAGAGACAATTTTAGCCCATCGGGAGGCTCGGGCACGCCTCGAACGACAGCTCGAGGCAGCAGCTGCCGAAATAGAGCGCGGCAATAGTCTCCTGGAGCGATTACAGTCAGCGCTCCGCGAGGCCAAGACGAAGGCGCGACTCAAGGCTGCGGTTGCGGAGCAGCAGGAGGCGCTGCTGCGAGAGCGCCAGCGCGAGATCGACGCTCTGAGAGAGCAGCTCACCGCGCTGACGACGCACACACGACCATGGCGTGCCCCTGGGGCTCCCCCGGAGCCGACCTCGGCATCAGCAAGCTCAGAAATTTCCGCCCCCTGATCGTCACCGACTAGACTCGCTGGAGCGAGTCTGCCC
>Ga0078972_1001146_pt1 | contig 102813 bp, 91 predicted proteins | sample YelNatPaOPGAMG01_FD_67568 | JGI IMG/M metagenome (GOLD analysis project Ga0078972, IMG submission 67568) | Hot spring thermophilic microbial communities from Obsidian Pool, Yellowstone National Park, USA - OP-RAMG-01 (SPADES assembly) (version 2) | ecosystem: Environmental > Aquatic > Thermal... | reverse complement strand
CCTGAATCTATTGCCAAGGCTCAGACATCCAGAACAAAGCAAATAATTGAGTTTGTCAAAAAAGACAGGAACTTCAAGCCTTTCAAAGTGAGATAAAGGACAAAACTCTACTCCCGGACTTCTAGGAAATCACTGCGCCAGAGCCCAAGAGTGCCCACAGTAGACGCAAGATTACAGTGCCGCTTTCTCTGAAACGGCTCCTGGAGCAATACGAGGTTATGCAACAGGCCCAAAGGATTATTCTTGGTAAGCCGCCAAACAAAAGTGACCTAGCGTTCGCTCATCCTGATGGTAGACCTCTAGACCCAGGAGTGGTGAGCCACAGCTTTTCCAAAATGCTTGCCAGGGAGGACTACCCCATATTCGACTTCATGATTTGAGGCACACCCGTGCAACCCTCTTGCTAAAAAGTGGTATTCATCCTAAAATAGTCAGTAAAAGATTGGGGCACGCAGGCATTGGAATCACGCTAGATACTTATAGCCACGTCGTGCCCGGGCTGCAGGAGAAGGCAGCTACGTGTTTCGACGAAATTCTAGAGTCAAAGCTACCAGTTGACGATGTTTGCAAAATGTCTGGAAAAGAACAATAATTTACAAATGGGCCCCTGTAGCTCAGGTGGATAGAGCAGCGGTTTCCTAAACCGCGTGTCGGGCGTTCGAGTCGCCCCAGGGGTATTTCTGGTAAAATAGATGATCCAGGGGTGTAGCTCAGCTTGGTTAGAGCGGCGGTCTCCAAAACCGCAGGTCGTGGGTTCAAATCCTGCCACCCCTGCAATGCCGAGGTGGTGGAACTGGTAGACACGCCATCTTGAGGGGGTGGTGGGCGAAAGCCCGTGGGAGTTCAAATCTCCCCCTCGGCACTATAGCCTGGGTTGCGGCAAAAAGAAAAAACCGATAAAATTTCTCTGGGCGGAAGTAGTTCAGCGGTAGAACACTTCCTTGCCAAGGAAGGGGTCGCGGGTTCAAATCCCGTCTTCCGCTCCATAAAGTGGATGCAAATGGCGGTGTAGCCAAGAGGTTAAGGCAGGGGTCTGCAAAACCCCCATACGGCGGTTCGAATCCGCCCGCCGCCTTTTCTTCTACTGAAGGAGAGACATAGGAACTAACCCGGGTAGCTTTTCCTTGACCTGGAACTAGCTAAACTGCTCTTCATGTGCTCAGCCCTTTATCGGTTCGTCTTTGACTTCGCTGCTGTCGCAGTTTACAATGGAAGTGGTGCCGAGGTGGCGGAACGGTAGACGCGGCGGACTTAAAATCCGCTTCCCTGGGAAGGGAGTGTGGGTTCGAGTCCCTCCCTCGGCACTAAAGTTTTTGCTTAAGTTTTTGAAGCTCACCAGCTTGTGCCATATTGCCCCCTGGCTAACCCTTCTCGTTTGAGGAGCGGCAGTATTATGTAGCATATGGCATCTTGGATTGCTTCTCAGCAAGGAAAGTAACAAAGAAGTTTCTCAATTAGATGCCGTTTACGGAGGCAATCCATGCGAAAGCGTGGGATATCAGTTCCGTTTGTCTCGATATTTTGGCTTGCGATAGATAAGTTTTTGCTAGGAGTCTATGGCATCAAGCCTCTGAAAGCCGACAATAGCAGCATCATTAGCTTCCATCTTCGCCGCTACAAAGGTGCGACCAAGGTGCTAAATGATGGCTCCAAAGTGAAAACTGGAGATACTATCATGGAGCTTCATTTGAACAACGCCTGGTTTAAGAGAAGGCGCAAACTTAATATGAAAGCTACTCAGTCAACCCGAGAAATTCTGGGAAGCTTTGAACAGGATCTTCATTTCATAGCTCAGCAAATGATCGACGGAATGTTCGAGGATGTTGTTGCACTTCATGCCACTACTCTTCTTCATGCGGGGGCAAAACGACTCGGTTTCCAAGTTGATGAACTGCCCGATAGCTTGTGGAATAAAGGGGCTCGTTTTTATATGATCAACTTAATGCGAGTCTATCACTTGCGACGCGATGGGTTGTCTGGATCCAGAAGGAAATCCTGGGAGCTAAGAGAGGTCTGGCTTTCAAAGGCGGCGCTCTTGACTAAATATGCCCCAGAAACTCGTGAGTTAGTTGGCCCATTGTAAGGGGAGTGCGGGGACCCAGACTCTCCCTCTGTCTCAATAAGCTCAGGTATAGTGACAAACTCAAACCCTCTTTCCTTTAGGGTCTCAATGATGAAAGGGAGAGCTTGAAGCATCTGACCACAGTCATAGCTTGCTCGGGTATTGCGACCATCATGCAGGACGATTATGCTGCCAGGCTTTGCCCGCCGAACTATAGTCTGCATAATTTCGTCGCTAGATTTATCTGCTTTCCAGTCACTGGTCATGTTGTCCCAGGTAACTACGGTATACCCGAGGCGGCGAACAGTTCGCATGAACCAAGGGGTGCGGAAGCCATAGGGTGGACGAAAGAGCCTGGGCTCAACCCCAGTACACTCATAGATTGCCTCATGAGCTAGCTTGATGTCACGAGCCACTGTCTTGCCAAATCTCAGGCACAGTGACCTGCGGTGACAATAAGAGTGGTTCCCAATCGCATTTCCGGCTGACACTATCCGCCTGCAGGTCTCAGGATAACGCCGGGCATTTTTCCCAACCACAAAGAACGTTGCCTTTATTTTGTGCCGTTCCAATATGTTAAGAACATGAGAGGTATATGGCTCGTTCGGGCCGTCATCAAAGGTCAGCGCAATCCGAGGCTGGCTACGGCTGCCATTAGACAGCACTTTGCCATAGAACCGAGACCGCGGGCTGATCCCGTGATAGACGAACAGCGTGCTGAGAGCACCAATGTCGAAAACGTAAATGAGCGCTCTCGTTGCCTCGACTACCGGACTAATGTGCAACCAAAGCAACCCAGAGAGAAGAGCGCCGTAGCGCAAGTATGTCTTCATCCTTTGGCGGGAAAAATTGGCAACCACCTTCTGCCATGCCTTGCCCGGCCAATCTTCCAGCTCTTCAGGAATCGGCTTGTGCCAGAAGAGGACCGAGAAGTAATCCACAATCCAGTTCCAGTATTGATTCAGTACACCTATCCTCTTCAAGCGGCGAGCCGAGGTAAGCACAAAGAGGCGGGGGATCACATCTCCTTTGCCAACCTTGTTCAATCTCAAGGAAAATTCATATTCCTCCCCGTAGAACCTAAGGCTGGTGTCAAACCCGCCTGCTTCCCAGAATGCTGAGCGACGCACGGCAAAGTTACACCCCCATATGGCACTACCTTTTTTCAAGGCCTTACGAAAAAGCTGGTCTATGATAATGTTGATGAGATTACCGACGTAAGAGATAATCTTGATGAACCTGCCAGCGTCGTAGAAGGCATAGGGTCCGCTTACCGCCACTACTTTAGGTTTCTGGATGAAGCGCGACACGATGGTGGAGAGCCAGTGGACTGGCGCTTGAGTATCGGCGTCAATGAAAGCAATAATTTCTCCTGTGGCCGCCTCGGCGCCTTTCTGCCGAGCACAGGCCGGACTTCTTTTATTTTCATAGACGACCTTGGCTCCCCAAGCGCGGGCTATTTCAGCTGTATTATCGGTGCTGGCATTATCAACTACAATGACCTCATATTTGCCCGGGTAGTCCTGCTCTTGTATGGACTTGAGACACGAAGGCAGATAATTTTCCTCGTTGTAGGCTGGTATAACCACCGATACGAAGGGCAACTCCTGGGAGTTGAGCTTCTGTGCCTTCATTGGTTTAGCTTGGCCTAAAGGCCGTCGCCCTGATAACACATAGCTTTATATTGTACCACCTTGTCAAGTAGGAAGAAGATTCCTTCGTGCCACGCGCTGAGAAACTATCGAAGAGAATAGAGGACGTTCCTTTACCAGTGCTGTCTTTTGATGCTAACCACACGATGCCCGTGCATAGTCAGTATACGATAGCGTGTGCATGGACGTGCAGTAGTAAGTAATTTGTGTCCCATGACCTCGCCCTCTGTGGATCCCCCTTTACGGAACGCATTTGTCAGTTTTCCCCTCGGAGTTGGAACACAAACTAAAAACGAGAAAGCTACGGAAAAAGTTACTTCGTAAACGGGGCGAAACACAGCAGAGGAAGCCGGCATTATCGGAGTAACACATAAGACAATTTCGGACCGGGGGGAGGGTGAGGATATAAGTCCTGGCAGATTTACAGATGTTTATACCCTTCGGCATTTAGGCAGGAAACTTAGCCGGGAGCAGAAGCAGGAAATAACAACAAGAGTGGCTTTTGATAGCTTCAATTTTCCTTAATTGGCTTCTGAGAGACTTGCCCGGATGTGCGCTATCCTTTCTCTTGACCTGACATTGTATAGGGTCTTGGTAACTATCCACGTAGCCCTGCACGCTCAGGGAGCTGTCCCAAAGTAGACCACGGTTGAACGAGGACCGGTATGTCGAAAGCACACAACCACGCTAGCCCGATTAGATCATCTTAAGGTTTAGCTCCTCGTGAGTGAAACAAAACAAGGCGAGAAGACTGCTCGTTTGCTCTGCACCCTAGTACGGTTTGAAACCTCCTTACACTTTTTCCACGGTAATCTTTACTTTGTCGCCTTTCTTCAGATCTTCAGAAGGCTTAAATGTGATTTCCTTGATTTTGTCTGACCAGCCAACTCTTAGGAGAACTTTGAGATCCTCCGTCTTCTTGACGTCGGCCGTCATTTCTGACGTTACTTCACCAAGTTTTACCGCCATTTAAACCTCCTTTCGTCTGAAGTATTAACGAGCAGTCTTCTCGCCAATACTAATTATAGGCGATTTATAGAAAATTGTAGAAAGTTGACAGTGTTTCCATTGTAAACGTTACTCATGTGACCCAAATACGGTATCACCTTGCCCCCCTCTTCAGCTTCCTGATAACCCTCTCTAAGGTGTTAATGGTATAGATGTGCCTTTTCGGAGCGTGAAGCAGCCTGTTTGCGAGCGTTTCCTTTTGCGCTTGAGCCAGCTGATATATGCCTGGTTTGTCTCGAGGCAAGTCTAAACATCGTTGTCTTCTTAGGTGATTTGAGCAAGGAAAGCGCCTGACTCACCGCACACAGGTTGTCCCTTGGGGAATGCTGAAGCTCGAAACCCCGCTTACTGCGGAGGCACTAACATGTGGGCAGGAGTCCATTCGGTTTGTGGAACTACTTTCCCGCCCTGTACTGAGTATATTCTGGTAAGCGGAGCCCCTCTATGATCCTGGGGTGTATAGGTAACCGGTCTACCGATCCCGTACGGATCAAAGTTCTTGATGCTATAGAAGGCCTCTTTTACCGCTTTGCCATCGAGGTTTTCGTAACCGACCTTTTCGATAGCTATTCTAATGGCCTCGATAGGAACAGGCCCGTACAATAAGGTGGTCGCGCCGCCCCCCGTGGTATCCAGTTTTCCTTGGTCTTGCCTCAAAATCTCGTACAAGATGGGTGTTTCTTCGTACCAGGGAACACACCTGGCACCAAAGTAGCCCTCAGCAAGAGGTCCTAACGCTTCGATCAGCGGTACTGCTATATTATCTTCCAGCCCGGCGCCAAAACGCATTTTCCCGATCAACCCCAGCCTTTCCGCGTCTCTCAACACCGGTATCGCTGCGGACCAGATAGTAGTGATATAAACGTAATCCGCGCCACGTTCCCTCAATCTCAGAAGCTGAGTGGACACGTCCAGAGGCATATGAGGGATGACTTCGTAGGGTAGCATTTCTATCCCTATGCTCTGGGCATACGCCGTTCCCATTATCTCTGGTGCTCTTCCTGTCACTGTATCTGTGCCCATCATGGCCACACGAGGAGGTCTGTCCTCGTGCCAGTTGGCCATAATCCAGTCACATACAGCAGCAAATCTCTCAGATTCAGTGCAGTATGTGGCGAAAAACCACTTTGGAGGATACATCAGCACCTCGTCCGGTGCCCAGGTCATAGCCGGTATACCATCTCTTTCTATTCGTGACTTCAGGGCGTGTCCTTCCACAGGACTGGCAACGTACAGGAATACCACCTCATCGCGTAACCTTTCGTAAACGCTAATGGCAGTTGTGGGTTCATACCGGCTATCGCCCCATATTAGCTCAACGGTCACTTCTGGCGGCAAAGTCAGTCCGGGTGCGCTTTTCTTTTGGACGTAACTAAAATAGTCGATCATATTGCGAAAGCCATATTGCATAATGGCAGATGCAGGTCCAGTAACCGGGAGTATGGCTCCGATCTTCACCACCTTTTTTTCTTCCCGGGGTTCTGCTGGAGCACACGCCATGGGCAATACTATCGCTGCTATTATTGCTGTGCATAGAACTGCCGCCACAACTTTCTTCGCCGATGCCATATTCCTCATTTCCTCCAACCCTCCTTGTGGAAACCAGGATTTGTTGAGCTTCTCATCTCTCCGGAATCAGCATGTGAGCATCCGTCCACTCTCCTATGGGAATCACGTCTCCGTTCTTAACTACGTACATTCTCACTTTCGGAGCACCTCTATTGTCTTCGGGACTATAACTTACTGGTCTACCAATATGATGGGGGTCGTAATTCTTGATGGTGTACAAAGCGTCCCTGACCGCCCATCCATCCACGTTTTCTAGCCCTACCTTTTGAATGGCTCTGCCTATGGCTTCGATGGGGACAGGGCCGTACAGGAGTGTGGTGGCGCCACCGCCGGAGGTATCCAATCTTCCTCGATATTGCCTCAGGATCTCCCACAGTATAGGCGCTTCCTTGTACCAGGGGCAGTACCTGGCGTGGAAGTAACCCTCGGCCAGTGGTCCCAGAGCATCGATTAACTCTATGGATTGGGTATCTTCTATGCCACCGCCGAACCGTATTTTACCAATAAGGCCAAGTCTTTCCGCATCTTTCATAATGGGCACCACGGTTACCCAGGTAGATGTGTTATAAATGAAGTCGGCCCCTTGATTGGATAGCCTGAGCAGCTGTGGAGTTACATCGAGGGGCAAGTAAGGAACGGCTTCGAAGGGAAGCATTTCGATTCCAAGGCTCTGCGCATACTTTGTACCCATTACTTCCGCTGCTCTTCCCGAAGGCGTATCTGTGCCTATCATTCCTATCCTGGGCGGTCTCTCTTCTTTCCAGTTAGCCATGATCCAGTCGCAAACAGCGGCGAATCTTTCTGATTCCGTGCCGTATATGGCGAAGATCCAGCCCGGCGGATACATTAAATCTTCACTTACTGACATGGTCAGGGCGGGAATGCCGTCTCTTTCCAGCCTTGGCTTCAACGCTGTAGCTTCGGTAGGACTGGGTACATGAATGAACACCACCTCGTCGCGCATTCTCTCATAGACGCTGATCGCTTTTGCTGCTTCAAAGCCACTGTCTCCCCATACTAGTTCGACCTTCACGTCCGCTGGAAAAGTTATCTCGGAAGGACGTGTTTTTTCGAACCAACTGAGGTAGTCCATCAGATTTCTCCACCCTAATTGCATGATAGGAGCCGGCCCTCCGGTGAGAGGGGCGATATAACCAATTTTTACCACTCTTGCCTCTTCAGCCGGGCCGGGAGCGCAAGCAGGCACCAGCAATGCCACGGCTAGCGTTATTGCTGCCAGAGTGATCCAGACCATTTTTCGCTTAATGTTGCAACTTGTCATATCACCCTCCTGAGGAACGAAAGACTTTAGCTTGAAGACTCGATCATATTGTATCAGCTATGGGTTTAACCGTAAAGTAACCTTCTGCGGTATTCCCCTTTGCTTTTTCTTTACCGCTACGAGCTCATTATTGTAGTCCACCACCCCTCGTCACCGGTTGTGTGTTTCGAATGCATGAAGTTTATGGTAAATGCGGTGCTTGGTGACGAATAACCAGCCGCTCAGTTTGCTTCTGTAGTTTACGGTTATCGCTGGAGCGAGCCTTGTGACCTGTTTCCTGAAATTTGAGCCCCAAGGGTATTGACAAAAATATGCGTTGTTCTCATAATACATCGCACCACGATATATCAGGTTAGGGCGAACCTGGTGGAATGAGAAAGGGAAGATATCCTTTTGTAGTGTTCTCGTACAAATAAGAGGGACGGTGAAGTAACATGCAATTGTTAGTGCCAACAAACTGGGATCCAGATCTAGTTACGCCTTTAAGTAAACTGGGAGACCGGGTGCAGTTATACGGGGTTTTGCCTGTTTCTATGGTGGGCAGTGGTGGTTCGGGCCCCGCTATTGATTACATGCACACGAATCAAGTAGAGGAGTATGTTGAGCGAGCAAGTTCCGCTGGTTTGACGTTTGATTACCTATTGAATGCGCCGAGCATGAGCAATATGGAGTGGGACGAGGACGTCCACAAGGGCCTGTTGGAACACCTGGAGTGGGTTAGCAGTCTCAAAGTGGACAGCGTCACCGTAACCATACCCTATCTCATGGAGTTAATAAAGCGGCAATTTCCTCGGCTCAAAGTTAGGGTTTCCACGATCGCCCATGTAGATAGCGTGGCCAAAGCCAGGTTTTATGAGTCTTTGGGGGCTGATTCTATTACTCTCGACTTTAACATAAACCGTGATTTCAGGTTGATTAAAGCTATCAGAGCCGCGGTAAAGTGTGAGCTCACAATGTTGGTGAATAATCTTTGCTTGTTTCAGTGTCCGTATGAATATTATCACCATGATACCCTAGGGCATGCCAGTCAGAGTTATAACTTCTTTAATGGTCGCTACATTGACTACTGTGTGATTCGTTGCACTCTGGACAGGCTTTGCGATATTTCTCAAATGATCAAAGCCCGCTGGGTGAGGCCGGAGGATATCAGTGTGTATGAAGAGATGGGCATCAATGTATTCAAGATCAGCGGTCGGTCCATGCCCACGGAGCGAATTTTGAATGCTGCCAGAGCTTACTCTGCTCGCATGTGGAAGGGCAACCTCTACGATATTCTTAACGTTCTTGCGCCCAAGAGCATATCTATCTACCCTGAATTGCAGGAATCCCTGTGCAGCCTTGCTAGATCCCTACCCGAGGTCTATATTGATAACGAGGCTCTGGAAGGATTTCTAGGTTTCTTCGAGAAACAGGATTGTTTGTCGCAGTGTCATCGGTGCAAGTACTGCAACAAAGTAGCTGCGAGAGTGATAAGGTTCTCACATGAAGAGGTTGAATGTTATATTAACCTGTTAAGGACGGTGCTTGATGATTTGTCTCGCAGCAGAATGGTAAGGGGTGGGGCAGGGGCAAGAAAAAGCTGCACGTAGTCCTTTACTTCTCGAATTTCATACTTCTAAGGCGGAGCCGGTCTACTTGGCCGGACTCAGTTCTCGGCATGGCGTTGAGAAACTTTATTTGCTTGGGCAACTTGAAATCAGCCAAGTTCTGCCGACAGAAATTGCGTATTTCCTCTGTTGTCGTGTTCTGCCCTTCTTTGAGTACTATAAACGCGGTGGGTACCTGGCCTTTGTAGTCGTCAAGCACGCCCACAAAGGCGGCCTCGGCTACGGCAGGGTGTGTGAGAAGTATGTCCTCGACCTCTCTGGGGTTAATCTTTACTCCTCCTGATGTCACAATGATTGACGATTTCTTATCTACATACTCCACGTAGCCCTGCTCATCAATTCTGACCAAGTCTCCGGTATAAAACCAGCCCCCTTTGATAACCTGGGCCGTTAATTCAGGAGCTTTGTAGTACCCCTTCATGACCCAGGGAGCTCTAATAACAGCTTCGCCTATCTCGCCCCGGGACACCTCGTTGCCATTATCATCTAGGACCTTAAGGTCACACAAAGGGCGACCTACAGTGCCCAGTTTTCGGTCACGAACGCTGCCCATGGAGATGGCAAGAAATTCACTAAGCCCGTAAACCTCACATACAGTTACGCCGAACTTCTTTTCCAGAATATGCATATACTCGGCGGATGATTTAGCCCCGGCAGAAAATGCCACTCTTAATGAGGCCAGATTATAGCTTTTGAGCGTCTCTTCATCGACCCGGGCTAGAGCATTGTAACTTGCAGGGACTCCGATAATGACGGTCACCTTTTCCCTTTCTACAGTTTCTAAGACATTTTTGGAACTGAAGTGAGGTAAGATCACTGTTGTAGCTCCTGTCATGAACGGTGCCAGCACGGTCATTGTGAGTCCTAGAAGGTAATAAAAAGGAACCAGGCCCAGAAGTACGTCGTTGTTGCCGAGCTCGAGTCCCGCAATTACTGGCTGTAAGGCTGACAGCAGCGCTTCGTGGGTGTGCACTATTCCTCGACGTTTTCCCAATACACCCGAAGTATAGACGATGATGGTATCGTCAGTGTCTTTTATTTCTACACCGGGTGGTCGTGGGGAAGCATCCTTTAGCGTTTTGGCATGGGGCTCGCTGTCAATTGCTATAACTTGCTCGGTGGATAAAAGTCCTTCTAAGACCGGGGAAAGGGAGGATAGGAATTTTTCCTCAGTAAGCAACACTCTTGCATCGCAATCGCGCAGTAAAGGGGCCAATTCCTGTCCTTTCATTCGGGTGTCAAATGGGACCACTGTGGCGCCTAATTTGACCGCTCCGAAATAGTTAAGAATCCATTCCGGGGTACAGGGCAAGAGGAGAGCTACATGGTCTCCTTTTCTGATTCCTAGTTTGACTAACGCATCGGCGATTCTGTTAGAACCTTCGTCCAGTTGTCTGTAGGTGACTCTATGCGGTCCGAGGACAACGGCTGTCTTCTCTGGCAGCTCTCTGGCTGTTTTCTCAAGTACCTGTCCGATGCTCACTTGGCTGTAGTGCGGATAGCGAATTTACAGAGGGATTATGGGATATACGGCTACCGGGTGTCAATACGACAATGGGTAACGTTACCTTGGCAACGATTTTTGAACAGCGGGTGGTTTGACGAAGGAGAAAGTGCAGTAAACCTTCTGTATGCGCTGAAAAAAGCTTAGGGGAAGGCACCGCCGTCAATACCTATAACCTGACCTGTGATATAGCCGGCCTTGTCGCTGGCGAGAAAAGCTACCAGCTCGGCTACTTCTTCGGGTGTACCGAACCGATGTAACGGAATGGCTGCGAGCATAGCTTGTTTTTGTTCCTCGGGCAGCTTATCAGTCATGCTGGTAACAATAAAGCCTGGTGCCACGGCGTTGACCGTGATATTCTTAGGACCGAGTTCGCGGGCTAGGCTCTTGGTAAAGGCGATGAGTCCCCCTTTGGAAGCAGCGTAGTTGCTTTGTCCCACGTTTCCTACTAGGCCGACGACAGAGGAAATATTGATGATGCGTCCCCATTCCTGTCTGATCATTGACCTGAGAGCGAATTTAGTGCAGAGGTAAGCCCCACGTAAATTGGTATTAATTACATCATCCCAGGCCTGTTCGGACATCCTCAATATCAGGGTATCTCTATTGATTCCAGCATTGTTTACTAGGATGTCGATCTTTCCCCAATTTTCGTTAACTTGCTGTACCATGTTCCGAACCGCCTCGCTATCGCGAACATCCGCTGCGATTGCGAGGGCTTTACCGCCACAACTTTTTATCTTTTCCACTACCTTTTCGGCATCAGCTTTGTTGCTGACATAATTAATCACTACTTTGGAACCGAGACTGGCGAGCTTAATGGCAATGGCACTCCCTATGCCTCGTGAAGCTCCTGTTACTAGGGAAACCCTTTCCTGTAATTCCATACAGCTCTTATTCGTTAAGGCGTCTGAGCACCAGACAGCAGTTTTCGCCACCCAGGCCAAAGCTATTTTTCAAGGCCACATTCACCTGGGCTGGTCGAGCTGTATTAGGAACGTAATCTAAATCGCATTCTGGATCCGGAGTTTCATAGTTGATGGTGGGATGAATGAGCCCCCTATTCATGACCAAAATGGTGGCGATGGTCTCGATGGCACCGGCGGCGGTGATGATATGGCCAATCATTGATTTGGTGGAACTTATGGGTATTTCATATGCGCGTTTCCCAAAGACCATCTTGATCGCCTTCGTTTCACAGGCATCATTTAGCTTGGTGCTAGTGCCATGAGCATTGATATAGTCCACTTCTTGTATATCCACTCCAGCGGTTTGTAAAGCAACACGCATGGCGTAAGCTTCAGGTTCAGAAGCCGGAGCAGTGGAGTCGTAAGCGTCAAAGGACCAGCCAGCACCGGCGACCTCTGCCAGGATAGGCGCCCCCCGTTTCTTAGCATGTTCGTAGCTTTCCAGCACAAGTATTCCAGCCCCTTCGCCATAGACGAAGCCACTGCGATTCATATCGAAAGGTCGGCAGGCTTTAGTTGGGTCTGGTTCGTGAGTTAGAGCTCCCAGTACATCTATTGCGGCTACGGTGACCGGTTCCAGGCTGGAATCGGAGCCCCCGGCAATCATGACATCAGCGTATCCGAGGCGAATGAAGTTGGCTGCTGTTGCTATGGCGTCAGCCCCACTGGCGCACAGGCTGTTTACGGTCGTGTTGGGGCCTCTGGCTCCTAGTAGCATCCCTACGTGCATTGATGCCGCGCTAGCAGCGCTTTTGCTCACAAACAAAGGATCTCCTCCCCTCCTCGGACCTATTTTCTGAAACAACTCCCACCCTCTAACAACGTAACCCTGTTCCGTCATCGTGGCAATGATAACACCCACGCGAGTGGGATCCTCCTGCGTCATATCGAGGCGAGCCAATCGTACTGCTTCTTTGACTGCAGCGATGGCAAACTGTGTAGCTCTGGAAGAGCGGTCCACTACCTTTAGGTCCATATATTTGGTAGGATCGAAGCCGTCCACTTCTGCGTCTACCTTGACACGAAACTTAGTGATGTCGAAGCGCGTAGCGAGTCTAATGGCTGACCTTCCCGCTGCCAACCCCTGCCAGAATGCCTCTACGGTCAAGCCCAGGGGATTGATAGTGCCCATGCCCGTTACCACTACTTTAGGCAGCTTTCTTTCATGCCAGAAGCTATTTCTTTTCCAATCAGCTGCGTCGCTCACCTTTCCTCCTTTTGACCGAGAGTAAAAATACCCACAGAGGTGCCCCCATCAACGACGATCGTTTGTCCTCTGATCATAAAAGCGTCTTCGCTGCACAAAAAGGCTACTACATTAGCCACGTCTTCAGGGGTTACCATCCTCCCTGCTGGAGTTATCTGCCGATGGTCTTTCATGAGTCCTTCCTTAAAATAGAACTTCAACGCCTCTGTTTCCACGGCTGAAGCAGCTACAGCGTTGACGCAAATACCCTGAGGCGCTAATTCTATGGCCAGGTAGCGGGTCAAAGCCTCGAGGGCGGCCTTAGAGATTCCTACGATGGCATAATTAGGCAGGACGAACGGCGAGCCCAGGCTAGTTATGTTGATTATTTTGCCTCCTCTTCCGTCCATTAGCTTTGCCGCTCTCTGAGAACAAAGCAATGCTGCTCTGGCATTGATATCCATGGTCCATTCCCATGCCTTGACGTCTATTTCCATCACAGGGCGTCCCACTCCCGAGGCCGCATTGTTAACCAGAATGTCAAGATGGCCAAATTTGTTGGCGATCGTCTCAAAGAGTTCATCGATTTTGGCAGGATCTCCAACGTTAGCTCGAATAACTTCTGCTCTCACTCCCAAAGCTTCAATGTCCTTGGCCGTTTTTTCTGCCGCCTCACGGTGACGGAAGAAGTTGACCACTATGTCAGCGCCTTTAGAGGCAAGTTTCAAAGCAATTGCCCTGCCGATGCCTCGCCCGCTGCCTGTGACCAGAGCCAGTTTTCCTTTGAGAAACATAGCTTAGACCTTTTCTTTCTGTGCTACTCGCTCTTCGACATAGGAGACGAAATCACCAAAGTTTCGGAATTTCTGGGCATCTTCATCGGGAATCTCAATGCCAAAGGTTTCCTCTACCGCAACCAGCGCCTGGACTATATCGAGGGAATCTGCTTTGATATCTTTAAAAGTGCTTTCCCTGGTGATCAGGCTCTTATCCACCCGGGTAATTCTGGCCACGATTTCTCTTATCTGTTCCTCAATGTTCATGATCTCCCCCTTGGTTGATATTTTGCCAATTCCAGTTTCAGAGTTTCAACAACATTCATCCTGACCGCCTTTTTTGCGCTTTCTATAGCTTGGACTATATTGGTCGCTCGGCTGGCTCCATGAGCTATGCGAGCGATGCCATTAACTCCCCATAAAAGCCCACCTCCTCCTTCGTTCGTTTCCGACGCTATTTCAGTTGCAGGGAATAGCCTGTGGAATAATAATGTAACCAAGGATAATAGCGGCGGGTGCCTGCGCAACCTCTTTTTGGTCCACCTCAGAGCATAATCCGCTATGCTCTCGTAGAACTTCAGCAGTATATTGCCCACGAATCCGTCACACACGATGACGTTGGCTTTTCCGCTCAGAATTTCATTACCCTCTATATTGCCCACGAAATTCAGCCCGCTGCTCTTTAGAAGATGGTATGCTTGGCGTACTGCCTCATTCCCTTTGCCCTCTTCGCTACCTGTGTTGAGCAGCGCTATCTTCGGTTCAATGATGTTGAGAAACTTCTTGGCGTAGACCGAACCCACGATCGCGAAATCCAGAAACTGGTGTGGCTTGCAATCCATGTTGGCGCCGAAATCCACTATCACGGTATTGGGTGCGAAGCTGCCCAATGAGCCAACGATTGCTGGGCGGTAAATCCCGTCCAGCATGCCCATAAATAGAATAGCACTCACCGCAGTAGCTCCGGTTGCTCCGGCGCTGACCAACGCATCTGCCTCCTTCGTCTTTACTAGTCTCGCTGCCACTGCTATGGAAGAATTTGGCTTATTGCGTACTGCTGTGGCTGGTGACTCGCCCTCTCTCACCACTTCGTTAGCTTCAACAATGTGGATGGAAGAACGGGACGTCAGTTCGTGCTTGGCCAGTTCCTTCTCTAACAGGGGTACGGCACCAACGAGGAAAATCTCCACGTCACCTTTCTGGGATGCCATTACGGCACCTTTTACTATTTCTCCAGGGGCATAGTCGCCACCCATAGCATCCACTGCTATTCGTATCTTATGCTTGTTGTCATGAGCCATTTTTGGTTATTCTTGTCTCAGTAGGAAGTCTGACTGTCGCCTGTCCAGCAACAATAACGGCGCCACGTTGGTTGCTGCATTCAAAGGTGCAGTCTGCATACCAGTTTCCGTTGTCCTCCTTAATGGAATCAATTCTCCCTTTTATGGTCACAGTGTCCCCGGGACGCGCAGCCTCTTTAAAACGTGCTTGGAGCTTTCCTTCAGAAATCCAGCTCTGTCCGAAAGCCAATGTCATCATCTCTGATACGTAGGCGAGAACAAGCATTCCATGGGCGATAGTGCCGCCGAAAGGGGTGTTTGCGGCGAAGGTTTCATCCACATGGATCGGGTTAAAATCACCTGATGCCCTGGCATATAGATTTATCCTATCCTGTGTGATATCTCTGACGAGGGGCTGAAGGAGTTTGCCTTGATGGACCTCACTAAGCATTTTGTCCCGGTAAAGCTAGAGTAGTCTTTCCTGATTGCACCTTTTCCTTGTTCTGGTCATAGATATCTAACTCCAGAAGCAACATGCTCATCTTACTTCGATCTAGTTTTCTCACCACACGCGCACGGCACTCCACCACTGTACCAATAGGCACTGCTTTGAAAAACTGTAGCTCCTGGGATGCATGTATCGCTATGGTGTCGGGAGGAAGGGTAATAAACTTGGTCAGCGCCGTCAAGCCACATGCCGTGACTGCCAAGGGAGGAACAAACTCTGTCTTTGAACTTTCTACCGCCCTAACGTAGTCGGAAACAAAAGAGGCGTTCAATTCACAGGTGATTGGAGGGAACTCATAGCCCGGGGACAAGTCTTCGTAGGTGATCGATCCTTTTTGCATTTTATCAGACCCGATACCTCGGTATACTATGTACCAGCTAGTTTAGATTATACACTTAGGTCGACAGTTGTCAATATACCGCTGTCCCAAATTTGTTGTCATCTACCAAGGGTGAGCTCCTGAAGGTCCTCGCCCTGGCTCTTTACTTTATAGGAAAAAATTCCTTCTTTCAACAATTGGAAGTGGTGAGAACTTGTGTCCGTCTGGGCAGATAGCATATCATTACTATCCTTCTACCGAGCTCGAATAAAAGCAAGGAGGATAGATCATGGAAGACATTAAAGCTGTAGACATTATGAATTACGTTGCCGAGGCTGGTCTGGGAGAGAATGTGGATTTCAAATGGGAGGAATTCAAGATCATGGCGCGCACCACCTTTAAGAGCCAGTTTGGCGGGAAGGTGCCAACACCAGAAGAATGGAAGCAAATGAAGAAGCGGGGTTTTATGCCCGGTCATGAGAGTGTCGAGGATCTGTTAAGGACTATGGACGAGGTGGGATATGAGTATGTAGTGATAACTGACGTCAAAATGTGGTCCTATTATTATCATCATTGCTTGATAATGGATTTTGGCATAGAGAAGATCAATGAAGCAGTCCAGAGAGGTAAGGGCAGGATAATTGGAGGAGCTAGTTATAATCCCTTCCGCATTGAGGAGAGCCTTCGGGAGATAGAGAAGGCGGTGAAAGAATATGGATTCAAGTATGTATATTTTCATCCTATCACTTTTGGTCTTGCTCCCAATGATAAGAAGTGCTATCCCCTTTATGCCAAGTGTGTGGAATTAGGTGTACCTGTAGGTCTTCAGGTGGGACATTCAGCTGAGCCTTTGCCCAGTTGGGTGGGTCATCCCATGTATGTAGATGAGGTAGCGATAGATTTTCCCACGTTGAAGATCAATCTATCTCACACTGGGTATCCCTGGATTGACGAATGGTGTTCCATGATTTTCAGGCATCCCAATGTTTATGGTGACATTTCGGCGTACAATCCGGCGCATCTAAGTCCCACGATAATCCAGTTTATGGATGGAGGGCGAGGACGAGAAAAGGTGATGTTTGGCACTAACGGATATGGGCTGAAGTTTTGCAAAGACAATTTCCTCTCCCTGAACTTAAAGGAGGAGACGAAGAGGAGAGTGCTTCGCGAGAATGCACTGGAATTCCTGGGCTTAAAGAAGTAGGCTACAAGCTGGTTGAGAAACGGTGAGTCGCGAGAAAGGAGAAAGATGGAGGACATAAAGGCAGTCGACATAATGAACTATCCGCCTGAAGCCGGATTTGAGCAAGATTATTTGTTCAAGTGGGAAGAGATGAAGGTTATGGCCTTGACTACCTTCAAGAGCCAGTTTGGTGGAAAGGTGCCAACGCGCGAGGAATGGGAGCAAATAAGAAAAGCGGGGTTCATGCCAGGGCATAAAAGCGTCGAGGACTTGTTGAGGACGATGGACGAGGTGGGATATGAGTATGTGGTAATAACCGACGTTAAGATGTGGTCTTACCATTACCACCATTGCTTGATAACCGATTATGGCATCGAGGTAGTTAACAAGATTGTGCAGCAAGGCAGGGGAAGATTGATCGGAGGAGCTAGTTATAATCCCTTCCGCATTGAGGAGAGCCTTCGGGAGATAGAGAAGGCGGTGAAAGAATATGGATTCAAGTATGTATATTTTCATCCTATCACTTTTGGTCTTGCTCCCAATGATAAGAAGTGCTATCCCCTTTATGCCAAGTGTGTGGAATTAGGTGTACCTGTAGGTCTTCAGGTGGGACATTCAGCTGAGCCTTTGCCCAGTTGGGTGGGTCATCCCATGTATGTAGATGAGGTAGCGATAGATTTTCCCACGTTGAAGATCAATCTATCTCACACTGGGTATCCCTGGATTGACGAATGGTGTTCCATGATTTTCAGGCATCCCAATGTTTATGGTGACATTTCGGCGTACAATCCGGCGCATCTAAGTCCCACGATAATCCAGTTTATGGATGGAGGGCGAGGACGAGAAAAGGTGATGTTCGGCACCAATACATACGGTTTGAAGTTTTGCAAGGAGCGTTTTCTCTCCCTGAACTTAAAAGAAGAGACCAAGAAAAGAGTGCTTCGCGAGAATGCACTCGAGTTTTTGGGTCTAAAGAAATAAAGACCGATTTCTAGTCCTTCTGCCTTGGTTGAACCAGGCGATTGTAGCAACACAGGGTGACAATTTGATTGCCTGTGAAGACACTCTCGCGATAGGTAACTGCTGATTTTTTTGAGACAAAATCACAGCCCTCGCATGCGCTTTGGTCTTGTTTGGTGAGCCTCCGAGGTAGGGACGAATTCACGTTTCTTGGCTTAATGTTGGCCAGGCGACCGAACTTTGGCCGCTGTGGGCTCGGTAGGATTCGAACCTACGACCAACCGGTTATGAGCCGGCCGCTCTGCCGCTGAGCTACGAGCCCAGAGATTCTCTCACATCACAGGTTCAAAAGCGGGAGACGGGATTCGAACCCGCGACAACCTGCTTGGAAGGCAGGCACTCTACCACTGAGTTACTCCCGCACGTACCCACGAGCGAGTACAACGTTCACCCGCTTATAAGTTTAGCACCCCTGCAGGATGAGGGACAAGCCTGAGAAGGATTGAGGTTTGCTGTCGAGACGAGTATCCTGTCTCAGTGCTCTCGCTATTGTCCCCCGGGCCCAGCGAGCAGTGAGATTTAAGACCTCGCAAGCCGGCGGAGAGATGTTCGGCGGTTGCGGGACCTAGACAGGAGATCTTTGGTTCTATGCTTGTTTTTCCCGTCTTGGTTTTACGTTATTTCTCACCCAGGTAACTATGCTCTGCAGAGAGCTGCCGGGCAGGAACACCTCTCTGATTCCAAGTGCCTTAAGCTTGGGGATATCCTCTTTGGGGATGATACCGCCAGCGATAACCGGTATATCCTCCAGACCGTTTTGCCTGAGCAGTTCGAGCACGCGCGAAAACAAATACATGTGAGCGCCGGAAAGGCAACTAAGTCCGACCAGGTCTACGTCCTCCTGCAGCGCTGCGGCCACGATTTGCTCCGGTGTTTGATGCAATCCAGTATAGATAACTTCAAAGCCAGCGTCCCGAAAAGCCCTGGCGACAACCCTAGCTCCCCTGTCGTGTCCATCGAGACCAGGTTTAGCCACTAGAATGCGTAATTTCTTCCCACGACCTGCATCAGCTGTGTCCATTTGCGGCTAGCTCCCTTTGGAAGTTACAAGCCTTGGGCTGGAGTTCAGTAGAAACCGGGGTCATGGTATTCTCCGAATACGTCCCTCCATACATCGCATATTTCTTGTTCTGTGGCATATTCCTTTATTGCCTCTATGACGTAAGGCATGACGTTCTGATCCGTTTTAGAAGCAACACGCAGGTCGCGCAGCAGTTGAATTACCGTGCGGTTGTCACGTGTTCTTTTCACCTCTTTTAATCGGGCGATTTGCTGTTCTTCAACCTTTTCCTCGATTCGCAGGACTTCTGGGTAGCTCTCTTCCTCTGCCACATATCTGTTTACCCCTACCACTGTTATCTCTCCTCTTTCTATCTGCTGCTGGTAGTGATAGGCTGCGTTGGCAATTTCTGTCTGAGGGAAGCCGTTTTCAATGGCAGCAACCATGCCTCCCATGCTATCTATTTTCTCGATGTATTCCCAGGCTTTTTGTTCTATTTCGTTGGTGAGGGATTCTACGAAATAGGAGCCAGCGAGGGGGTCTATGGTGTTGGCTACTCCGGTCTCATAGGCGAGTACCTGTTGAGTACGGAGAGCTATAGTGGCGGCAAACTCGGAAGGAAGAGCCAGGGTTTCATCGAGAGCGTTGGTGTGAAGGGATTGGGTGCCACCAAGTACCGCTGCCAGGGCTTCGGTAGTGGTCCTAATGATGTTGTTATAGGGTTGCTGAGCTGTCAGGGAACAACCGGCGGTCTGGGTGTGAAATCGCATCCACCAGGAGCGAGGATTCTTGGCCCTGAATCTGTCTCGCATTATCTTGGCCCACATCCTGCGTGCTGCTCTGAATTTGGCAATCTCTTCGAAGAAGTCGATATGGGAATTGAAGAAGAAAGAAAGACGCGGAGCGAAGGAGTCAACGTCCAATTTTTTCCTCTGAATCACATCCTGGACGTAAGCTATCCCGTCAGCCAGAGTGAAAGCTAGTTCCTGAACAGCAGTAGAGCCTGCCTCTCTAATATGATAGCCACTGATGCTGATGGGATTCCATTTGGGGACATATTTGGTGCTGAATTCAATGGTATCGCTGATGAGCCTTATGGAAGGTTCCGGCGGCAGCATTAGCGTTTTCTGGGCGATGAATTCCTTAAGCATATCGTTTTGAATCGTGCCCCCGATTTTATCCCAGGGGATTCCTGCTTTTTCTGCGATGACAAGGTACATTGCCCAGATCACAGGGGCGGGGGGGTTGATGGTCATCGATGTGGTAACCTTGTCTAAGGGGATGCCATGAGTCAAAATTTCAAAATCCTTCAAGGTATCAATTGCCACTCCACATTTTCCGCACTCGCCGCGAGCCCGAGGAGAGTCACTGTCATATCCCATCAGGGTGGGAAAATCAAACGCGGTGCTTAATCCCGTCTCTCCTTCCTTGAGCAGGTGATGCCATCTCTTGTTCGTATCCTCAGCGGTACCCATTCCTGAGAACATACGGAAGGTCCATTCTTTGCCTCGATACATGGTGGGTTGACATCCTCTGGTGAACGGGAAGATGCCGGGAAAGCCGATGTCCCGGGCAAAGTCGAGGTCCTTGATGTCCTCAGGGGTGTAAACAGCTTTCACTTCTATACCCGAAAGGGTGCAGAACCTTTCCTTTCGCTCAGGCATCTGAGCTCTGGCTTTCTGTGTTTCTTGTTGCCACAGTTTCTTACCTTCTCGTACCTGCTGCAAGGTCTTGTCACTAAACATGGATCTCCTTTACTTTACGCCCAATATCTGGCGGGCGATCGTCCATCTTTGCATTTCTGAAGTCCCTTCATAGATTTCGGTTATTCTCTGGTCGCGATAGTAGCGTTCCACAGCGAAGTCCTTGGTATAGCCATAGCCGCCAAATATTTGCAGCGCTTTGTGGCATACTCTATGAGCTGCCTCGGAGGCGAAGAGCTTTGCCATCGCCGCTTCCTTAAGTGGAGCCCTTCCTTGTTTGTGGGTAAGCCAGGCAGCCCTGTAGGCAAGTAGACGCGCCGCGTCTATGTCTGTAGCCATGTCGGCAATCATCCACTGGATAGCTTGAAAACGTCCCAGTTCCATGCCGAATTGTTTTCTCTCTTTGGCATAAGCTACAGCGGCATCGTAAGCCGCCTGGGCGATGCCGACCGCCTGCGCAGCGATGCTGACTCTGCTGGCGTCTATGGCTTCCAGGGCTATCCTAAAACCTTTGCCTTCTTCGCCGATCATATTGTCCACTGGTATCTTGCAACTGGAGAAAATAAGTTCCGTTGCCGAGGCAGGATGGAGCCCAAGTTTTTTCTCTTTCTTACCTACTGAGAAACCGGGAGTGCCTTTCTCTACCACGAAGGCGCTAATGCCACGATATCCGAGGGATTTGTCTCTGGTAGCAAAGGTGGTAACAAACTCCGCTTCAGCGCCGTTGGTGATAAAGATTTTGGTGCCGTCAAGGACATAATAATCACCCTGTCGGACATATCTTGTTTCTAAAGCTGCGACGTCGCTTCCTGCCATGGCTTCGGTTAGGGCAAAGGCGGCTATGGTACCGGCGATGACACGGCGAACATAATGGCTCTTTTGCTGCTCGTTACCATGCATGACGATGGGATACATAGCCAGTCCTATTCCAGCCAGATATACCACCCCCAGCCCGGCTGAAGCACGCGAGATCTCTTCGTTGGCTATAGTAAAGGTGACCTCGTCTCCAAATCCTCCGTATTCTGGAGGAAACTGTACGCTGTATAGCCCCGCAGCCGCCATCTTTTTGATAACATCGTAGGGAAATTCCTCCGTTTCGTCCCATTTGGCGGCGTAGGGCTCAATTTCCCTGGCACAAAAATCGCGCACCATTGCCTGGAACATCTTTTGTTCCTCGGTAAAATCGAAGTCCATCTTAGCCTCCGGCGTATTGTAACATTTTACCTACCTGAGCTAAAAATCGTTAGCAGAAGTGTCGGGCCGGGCCAAAGTGACAAACGCGGCCACTGTCCAATGGGAACGGGCTTACTCAGCACGATAGGGAAGAAGGTAGCTTTAGCGGCGTGGAAGCAATCACTTTTAGCTGGCGTAGAAGCTATTTATCCAACCCGGTCTCGGAGGCTGCTGTCCTCGCTGTAACATGTCCTTCCACTGCTCGTCAGTCAGTCTTTCCCCTATAGGTTGCTTGAACTCATAGTAACTGAGAGCGGGGCCGGCACCGAGCAAAATGTCTCCCTCAGGGACCTCATAAGCTACTACAATAACATCAACGTAACCTACGCCCTCTTCCAGTACCTCCATAGGGGAGTTAAGATCGGTGTGGACATCAGCCACCAGGGTAGTTTCTTTACCTCGGGCTCCAATGCCGACCACTATATCGTTGAGTTCCTCAGCAAAATTCCTGATGAAATCGTAATCGTCTTCAGTTAGAGGATCGCTTTCCAGTTCGTCCTGCGATATGCGGATTAGCCTTTGCAGTATGGTCTCGAGACTTTGCAGTCGAGACTTTTCGCTGTCACTTAAGACGCCAAGGTCTTGCAGTCCTTCTCTGGTCATGGTAGTCAGTGAAAGAAGTCGGGAGTAAAGCTCAGGAACTGGCTCTACGTAACCCCTCGGAGGTTTTGGCTGGGGCATAATAGAGGTTAGCCCCGGGGTGTAGCTTTGTTTAGCATAGAGAATAGTGTCGTGGCGAAGTTCTGTCCATGATGCCAGGGCAGTCTGCAATTGTTTGTCCCTCCAGGCCTGGGTTTGCATGAACGTAGGATAGCCAGCCGAGACCTCTTCAAGTAGTGGCTTTAAAGCGTAGAGCCAGCCCCAGTAAAGATTGCGGTTCCAGTCGCTCTCGGTGAAGGTGCCAAACTCCTGGCGCAATTCTTCCAGTTGCCTCTGGTAACTGGTATTCTCACCGCGGTATTCAGTATCTCCTTCAGCCTGTAGTATATGACAGGCCCGTTCCGATCCTAGCACTGCCACGATATCGAGTCCCCTGGGGAAACATCTCGCCGGACCAAGCGGGGTCATTTTCATGGTGAATGGCTCGCCCCGACCACTATACATGCCTACGGCGGGCGAGACCAGATTCTGGAAAATGTAAGAGTCGGGGACAAATCTTTGCCCTATGAATCTCATGCCCTTGGTCTTAGCCAAGCACTGGGCGAGTTTTTCTTTGGTTACAGGGGGAAGTATGGTGCAGATGCCAGAGCCCCCATAGATCTGGGGATTTGTCATCTGGGCTAGCTCGGCTTTGAGCTTAAGCTGGGTCTCTTCGCTCGTAAGTGCACTGACATCAAAGCTGGTGCCGAAGACCTTCTCTAGGGCAGCCAGGTATTCGTACGGCGTTAGGTCATCGGCGGTACCCACGAAAAAGGCGGTAATCGAGTAAATTTGATGCCACACATCCCAGCAGGTGACACTTTCTTGCTGCTGTGAGATGGGTACTTTGGGCAATTCTGCGGAGAGCAAGGATGCCTGAATTGTAGCTATGTAGGCATCATATTCATTGACCAGGGCATCTGACCCTCCCTTGAGCAGGAAAGCTATCCTACCGTACCACATCATGGCGGTGAAATATCTCTTGAGCGCTTCGCTTTGGGTGTAATGTCCTCTGGGGATATATTGAGAATAGTCTTCGCAATAGCAAGGGAGAAAGCCACAGTCGCAATCCTTTCGGGAATTGAATATGGCACTGGGTTTGAGGCCCTCATGTCTTGTAATGTTATCAATCTCTTGAGCTACTTCCTCAACTACGTAGTCCGGAACGGTAAATTCGACTTTTCTTAGGGGCTTAAACTGCTTCTTATCCCCGGGATGCTCTTGGTTCCATTTTTGGATTTCTTCTTTGATCTGCTCTTCGTTATAGCCTTCCGTGGGCGTCTGCAGCAGCTTTAGAGCCACGGCAAAATAGGCTACGTTTCTTCTTGCCGCTTCTTTAAGGTCAGCGTTGACAAAGGACTGATAATCCTGCATTGCTTGATGTAGCATTGCCAGGCTGAGGTCAATAAGCTGGTCGAAGAATTGTTCTTCCTCAACGCGCCTTAGTATCTCGTTGAACTGGATATGGTAGAGATGAAGTAAGGTATCCGAAGTGACGAAGATAGGCACACCTTGCTGGTTGAGTGTCTGGTAAGGCGCCACAATGTCATCTCCCGACCAGGGAATAACCACAAAGCCATTGGCTTTCAGCAAGCGCTTTTGATTTTCATTTAGTCCGACTACCGATAACACTTCATGGAAATTAGCGATGTTTTTCTCCTCGAGAGGTAGCTCATAGGAGGGCGCATTGGGACGCAAGGAAAGTTCCTCACTTCTGTAGTGGCTCGCTATGGCAAGTTTAGGATCTGATGTTTCTTGCCCTGAAATAGAGGGAATGTGGAGCTGGCTTGTGCTCGGGGTGCAGCCAGCAACAACGAGGGCACCGATGAGGAACAGAGGAAAAAAGAATTTCTTAATAGGCATGTTATATCTCCTTTCTCTGTTTACTTACAGGTTGGCGCTGAGATGTCATCGCATGGAACTACTTCTCCACCCGCAGCAGCAACCTTTCCCGCAGGAATCGAAATTTGTGTTGAACTTTCGATCGCCATCTGCAGCAGTATGGCAGCTTGCTCCGTATTATTCTGAAGGTGCGAGTATGCTGCGGAATGTTCATTTCCCTATATTTAGAAAACGAAAAACGTTGGCAAGAAGATTAGATGGTTTTCGGGAAAACTTGGTCTGAGCGTGACAGAAGCTCGTCCAGGGTCTTAGCCTGCTCTACCTGATAAGGTCCCACTCTGGTGCGGCGGACCTCGACTACAGTGGCGCCAACACCAAGTTTCTGCCCGATGTCATGAACCAGACTTCTAACATAGAACCCTGAGGAAACGTGGCAAACGAAGCTAAAGTAGGGGAAGTGGAACTCTTTAAGCTCGAGGGAATAGACGGTTACCTTTTGTGGCGGGATGTCGAGGTGCACCCCTTTCCTGGCGAGCTGATAAGCCTTTTTCCCTTGGCGTTTCTTGGCAGAAAAAGGGGGTGGCGTCTGCCAGATTTCTCCACGGAATTGATCAAGCACTCTTTCCAGTTCCTCTCGCGTTACCTCTTTATCAGTTTGACGTAATACTTTGCCCTCGCAGTCGTAGGTATCCGTTTCCGTACCAAGAAGGGCTTTAACTTCGTAGGTCTTGTCCAGCTTGAGAAACAGTGAGGCGTCTTTAGTCCGTTTGCCGGTAAGAATGATCAGTAACCCGGTAGCGACAGGATCCAATGTCCCGGTATGCCCTGCCTTCACCTTGAAGTTCTTTTTTATCAGCTCTACTACTCGGAAAGAAGTCAGCCCCTTGGGTTTATCCACCAACAATATTTTGTCCATTGTTGCAACGTGGGAAACAAACAAGCTGCCTCGTTTATTTACGCCAGTTCAGTTGTTTCTTTATGAAGGCAATCCTCGAAGGAGGACTACCAGGCCCCCCGCCAGAAGGACTATACCTAGAGCCAAGAGAGCGATCAACAGCTTTTGATTCATTTTCTCCGTCCTTTATCACTCCTCTGTTAATCATATTAGAACGAAAGACGAAAGTAAAGGATTATTTCTGCCCGGCATTGATCTTTTCGAAATGGAAGCCATCAAGCACGGCGTGACTGATTTAGACCTTCCCGGCGTGATACTGCCAGAATCTAGCCAGTGCGGTAGCGGCTGCGGTCATAGAGTAGAAAACTGGCACGCCGGCTTTAGCACAGGTCTCCCGGTCTTCACACATGGCCTGTACGCTTCGCGGATTGGTGGCATAGTGGAGCACCACCATAGCTGGCTTCCTTATCTCCTTCATAATATCCAACCAGATCTGGAGATGCAGTCGCAATATGATAATGTTGGAATCTGCCCACGTGGTGCCCACTAAGGCATCATAAGCCAGGTGAAGAATGATGATATCGAAGTTTTCGGCGCTACAAAAGGTCCTTGCAGTCTGAGCGAATCCCTCGGTGCCTGTGCGGATGGCCTGCGTATCAAGGGGGTTGCCGAAAATATTGCCGGCTACGGGGATGAAACTTCGTAACTTCTGGCTAACTTCGTTGGGTAGCGGCGGTAACACCAGACCAGATCGTGTGCACTCATCAGCGGATAAAACGCTTGCCCCTCCTCCCAGACCTAGGACACCTACCCTTTTCCCCTTAAGCGACGGCATGTAAACAAACAAAGTGGCAAGGTCTACTATTTCCTCCGCGCTATTGACCTGAATCGCCCCTGTCTGTCGAATAAGTGCATCCCATGTGGTAGCCGAGCCGGCTAAAGAGCCAGTGTGTGACGCAGCAGTGATAGCCCCTTGCTCGGTTCTCCCTCCTTTCAATATCAATACCGGCTTATTCTGTGCTGTTTTCCTCAGTGCTGAGATAAAGCGTCGTCCGTCCTTTACTCCTTCTATATAGGCAGCGATTATCTTGGTCTCAGGGTCGCGGGCGAAATACTCGAGGAGCTCGCTTTCATTCACGTCACAAGCATTCCCGTAACTAACGGCTTTGCTGAGATAAACGCCTCGCATATTTAAAGCCCGAATGAGGTAACAGGTGATGCCGCCACTTTGTGCCAGTAGCCCTACCTGACCGCTGTGCCGGCTGAAATCAGGTGAAGGAGAAACGCCCCCAGAAGGGCAGTAGATTCCGATGCAATTTGGACCGATGAGACGTACTCCCCCAGCTCTTGCAATTCGCACCAACTGTGCTTCCAGGTCAGCAGCACCCGGTTCTCCGCTTTCGCTGAAACCAGCAGTAAAAAACGCTGCCCCCTTGACTCCTCTGGCCACACAGTCTTGAACAAATTTCGGGGTGAGATGAGCAGGGATGGCGCAAAAAACATAATCTACCGGTTCAGGAATGTCTCTCACACTGGGATAGCACTTTAAGCCATCTACCTCTTTTTCTTCGGGATGAATCGGGTAGATGTCGCCGCGGAAGCCAAAGCTGCGAAAGGAACTCAGAAACATGCGTCCGAAACTCAGCGGGTTATTTGACGTCCCGACTACGGCTATGGAACGGGGGTGAAAAATATCGTCCAGGGATGGTGTATTTTCCTTGCTGGCTTCCATGGTTCCTTCCTTTGTCTCACAGGAATATTTATTTTAACATCGGGACTTGACCTCGTCCTTGGTATAGTGCAACTCCGAATTATCGACTTCGAGGTGGTGCTTGCTTTATCGCAAATCAGGCGATTTTGGCCGGAGTGACTGTGTGACGACGAACTCTGATTTCGTTGGCGAGGAAATCAACGATGGCGCAGGTTCCAGTCTCCACTGCTGCTCCGCAGTAGAAAGCCTTCACTGGTGCCTGGCACACACAGTAAAAGTTGGACCAGTGCCCTAAGGCAACATAGTCTCGACCTGAGTTCACCAGTTCTTCATGGTAAATTGGGTAGCTATCAGTCCCGGGCAACGAGCCGCGGATGTAATGTCCATGAGCGACTGCAACCTGCCATCTTTCTGCACCCCGTGGTGGCACGCCTGACATAGGACGCAAGCCGCCTCCGTAATCAGTGACTGGTTTTCCCCACACGGCGAGATCCAAATTAGGAAAGGAAAACCCTTGTCCTTCAGGACGGGCGAAAACAGACACGTTAGGGGCGGATCGAGAAAAATCTATCCGGTGGTAAACAGAGTCAGGGGTGAGGCAATCGTGATTTCCTGGCAGGATCAGGACGGGCACCACTGCGCGTTTTAACTGCTCTGAGGCAAACTCGAGTGTGGCTGCATCCACGCGGTTGTGGTCGAAAAGGTCGCCGGCGACGATGATCAAATCGACTTTGGCTTGAAGGGAATAGTCGACGAGGGCATGGAGGACGGTACAAGGGTGGTAATATGGTGCGTGTGTCGGCGTACCGCAACAAACTTCGCCATTTGCGTCCCCCAAGTGTATATCTGCGGTGTGGAGTATCCTCACGCTTTTGATACCGGCGTTAGACTGTTCCGATCCGCCCTTATAAACCGTAGCTGATGACATACTAACATACGCTGGTGGTAGCATGCCAGTGAACGCAAGACTTCGACGGCGTTAGCTCTCCCCTTAAACATTGCTCCGCGACCTTTGGCCCGCTTCGGAACGGCTCGTAATCGGATGCCCCTATTGGATGGTGCTAAAATTAGATTGTGGCAGTAAAGCTGATAGCGAAGAAAGGTTCCACCTTTCACGATTTTCCTTACTCTCATCCGGAGAGGAAATGCTTCCATTGCTGGATCATTAACGTCACGCCGCCGGGACCAAACCAGTGCATTCATAGTTGCATCTATTGCTATGCTCGGGAGGCCATTTACTCCAGCTATGCCGAGGATACTCTTATCTACTGTAACCTACCGGAGCTAGTAGAGCGGGATCTAAGAAAGCTCGCTCTGTGTCCTCCCATTTCCCTGTCCAATATCTCGGATCCCTGTCAGGATATCCCAGAACTAAAGAAAGAAGTCACCAGGCTGATAAGGCTTCTCATGGATTATAACGTTGCCTTCTTTATCACCACTAAGGGCGACCCTTCCTTCTTGCTGGAGGTGCCCGGGTTCGCCGAGTATAAGCTTAAGTTCATCGCCATAACTATTGAAGGGACTGAGGAAATACTACGGCTTCTCTCACCGCGGGCACCCTCTTTTGCCGCCAGAATAGCCTGCGTGAGCAGGATGTCCGGTCTGGGTATAGACACGGTGGTTCGTCTCGATCCCCTGTTTATTCACCTGTTTCAGGCTGTTCACACTGAGCTATGGTGGGATAAGTTAGCCAACTTGATTGGAACATTCGCCAATGCCGGAGCTAAACATGTCACGGTGAGCACTGGAAGGCTATCCAAGAAACGCTCTGTTTCCTCAGCTGGTTGTGATGGTGCCAGCACCTGGCAAAGGTTAGAGCATATCATCCTTGAGCATTCGCCGCTGCTAGCGAGGAAATTTTCCCAGGAGTATGTCTTCGAACAGCATTGGTCGGGCGGTGGCTACCGATTGCGGAAGGATCTGCGGCTTAACTTGCACCGCAGGCTGAGGGAGCTGGTCGAGGCTAGTGGGATGACGTATGCCAGCTGTCAGGAGCTATCGGCTGAGGAAAGCGATACTTATGGCATTCCACATTGCGAGGGAATCAGGTTGCCATTCTGCGTGAAGCAACCAAACGGTAAATTTGTTCCTCTGCCCCATTGCACTGCCAATTGCCACGTTTTTTGTCGTGGCTTAGCTTGTCCGCCATGCGGTCGGCCTGAGCTAATTAGCTTCCGACCGCTCCGTTTCCACGTACTATGTGTTAAAGCAAGGCAAGCTTCGTTGGCGAGTGGCTCAAGAGCTAGTGATTGTTAAGTTCCACTACAGTAATGCCATAGTCGCCCTCGCCATAATCACCGAGGCGATAGGACTTAACCAGAGGATGACCTGCTAACGAAGCATGGATAGCGCGGCGAAGTTTACCTGTGCCTTTGCCGTGAACAATGCGCACAAAGAGCAAACCAGCAACAAAAGCCTGATTCAGGTATTGATCAAGCTGGAACAGGGCTTGATCCACAGGAAGCCGGCGTAAATACAGTTCGTTTCTCACTGGCTTCATGGCCACCTGGCAAACTCAAGGCGCAGAATTTCTCTGGTCTCAGCGGTGACTTTGGCTCGGTCGTCAATACGCAAGCCCACAACCCAGACGATGTGTTCAGGGGAAAAAACTACCGGGATATGATCCCGCCAGGAAGCAGGTATCTTGGCATCAATCATAAACCGATAGAGCTTCTTTGGCACGTTCATTCCCAGAGGCTGGAACCTGTCCCCGGGCTGACGCTTGCGTACGAAGAGCAGCGTTCCCGTCTTATGCAAATCAAGGTGAGCTACCAGATTGTTCTCTTCCGTGACACTGTACGGTGGCGGTGAAACAACGTTTATCTGAGCTGTGATCTTCCAGCCGGGAAGGAAGGTCTCTCCGGGGATGTTGAGGCGGAACTCACCTGTTAATGGTGGGAAGGGGCATAATGTCAATAAGTCAGGCCGCTCCGTTGTGATTACGGCGATGTCGAGATAGTCATACCCGGTAAGACACATAAGGTTATGCGGGAGGCAAAGTCTCTTACCCGCTGGCTGTGACAGTAGTCTTCTTGCGGCTTTGATGTGCTGAGCTTCAATGTCACGCACGTCCTTCACCAGACTGGCTAGGGCTAGCCTCAATATTTCACTTTGTAGGGCTAGGGGCAAACTGGCGAGCTTCTTCTTATTCAAGCGAACTAAGGCATCTTCCTGGCGAGCCACCTCTGTCCATAGCTTTAATGCCTCGTGCTCTATGAAGGCATGGGCTTCCGTGGCGATATCGGCAAGTCGGAGCAAGGCCTGGTCAATGTTGCGGTTGTACTGCCGAAGCAAAGGCAGCAAATGAAGGCGTAGCCGGTTGCGGAACAAAGAAAGAGAGAGGTTGGACGAATCAACGCGCGGATCGAGACGGTGGTCTCGACAGTAGCTCATGGTTTCCTCTCTGGTAACGTTCAGGAGCGGTCTAACAACAAGCAAATCGGTCTCCTTGGCTTCAGCGCTGGTATAAGGCAGGGGAGCAAGAGGGAGCAAGCCGCGCAAGCCGATAATGCCTGTGCCGCGGAGCAGGTGCATTAAGATGGTCTCTACGTGATCGTCCCTGGTGTGCCCCGTAGCTATTCTCTTGGCTCTCAGGTCTCGGGCTACCCGTGCAAGAAAAGCGTAGCGTAGTTCTCGAGCCACTTCCTCTATCGAGCCGCCCCTTTCTGCCCTGTATGCGCCAGTGTCCTGTGCTTCTATGATGACGGGAATGCCGAGGGAGGTAGCGAGCCTTGAGACATATTCAGCATCAGCTTCGGATTCAGCACCGCGTAGCTGATGGTTAAAATGAGCAACGTGGAGGTCTATCCCCAGTCGACGCTGAAACGTCGCCAGGATATGCAGCAGGCATACTGAATCAGCGCCCCCGGATACTGCTACGATCACTGTTTCCCCGGGAGGCAGCAAATTGTGCCGCTGTACAAAGCGTAGAACTTTGTCCTCCAGTTTATCTCTGCCCATCTCTTGCTAGCTTAGTAGGATGTGTCGTTGAATGTCAACAGACGGGCGCCAAAATCGCGAAACTCCAGCACACTGATGCTGGCAGGGTCTACCCTGAACTTAATGAACTGAGCTAAAGGCAGGTCTAGAGCTGTGAGGATGATAACCAGGGTAACAAAGTAGTGACTGACCACAACCACCGTCTCATCTTTGTATCTCCCTAGCAGCTCCCGTACCACGCTCCAGACTCTTTGTTGTAGCTCAACCAGGCTTTCTCCCTGCGGCAGTCTGGCTGCTTCGCTTCCCTGCCACCACTGCATAAGGTAGTGGCTGAAGGTGGTGCCACAATCAGATAGCAACAGACCTTCCAACTGTCCTACTTTAAGCTCTCGGAGTCTCGGGTCTATTTGCACCGGCAAGTGATGATAGCCAGCGATAGCTTCAGCGGTTTCTCGGGCTCTTCGTAACGGACTGGAGAGAATGGCAGCGATGGGCTCTTCCTTAAGGAAGAATGCCAGCCTTTGGGCTTGTCTCTGCCCTGTATCGTTTAGCTCGATATCGCTATCCCCTCCCTGAACACGCTTTTCTTCATTCCAGAAAGTCTCGCCGTGTCTCACCAGAATAAGTTTCAAGGAGCCCTCCCGTTGAGAAACTCTTACCTGCTGCTTAGCAGGCACTAACTTTCCGGCAAACTGCCATTGACCCGGTCACATCAGGTACATGGATGACGCCGAAATCTTAACAGCGAAACATTGAGAAACACAATTCTTGACGGCATTCAAAGCTTTTGGCACAGGACGTTTTATTGGTTGAGCACCCGGCCATTTCTGTCAGTGAGCCTCTCGTCTGTCCGAGCCATTGTCTTACGGTTAGGCGCAGGGCCAAGGAGCAGGCTGCTTGGGTAAGACAACACCATTGGGCGGGGTGGTCAAGATGATAAGGCATCCTTTTCTTGAGTCACAATGACTCTGGCTATTCTCATTCCCCGCATCTCGGCGATGACGAATTTCAGGTTCTGGAATCTGAACTGTTCACCTTCTTTAGGGATACGACCGAGCTGGCTAAAGATGAAGCCGGCGATAGTCTCATAGTCTCCCTCGGGCAAATTGAGGCCGAGCTTTTCCCTCAGTTCCTCAATTCTTGTTCCGCCATCCAGCTGCAAAGTGCTATCGCCGGTAACCACGAACTCCCTTTCCTGTTCCAGTTCGTCCCGAATATCGCCCACGATTTCTTCGGTCAACTGTCCCAGGGTCACCATGCCGGCGATGCCGCCAAATTCGTCTACCACTATCGCCGCGTGGTAACCGCTGTCTCTCATCTCAGCGAGAAGGCTGCCCAACCGTTTGCTTTCTGGGACGAAGTAAGCTGGTCGCACCAGATCGTCAATTACGTCCTCCTTGCTAACCGAATCGCTGCTTAGTTTCAGTAGGACGTCTTTGATATTCAGCATCCCTATCACGTTATCAGTATTGTCCCTGTATACCGGGAAGCGGCTGTAGCACGCCTTGGCATAGAGTTCTAGGAAATCCTTTATTTTTGTTCCCTGCTCCACCCAGGCGATTTCGGTTCTGGGGATCATTATCTTCTTCACCGGGCGGTCGGTGAACTCGAACACTTTGTGCAGCATCTCTGCTTCCTGAGGCTCCACCACGCCTTCACTTTCCCCGACGTTTATAGCAGAACGTATCTCCCCTTCGCTAATCACTTTCTTTTCTTCGTCGCGCTCAGCTAGCATTCTGGTGAAGCGCAAGCCAATTCGACCCAGTGCCAAGACGAAGGGATACAGGCACGTTTCCGTTATCCTTAGTGGAGTGGTGTAAATGCGCGACAAGCGCTCCGCATGGTGCACCGCGAGAGTCTTGGGAATAACTTCTCCCAGCAGCAAGATGAGCAAGGTAACCCCAAAGGTGGCTACGATCGGTCCTTTGACGATGCCTAGGGTCTTCACCGCCATAATAGTGCCCAATGTAGCTGCGGCTACATTTACCAGGTTGTTGCCGAGCAAGACAGTAGCGAGAACCCTTTCCGGCTTTTCGATGATCCGGGCTACCTTTTCAAAGCCTTTGGCACCGCTTTCCACCAGATGCCTCACCCGAAGTTTGGACAGGGTGAGGAAAGCTGTCTCGGCACTAGAAAAAAAGGCTGAGAGGCCTAGACAGGCTAACAATGCCAGCAACAGCCAACTATCCCCAGCGTCCACTTTTGTTCCCTAGCTGTTCGATGCAAGTTCGCGCTACCGCCGAAATGATAACAACGGCTTCCGAGGGTGTCAAAAGCCTAACCGAACCCACTCACTGGGAGTCACTCCCGCCCTATCTTATTGACTGCACCTTCATTGCTTACATTAGATATCGGAGCGTCCGGGAGGAAGAGCCAATAACCCAAAGCGGCACTGCTCGAGCAAGAGAGGATCAAGTCTGAGCGCCCTTATCCTCTCAAAAAGGCAAAGCAAAAGCTTCTCTTCGGAACTTAAATCCCTGGGCAATTTCACCTTTATCTCCACGTAGAGGTCGCCCCTTTCATGATCAAGGCAGGGCATCCCCTTGCCCGGTATCTTAAACACGGCACCATCCTCAGTTCCCTCCGGGATCTCCAGTGACAGCTCTCCATCCAGGGATGGCACGTGGTAGATCTTCCCACCGAGAATTGCCTGAGTGAAAGGAATTTCTTTTTTGGTGACAAGGTCAGCGCCCTTTCTCTGGAAGAGCGGATGCTCCTTTATGCGAAAGGTGACATACAGGTCGCCACATGCGCCACCATCCTTCTCTGGTTCACCTTCCCCCTCGATCTTTATGGTGTGACCACTATCAACACCTAGCGGGACGGGGATGTCAATTTCCTTTTCGACTTTTACTACGCCTTTACGGTGACACGTAGGACAGGCGGAAACTATTTTCTTGCCCTGTCCACGGCACTGAGGACAGGTGGTTATCTGGCGAAACACGCTCCACCCCGATCTTTGTTCATAGATGATCTGTCCTCTGCCCTGACATTCCCGGCAAACCAGTATTCCTCCCTTGGCTGCTCCGCTTCCGTGACAATCAGGGCAGGTCTCAGTCTTGGGCAAAGTTATTTTCTTGGTCCGGCCCCAGAAAGCATCCTCGAGTTCAATCTCAAGTTCATAATGGAGGTCAGATCCCCTCTTTGCTGCCAGTGACTTGTATTCCGTGGCAGGAGAGAAAAAACTATCGCTGAAGATAGAATCGAAGATGCTCCGTCCGAAACGAAAGCCTTGGAAAAAGTCGCGAAAGATATTTCTTAACCCCAGTTCATCGAAAATGCTGTCAAAGTCAATACCCGCGAAGATATCCTCGGCCGTGTATCCCTCAAGCCCCTTGTGCCCGTAACGGTCATACTTCTCTCTTTTTACCGGATCGCTGAGAACAGCAAAAGCCTCGTTTATCTCTTTCATCCTCTCCGTGGCCTGTGGGTCGGGGTTCCGGTCGGGATGGTACTTCATTACCAGCTTGCGGTAGGCCTTCTTGATGTCTTCATACGAGGCGTTTCTGGACACGCCAAGAATCTGATAATAGTCCTTTTTAGGCATAGCTTTTCCTGGAGCGAAGACCATGGCGGCTTACGGTTTCTTTCCTTCTCTGATTCTCCTTATTTCCCACTCGCTCTTTCCCAGTTTTTCTGCCTCCTTGGCTGCCAGGTCAAATCTGCCCTTCTTGCGATAGTATTCTACGGGTTCGTCTTTCTTGGCATACTCTGAAGTAGAGCTGGAAGGTTCCTCCACCCTGACCAAAGGGGCAGTGAGAAGCTTCCTAGTGTTACTGCTGCCGCACTGGGGACATGTCTCTGCCTTAACTTGGAACGCCTTGGAGAAGACATCAAATTCGTTGCCACAGCTTTCGCAGCGGTAAGCATAAATGGGCATCTGTCTCCCCTCCCTCCTTTGGTTGGCTGTTCTGAGCACTATTTCTCCAGAGCATTAATTACCGCATTAGCCAGTTGTTCCGACATTTCTGGGCCACGGATGGTGATGAGCTTGTCGTCAATCTGGAGCGGCTCTCCAGTATATTTTGCCTTACCCTGCAACAACCACTGCACCATGTCAACCGGACCGGCAACCTTCTTATCCTCTATAGCGCCGGCCAGAGAAAGGAGAACTACAGCCTGGTCACTTGCTCCCATAACCTTATATTTGGCATCCTTTGCCAGTTTGCGTACTGACTCGTCGTCGAACAAACGCTTTGTGCCTTCCCCGCCAAGAAACACAAAGGCATCGTAATCCCACGTTTTTACGTCCTTTACTAGTGCATCCACTGGCACTGACATACCGTTTTCGCCTACAGCAGAAGAGCGCTCCAGAGATGCGACCACAACCCTGTAGCCGCGCCCCTCCCACACCCGCCGACAGATCTCGAATTGCTTATCGTTAAATCTATAGGGCGGTAACACTACTAGGATTTTTTTCTCTGCCATACGTCACCCTCCCTGCGGTATTCTTGCAGTCTAAAGAACCCTTTGATCACAACGAAGGGCACACTTAGATAAACCCGGAACCTGCTGGCCAGACCGTGCCTGGAAGTAGCTCATAACCGTCTATGGCTGGGCTGAATGTCATCTGCAGACAAGGGTACACCGCTTGCCGATAACCGGGGCGAATACCCCACCGTCGCACTTCTCCTGTTATGATCCAGAACACAGGACTGCGGCCGGCCATCGTCCTTTATGTTCAATACCAACAAATTTCCTCTCCGAGTTCATATAAAATTATGATTACGTTGCCGCGGGGTGTCAAGGAAACGTGGAGTGGCAGCAGCTAGCCTGCCCCGTTCCCTATTTCCCCAAAGCTATGAGCGGAAGTCTAATAATCTCGCCGAAGCCACGCTTGCTGCTCCCTCGCCGGCCCTGGAGATGTGCCGAGGAATACACAGTGCCGCTATGGTGATCGTTTGGTCCCGTGCTAAGGAGTAGAGGCGTCCCAAAGGTGCATAAGTACCCGTGAGGGGTAGTTTCGGCGTCATGGGTAAGTCAAGATACAATACTCACCTGTAACGGCATGTGATATCGGCCTACGCTACCACTGAACGAACATGGGCATGATTACATGGACGTAGTTATCTACGCCGATGGGGCGGATCACTCCCGGGCTTGAGGGAGTGGTAATTTCCAGAGCTACCTGGGGCTGGCGTAGAACGGAGAGCACATCGGAAAGATACTTGACGTTGAACGCAATCTTGGCTTCTTGGCCGTCAATAATGGCATCAATCTGGCCGACGTTGCCACCAATTTCTTCGGCTTGTGCGGAAACCGTGAGTTTCCCCGGAGCCAGCTCGCTTCCCGGAGTGATGATCAGGCGGACTATTCCGCTGGCGTCGCGCGCAAATACAGAAGCCATCTTGGTAGCACGAAGGAATTCGTTGACGTCCACCACAGCCCGGGTGGCATAGCTTTGCGGGATCACCTGGGAGTAGTTAGGGAAGGAGCCCTGGATCAGCTGGGAGACGATCTCAGCGTTTTTGAGACGGAAAAGGATCTGTGTCTTCTGGCGGCTTATGGTTATCTGCACCGGCTGGTCCTGGTCACCGAGGAGGCGATTTACTTCGTTGAAGGTCCTTGCGGGGACGATGACCACGGTTTTCTCTTTTACCGGGGAGGTGAGGGGGACCCTGTGCACGGCGAGTCTGAAGCCGTCGGCAGCGGCGAGGTTGAGCTGGTCTCCTTCCAGTTCGGTGTTGATTCCGGTCAGTACGGGTCGGGACTCCTCCGTGGCGGCAGCGAAAACCACCTGAGCGATTCCTTCCCTGAGGGTCGTCGGCTCAACAGCGAAGCTTATGCCATCAGTTATGGTGGGGATGGGAGGGAAATCGGCAGCATCGATGCCATGGATATGAGCTTGGTAGCGGCCGCTTTTGAGTTCCACGACATGACTTGAGGGAGGCAGGTCTATCTCCACGACGTCGCTGGGCAAGGAATTGACAAAATCGATAAGGAGGCGAGCAGGCACCGTGATGCTACCTTCACGCTCCACCTTAGCAGCAACCCAGCATGTGGTTGCCATCTCTAAGTTAGTGGCGGTCAGCCTGAGGCGCGAGGGCTCGGCACAGAGAAGCACATTCTGCGTAATAGGTAAAGTCGATCTTGTGGCTACAGCCCTACCGACGATGCTTAGCCCTTTGCTGAGATTTTCTTGAAGGCAAGATAACTTCATGGGCGTACCTCCCCACAAACGCTAGTCAAAGTATACTATTAACGGGAGGGAGAATCAATGACTGAAAGCTGATTTTGCCCAGCTGTGCCTGGCGCAGCGCGAAGCCGCCTTGATTGCCATTTTCAGGTCTCATTCGCTGATACTGTGCTAGAATGGGAAGAAATGGAGAAGGCTGCGGTTCCACAGTCCAGGGCGAGAGAGGCTCTGTTATACAGAAAGGTTGATGAGAGGGCTGTCTGTTTGACCTGCGAGCGGTCGTGCGATATCCCGGAAGGGAAGCTGGGATTCTGCCGCACGAGGAAGAATATCGCCGGGAAGCTGTATACGTTGCAATATGGAGATATCTCTGCTATTTCTGCCAATCCAATTGAGAAAAAGCCTTTCTTTCATTTCTATCCCGGGTCAAAAGCGTTAACCGTGGGGAGCTGGTCATGCAATTTCACCTGTCCCTGGTGTCAGAATTACGACATAAGTAAGAGTTCTCCGCTTGAGAAGAAAGGATTTTTTCTCAGCCCGGAAGAATTTGTGCGACAGGTGGAGCTGCATAGGTGCCAAGGAACGAGCATATCGTTTAACGAACCTACACTTTCTTTGGAGTATTCCTTGGACGTTTTCAGGCTGGCGAGGGAGAAGGGTTATTACAACACCTACGTTAGCAATGGTTATATGACCCAACAGGCTCTGGAGCTTCTGGTGGAAAGTGGTCTGGACGCGATCAACATTGATATTAAGGGGAGTGCAGAGGTGGTGGAGAAGTACTGTAAGGCGGATGTGGAGAAGGTATGGAGAAATGCGGCGGAGGCAAAGCGGAGAGGTGTGTGGGTGGAGTTGACCACTCTGGTTATCCCTGGAGTGAATGATGACGAAGATTGTCTGCGTGGGATTGCCAGGAGGATTTGCACCGAACTTGGCCGCGACGTGCCCTGGCATGTGACCAGGTATTATCCGGCCTATGAGTTTGCCACCAGAGTGGTGGTGCCGGAAACTCCTGTTAGCAGGCTGGAAGGAGCAAGGGGGGTTGGCAAAGAAGAAGGGTTGGACTTTGTCTACGTAGGCAACTTCCCGGGACATCGTTATGAGAATACTTACTGTCCCCGATGTAACGAAGTGTTGATTGAGCGGCACGGATTCAGCGTGACCAGGTATCGAGTTACCGAGGACAAGAGATGCCCGGGCTGCTACAGGGAGATTCCCATCCGTGGAATTTACGTGGGAATTGGCTGACGGTATAGCCTATAAGCGGGAAATGAATTGAGTCACCCACGGATGTTAAAATGGGCATGGTTGTTAACCGTTTCTTCACTTTGATTCGCAATCTTGTGAACTGAGGTGCGTATGATTTACTGGGCACAGTTGCTGCATTTTTATCAACCGCCGACGCAGATGCCGGCGGTGTTGAGGCGGATATGTGATGAATCGTACCGCCCCTTGCTTCAAGTTTTTCGGCAATATCCCAACGCACGTGTCACAGTGAACTTCAACGGCGTTCTCACTGATATGCTGATAGATTGCGGGCATAAGGACATAATCGAGGGTTTCTGTGAGCTGGCTCAAAGGGGTCAGATTGAGTTCACTGGGACAGGGAAGTATCATCCCATCCTTCCTTTGCTGCCGGAGAAAGAGGTGAAAAGGCAGATAGAGCTGAACGCGCAGACCAATCGGCAGTTTTTTGGGGAGGTTTATGCGCCGAAAGGATTCTTTCCACCAGAGATGTGCTACAGCCGCGCCATCCTTAAGCCCATTGTCCAGTCAGGACATCGCTGGATCGTGCTAAGTGGTATCGCCTGCCCCGCCGACTGGCCAGTGGACGTTATCTACCGGGTGGAATGTGAGGGGCAGCGCATCGCGGTGTTTTTCAGGGACGATGTGTTAAGCAACAGGATAAGTTTCCGCAGCATAGAAGCTAAAGAGTTTATCACCCATCTGGAACAATGGCAGGGCGGAAGGGAAAACATCTATGTAGTCACTGCTATGGACGCGGAGACTTATGGTCATCATATTCAGGGCTGGGAAAGAGCCTTTCTTGCCCGGGTTTACGAGGAACTTGGAGCGCAGGCAGAAGCGGTGGAGCAAGCTACGGTGCTGGCAGGGCAGCACGCTTCATTGCTGAGCAATGGAGAAGCTGCTAGCAGGATTCAGATGGTAACTGTGAGCCAGCTCCTCGACCTTTTTCCAAAGGGAAAGGTAATAGAGCCGAAACCGTCTTCCTGGAGTACCACGCCTGAGGATATGAAGGCTGGCAATTATTACCCATTATGGCGGGACAAGAACAATCAGGTTCACCGTCTACAGTGGGAACATTTGGGCCTGTGTCTGGAGATGGTAGCTAAGGCGCTGGAATGTGCAGACAACGAGGAGAGCAAGCGCTCTGCTGCCATAGCCCGGGGACTTCTCGATCGCGCTGAGCATAGTTGTCAGATGTGGTGGGCAAGTCGGCGTCCCATGTGGGATATAAATCTAATACACATGGGATTGCTGGACCAGCTCCGTGCCATCGTTAATGCCTATCGGGCGATAAGTAAGAGCGGGGCAGACGAGAGGACGAAGCGGGAATATTACTATCGCGCTGTGGTAGCCAGGGACATTAGGAACAAACTGGAGGACCTTCTCTTCGTGTAGCAAAAGGCGTATCGCTGACGATCGCGGTCGTGTCTCCAAGACAGGACAAGAAAACCACGCCCTGCGGAGCTCGCCAACACAGTCATGCTTTTTGGCCAGCTCGAGCACCAACGAACAAACTAAGTCGGGCGCTCGTCTGATGGCTCTCAGCAGGCCATGGGAATCCTGGTCAGAGTTTACTGCGCAAAAACGAGATTCTCTCTGCTACCACTTTGCTGGCTTGACTACGAGATTTGGCTTTGCTAATGTCCCTTGCCAGCTTGTCGTCTCCCACCACATCCCTGATCCAGTTACTGAAATCGTTTTTTTGCTCAGTGGCGTGGTACCGGAAAGTTTCATCGCTCATGGCATCGAAAGCTGTTCGAAGCTCCTCGAGGTTCTTGATAACTCTGCCATCGCAACACCAGAACCGTTTGTCCTCCGGTACATCTTTTAGTCGCCTGTTTGCCTCATCAGCGCTGATTTTGATGATTTTAGCCATGCTCCCCCTCCAATGGTCTTACAGACAATTATACATCAAACGGCCGCCGGTCAAAGAGATGCGCCCCCAGAATATTCACGATTTTTGTCTGTGGGTCTATGCTAGCTTTACATCCGAGCATTTTCTTACCTCACTAAGCAATTGAAGCAAAATCCTGCTTCTCAGGTCGTTGCGTTTTCGCAATGGAGCCACGAACTTGCCCTTGATCCAGATGCGTTCAGGCTCAATGTGGATGAGGACGCGAGGGCTGTGCTCAGCCTCGTCCAGAAAATGAAAGTAACCGTTTTGGAACATCTGGCGGGCTTCCGTTAAGTAGGTTTCGTCCTCCCTTTTGAGAATGTTTTCCAGCAAGTGGCTGGCTCTTTCCACATTACTATCGATGGTGATGGGGATGCGCACTTCATCGAAAATATACTCCGAGGAGATGGCTCCGCAATATAAAGAATAATTCTTGGAGTAGTTAAGCACGGGCTGGTCAAGGATTAGCATATTGGGCACGTGTAGCAGCCTTCCAGTTAGTTCACCCCCGAGTTTCTCGTCCTCTCCCACTTCCTCGAGAGTGGTGTGGATCAGCCCTATGTGGCGCACGTCTCCTTTGATGTTGCCGATGCGAATCCTATCTCCGATGCCATAAATCGAGGAGAAGTTGATGGCGAAGTAGGCGAGGAAGCTAGCGGTATATTTTTGTAGGGCAAGAGCCAATCCCAAGGCGATAATAGGCACCCAGATGGCTATTTGAGGTACCCGGATAGCCGCTATGACGGCGACCGCTGCCAGTGCCGCAACAATAGCCAACAATGCGCCCGCAGTGAGCAACGTCACACCGCGCGTTCTGTCGCGAGTTCGTGCCGCCATTCCCTTCTTGTTGGACCGGCTGATGAAGACAATACAGTTTAGACAGTTTGGGTGAACAGTTTCAACTTGAGAGAGGTGATCGTGAATCTATAACCAGCGTGGGGGACATATGTCCCCCACCGCTGGTTACCGCCCAACCTAGTTATTTCTTGGGCTTGCTGGGGCCGCTGGGCTTCTTCACCTTTGATCACCTCCTTCTTGATTTATTCAGATCGATGGTTCTCTTCGACGCAATGAAAGGCTGTAAGCAACTTCCAGTGTCTAAGTCTAGCTGGCAGTGATTGACCGAAAAGGTAACGCTCATATATACTGCTTATCAATGCTAAACTGGAAGTGGACTACAATGATTAAAAGGAGAGATAGCTTACTGATGAGAGCGGAACTACGGTCACTTGAATGAGCTTCAGCGCTACTATTCACAATTCATGCTAAAAGATTACGGAATTCTTATCCATCATTTTAATTTAAGTGAAAATCCTTGTCAAGGGGGGCGGCAAAAGAAACTGTGAAAATTTTGTGGCAAAGGAGGGATAGAGATGCCTGAATGGACGTTTCTTACTAATCATGCTTTAGTGCTGAGTTATATTGCTCGGCATCCTCGGGTAACGGCACGTGAGCTAGCTAACGCCATTGGTATCACTGAAAGGACGACACGGAAAATTATCGCTGATTTGCTGGAGACGGGGTATATTACCAAGAAACGAGAAGGGAGGCGCAATCGTTATCGTGTCAATCCTGACCTCACGCTTAGGCATCCGGGTCATGGTGAAACGGCGGTGGGGGACCTTCTTGAAGCTCTGGGTTGGAAAAGACGAAGGAAAAAGGCTGTGAAGTCAGATTAGCATGTTCTCACGAGGGATGATTCAGGCGCAGTTCTTTAGCCGATTGCATAATGAACTTTCTTAGCTACCAGCGGCGTTGTCATTTGTGCTTTCATCAGATTGGCTTGCCTGGTGGGGTAAGTCTTCGGTGTAGGTTTGGGGAGGATGAAGCAGACTCGTTGTTTCGTTCCTAGAGGCATATCTGTCCCCAAGGAGACTTTCGCCAAGTGTCCGTTCCAGCTGGCCGTGGATATCCAGCACTGACCTGGATATGAGGTAAAGAATGACGACGAAAAAGAGCAAAGGTATGACCAGGGCAACAGAACCAATGAAAAAGAGGTTCGACATGAAGGGGATAAACCATATGCTCACAAGTGTGGCGAGCAGGACGACGATGCTGTCTCGTAGCAGGATGCGCAGAGTTCGACGATGCCATTTCTTGGCTGAAGGTCGCTGGCTGAGCAGATAGGTTGCAGTCTGGTCACCAATGGTGCGGATGTTTCGCCATATAGCCATGAAAGGTGGTGTGCAGGAAAGGAGGACGCCGAAACCTATGCCCAGTCCTACAATATCGGGACGCATCTGAACATATGAAGCTAAGCTCTCCACGAAATGAAGGGCCGCGGTTCCCACACCAATGATAGCCACGAGTATGAGCAGGTTAATTATGATGGCGCTGATGCAATGGCGCACTCTCCTGGCAAGTTCGTCGTCACGTGACAGGGCTGCTCGTAGCGTTTGTATCCATTCTCCAAGACGGAGTATGAATATCTTTACCGACGGGGGTGACCTGCGGCTGAGAAAGCCAGCCACATGCTCGGTCGCGCCTACGAGGGAAGGACCAGTAAGGGAAGTTATTACGGTAACTGAAGCTACCACAGGGTAGAGAGGTGCGAGGAGGACACCATAGTCCATTCCTAATTTGGCGATGGCTATGGAGAACTCACCCATGACGGGCATGCTCATGCCGACCTGAAGGGCAGTTCTCTGATCGTAGCCTGCGGTGAACGTGGCTAAGGTAACACTCAGTATCTTGCCTAGGATAAAAATGGCGGCCACGATGATGGCAGGAACGACAAAGTGTTTGAAACGGGTGACGTCTATCAACATCCCTATAGCCACGAAGAAAAGAGCAGCGAACATATCCCTGACTGGAGCGATTATTTCAGCGATTTCCTCGGAATGTTCGGTATTGCCGATCAATGCTCCGATAAGGAAGGCCCCTGCTGCCACTGACAATCCCAGGTAGTTACTGAGCAACGCCATAACGAAACATAGCCCCAGAGCGGTAATGAGAAGAGCCTCTTTGGAACGAAACCGGTAGGTGGATTTGATAATCCTGGGAACAATAAGTGTCCCAAGTACTAGAGAGGCCACTGTGAAGATGACTAGTTTTGTAAGCAGAGACCCCGCATCACCAAAGTTTGCCATGCCAGTGGTGGCTATGCCTGAGAGCAGAGCCATAACGAATACAGCGGCAAAATCCTCGACTACCAGGATGCCTACGCTGATCCGTGAAGATAGGAGGTGAAGCCGTTCCGTGTCTCTCAGTATCTTGGAGATCACGGCTGAGCTACTGATGTGCAAGGCTGCGCCGAGAAAAATGGCGTCTGTGGTAGACCAGCCAAGGAATTTTCCTAGGCTGTAACCTACGCTGAACATGGTGAGGATTTCCAGCACTCCGATGACTAGAGCGGACATGCCGATCTGGCGGATTTTGTTCCAGCTGAACTCCAGTCCCAAGCCAAAGAGGAGCAATATCAGACCTAGATCAGCTAGTAATCCTATGGTTTCGGGATCGGTTACCAAAGATACTGGCAGGGCATAAGGACCAAGGAGCAATCCTGCTGAGAGGTAGCCGACTATTGGAGACTGGTGAAAGCGGCGGAACAAGAAGGTTATCATGCCGGCGACGACCATGATGATGGCAAAGTCTTTAATGAATATAAGCTGCGTCATAGTTCTTGCTCTGATTCAGTAGCGGGAGCGAATCCTGTTCCGAGAATATGTCGCTCCGGTCTCCTTCCCCTTGCGGGCGGCTTTCTTCCCTGAAAGGGTTGCAATAAGGCTTTTTCCAATATGACAACGAGTCTACACTTATATGATAACATGGTGTGTATCCTGTTATAATGTCTCGTCATGTGATGAAGGAGACAATGGGGCGACAAAGGAGCGATGTTCACCCAATCTAAGTTGCCGCAACGGATAGGCAGGTTAGACGAGCTGGCCCATAATTTGTGGTGGAGCTGGCATCCTCAAGCTCGGCAGTTATTTCGGGCTCTTGATTATCCCCTGTGGCGATTAGGAGGACATAACCCGGTGAAGCAACTTAAGGAGATCAGTCCCGATAAGCTACAGGCAGCTGCTTCTGATCCTGCTTTCCTCGCTCTGTATGATTCGGTGATAGCGGCCCTCGATGCTGATGTTTCCGCCCGGGATACCTGGTTTGGTACCACATACCCTGGGGCATTGCCTGGTCCTGTAGCTTATTTTTCCATGGAATTTGCGATTCATAATTCCTTACCGATCTATGCTGGAGGGCTGGGTATTCTAGCTGGGGACGTATGTAAAGAGGCGAGCGATCTGGGGATCCCCCTAGTGGGTGTTGGCTTCATGTATCCACAGGGATATTTTCATCAGCACATTTCTCCGGATGGTTGGCAGGAGGAGATTTACCGCCAACTAAATTTTGAAGAAGCGCCAATTCGACCGGTGAAGCTAGGCGCCGGGAATATGCCGTGCGGCTCAGTGATACAAATTGAGCTTGAAGGTAGACCGTTATATCTCGGGGTTTGGGAGGTAAGTTTGGGGCGTGTCAAGCTCTATTTGTTGTGTTGCAATGTGGAGGAAAATCGTCCTGAGGACAGGCATTTATCCGATCGTCTTTATGTTGCTGACCCGGAGCGCCGTATTCAGCAGGAAATTGTGCTCGGAGTTGGTGGAGTACGTATCTTGAGAGCTCTGGGCATCGAGCCTGCAGTGTGGCATGCTAACGAAGGTCATACTGCTTTCATGATGCTGGAACGGCTGAGAGAAGAAGTGGACAAGGGCAAGACATTCGCTGAAGCTCTGGAATTTGTGAGAGCGACCACTGTTTTCACCACACACACGCCAGTCCCGGCGGGTCACGATATCTTTCCTGCCTCCCTGGTGGAGAGATATCTGCACCGTTACTGGGAAGCTATGGGGATCAGTGGTCGTGATTTTCTGAAACTGGGTCAGCTAGAGGACACAGGTGAGCCAATCTTCAACATGACCGTATTTGCATTGAGGGTAGCAGGCTATCGCAACGCAGTCAGCCGGCTGCACGGCAGAACGGCACGAAGGATGTGGCAGAAGGTGTGGCCGGGGGTCGAAGAAGATAAGGTGCCTATTTCCCATATCACTAATGGGATTCATGTGCTTACCTGGCTTGCCCCGGAGATAAGCCGCATTTACGAGAAATACCTTGGGGAAGATATATCCCGGAGATACGATGACCCCAGGCTGAGGGAACCGATACTCAACATCCCTGACGACGAGCTGTGGGCAGCGCGTCTTACTCTGAAGCGTAAACTTGTGGGCGCTATGGTCGAGCGGATCAGACAAGCTTGTTCAGAACGTGAGTGTACCGCCCGCCAGCTCACAGCCATGGGAGCTTTACTTGACCCGGATGTCCTCACCATCGCTTTCGTGCGACGTTTTACTGAGTACAAGCGACCGGGGCTATTGTTTTATGATGCGGAGCGTCTCAAACGTATCGTGACCAATAGATGGCAGCCAGTGCAAATAATTTTTGCCGGCAAGTCTCATCCTGCCGATTTTCCCTCGAAGCAACTCCTGCATCAGGTATACGTGCTGGCAACAGACCGCGAATTCCAGGGCAGGATAGCTTTTATCGAGGACTATGACATGCATATGGCCCGCTATCTGGTTCAGGGTGTGGACGTGTGGCTAAATACGCCACGCCGTCTTCAAGAGGCTTGCGGTACCAGTGGCATGAAGGCAGTGGCAAACGGTGTGTTGCACCTCAGTGTTCGAGATGGGTGGTGGCACGAAGCTTATAATGGCGTTAATGGCTGGGCTATCGGTGACGATGTGGACGGATACGACCCCCGAGAGGAGGATAGGAGGGATGCCGAGTCTCTATACCGTCTTTTAGAGGAAGAGATTGTGCCCCTTTATTATCGCCGTGATAGAACAGGGATACCGCGCGAGTGGTTATATAAAGTTAAAGAGTCAATTGCCTCTATCGTGCCTTTCTTTTGCACGCGGCGCATGTTAAAGGAGTATGTGGAAAAAGCGTATATGCCGGCGGCGCGAACGAAGCTGCTTGATGCCCGGGTCGGATAGCCTATTGGACAGAATGTTCCTGCAGGGATAAAATAGCGGTGCGCTTTCATGGTAAGCGAGGGGGAGGTGGCGACGTCGGGGAAGGGTGATCTAAGCTTGATCAGAAGGGGCGTGGTGAGAAGAGTACTGGCTATAATTCTTGCCGGTGGTGAAGGGAGGAGGTTAAGCGTTCTAACTGAGAGGCGTGCTAAGCCAGCTGTTCCTTTTGCGGGTAAGTACCGTATCATTGACTTTACTTTGAGTAATTGTGTGAACTCGGGGATAAACAAGGTTGCTGTAATTCCGCAGTATAATCCTCGTTCCTTAGCGCGTCATATTGGGGTGGGTAAAGCCTGGGATCTGGATCGGGTGGTGGGCGGGATCACTTTGCTTCATCCTTACGTGAGCACCAATGGGCAAATGCACTGGTATCAGGGGACTGCCGATGCTGTCTACCATAACTTGCAGTTCGTGAAGGATAGTCGTGTGTCTCAGGTTCTGATTCTTTCTGGAGACCACGTATATATCATGCGCTACGATGACATGATCGATTTTCATCTCCGTTGTGGCGCCGGCATCACTATTGGTGTCACTGAAGTCGCGTGGTCTGAAGCCAGCCGCTTCGGCATAGTGACTCTTGATGAGGCAAACAAGGTAATTGCATTTGATGAGAAACCTCTGCAACCGAGGAGCAATCTGGCCTCTATGGGTATTTATGTGTTCAACTCGCAAACTCTTTATGAGGTGATGGAGGATGCAAACCGACGTGGTTTACAAGATTTCGGTAGCCAGGTTATACCCGAAGCGATAAAGAACTATGAGGTTTATGGGTATCACTACCGCGGTTATTGGCGTGACGTGGGCACAATTGAAGCTTACTGGCAGTCCAATATGGACTTAGTTGTCGATTTGCCCCCATTTAACCTTTACGAGCCTGAGGGTAGGGTTAGGACGTCTTTCTTGGATATGCCTCCCGTGAAGCTAGGTCCCAGGGCCGAGGTAACTAGGAGTCTGATCAGCAATGGCTGCATTGTCAACGGCAAAGTATTTAGTTCCGTGCTTTCACCCGGAGTGTACGTGGAGGAGGGAGCGCAGGTAATCGAGTCCATTATCTTTGATGACACTTTCGTGGCGAAACATGCCATCGTGTATCGGTGCATCATTGATAAAGAATGCTATATTGGTCAAGGCTGCCATATTGGTTATGGGGAGGATTGCACTCCTAATAAAGAAGAGCCCGATGTGTTGAATTGCGGTATAACCGTTGTGGGCAAGGGGGCAAGACTGCCTCCCGGGTTAAAAGTGGGGCGAAACTGCAAGATCGGTTGTGACGTGCACGAGAACGATTTCCCTAGCCTGTACCTGCCGAGCGGCAGTTCTATCACCGCCGAACAGAAGGTGATTTGATCCTAGGCTGGCGCATGAGAATTCTCCTTGCCGCTGCTGAGGCTTTTCCGTTGGCCAAGGAAGGGGGACTGGGAGATGTGGTCTTTTCGCTGTCCCTTGCATTGCAAGACCTGGGACATGAGGTGTATCTAGTACTACCTAAATATGGCAGCATCAAGGCTGCAGTGCAGGACGTGGGTAAGAGCTTTGCCATCCAGCTAGGTGGGTATTCCCATACGGTAGTCCTGAAGAAAACAACAGTGAAAGAGAGGATGCCTGTTTATCTGGTGGAAAATGAACACTACTTCGGGGGGCAGGAGATTTACGGCGAGAACGACCTGGAGCGTTTTCTTTTTTTCTCGCTGACTATTCCCGAGGTGGTATCGCAATTAAATCCCGACGTCATCCATTGCCATGACTGGCATACTGCTCTGGCCCTGCTCTGGCTGAAGAAGGCAAAGATGCGATTACCTTCGGTATTTACCATTCATAATCTTGCTTATCAGGGGCGCTTTGATGGCAGGTTTCTATATAATTTCGGGCTTTCCCAGGTGTGGGGAGAGTTTGTTCCACCCGGTGCTCCGAAGGCGGGGTTGAACTTCATAAGCCAGGGAATTCTTCTCGCTGACGTCATCACGACCGTGAGCCCTACTTACGCACGCGAGATATTGACGCCGGAGTGCGGCGAGGGACTGGAGCAGCTGCTAAACTATCGCCGCAGCCAACTTTACGGCATACTTAATGGCATTGACTACGATGAATATGATCCGGCGACCGACCCTTTTCTGGAAAGAAATTACGATTCCACTAAGCTTGAGGATCGAAAGAGAAATAAAGTCGCGTTACAGAGAAAAAGCGGGCTTCCTCAGGATGTATCGATACCCTTGTGCGGGATGGTGACTAGGCTCGAGGAACAGAAAGGGATCGATTTGTTGCTTCGCTGTCTCGATTTGTTTGTTGAGCAAACTGCATGTCAGCTTGTTATCCTGGGGCAGGGTAGGGAACATTATCACCAGCTGCTTTGTCACGCAGCCAAGAGATATCCACGGCGAATAGCGGTATTCCTTGAGAAGAGTGAACATCTGGGGAGGCTAGTCTACGCTGGATGTGATATTTTTTTGATGCCCTCGCGCTTTGAACCTTGTGGTCTGGGACAGCTAATTGCTATGCGCTACGGCGCTGTACCTGTAGTGCGGCGCACAGGAGGCTTAGCTGATACGGTAAAGGATGTGGCTGAAGAAAATGGCAACGGTTTTGTATTTGAGAACTATGACGCTGGATCGATGCTCAGGGCAATAAAAAGGGCAGAGGAGATGTTCCGCTCTGAACAGGAATGGCGACGTCTGATGAAACGCAATATGGAGCTGGATTTTTCCTGGAAAAGGTCAGCACAGAGGTACCATGAGCTCTATTTAGAGATCAGGAAAGCCTCACGTAACTGATTATCTTTTACTTCTTTTTTATTGGGAAAGGAATATGGCCTGTCAGGAGAACCGCAGCGAAGTCCCAGTACGCTACGATGTAAGCCTGGTAAGTGATGAGGATCTCTACCTTTTTAACGAAGGCTCACATTACCGTGCCTACGAAAAACTGGGTGCTCATCCTTCCATCGTGGCGGGGGTAAAGGGTACTTACTTTGCCGTGTGGGCACCCAATGCAAAGCAGGTCTTAGTGATAGGGGACTTTAATGGCTGGAATAAGTCGAGTCACCCGCTACGTCCCAGGGGAGAATCAGGTATCTGGGAGGGATTTATCCCCCGTGTGGGCAAGGGCACATTATACAAGTACTACATCATCTCCCATAGCGATTATCGGGTTGCTAAAGCGGACCCTTTTGCTTTTTACAGCGAAGTTCCGCCGCGAACTGCCTCCATTGTATGGGAGTTTGACTATACTTGGGGAGACCAGGAGTGGATGGAAAAACGGCGTGGTTACAATGCCCTTGATGCTCCCATTTCTATTTACGAGGTACATCTGGGGTCGTGGCGGCGCGTATTTGAGGAGGGAAATCGTTTCCTTACTTACCGGGAGCTGGCTCCTTTGCTGGCTGATTATGTCACTTGGATGGGGTTTACTCATGTTGAGTTTCTCCCCGTAATGGAGCATCCCTTCTATGGCTCCTGGGGGTATCAGGTCACGGGGTATTTTGCCCCCACCAGCCGCTACGGCACCCCTGAGGATTTCATGTACCTAATTGATTGTCTACATCAACGTGGCATTGGTGTAATTCTCGACTGGGTGCCCTCCCATTTTCCGGACGATGAGCATGGGCTGGGATATTTTGACGGAACATATCTTTATGAACACGCCCAGCCCCAAAAGAGGTTCCATCCTCACTGGAATAGTCTAATGTTCAATTATGGGAGACACGAGGTAAGAAGCTTTCTATTTAGCAGTGCTCTATTTTGGCTTGATAAATATCATATTGACGGGCTGCGAATAGATGCAGTGGCCTCCATGCTGTATTTAGACTATGGGCGCAGGGAGGGGGAATGGATTCCTAACCAGTATGGGGGGCGGGAAAATCTGGAAGCTATTGCCTTCCTGCGGCGCTTGAATGAAGTAATCTATAAGGAGAAGCCGGATGTGCAGACTATTGCCGAAGAGTCCACTGCCTGGCCGATGGTGTCCCGCCCCACCTATGTTGGAGGGCTGGGCTTCGGTTTGAAGTGGGATATGGGCTGGATGCACGATATGTTGGAATACATGAGCAAGGACCCGATATACCGGAAATATCACCATAACAATTTGACGTTTCGGTTGCTCTATGCTTTCTTTGAAAACTTCGTTCTGCCGTTGTCCCATGATGAGGTTGTGCATGGGAAGGGCTCGCTTCTAGGGAAAATGCCTGGAGACGATTGGCAGAAGTTTGCTAACCTGAGGCTATTGCTTGGCTATATGTACGCTCAGCCAGGGAAGAAATTGCTGTTTATGGGAGGGGAGTTCGGGCAGCGGCAGGAGTGGAATCACGAATCCAGTCTGGAGTGGCACTTACTGCAATACGCGCCTCATTCAGGTTTGCAGCGCTGGGTTAAAGATCTCAATCGTCTCTACAGGGAACAAGGTGCTCTTCATGAACTGGATTTCGATGCCAGTGGCTTTGAATGGGTTGATTGTAATGACGTGATGCATAGCGTAGTTAGCTTTATCCGGAGGGGGCGCAGGAATGACGATGCCGTGCTCATCGTGTGCAATTTTACTCCCGTGCCTCGCTTCAACTATCGCGTCGGCGTTCCTCACCTTGGCTTCTGGCGAGAGCTGTTGAATAGCGACGCCATAGAGTACGGCGGCAGCGGGTGTGGCAATCTGGGTGGAACGGAGGCTATTCCTGCACCGTGGCATGGACGTCCCTATTCTTTGAGTATCGTTTTGCCACCGTTGGGCATTCTTTTCTTTAAGAACGAGATTAGAGGACTTTCTCTACCTTGAGCAGATTGGTTGAGCCAGCTATTCCCAAAGGAATACCGCCTGTGATAACTATGGTGTCTCCGGGCTTGGCCAGTTTTAACTGCTTACAAAGTCTTGCCGCGGTAGAGAAGAGTTCTTCTACGTAAGTTGCCGCGGGTATTTGAAAGGGATAGACACCCCAAAATAGCATCAATCTCTTTGCTACCGCCGCATCAGGGGTTATAGCCACAATAGGTGGCTTGGGACGATACTTTGATACCCGCCCTGCGGTACTGCCAGACTGTGTGAAGGCAACAATAGCTGTGGCCTTTAGTGTTTGTGCGACGTGGCAGGCGCTGTAACCGATCACTTCGTTCGTTTCGCGTCCCAGCCACTTGCTGCGTTCGGTGAGCATCTCCTGATAAGGCAACCTGCTATCGGCCTCTTCAATAATTTTCCCCATCATTTTGACCGCTTCTACAGGAAAGTTGCCAATAGAGGTTTCTTCAGAAAGCATGGTGACATCCGTACCATCGAGTATGGCATTAGCCACATCACTCACCTCAGCTCGTGTGGGTAGCGGGCAGTTCACCATCGATTTCAGCATTTGCGTGGCGGTAATCACCGGCTTTCCCAGCCGATTGCATTTCCTGATTATTTGTTTCTGTACCAGAGGTACGTTTTCCAGAGGAATGTCTACACCCAGGTCTCCTCGCGCTACCATTATGCCGTCGCTGACCTCCAGGATCTGGTCGAACTTCTCCACGGCGACAGCCCTTTCGATCTTGGCGATGACTGGAATGGGAGCATTTCTTTCCTGCAATGCTCTTCTAACATCGGTCACGTCTCCGGGATCTGCGACGAAAGAGAGGGCAATGTAATCAACCTGCTGCTCGATAGCAAACAGAATTTGCTCTTGTAAAGCGCTGGTAAAAAAGGGGGCAGTTATGCTCATACCGGGGACGGACAAAGCGCGATTCTCGGTGAGAAGCCCGCCGACGGTCACCTTGCATCTTATGTCGCTGTCGAGTTTTTCCAGGACTTTGAGCTGAATGGCACCGTCGTCTACCAGGATGGTATCTCCTGCTTTTATATCCTGGGCTAAGTTAGGTAAGTTCACTGGCACCACCATGGAGTCTCCCTCGATAGGTCTGGTGGTAAGGATAACCTCGCTGCCCTTTCTCAGCTTGACCGGGCTTTGCTTCAATTTACCGGTGCGATATTTTGGCCCGGGTAAGTCGAGGAGTATGGCAACAGGGACTGCCAGACGTTGGGCTATGCGTCTCACCGTCTGTACGAAGTAGGCGTGTTCTTGGTAGGTGCCGTGAGCGAGATTTAGGCGGGCGACATTCATCCCTGCCTTGATTAGCTGCTCGATGAGAATGGGAGAGCTAGTTGCAGGACCGAGGGTGCACGCTATCTTGGTGCGTCGTCTGAACAATCGGGTAGCTGCCATTTAAGTTCACTTTGCTATAGCGTCAGCGGTAGTTTCGATACCAGCCTTCCGCTGGGAGAGCAAATTGGCCATTAATTATGCTGAGTTTGGCATGCCATGGCCTACCGTACCTGTTGGCTATCTCCGCCAGCTCCTTCAGTCTGGTAGCGGCGACATTATTGAAGAAATTCAATCTTTCCTCCCTGGATTTGATTTGAGCAGCTTCCTGCCACAGCGCGCGTCCTGCCAGTAAGCCCGAGGCTCCAGCTTTGCAAGCTATTTCCACCTGCTTTTTGAACGAATGAAAATCGACCCCGGCGCTGAGTAAAACCCAGGGCAGGCGCGAAGCGCTGTCGAGCTCTTGACATAACTTGAGTAACCTCGTCTCATCTTGCTCAAAGCGCAAATCGGCGGGGAATTCCGCCTTAAGTACGTCGATGGGCAGAGCGGTGATTTGCCTGGCAGTCTCAATCACTAATTCCGGTTTCCTATCAGCAAATTCTCGCGGCGATTTTTCTTTTTCGCTAGGGTAGGTCACTGGTTCGACAAGAAAGGCAAGGTCCTCTTCAACGCACTGGTCAGCAAGCTTTGCCACCAGGTCTAGCTGCTTTGCCGCTATATCTTTCAGATCTGGTCTAAAATAGATGAGGAGCTTTGCCGCTGAAGCCCCCATTTTCTTCGCCTTCTTTATGTCCCAATCGGGCAAAAGCTCGGTCAATCTTGCAGTACTACTCCCGCGGTAACCACTCTTTTCCAAGCTGACGAGCAGTCCTCTATCGCCGGGCAAGGCTCCCGTGACTATGGCGTGCGCCGCTCCGTATTCAGGATCAAGCAGGATAGCTGTGGCGAAGGGAGCCACCGCTCGACAAAGGTCAAGCTTGAACTGAACCATGTCCTGATAGCCTACTGCGTCAGGATTTTTTTCGTTCAGAGCGCGCTTGAGCGCTCCTCTGTGATCCATGGCGCACATGGCCATTATTCCTCTGGCATTAGCTAGCTGGTGTAGACCCCTCAGTTTGCCCGGGGATATACTCATTGCATCGCCTCGATATCCCTGTAAATGCCTATCACCTGTGTCAGGTACAAAGAAGTCTCGCCACCTCAACCAGTTCTGCGTTCAGTTTCTTATCCTTTTCCCAGGTGCAGTGGAGTGGCGTGTACACTATTTGCCAGTTTACTTCGCCTACCATGTAGCCACTTTTCCCAGCGAGCAAGCCTTTCACCGCGGCAGAGCCAAGCTTGCTGGCGAGGACACGGTCCCGCGCTGTGGGTGACCCACCACGCTGAATGTGCCCGAGAACACAAACCCGCGAATCCAATCCCAGCCTGTTTTTGACCTCCTTGGCGATGGAGAAACTATAGCCCGGTTGCTCCCTTTCTGCTACTACCACGATAGCGCTTTTCTTTTCTTCCTCCCGAAAGGTCTTTTCCAGATGTGAGCACAACTCATCCAAGCTCACAGGATATTCTGGGATTAGTAGCTCCTGAGCGCCGCCGGCGATGGCAGTCTCCAGTGCGATAAAGCCGGTGTGATGCCCCATTACTTCTACAAAGAACAAGCGCTCCAGCGATAAAGCAGTGTCTCGTATGCGGTCTATAGCGTTCAGGGCACAATTGATAGCAGTATCAAAGCCAATACTATAGTCTGTGCCATATACGTCATTATCTATCGTCCCCGGCACTCCAATGATGGCAACGTTGCATTCCCGTTCCAGTTCAGTGGCTCCGCGAAAAGTGCCGTCACCCCCGATTACAATTAACCCTTCGATGCCCGCCTCGTTCAGATTTCGTATGGCTTTGGCCCTTCCTTGCTTGGTCATAAATTCAGCTGAGCGAGCGGTACCAAGAATAGTGCCGCCGAGATAAATTATATTCGCCACTGCCTTCTTGTCCAAAGGTGTCATTTCATTGTTTATCAGTCCGGCGTAACCGCGTCTTATGCCCAAGATTTCCACACCTTCAGCTACGGCGGTATATACCGCAGCGCGGATGCAAGCATTCATGCCGGGGGCATCCCCACCGCTGGTCAAAATGCCGATCCTTTTCACACCAATCTCCTTACGTGGGAGCTAATCTCCTAGATTTTACTCTTTGCCTTCTTCAAAGCGAAGACCGCAGCTCCCAGCACCCCTGAATTTTGTCCCAGTTTGGCAGTGGTAAAGCGTGCTGCTTCAAAAGCCTGTCTATAAGCTCTCTCTTTAGCCACTTCGAATGCCGGTCCAAGCAAAATGTCGCCCATGTTGGATAGTCCGCCCCCGATGACTACGAGCTCCGGATTAAATATATTTATCAAGTTGGCTAGTCCAACGCCTACGTAGTAGCTGGTACGAGCTATCAATTCGCGTGCCAGATTGTCACCTTGCAAGGCTGCGATATGGACAATTCGTGCGGTTACCTTCTCTATGTCGCCTTGAACATATTCGATCATCGAGGTGGGCGTTCCTTCTTTGATTCTTCTTTTTGCCTCGCGCGCCAAAGCTGTTCCTGAGGCGAAGGTTTCCCAACAACCTTGATTACCGCAATTACAGCGGGGACCTTCGTCCTGGATGGTCATGTGCCCGATCTCCCCGGCAAGTCCTAAAGCTCCGGTGTAAAGTTCACCATTAATGACGATACCTCCGCCAATCCCAGTGCTAAGAGTAACGTAGATGAAGTTACGCGCTCCCCGAGCGGCTCCGAAGTACAGTTCGCCCAAGGCTGCAGCATTAGCATCGTTGAGGAGAAACGTTTTTTGGTTCAACCTTTTCTCAATTATGTCTCTAAGAGGCATATCTCGACATCCTGGCAAGTTTGGTGAAGTGAACAGCACCCCCGTGGCAGGGTTGGAAATACCCGCAGCACCTATACCGATGGCGCTTAGCTCGGAAACGGAGATGTTCGCGCCGGCCAAGGCACGGGATATTGAGGTCAGGATCGATTCAACCACGGCCTCTTGTCCTTCTTTTGCCGGCGTCGCAGTTTCATCCTTGGAAAGTATTTTTCCTCGAAGGGTAACTACCGCGCTGAGTATTTTTGTACCTCCAAGGTCAATGCCTATCCCTAGGGGGTTTCTTTGGCCGGACATTCTGCCTCGCTGATCGTAACGCTATCCGCCTCGAGCCATGAAGAGGAAAATTGTTACTCGCCATGCTCTATTGTATACTGCTACATGCTGGCGTCACAAATCTAGAGGTCGACGATAGTTATAGAAAAAGCTAGCGTTATCTCTAACAGCCAGTGAGAAAAAAGCGTAGCATGGCTTTTCCCAGGTCAAGTGGAATACTGCTGCACATAAGCTCCCTCCCTAGCCGCTTCGGGATAGGAGACCTAGGGGGGGAGGCATACAGCTTTGCTGAGCTTCTTGCCGGTACAGGGCAACGACTATGGCAAATACTGCCTTTGGGTCCCACTGGCTACGTTAATTCTCCTTACCAATGTCTTTCTGCTTTTGCGGGCAATCCTCTGTTTTTGAGCCTGGACAAGCTAGCCGAAGAAGGTCTTTTGGAGGATGCTGAGCTAGAGAATGCTCCAGTCTTTCCCAGGGAAAGCGTCGACTACGGCGCAGTTATAAAGTTCAAAATGCCATTGTTAAGAAAGTCCTTTGAAAGGTTTAGAAGAAAAGCCTCGGGGGAAGAGCAAAGGCAATTCGAATTGTTCTGCCATAGAAATGCTTCGTGGCTTGAGTCGTACGCCCTATTCATGGCTTTGAAGGATGCGCACAGCCTTACTGCTTGGAACACGTGGGAAGAGGGTCTGAGGAGGCGGGAGGCACCGATCATTGAGCGCTGGAAAGAAAGGCTAAGCAGTGATATCGAATACCACCAATATCTTCAATACCAGTTTTTCCGACAGTGGTGCGAGCTCAAGACCTACTGTAATGGGCTCGGCATTAGATTTATCGGTGATATGCCTCTCTTTGTGGCTTTAGATAGCGCTGAGGTCTGGTCTCACCCTGAAATGTTTCATCTGGATGAGAGCGGCAAGCCCACAGTGGTAGCAGGGGTACCGCCCGACTACTTTAGTAAGACGGGACAATTGTGGGGCAATCCGACCTATCGTTGGGACGTGATGGCCAAAGACGGCTATTCGTGGTGGGTGCAGCGTTTCCGCGTCTTATACCAGCTGGTTGACATCGTGAAGATTGACCATTTTCGTGGACTGGAAAAACACTGGGAAGTTCCCTACGGCATGACCACAGCTATCCATGGACGCTGGGTGTCAGGACCGGGGGCCGCCTTTTTTAATGCCTTGCAACAGGGGCTAGGTGCCATGCCTATCATCGTTGAGGATCTGGGTACGATTACACCTGAAGTGGAAGCGTTGAGAGAAACATTTGGTTTCCCGGGGATGAGGGTTCTGCAGTTCGCTTTTGACGGAGACCCTAAGAACATCCACCTGCCACATAACTATCCACGGAACTGTGTGGTATATACCGGTACGCATGACAATAACACTATCGTGGGATGGTTCAAGGGCGAGGACGTGGAATACACTACGCAAAGTAAAGAGGAAAGAAAAAGGGAGGTACAGTTTGCCTTGAGATACCTGGGAACTCAAGGGCATGAAATAAACTGGGACTTTATCCGTCTTGCGCTAATGTCAGTCGCCGATGTTGCTATCATTCCCCTTCAGGACGTGGTGGGGCTGGGAGGCGAAGCTAGAATGAATGTGCCAGGGAGAGCGGAAGGCAATTGGCGCTGGCGGTTTACCTTTGATGCTGTTAGTGATGAGATTAAGCGCAGGCTAAAGGAGTTGACTACTATCTACGGGCGGTAGCTTGCCTGGAATAGTGGGGCAGTTCTCAGATCCATTCGTTTTGAGCGTCCCTGGAGGTACTGACGGCTGTTCGTCAACATGCGGCGCCTCATTGATTGACATGCCTTTCCTTCATGGTATAATGGCGAAAGGTGACGTAGTAAGTGACGGGTACCTGATGTTGTTTCACGTCCAACACATAAGCGAAACACTGCTGCACTATTGTGGAATCGGAGGTTAGGAAATGAGAAAAGGGAGACAAATTCCGATCATTGCCAGTGACGCTGGCGGCACGATGACCGATATGATACTGGTGGATGCGGAGGGTAACTTTTCTATTGGCAAGGCATCCACCACCCCACGCGACGAATCGATTGGATTCTGGGAATCTGTAAAGGACGCTTGCGAGCACTGGGAGATCGATCTGGAGAAAGAAGCAAGAAACATCCTTGCCGCCACGGAGGCAGTGGTTTACTCGGGCACCACTATGATGAATGTTTTGCTCACCGAGACAGGAAGGAAGGTAGGGGTCATTACCCATCGAGGAGAGGAAGATATTTTCCTCCATGAGCGGAGCGCCCAGACCTGGGCGGGTTATCCTTATCAGGACATTCTCCATCACGTTACGCACAGGCATAACAATCCCCTGGTTCCACGCAATCTGGTAAAGGGCGTCGAGGGTCGGATAAACATGATGGGCATGGAGGCGATACCTCTGTATGAAGAGGAAGTGAGAAGAAGCGTAGCAGAACTTTTGGACAAAGGTGTTGATGCCATAGCCGTGTGCTTCTATTTTTCCTACATGAACCCGGCGCACGAGTTGAAGGTAGCCGAGATAGCCACTCAGGTCATGGAGGAAAAGAGACGCAGGGTACCCGTATATCTTTCTCACCAGATTGCTCCTATTATGAGAGAGCAACCGCGTCTCAACACACTTGTTTTACACGCGTATGCTGCCGAGCCTGGTCGTGAGCAGTTGTTCCGGATAGAACGGAAACTCCAGGACAACGGATACAGATATCCGCTACAAATAATGCTCGCTCACGGAGGAGTGGCTAACATCCGCTATCCACGCATCCATGAAGCGTGTTTTTCCGGACCAATCGGGGGTCTTCTTGGTACGTGTTATCTGGCTCAGGTGACAGGCATCGAGAACTGGGTTTGCTCAGATATGGGTGGAACGAGCTTTGACGTAGGACTGGTGATGGGGGGTCAGCCTTTAGTGCAGAGGGAAGTGGTCATAAACCGAAGGTTCTACAACATTCCCACGCTACTAATGGACACCATTGGTGCGGGCGCTGGGATGTATCTTACCATTGACCCTCTCACCAAGCGCATTCTCATTGGACCGGAAAGCGCAGCAGCCGACCCTGGTCCCGTGTCCTATGGCAGGGGCAATGAAGTGCCCACAGTAATGGATTGCTGTCTTATCATGGGAATCCTGAACCCAGACAATTATCTTGGTGGCAAACTCAAACTAAACAAGGACTTAGCCTTTAAGGCAATTAAAGAGAAATGCTCTGATATACTGGGCGTTGACCCCTATGTTTTTGCTGATGGCGTATATAAGCTCATTAACAGTCGCATGCGAGAGCATATCAGGGCAGTCATCTATGCTCGGGGCTACTCGCCAGCGGATTACTGCGTCATTGGCTATGGGGGAGCGGGTCCAATGCATCTTGCGGGATACACGGAGGGGCTACCCTTTAAAGGGGTAGCCACAGTGCCCTGGGCCGCTGCCTTCTCTGCTTTTGGTTGTGCTACCGTGGACATCAGTCATCGCTACCAGAAGTCCACAAACGTGTATATTCCTTATGGTGCTGATGATAGCTGGAAGCTAATGATGGGACAGATGATGCTCAATCCCTGTTGGGAAGAGCTTGAGAAGCTAGCACAGGCGGACTTCGCTGCCGAGGGCTTACCGTGGGAGGAAGCTAGAGTGCAGCAAATAGCCTATGTGCGCTATATGATGCAAATGGAGGATCTCACCGTACCCTCACCTGTGCCACGCATAAATACTGCGGAGGACATGGATAAGCTCATTGCTGCCTTTGAGAGCCTTTATGAAAAAATTTATGCCGGCGTAGCCAAGCGTCGAGAGGCTGGGTACCAGATCCTAGAAGTGGGACTGGTGGTTTCAGTGCCCAAAGTAAAACCAAAGCTGGTCAAGTATCCGCTCAAAAGTGCACGTCCCGCCACTAAAGCGGTTAAGGGAACGAGGGAGGTATTTTGGGACGGAGCGTGGCAAAGAGCCACTATCTATGATATGGACGGTATACAACCGGGGAACGAGATAAAAGGGATGGCTATAGTGGAGGCACCAGCCACCACACTCGTTGTACCGCCAAGTAGGATTGCGAGAATGGATGAATGGAAGCTTATCTGGCTTGAGTGAAGAGAGCGACTGTGCACGGGAAAAGGAGGATCGATATGGAAAAGATCAAGAAAGGGATCGGCGAGGGTGGCAAGACTTTGAAGCAGATAAAGGAGGAAAACGAAAGGCTGTTTCGAGAGACAGGCTGCTACGCCGGAATTACTCAGCCGTATTTGCTGAGAGCAGATCCAATAAAGGCAGAGCTGTTCCATTCGCGAATAATGGCCGCGTTAATATCGGGAAGGGAAACCTGTAAGATGATTTCCGCCTCGCCTTACGTTCGGGAGGTGGCCGAGCTTTGTATCGGTCTTTATACCGCTGACGGCGACAATATAATTCAATCTACAGGCATCCAGATCCACATCCGTCTCATGGGCGAGCACATTAAGTGGATGATTGAAAACGACTACGAAGAAAAAGTGGGAATTGAAGACGGTGACCTTTTTATTACCAACGACCCAACGATAGCTAACATGCATCCCACTGATGTCTACGACATTCTGCCCATTTTCTGGGAAGGAGAACTGGTAGGCTGGGTCTGCACCGTCATCATGGAGATGGACGTAGGCGCGGTAAGCCCCAGCTGTATGCCTTCAGCAAATGTGGAACGGGCTACAGACGGGCTCAGGTTTTGTTGTGAAAAGGTTGGTTCCAGAGACCAGTTGAGAAGGGATTTTGAGTTCCATCTGGAACACAACTTGGATTTCCCAGACATGTTTCTCCTTGACCGTAAAGGAGCTATAGCTGCCAACATCAGAGTGCGGGAGGAAGTCAAGAAGCTCATTGACGAATTTGGTATCGATTATTACCGCAGAGCTACTAGAGAACTTATCGAAGAAGAGCGACGTAACCAGATCGCCCGTATTCGCCAGCGAATGGTCCCGGGAAGATATCGTAATGTCAATCCAGTGGAAATCTACATGGCAGAGCAACCGGTAAGCTGGCTATTAGGTAAGAAAGATGTAATTCGCCTTATCCCGATACAAATGAACGTTTTGCCCTCGGGACATATAGTATTGGATTTTGAAGGAACGGGAGAATGGGGCTGGCATAGTTGCAACGTCCCGCCGAAAGCACTCTGGGGAGCTCTATCCATAACTCTGGTTCAAACTCTTTCCTATGACGGACGAGCTAATCTTGGTTCATTACTTCCCTTTGAAATAAAAGCACCCCCGCATTCTTTGTTAAATCCGGACCAGGTGCGTTACCTGGCGTTCTCCAATTCGTGGGTCTCTGTGTTAGACACTTTTGGCATATGGATGGGAATGCTGGGGCTGGCATACTATCTTCGTGGCTTCAGAGAAGAAGCTTTCACCTTACGCTCTGGCTCGGGCTGGCAATATTACGGTTTTGACCAGTTAGGGCGAAAACGAGCCATGTTGATTGGCGGACCGGGAGCGATGGCAGCAGGGGCCACTCCGGTGTGCGATGGTCTCTCCGGGTGGTTAGCTACTCCTGAGGTAGATATCGGCAACCAAGAAATCTGGGAACTTTTTGCCCCTTACCTCTGTATGTCGAGGAGGTTTCACCTTTACTGTGTGGGATACGGTAAGTACCGCTCCGGGTTCAATATTACCACGATGGATATGATCCACGGTACGCAGGGACTGTTTGCTACCGGAGCTATTGGATGCGGCAGTGATGGTATTATCCCTAATGTGGGCATGCTTGGCGGTTATCCCAGTGGCAGAAGGATAACGATGCTCCTTCGCTACCGTAATCTGCCAGAATTGATTGCCAATAGACAACCTTTGGTGCATGAATTGGGTGACCCAGTCGAATTCAAACGCAAGTTTCCTGGGGAAGTCGTTCAGTTCAATCACATGCCGCCCCCTATAGAAGTTAGAGAAGGCGACGTCCTTGCGGTGGCTTCTAGTCCCGGCGGTGGATTTGGTGACCCCCTGGAAAGGGATCCCGCTTTAGTGAAGAACGACCTGGACAATGGGCTGGCTACTGAGTCGATAGCGAGGAACATATATGGCGTCGTCGCTCAATTCAACAAAGAAACGGAAAGCTGGACTGTGGACTACGACGCTACGCAGAAACTCCGCGAGGACAAAAGAAGGCAAAGATTAGCCAGAGGGCAGCCGGTAAGCCAATGGTGGAAGAAAACAAGAGAAAGGTTGCTGAGCAAGGACCTCGATGGTAAACTTATAGAAATGTATCAAAGCAGTATGAAGCTAAGTCAGAATTTTGCTCAAGAATTCAAGGAGTTCTGGCAATTGCCTGAAGATTTTTCTTTTTGAGGTGGGATATGTCCTACAGTAAAGAGGATCTGAAAGCTCTGTTTGAAGGCAAATTACCATGGGAACAAGTCAAACAAATAATGAGTAGGCCCAAAGACGATGACCGGTTTGACAAGTATATTGCCATACTACAGGAACGGGTCCCATGGAACGAACAAATACTCTTGCCTTTGGGGGAACACCTTTATGTAGTCCAGAAAGGCAGTGAACGAATCGTCAAATGTGACTGTGGACAAGAGTTTGGAGATTGGCGACAGAATTGGAAGTTGGGCGCGGCAATTTTTGTAAGGGACGATAGCCAAAAACTGGAGGAAATCTATCCTGGTTATCTTTGTCCTGACCCGAACCTTTGTGAAGTTCGCGAATACTACTGCCCAAGATGCGGTGTCCTGCTACAGGTGGAAAGTGTGCCTGTTGGCTATCCTGTTATCTTTGATATTCTGCCTGACATAGACTCCTTCTATCGAGACTGGCTGGGGAGACCGTTGCCTGAAGAAAAAGAATTTAAGGATTTGACTTACGAAGTCACCAGAAAGTGGCGAGAAAGCTTATAACAGCTTTACAGGGAGGAGGTAAATCATGCCAATAAACAAGATATTTCCTAGCGCAGATGCGGCTGTAGCTGATATCCATGATGGTGCTGTAATACTGGTAGGGGGTTTCGGCCCTATCGCTAGCACGCCAAGTAGACTCCTAGAAGCTGTTTCTAAATTGCCGGTAAAGGACCTTACAGTTGTTTCCAATTCTGGTGGCTTTGGCATAGAGATCTGGGGGGAACATGATGTTGAGGTACTGCACAGAACGGGCAAAGTCAAGAAGCATATTGTCTCGGCACCAGTAAACCAATGGACTGAGAATACTTTGGAAAGAAAGTTCAGAGCTGGTGAGGTAGAGGTAGAGATGGTACCTCAGGGGACGCTGGCGGAGAGAATAAGGGCAGGTAAGGCAGGACTGGGGGGCATCCTTACTCCTGTGGGACTTGGCACTGAGGTGGAGAAAGGAAAGAGAAAGATTGTAGTTGATGGCAGGAAGTATTTGCTGGAGCTCCCTATTAAAGGTGACTTTGCTTTGATTAGAGCCTACAAGGCAGATCGCTGGGGGAATCTGATTTACAGGGGTACGTCGAGAACCTTCAACGCTACTATGGCAGGTGCGGCGCGAATAACGATCGCAGAAGTTGATGAAGTAGTAGAGCTTGGCGAGTTAGACCCTGAGGCGATTGTGACCCCAGGCATATATGTCAACAGGGTTGTAGTGCGATAGAAAGGAGGGAGTGATGGCCCAGGAAAAGTTCGTTAGACCGGACGAAGTTATGCAGCAGAAGGCGCTGGAACGGAAGGCAAAATTGGAGGCGATCGCGCGGGGAAAACCGGTGCTGGATGAGCAAACAATGGCTCTCAGGGCAGCTAGAGAGTTTCAGGATGGCATGGTGGTGAACTTGGGCATTGGTACGCCAACACTCTGCTCCAATTATATCCCTGCGGGTAGGGAAGTATTATTCCATGCTGAAAACGGAGTGCTTGGCTATGGAGAAGTTTACTCCGTCGGCGAGGGTGATCCAAACCTGATCAATGCCAGCGGTCAGCCGGTAAAGCCTCAGCCAGGGATGTCCATTTTTGATCATGCCGAATCTTTTTGCATGATCAGGGGGGGGTTCATTGACATCTCTGTTATGGGGGCGGTACAGGTTTCCGCAAAAGGAGACATGTCAAATTGGTATATTCCAAAGAAGAAGATGGGAACTATTGGCGGAGCTATGGACCTTGCTTTCTGTGCCAAGAAGCTTATCGTGGTGATGAGCCACGTGGCTAAAGACGGCAGTTATAAAATCGTGAAAAAATGCACTTATCCCATTACAGCGCCTCGCTGCGTAGATCTGATCATTACCGATATCGCCGTTATCGAAATAACCCCGAAGGGTCCTGTCCTCAAAGAGGTAGCGCCAAAATGGACTCCTGAAGAAGTGCAAGAACTTACTGAACCCAAGCTAATAATTGCCCCTGATCTGCAAGAAATCGCCCTCATGTAAGAAAGGAATTTGTCTGCATTTGGCCATCAAGCTACCGCAACCATGGCGGATTAAGTTATTGCGGCCGGCGTCATATAGGAGGTAAGAAAAATGGCAAAAGTAGGCATAGTTTCGTATGGTGCTTATATTCCGTGGCATCGTATGGAGAGAAAGGTGTTTGCTAATGCCTGGGGCGGATTTGCCATCCCCGGCGAGAGAGCAATTGCAAATTACGACGAGGATAGTGTCACCATGGCTGTAGCCGCCGCCATGGACTGCCTCGACCGGTTTGATTCCCAGAAAGTGGACGGGTTGCTTTTTGCTACCACAACCTCTCCTTATAAGGAAAAACAGTGCTCAGCGATAATGAGTTTGACTCTGAACCTGCGACGCGATGCTAGAACCGCAGATATCACCACTTCCTTGCGTTCTGGAACCACAGCGCTGGCATTAGCTGCTGACAGCATCAAAGCAGGCACGAGCAAGAGCATGCTAGTAACGGCTTCTGATACTCGCTTGGGCGCTCCAGGGGGTATGTTAGAACAATCCCTAGGAGATGCTGCGGCCGCAATACTTCTCGGTACCGATGACATCATAGCCGAGATCAGTGCAATACACTCTATTACCGACGAGTTAGCAGGAACCTGGCGTTCTTATGAAGATTTGTTTGTGCGTTCTTGGGAAGACCGTATGATACTTGATGAAGGCTATTCTAAAATCCTTCCCGAAGCCATGGCGGGCCTGATGAAGAAATGTGGCCTGGGTCCCAAAGATTTCAATAAGGTAGTCTTTGATCCCCCCACTGACATAAGAAGACACGGACGGGTAGCCACAGAACTGGGCTTTGAGCCATCTCAGGTGCAGGATCCCCTCAATTTATTCCTCCACGTTGGCGTTGCCGGAACAGCCATGGCACCCCTGATGTTGATCGCTGCCTTAGAAGAGGCTAAACCAGGAGAAAGGATACTTTTTGCCGGTTTTGGCAACGGGGCTGATGCTTTTGTATTGCAGGTGACCGACGCGATAACAGCGTATAAGAAGAAGCGAGGATTGCAATACTACCTTACCAACAAGCGAATGCTGGAGAACTACCAGACTTATCTTCGGTGGCGAGAGCTAGTACCTCAGGAACCAGCAAGACGACCGGAAAAGCAGCACATATCCATCTCTGCAGTATGGCGGGAACGTAAGGTCATCCTTGGGTTGTGGGGCATCAAGTGCCGGCGTTGTGGTACCCCACAATATGATAATGGTGCTATGAGCACTACTCCTATCCGCGTTTGTGGCGTGTGCCAGGCCCAAGATGACTTTGATGACTACTGTTTCGCGGGGCGGAGGGGGACGGTTTTCAGCTATACTCAGGACAACCTCGCAGCGGTAGCCGACCCACCCGCCTCCGTGGTGCTGGTAGACTTCGAAGGCGGGGGCAGAGCATTTTTTGATCTTACTGATCGTGACCCGGCTGAGGTCAGGGTAGGGATGCCGGTAGAAATGACTTTCAGGAAAGTACACTACGACCGAGGATTCACCAACTACTTCTGGAAGGCAAAGCCGTTGAGGGAAGGAGGTTAACATGCCAGGAAGCATTAAAGATAAGGTCGCCATTATAGGGATGGGATGCACCAAGTTTGGTGAGCTATGGGACAAGGGTCCAAGCGACCTGATCATAGAAGCGGTCAACGAAGCCTTGACTGATGCCGGTGTGGAAATGAGGGATATCGAGGCAGTGTGGGTGGGCACACTGTTTAGCGGCTTCGGCGGGCGCTCGCTCAGCGAGCCCTTGCGGTTACAGTACAAGCCGGTGACCAGGGTAGAAAATGCTTGCGCTTCGGGTACAGAGGCAGTAAGAGGAGCGGCCTATGCCATCGCAGCAGGCGTATATGACCTTTGCCTTGCTGTTGGCTTCGAGAAACTGAAGGATGCCGGGTTAGCTGGATTGCCTGGAATGCAGAACCGCACCAATACTCACTATGAGCAGAGCATGCCTGGTGTCTTTGCCATTATGGCAACTCGCTACTTCGACCGCTATGGCTTGAAACCGGAAGAAGGCAAGACCATGCTGGCGAAGATTTCGGTCAAGAGCCACGATAATGGCTTCCTTAACCCCAAAGCTCACTTACGGAGAAAGCTTACCATCGAACAAGTTGTGAACGCTCCCATAATAGCTTGGCCACTTGGCCTTTTCGACTGTTGCGGTGTTTCTGATGGTGCCGCCGCTGCTGTGCTCACCAGAGCTGACATGGCAAGAAGGTTCCGCTCTGATCCAGTCTTCATCAAAGCTTTGCAAATATGTACGAGCCCCACCACAGGACGGCTCACTACCGAGTACGATTACACTCATGTGGAAGAAGCTTACCGTGCCGGCATCGCCGCTTACGCTGAAGCCGGGATTAAGAACCCCAGGAAAGAAATAAGCATGGCAGAAGTTCACGATTGCTTTTCCATTACTGAAGCGGTCACCATGGAAGACTTACAATTCAGTCCTCGAGGAAGGGTAAAGGAAGACATAGATGCGGGCGTTTTCAACCTCAACGGCGAGTTACCGGTGCAGCCCGATGGAGGACTGAAATGCTTCGGGCATCCTGTGGGAGCATCTGGCATAAGAATGCTCTATGAACTCTATTTACAGTTCCAGGGTAGAGCCGGACCCCGTCAAATAAGAAGTCCCAAATTAGGGCTGACACACAATATGGGAAATGAGCCCTATGCTCCGACGGTGAGTGTAGCTATAGTGGGATTGTAACACCATTTATGTTCATTCGCACCCGCCTTCGCAGGGAGGGGGAAAGCTACTGTAACATGGCTACGTAGCTGTTTGCATCTACACTCAATGCATTCGCCACCGGTTTGCATTTTGCCTTGAGGCAATAGAAAAACCTCCCCTGCTTGGTAAGTTCGGAAAGTGCTTCGTAGTGCCCCATTCCTTTGGCTAAGATGAGGTCGGCAGAATCAAATTCTTGCTGGAATCGCATCGAAGCCAAAGGGAGAATTATCCCTGGCGAGGCTATGCCCGTATCAATGATCCTACTGAACTCGTTCTCCAAACCAGCATTCTTAATGTCCTCCAGGGTGATGTCGTCCTGAACCGGCTCTGGTTTCACCACATAAGTAACCGGAGCAAATTGCTCTATATACCTGACTAAAGGAAGATCAAAATACACTTCACCCGCATTATCTGCCAGGTACAGCACCTTGGTAGCCTGCCTTAGTCTCTCGTATAAGCATTTTGAGTGGTCAATCGCAAAGCAGATCGACTTCGTCATCTCTTGTCTGATAGATTCTGCTGGACTGAAGAAATCGATAGCGTTAGCCGCTGCAGCAAGCTTAAGATGCGCTACCAAGGTCTCCTCACTGCAATCGCTTCGCTTTCTACTGGGTCTTTGGCTCGGGGATCTGATTTTCACCCCTAATTCAATACAAGCTTCTCGCGCGATTTGCATTTCCCTTTCCTTCACCGCTCGGTAGGGGTCGGGATTGCGAGTAATCTCCTTTATTACCTCGTGAATTCTGCTGGCAATCACGATAGACAGTTGCTGCGGGGAGAATTCCCGAATTAATACTTTTTCTGCCTCCTGCCTCGCCTTCTGTCTCAAGTCGAGGTCATCGGTTGCCAGCTCGCTAGCCCGGTATATAAGCCTTTGCAAGCACTGGAAACAGTCAGTTGCTAGCTTCACTTTCCCCTCTAACCAAATTTGAGTCAGTCATACTCCTGTCCTATAATTTTAATCGCGTGTGAGTATGTTAGAGAAACTGGAACTAATAGAAAAGCGCTACGAGGAGATAACACGACTGCTGGCCGAGCCAGAAACGATTTCTAATTCCCGGCGGCTTCAAGAACTGAGCAAAGAAAAAGCTGAGCTTGAAGAGGCCGTGGAGTATTACCGGCGGTACAAGGCTAGCAACAAAGAATTAAGAGAGCTCCAAGGTCTGCTTGACTCGCAGACCGAAGCAGAGATGATCGTTCTGATTAAGGAAGAAATCGCGCGAATCACGAAGCAACAAGAGGGGTTGCTGCAAAAGTTGAAGCTATTTTTGGTGCCGAAAGATCCCAACGACGAAAGGGACATTATTGTAGAAATAAGGGCAGGAGCTGGTGGCGAAGAGGCAACGCTCTTTGCTGCCGATTTGTTCCGCATGTACAGCCGATATGCCCAATCCAAGGGCTGGGATGTAGCTATTATTGATAGTAGCCGGAGTTCCATCGGCGGATTTAAGGAACTAATATTTGAAGTTAAGGGCAAAGGTGCGTTCAGCCGCCTCAAATACGAGCGCGGTGTCCATCGCGTCCAGAGAGTGCCCGTCACTGAAGCTTCAGGGCGGATTCATACCTCTACAGCTACAGTCGCCGTCCTTCCAGAACCTGAAGAAATTGAGCTCAATATCAAACCCGAGGACCTGAAAATAGAATTCTTCCACAGCCGAGGTGCCGGAGGACAGAATGTTAACAAAGTGACCACAGCAGTCCGCATCACTCACCTGCCGACGGGCATTACAGCTAGTTGTCAGGATGAAAGGTCACAGCTAAGAAACAGATTAAAGGCGATGGCGGTGCTGCGAGCCAGGCTACTTGACCTGGAGCAAACCAAACGCCTTGAAAGCATAGACAGGGAGCGTAGAGTGCAGGTGGGAACGGCGGAACGGGCAGAGAAGATTCGTACTTACAACTTTCCGCAGAGCCGGATCACCGACCACAGGATCAACAAGAGCTTCTACAATCTTCAACAGATTCTGGATGGGGAGCTGGATGAACTTATTGAAGCCCTCATCGCCAAAGAGCGTATGGAACAGTTAGAAGCGACCGTTACATGACTGTGACACAAGCGTTGCAACTAGCAGTTCAAACTCTGCAGCAGATGAAGACCGAAAATCCCTTTATCGAAGCGGAGCTTTTACTGAGTTACGTGGTAGAAAGATCTAGAACGCAGATATATACTGAACCTGAGAAAAAATTAACTGGAGCAGAGATAAAGAAGCTAAGGTACCTGCTCTGGCGCCGCCTTAATCACGAGCCTATCCAGTACATCCTTAAGCAATGCGAGTTTTACGGTCTCGCCTTCTACGTAGATTACGGCGTTCTTATCCCCAGACCAGAGACAGAAATTCTGGTAGATGAAGCCATCCGATTCTCTCGTTCCCTCCACCAGCACAAGGAGCAACTCAGAATAGCTGATGTTGGTACAGGGTCCGGAGTCATCGCCATTTGCCTCGCCTTAGCATTGCCCAATGCTAAGATCTATGCCACAGATATCTCCACTTCAGCTTTACGAATAGCCAGAATCAACTGCGTCCGTCACAAGGTCGACGAGCGCATAGAACTGTTGCAAGGAAATTTGCTTGAGCCTTTGACTCAGCCGGTAGACATTGTGGTAGCCAACTTACCCTACGTTAAGGAAAGTGAATTCGCAAATTTGGCTCCGGAGATAACAAGGTTTGAGCCTGACATAGCTCTGCTCGGGGGAGAAAGTGGGCTGGAAAAAATACGGCAACTGGTGAAGCAAATACCGGGAAGACTCAACCAGGACGGTGGCTTTCTTTTAGAAATAGGAGAAGGACAAGGGGAAACAGTAAGGTCTATGGTAAGAAACTACTTCCCTCAGGCAACTATCCACCTCATCCCTGATCTCAGTGGCATAGACAGAGTAGTGAGAGTAGAGATGAGAAATAAATGCTCTGTGCTGCACCCATCGGAATTAACCCGGTCTCGCTTGCAATCTGAAAGCAGGTTCGCGTAAACGCGAAAAGCCACAAAGTCCTCTCTACTCACCGCTACCCGACAATCCTGTGTATACGTGTGATCGACATAGCCTTACCGGTGCTGTCATCAACCTCGACCAACACCCCGTCGAAGTTGACCTTTCCCTTTCCTACTGAAAGGCGCCGCGGAGCCTGGGTGAGAAAACGATCGATCACTGCCTCTGCATCATCTCCAATAACGGAATCCACCGGACCAACCATCCCCACATCGGTGACATAGGCGGTGCCTCCCGGCAATATTTGAGCATCAATGGTTCCTACGTGAGTGTGGGTACCAAAGACGGCACTGACTCTGCCGGCAAGGTACCTGCCCATGGCCACTTTCTCTGAAGTTGCCTCGGCATGGAAATCAACAACAATGGTCGCTCGTGTGGAGACGACCTTTTCCAATAACTCGTCCATGGCACGAAAGGGACAATCGAAATTACCCATGAAAACACGGCCGATAATGTTGACCACCACCACCCTATTCTTGATCAAATAGCCTCGCCCGGGGTTTCGTGGGGGAAAGTTTAGAGGACGAAGAATAGGTAACTCACTATCCAGATAGGGAATGATCTCTTTTTGAGCCCATATATGATTGCCTGTAGTTATGACATCAATTTCTGCACTCAGAAGCTCTTTAGCAGTGCTTAAAGTCAATCCAAAACCGCCAGCAGCATTTTCTCCATTGGCCACCACTAAGTCAATGCCATGCTCACGACGCAGGGTCGGGACGACTTCCCCCGCTGCTTTTCGTCCCGGTTTGCCCACAATGTCGCCTATCATCAATATTTTCAACTTATTTGGCGTAATCTATAGCGGTGGTTTCTCTTATGACCACTATCTTTATCTGACCGGGATAGGTTAAGCTTTCCTCTACCTTCTTTGCGATCTCTCGGGCTAACCTTATTGCTCCTAGATCGTCTACCTTATCGGGCTTGACCATAACGCGTACCTCACGTCCGGCCTGGATGGCAAAGGCTTTTTCCACACCCGGGAAGCTAGTGGCTATATCCTCCAGATCCTTAACTCGTTTTAGATACTGCTCTAGCGATTCCCGCCTCGCACCGGGTCGAGCACCGCTAATTGCATCAGCCGAAGCGACGATAAAACCGATAACGCTGCTCGTTGCAGCCTCACCGTGGTGTTCCGCAATAGCTTGAGCCACGGCAGGATTCTTGTCCCACTGCCTCACGAGATCGGCTCCGATTAAAGCATGAGGACCCTCTGCTTGATAGTCCACTGCTTTGCCAATGTCGTGAAGGAGACCAGCTTTCTTTGCTATGCTTACATTAGCTCCAATCTCTGCAGCTAACATCCCTGCAAGGTGCGCCACTTCGACACTATGTACCAGGACGTTTTGTCCATAACTGGTACGAAACTTGAGTTGTCCGAGCAGCTTGATCAATTCAGGATGTAACCCAGGCACACCTGCCTCGTAGGCAGCCCGCTCTCCTTCACTACGTATGGTAGCCTCGACCTCCGCCTTGGTCTTTTCCACTACTTCCTTAATCCGTGCCGGATGGATACGTCCATCAAGAATAAGCTTGTTTAGAGCAAGACGAGCTATCTCTCGTCTCACCGGATCAAAGCTGGAAATAGTTACCGTTTCTGGAGTGTCGTCAATGATAAGATCTACCCCTGTAGCCTGCTCCAGAGCCCGGATATTGCGACCCTCACGCCCAATAAGGCGTCCCTTCATCTCGTCGCTGGGAAGGGATACGGTAGATATCGTCACCTCGGAAACAACTTCTGTGGCACATCTTTGAATAGCTGTGGCTAGTATTTCTCGCGCTTTTTCTTCAGCTTTTTCTCTTATTTCAGCTTCCCAAATCCTAACCTGCTGTGACGCCTCTTGTTCAACCTCCTGTTTTATCATCTCGCGCAGAAGCGTTTTCGCCTCCTCAACCGATAGGCCTGAAATTGATTCTAGCTTTGCAAGCTGCTTTTCCCGGATTTCCTCTAGCTCTGCCCTTATCTTCTGGAGCTCTTTGTCCTTATGCTCTAATTCGCGTTCACGCCGTTCTAAAGATTCTAGCCTTCGCTCTAATGCCTCTTCTTTTTGGCTGACCCGCCTTTCTATGCGCTGTATTTCTAGGCGGCGCTCTTTGTTCTCGGCCTCTGCAGCATTCCTGAGTTTAATTGCCTCTTCTCTGGCAGCACGGAGCAGCTCATCATACTTGGCTGTGGCTTCTTCTAGTAATCTTTGCGCCTCTTTCCTTGTGTTGCGAATCTGCTGATTGGCTACTAGCTGTCTGATGAAAAATCCAACAAGGCCACCCAGCACAAGAGCGAGACCACTGATTATCAACGTGTATGTGAATTCCATCTTCCCTCTTCAGCATTGTGTGGTAGTGAAGATAAAACAGCATGATGAAGTACATGATAAACCGTATGTGCGTCAGAGTCAACCTAATGTTCCAAGTCGCGCGAGCGGCTATCCCAGACAGGACGCCACCCAAGACCCGGAAAGCTTAACACACCCGCAGAACGCCGGCACGGGGAGACCAAGCGTTAGGATCCCGACGAATAAGACAATACCTACGGCGGCCTGTGGGTGTCAGGAGCAAACGGTTAGCTAGAGCGCCGAAAACCGGCTAGCCGCCGGTCCTTAGCAATTGAATAGTGGAAGGAAGCCAGCTGTCGTGATTGCAGTAAAGCCGGTGCTTTACTGATCGACCTGGGAATCGGGTTTTGGCCGACTCCTTAGAAAGGAGGTGATCCAGCCGCACGTTCCCGTACGGCTACCTTGTTACGACTTCGTCACAGTCACCAACCTCACCTTAGGCGACTGCCTCCCCGCAAGGGGTTAGCTCGTCGACTTCAGGTGCGGTCAGCTCCCATGGCGTGACGGGCGGTGTGTACAAGGCCCGAGAACGTATTCACCGCAGTATGCTGACCTGCGGTTACTAGCAACTCCGCCTTCATGCAGGCGATTTCAGCCTGCAATCTGAACTGAGGATGATTTTCAGGGATTAGCTCCGGATCGCTCCTTCGCAACCCGCTGTATCATCCATTGTAGCGTGTGTGTAGCCCAGGGCATAAAGGCCATGCTGACTTGACGTCATCCTCTCCTTCCTCCTTGCTGTACAAGGCAGTCTCCTGTGAGAACTTAACACAGGACGAGGGTTGCGCTCGTTGCGGGACTTAACCCAACACCTCACGGCACGAGCTGACGACAGCCATGCAGCACCTGTGCCAGTTCCCGACTGGATACGGGTCGTCCCCCTTTCGGGTTCCTACTCCTGGCATGTCAAGCCCTGGTAAGGTTCTTCGCTTAGCATCGAATTAAACCACACGCTCCGCTGCTTGTGCGGGCCCCCGTCAATTCCTTTGAGTTTCAACCTTGCGGCCGTAGTCCCCAGGCGGGACACTTAAAGCGTTAGCTTCGACACGGAGAGGGTCGATACTCCCCATATCTAGTGTCCACCGTTTAGGGCGTGGACTACGCGGGTATCTAATCCGCTTCGCTCCCCACGCTTTCGAGCCTCAGCGTCAGGCACAGCATAGGAAATCGCCTTCGCCACTGGCGTTCCTCCCGATATCCACGCATTTCACCGCTACACCGGGAATTCCATTTCCCTCTGCTGCCCTCAAGTTCCTCAGTATCAGATGACCCCTTCCGGTTAAGCCGGAAGATTTCACACCTGACTTGACAAACCGCCTACGCTCCCTTTACGCCCAGTAAATCCGAGTAACGCTTGCCTCCTACGTATTACCGCGGCTGCTGGCACGTAGTTGGCCGAGGCTTATTCCTCGGGTACCGTCAGAATTCTTCCCCGAGAAAAGAGGTTTACGACCCGAAGGCCTTCTTCCCTCACGCGGTGTCGCTGGGTCAGGCTTTCGCCCATTGCCCAAGATTCCCTGCTGCTGCCTCCCGTAGGAGTCGGGGCCGTGTCTCAGTCCCCGTCTGGCTGGCCGTCCTCTCAGACCAGCTACCGATCACAGCCTTGGTGAGCCGTTACCTCACCAACTAGCTAATCGGACGCAAGCCCTTCCTGGAGCGCTTTGCAGCTTTAATAATGAAGCATGCGCTTCACTACCACATGGGACATTAGCCCACCTTTCGGCGGGTTATTTCCCACTCCAGGGTAGGTTACTTACGCGTTACTCAGCCGTTCGCCACTGGGTTACAATCCGAAGACCGTAACCCCGTTCGACTTGCATGCATCAGGCGCACCGCCAGCGTTCACTCTGAGCCAGGATCAAGCTCTCAGTCTAAAATCTTCCTTCCACTATTCAATTGTTAAGGTACCGCTGTTAGATCAGTATGCTATTGTAACCACCAGCCCAAAATTTGTCAATGTCAATTTTGGTTCATTTGCACCTTTTTCCAGTCGCGAAATTTCACCAGCTACACAGGCAGGTTTTTTTCTCAACGGAAAAGAACAAACCCGCATAAGCACGCACTGTTAATCCTTGTACAATTACACGCGTGGAACCACTCAGCAAAACGTCAAATGAAGGACATGGCTCACCGAGTTTAATTGGGGCCCACACCAAAGTATATTTTGGCGATCCCCCACCGCAACCTTGGACAAGAGAGCCTTAGCGACTACCAAGCAAAACCTTCACTCCTGGTAAGTTACCGTCAGCGTCGCCAGGGCCCAATCAACATAATCGGCAATGCGGTTTCCATTAGTTTCGTACACAAACCTAGCTTCAAACTGAATATAAGTAGTAACTCCTGGAGCTAGGATGGCACTGAGGACCTCAGAGGTCACATCGATTGATGTAGGCGGGGCCCACATAGTCTGAACAGCCCCGGCGAGCCGTTCCACATCGGCGCCGTAGTCAGGAAATTCTCCCCGGGCACCCCGAACAAGCAACACTTGCAAACCCCCAAGTCCTACGCCAGGCTCCTTGGAAAAAGGCTTGCCGTATACGCTATTGAGAGTGAAGTCTAGCTTGGCGTTTACCACTTTCTTGCCCCGCAAGGGAGTAATATCAAAGCTGAAGAAAGCACGATAGCCTATGTTCCCCTCGCTATCACCGGCCTTCAGATATGAAGCACTCTTGTCTCCCTTAGAAGTGACGGTGCCACTGGCACCCGGCATGATCGAGAAGGTGATTGTTTTTTCGACCACGCGTACCTGCACTGCTGTCTGGGCCGCGCTTTGACCGCCCTTGCCATCGCTAACCGTCACCGCAATGGTAAATTCTCCACCTATGTCCGGCGCTATCCACGTGACCACTTCCCCGGTGCCCACAATGCTGCCGCCACTTGGCCGCCAGAGATAACTAAGTACGTCGCCATCGGGGTCCCGAGCAACACAGGTGAGAGTGGCTCTTTCTCTGGGCAGCACCACTGGCGGCTCAGCAACCAGACTCAAGATGTCCGGGTCGCGATTAGCCACCACCCCTATCGTGACGGATGCGATGGAACTGCCTCCCCGACCGTCTCTCACTGTGACCTTCACTTCATAGTTGCCCAGATTCTCCGGAGCCACCCATGAAACCACGCTACCACTTCCCACAAATTTACCTCCCGTGGTTGACCACTCGTAAGTTATGGCATCACCGTCAGGATCTGAGGCAACACAACGCACTTCGATAATGCTTTGGGAACTGACAGTCGAAGGTGAAACTTGCATTCGGGCGGGCGTCAAGCTAGAGATCACTGGCGGCTGATTTTCTCCCTCCTTACCTGGTGTTGTTGGCGGCCTTGGCGCCAGAGCGCAGGCACTAGCAATCAACATAATAACGACTAGAATTGCCAGCCCCACTTTGCCGAATTTCATATTCCCCTCCTTTGCTCCACATTATAGGGCAGCAGAACGGCTAGTTTCAATACTTTGTGTTTTCCCTTGGTTCCAGGGCTACGTAGCTCCATCCTTGCTATAATAGCGGGAGTTAGCACGCAAGAGTTTGAAGCTGCTAGGAAGTGAGATCCGCCAGCCGGCCGTGTTACTAGAAAAGGAGGCGAGACTATGAAACCGCTGGGAGTAAACAGAGTGGTGATCGCAGTGAAGGATCTCGACCGGGCAATTCAGTTCTATTCCCGGCTGCTGGGGGCCACATTTGAAGACGTTAGTGCTGGGGCCGAGGTGTTTGGTGTCAGAGCAGCAATAAGCTGGGATGCTGGAATAGAACTTGTGGCGCCGTTGCCGGGACGTGATAGCGCCATAGCTCGCTCCATCGAAAAACATGGGGAAGGCGTGCGTCAGATCGTATTTGCAGTAGACGACATAGAGGAAGCCAGGGCAAGAATAGAGGCCATGGACATCAGAATCCTGGAAACAATCGAATTTAGCGAAAAGCAACTAGAGCACCAGTTTCACGGCAGGTTTGCAAGGTACAAAGAACACATACTTCATCCCGGAGATACCGGCGGCGCTCCCTTGATCATCGCGCAGTTCAACCCGAGATGACTAAAGCCCCTTAACTTTCTGCTCGCTCTCAAACCTGTCCCGATCGCGTAGGTGAACTCCACATTTGCCTTCTCCAGCAAAAGCGGGCAGTCGGCCTGTTTCGTTTCGTCCATGCCGGTGAGGCATCTTCTGGCTATTTCTCCTTACCTGAAATACTCCTCAACTAGGGACTCGGGGATTGAGTCAATAAGTTTCCTTAGATTTAGGCTTCAGTGTCTGGACATCGGTTAACATCTGTCAATTCCCGGTCGGCTGTGAGAGCACCGATACGCGCCTCCAGACTGGAGATGACAAGAGCCTCCTTGTATGCAAAGAGCGGGGGACTTCCCTGTTTGTAGGTCTTGAACTGTTGATAGGCCGGCTAAATCCGAGCGCCGCAGAGTACCTCGACCTCCTTTACCAGAGCGGTTCTCAATCGCCCAGGGTCCTTGCATAGGGCGAATGCCCATCGCCCGAACTCCCCGTGGCGGTTCACCGCCCTCACCCACCGCCTCGCAGCAGCTCCCTTCTGCGGGTCTTGCTCTGTCTCGAACCCTTTAACCTCCACAATGATCTTCACCTCCCACCCATTATCGCAGCGCCAGCGGATGAGATAGTCAGGGCGATACTCGTGTCGCGCCCCCTGCCATTCGTAGGGAATGGTGAAGTCCAGATGGTCATTGCGCGCATAAGCGATCACCTCTGGCATCCGTTCGAGCTGATAAGCTACGCTGTGCTCCCACTTGGGCGCATCGAGCACAACATGGCTGACGTGGCTCTTGGTTGTGCCGACGCACGGGCGCACAGTACGAAAAAGGACCTCGGCCGTCGAGCCGATGGGCCGAAATCTCTCAATTCTGCCAGAGCTTCCAGGATCGGCTTCCGAAAGGCATCTTCGCTCGTTCTCAACCCTCTTTTAAGTCTCTCCGGACGCTCTCTGCGCCTCATTTTTCTCTCCGGGGCATAACCGGTGAAGACATCTCTCCATTCGTTTTGAAGCGCCTTAACCCTTTCGCGAAACTCGGCCAGCCGCGTCGCAATTTCAATCATCCGGCGAGCTTTATCGTAAGCCCCTTTTTGAAAGGCTTCGGCACCGGCATCGTTGATGCTATTGGCAACCTGCTCGATCTCCTCAAGCAGGATTTCAAAGGCGATATGTACCTCGTTATGATCCATAACGCACGCTCCTTAGCTGCAAGGCACTACCCTCACCACCTCATTCCCTCGAAAATCAATCACCTTCACCGCAATTCGCTGGTGTTCCCCTGCCTCAAATGGGAAGGAGACGGTGCCGCGCATTTGCTCGAAGGCCTCTGGGTCAATCTGTGCTTTTAGCGCCCGCTGGAGTTTCTCCCAGGCATCAGGATCTCCGGGGAAATACGCCTGGCAGATGTGGAAGGTCATGCCGTCATAGTCGGTATCCAGGAACCAGGCCGCCACGTCTTCGCCTCGGGTACTTTGGACCTCACCCGTCATCGGGTCGTAGATGTCCACGCCGCGCAGCTCCACGCGATAGGTGCCGTCTTTGTGCTTCTGCACCCGCACATCGGGCTGGCCGAAGACGCTAAAGACCTGGCTTGCCCGCGTGGTCTTGAGGAGGTCGCCCACCAGCACGTCCGGGGCGACATTGGCGAAATGAATGGACAAACCCTTCACTAGTTCCTGTGCCTTCTGTACAAACGCCTGCGCCTCAGCCTCTATGCTGAACCCTGCCAGAATTAGCGCATCATATACATTCAGTTTTGCAGTCTGAATGGCTTCATTTGCCTGGGTAGCTGTCACCGGGCCGTACTGCGGCCCGAAGCTCACTGCCACCCGCATACTCTTGCCGTTCTGGGCTGTTTCCGCTTCGGCGTGGAGATAGCCAATGTTCAGGGCGTGGAGATTTTGGAGTTCCATCTTTTTTCCACCGGGGAAAAGGACACCGCCCTGCTGTTTGAGCAGGTTGATCATAGCGGTCAGATAGTCACCGCCGGGGTCGCTCACGCGGGCCTGGGCCTCTTCAGCCTCAAACTGCGGGATATGTGCCTGCACGGGGTCCTCCGCCGCCGGCACCGGGATCGCCTCCACGGTGAAGGGACCTGAGACCCGCACCGCGCCGCGCCTGACCCGCGGTTTGTCGTAGAGCACCTCCTGCGGGGCGTTGCGCTGGATGCTGGCGTCAATTTCCTGGCGCTTTCGGCGCTTCAGCTCCCAAAAGCCGCGCAGAGCATCTTTCGCTGCATCCGGCCAGTTCTCGGTGGGATCGGATCGGGCACCTCGCCCAGACTCTCCCAGCGGTGCCCGATCAGACGATAAACCGTCTCCAGGAGCGGTTCTGCCTCCCTCTCGGCGCCCAGCTTGCCAGACCGCTTGAGCTTAAGAAGCTGTCGGTATGCTTGCTTTGCCTCCTCGGGCCAGACCGGATGCGGTATTTCCCGCGGCACCTCCCACTCTTTCCAATCCTTATGCAACGCTCGATTGAGCTGCCGCAAAGCCTCGTCAATCTCCGGCTGGTATTTTGCGGCGATGGCATCGACCTCGGTGTTCTTGGCGATGGATTCCAGCGTGATGTGCGGCACGGTCTCATAGATGAAGCCTCCGGCGGGGCCGCGTTCGAGCTCTTTTAGTTCGTAGTAGTCGAACTTTGCCGTCATCAGCCGCTGGCGGGCGATGGCCAGGGCCACCCGGGAGGTGTCGCAGGTAATCCATCGTCGCCCCCACTTCTCGGCGCAGTAGGCTGTGGTGCCGGAGCCGCAGGTAGGGTCGAAGACCAGGTCGCCCGGGTCGGTGGTCATCAGGATGCAGCGTTCGACAACTTTTGTATTGGTCTGCACGGCGTAGGCCATATCCTCAGCGCCCATTGTGTCGTTCCAGACATTGGTTAATGACGACACAGGGTAGTCATCCAAGTACCTCACGTACCTCGGAGTCTTGCCAGCAACCCATATCCTATCTGCAGCTTTCAGTCGTGCTATCCCCTCGCTAGTCGTTGACCAATGTCTATTAGGAGGAGGCGCGAAGGTCTGCCCGTCAAGTTCAAATTGAAATATACCAGCTTGAGTAGCCTCAGCCGAATGTAAAGCAGTAGGTTGAAAAAGTCTGGAGCCTTGTGGTACGCCTTTGTTAAATTCATAGCGAGCTCGTTGCCCATCTGCCAACTCCACGTATTGATACTGCCCAGCTGTTCCCGAGATATTCTTAGACAAGAATAGAGGGTTGAATTTCAGTTGCTCCTTGGTTTTAGCATACCAGACCAGGTAATCAGATATGGAATCAATTGTTCTCGAGACCAGGCTACCAGTCTTCCTAAACGCCACCACCGCCGCGAAATTCTCTCTTCCGAACACCTCATCCAGCAGGCACCGCACCAGGTGCAGGTTCTCGTCGTTGATCTGGACGAAGATCGAGCCGCTCTCGGTTAGGAGTTCCCGGCACAAGAGCAAGCGGTCGCGCAGGTAGGTGAGGTAGGAGTGAATGCCAAGTTTCCAGGTGTCGCGGTAGGCTTTGATCTGCTCCGGCTCATGGGTGAGGTCTTCCTCTTTGTCCTTCACGTCGCGGCGGTCAATGCGCGGCTGGAAGTTGGAGGCGTATTTGATGCTGTAGGGTGGGTCGATGTAGATCATCTGCACCTTGCCCGCCATGCCCTCCTTGACCAGGAGCGAGTTCATCACCAGAAGGGAATCACCCAGGATCAGGCGATTGACCCAACCGACCTCGTGACGGTAGAACTCGATCTGCTGGTCGGCGGGCAGGGGCGTCTCGCCAAACATGTCGAGCTGTAACGGTTGTGGACGGCGCACGGCGTCCAGGATGGCGCGGGTGGAGATGCGCTCATGGATGTGGAGCGGGACCACGTCCACCTCGAACGAGGTGTGCTCCGCTTTGCCGGCCCAGACGAGCTGCGGGTCCAGGTGCGGGTCGTAGGCGTATTGCTTGGTCTCCCGCTCGCGCACTTCGTAGGTGGGCGCGATGCCGGCGGGCGGGTTATTCTTGCGCCTTGCAGAATCATGACCAAAATCTTTAACCCCGTTATTTTTACTTCCCGCCTGTTTATTTTTTGGAGACATGATTAACCTCTCGCTTTTTCTTCCCTTTCGTCCACTCCTGCCGGTCCTTCTCAATAAGGTCCCGGATGATGGACACGATGGAGGCGCTCTGATTCTGCCTCTGAAGCTCCAGGGCCTTCTCCTTCAGGAAAAATACTGCTCCTCGGTAAGTTCAATGGTCGTCTTCCCATATTCGCTTTATTCCCAGCTTCCGCAATGCGGTTTCTCAGTTTAGCCGTACGGCTACAAATATATGAATACAGCCTCAAAAGGTCAAGGGGAATTTTTCCTGTGTCCTCTGCGTACCCTTAGGCCTTGCTATTAGTAGAGGGGCAACCCATCTTTGCCCCGATGAAACGGGAGCAATCATAACCTTATGAGGAGGTGAGAAGAGCATGGCGAAAGTGACCGGGCCTTTGATGTCCATTGATGTCTAAAGCGGAACTACGATACCACCTCCTCCCAGGGAAAGCTGTCTATAACCATCATGATGGCTCTGGCGGAATTTGAGGGGGAGCAGACATTGGAGAGAAACAAAGACGCAACTGTGGCAAGGGCGGAAAGGGGGCTGTGGAACGGCAGGCAACTCTTGAGACATGGTTTAGACCCAGGCCATCCTTGCCCCGGACAGCATAAGGATAGACCTGTACGGGCGTCCACCCGAAATAGGGTTGCTTTCTTTGTGTGAATCTGTGGTACGCTCTCAGACACCAATCTGGCTCCCCGGGCAGGACTCGAACCTGCAACCAAGCGGTTAACAGCCGCCCACTCTACCAATTGAGCTACCGGGGAATAAAATAACCGTCCCGATAATCTATTATGACAACCTTGGCCACTTTTCTCAAGAGTAGTTCGATTTGTTCTGGCTGCCGGGCCTGGATTCGAACCAGGGCTAAAGGATCCAAAGTCCTCTGTGCTACCGCTACACCACCCGGCAACGCCGGCGGACAAGGCCATCTCCTGTGCCGAAGGTCGGACTCGAACCGACACGGAGGTTGCCCTCCAACAGTTTTTGAGACTGTCGCGTCTGCCATTCCGCCACTTCGGCTCTCAAGCTATTTTCTTGCCACTGCTGGTGAAAACCTCTTCAACTCTTATTACCACCACGTTGTTGACATCAAGTCCAAACTTTTCCTTTGCCGTTTTCTTGAACCGCTCGAAAACGTCCCCAGAAGTGTGGATTCCTTGAAGCACACCCCTCACCTTCCATGCTTTTAATTCCTTGCACGCGAGCAGGGCTGCCTGCCTGGTAGCCTCCAGGTTCGCTTTCGTTTTACCACCTGCCATCTCAGAATAAGCTATCGTCTCATCGTCAAGAGCCATCATCGTGCCCTTGGGGGCGAGATGTGGCTTGCCCTGTGCATCTACCGTCGCTATCACTTTCATTGCCTGATTATCATTAAACAGTTCTATTGCCTTCTCGGGTAGTTTTGCCATCTCACTCTCCCTTCCGTAGTGCCGAGGGGCGGAATCGAACCGCCGACACACGGATTTTCAGTCCGCTGCTCTACCGACTGAGCTACCTCGGCTCACAGACATTTTAGGTTCTACTAGCTTCAGTGTCAAGCAAAACCCTCCCTATTGACATAGCGCGCATACAACCACTAAACTATCCGCAACCAGCAAGGAAGGTGTCGACCGGGCAGACATAGCAAATGGGTTCTGCTTAGTGGGGAGAGAAAAAGTAAGAACAAAAGAGGGAGGGCTTAGCATGGCACCAAGAAGGGGAAAAACACTGGCAATTTTGGTCATAACAACAATCGCGGCGATGATGGTCTTTCCTCACCTGGTACTGGCTCAACCTTGGTCACCGCAGACAGTCGATTCCTCCGGCGATGTGGGCCAGTATACATCACTGGCACTGGACAGTAGCAACAGACCCCATATCAGCTATTATGATGTCACCAATCGAGACTTGAGATATGCTCGCTGGACGGGCTCGGCATGGTCTATCCAGACCGTTGACTGGAACGGAGATGTTGGGCAATACAGCTCCATAGCGCTGGATGCCAGCGGCTATCCGCACATCGCTTACTACGATTCCACTAATGAGGATCTCAAATATGCGCGCTGGACAGGTTCGGGGTGGTCAATCCAGACCGTTGATAGCAATCATGATGTAGGCAAGTATTGCTCGCTAGCCCTTGATTCAAGTGGCTACCCCCACATCAGTTACTATGATGCGTCTTCTTACGACCTGAAATATGCGAAGTTCACCGGTTCGGCATGGCAGATCGAGACCGTGGACTCAACTGGCACCACGGGACAGTATACCTCCATCGCATTAGATAGTTCCGGTCGTCCGCATATCAGCTATTACTATGTTAGCGCTGAGGACCTCAAGTACGCCCGCTGGACAGGCTCAGAATGGCTGATCCAGACAGTGGATTCAACCGGCGGTGTGGGCCAGTACACTTCAATAGCGGTGGACGGGAGCAACCACCCTCATATCAGCTACTATGATTTTTCCAACACTGCTTTGAAGTATGCTTGTGACAAGAATGGCGATGGCGATTTCCTTGACCTGGGTGAGGTTGTCACCGTTGATGACGCAGTCGTGGTTGGCGAGTACAGCTCACTAGCGTTAAACAGTAGCGGCTATCCGAGGATCAGCTACTATGATAGCGGTAATGATGATCTAAAGTATGCCTACTGGACTGGCACCACAGCCACAGGATGGTCAGTTCACACCCTGGCCTGTGCAGGCAATGTTGGGAAGTACACTTCTCTGGCAGTGGACACCGACGGCTGTCTTCATGTTAGCTACTACGATGAGACCAATTCCGATCTTAAATATATCTACGGAGTAGAACCGCAGTGGTCCATCGAGCGGGTAGACGAGGCTCACGATGTAGGGATGGATACCTCAATAGCACTGGACAGCAACAACTATCCGTGCATCAGCTATTACGATTCCACCAACTACGATCTCAAGTATGCTCGCTGGACAGGAACAGCGTGGCAAATTCAGACGGTCGATAGCACTGGTGGCGTGGGACGGTACAGCTCTATAGCCGTGGATAGCAGCAACAGGCCACATATCAGTTACTATGATGCAAGCAACACTGCGCTCAAATACGCCTGTGATAAGAATGGTGATGGGGACTTCTCCGATACCGGGGAAGTTGTCACGGTGGATAGTGCCGGGGGTCAGTACACCTCAATAGCCCTGGACAGCAGCGGCTATCCTCATATTAGCTATTACACCGGTGATCTGAAATATGCGCGCTGGACTGGCTCAAGTTGGTTAACTGAAATAGTTGACAGCAGCGGCACAGTTGGCGGCTACACTTCTATAGCACTGGACAGCGGGGGCAACCCTCATATCAGCTACTACGATCTGACCAATAAGGACCTTAAGTATGCCGCCCGCATCGCAGGAAGTTGGGCGGTGCAGACAGTTGATGGCGACGGTGATGTTGGTCAGTACACCTCTTTAGCGTTGGACAGCAGCGGCTATCCGCGTATCACCTATTACGACGTTACGAATCAGCGTCTAAAATATGCCCGTTGGACGGGGACAGCTTGGTCAATCCAGACAGTTGACCCATCTACTGGCGTTGGTGAGTATAGCTCCATGGCTCTGGATAGTGGCAACCGACCACATGTAAGCTATTACGATTCTACGAATGGTGATCTTAAGTATGCCTGCGACCGAAATAATGACGGTGATTTCCTCGATTCCGATGAAATCATCACCTTGGACTGCTCAGGGATCATTGGCAGGTATACCTCCATCGCCATGGATAGCAGCAACCGACCTCACATTAGCTATTACGATGGCTCTAATCACGATCTGAAGTATGCCCGTTACCTGGGGGTTACGGTTCCCACCATTTCTTTCAGCCCCTCGAGCTTCAGCTTTAGTGCTACCCAGGGTGGGGCCAATCCGCCGAGTCAGACCCTCCACATATGGAACTCCGGGGGAGGCACGCTCAGCTGGTCTGTGAGCGATGATGCGACCTGGCTCAGCTTGAGCCCGACAAGCGGCAGTTCAGCAGGCGAGACTGATACGGTAACGGTCTCGGTGGGTATCTCGGGGATGGTTGCTGGAACTTACAGCGCTATCATCACTATCTCGGCTCCTGGCGCCACAAACACTCCCCAGACAGTCCCGGTGAGCCTCGTAATAAGCCCGTCGGCCTGTGTTGACAATCCACCCGTTGGTGTGGGACTTGCTTCGATTTCAGACAAATTGATTCTGGCTTATGGGTACAAATACGGTGAAGGCTGGACAATTTACAACCCCGCATGGGCTACGTCGCATCCCGACTGGAATACCCTAACCACGCTGTTTAGAGGCAGAGGGTACTGGATCAAGGTAAGCCAGGCCTGCAACTTGGTATATGGCGGTAACACTTATCAGCTTGATCCGGGCTGGAACCTCATTGGCTGGCTTGGCTGCCAGTAACTTCTTGATGGGATAAATCATACCGCTTCTGCGGCAATCCCTGGCTCGGGCGAAGGGCCTGCGCAGAGTTCGGTGGCAGGCATGGTTCGCTGAGTTGCGTCCGACTGCCCACTCGAGGGCTCCAAGAAAAAGGACGTTTGCCTGCTCCTGATGGAGACTAAGCGACTCGCTAGCCCGGGGCACCAGGCTTAACTAGGGGGATATGGGCGGCACAGAGCGGGCAATTGCCGGGTGAGTAAGTAGTGGTGGGGGCACGAAGGCAACTGAAGAACGGCAGGCTAAAGTCTATACTTTCTTCGCTGCGGTCAACAAGGACCCCTATACCGATGACAACCCCGCCAAGTTTATCCACTGCCCTCATGGTGTCTTTGATTGAGTTTCCTGTAGTCAGGATGTCATCGACAATAAGGACACGTTCACCGGGCGCAATTTCAAAATCGCGCCGAAAGACCCTTATCTCGCCTTCCTTTTCGGCAAAGATGCACCTCGCTCCTAACTGGCGGGCAGTTTCGAAGGCGAGGATAATGCCACCAGTTGTTGGCCCGGCTACCACGTCTACTCCTTGCCCTTTGAAATGCTGGGCAATGAGCCGGCATAGTTTCCTGGTATAACGTGGGTATTGCAAAACGCGGAACTTTTCCCAGTAGACCGGTGAATGTAACCCAGAAGAAAGCAGAAAATGCCCTTCTTTTATTGCCCCCGCCTTCCGAAATATTGCCAGTACCTTCTGATCCAAATCACCCTGCAGACTATTGAGCCGGCATGCTTTCCTGTGTACCGATTTCAATCGACTGGGGATAGCGGTAATGCTTTATTATCTTCCATCTAGTTGGTGGCCAGTATGTGAACCAGGCTTTGCCAATGACTTTGTCACGGGGAACGGTCCATCCAGTGTGCGAGTCATTGCTGTTGTTGCGATTATCGCCGAGGACGAAGTACTCATTAGCAGGAATCTCTGTAGGCGCCATCTGGTAGTTGGGTGGCGCTGAAATATATTCTTCTTCCAAAGGAATTCCGTTTACAAACACCGTTCCGTTCTTGATTTCCACTACGTCACCGGGCAAGCCGATTACACGTTTGATGAACGGGTAGGGAGCGGGAACGGGGGGATGGAACACTATTATATCCCCCCGCTGCGGGTCGGAGAAGAAATAGGCTGCCTTGTTGACCATTATCCATTCACCTTCCTCGATAGTGGGGAACATACTGGAATACTGTACGGCATAACCCTGTACCGTGAGACGGAGGAGGAAGAAAATGGCTACAGCGGCTATAATGGTAATCAATACTTCGCGGAGAAATTTCATCGGTGATCGCTATTTTAGCATAAACCAGGAACGAGGCCCATCCGTTTTAGCCAATGAAAGGAGGAAGAATGAGAAGGATACCGTGGTTAGTTGTTTGCTTGGCGGGTATATTGTTGTTTTTTGCTGCTGGCTGCACTCCACAGGTAACCTGTGTGCCACAGCAGCAACAGACGGGCATATGGGTCACCGGTCAGGGGGAGGTCATGGCATCGCCTGACACTGCCCTGGTTGCTCTGGGCATCGAGACCCGGGCAGCCACCGTAGCAGAGGCACAGACAGAAGCAAGTGAGGCCATGAACAAAGTGATGAAGGCTTTGCAGGACGGAGGGGTAGCAGAGAAAGATATCCAGACACAGCAGTATAGTATTTACCCGATAACGAAGTGGGATGAAGAAGAGAAGGAAGAGGAGATAATTGGGTACCGTGTGGTCAACATGGTCCTGGCCAAGATAAGGGAGCTGGACAAGGCTGGCAGTATCATAGACGCGGTAGCTCAAGCTGGCGGCGACTATGCCAGAATTCAGAATGTGAGTTTCACCATAGAAGACCCAGCGCCATACTATGAGCAGGCGCGCGCCAAAGCTCTGCGGGACGCCAGCAACAAGGCAAGACAGATAGCTGAGCTGACCGGGGTCAGATTGGGCAGGCCCACCTACGTCTCCGAGGGCACTGTCTACCTGCAAACGATAACCAGGACTTTTGACGAACTTCAGGCTGTACCCACCCCCGCAACTCCTATCAGCCCCGGGGAGCTTAAAATCACTGCAAACATCCAGGTGGTATATGCCATAGAGTGAGACGGCAGCGCCGGCAAGTAGCTCTTTAATAAGGGACGTCGGGTAGCAGCAAACGGAGCAGCTGCGAACTCACGGGCGGCACCGGAGCTGGAGGAGCCTCTGACCTGAGACGGACTGGCCTTGTCTCCGCTGTAGCTTAATGTTAACATTAATGTGCGGGCCGCTAGCTCAACAGGTAGAGCAGCTGACTCTTAATCAGCGGGTTCAGGGTTCGAGTCCCTGGCGGCTCAGTGGAATAACTTCTTACCTGTGTCTCCCAGCCGTGGTTCACGTTCTTTAGCTACCGCGCTCACAGAGGTATGCCATTGTCTAAACTGCGTGCTAGTGCTGAGGCCAGCCGGGAGCATCGGTAGCCACACATTCGCGGGGAGATTTATCGTCACGAAGGCGCACGAACACGGGATAGCGGAGTTTTCTGTCGATGGTGAATTCCCCATATCTGACCTGACACACCAGTTCAGGACGGCACCACTGAAGGAACTTTTGAATTCCGGGAACCTCGCTAAAGGGACAAACGTCAGCGTGCAGAGGCTCTAGCAATTTGAAGATGGTCCTGAGGTCAGATTGTGAGAATCCCGAGCCGACGTGACCGACATAAACGAGCTTATCGCCGTCATAAAGCCCGAGGAGCAAAGAGCTGAATAGCTCTTTTCGTCTCCCTCCGAAGCTGTAGCCACCGATGACAAAATCGGCATCCCTCAGCCGTTTCACCTTGACCCAGCTTGAAGTGCGTCTCCCGGGAAAATAGAGGCTGTCCTTTTCTTTAGCCACAATGCCTTCCAGCTCATGCCTGCAGGTGGCGAGATAAAAGGCCTTTCCGTCAGTCTCCACAAACTCACAGGCTTGCGCCGCGTCGCTAGGCTCTAGCACACTGTGGAGGAGGTTTTTTCTTTTCCACAATGGCTCCCCCATAATAGGGCGTCCCTCCACGAAAAGCAGATCAAACACCACGTAATGAACCGGGTATCTTCGCATCAGGTAATTGATTCTCGTTCCTTTCTGCTGAAGACGCCGTTGTAAACACGCCAGGCTTGGACGTCCTTGCTCGTCAAGACACACCAATTCGCCATCAAGCACCACGCCGTCCGCCCTCACCTGGCGAGGTAAGGCACCAAGTTCAGGATATTGAGCGGTGATATTCTGTAAATTTCTACTTTGGATCCTCACCCTTCCACCCTCGATAAACGCGAGAGCTCTGACGCCATCCCACTTCAGTTCGAAAATGTGGTCGGGAGAATCGAAGGGCTCACGTACCAGGGCTGCCAGCATTGGCTCGATAGCATGGGGCAAGGTTGTACTCTCTTGCTCGCCCCGAACAGTAGCTTCAAACTTCATGCTGCCGCTTCACTCGTTTCTTTGCCTTGGATATCTCCTCTGCCCCCGGTCTTTCCTTCTTGATGGACTCGATACTTGCCTTAAGCGCTGCCATGAGGTCTGTGACCTTACTGACCGGGGCTGCGGGAGCTACAATCTCTTGTCCTTGAACCTTGGCCTCGATCAGTTTCTCCAGCGCCAGACGATATTCGTCCCGATACTCTTCAGGCCTGAACTTCATCGCCATCGCCTCGATCAGTGTAACGGCCATCTTCAATTCTTCCGGTGCTATTTTAGCCTCCTGTTTGGGGAGAACAAGTTCGCTCCGAGAACGGATCTCATCATGATAGTACATGGTATGCAGTACTAGCGTATCTTCCAGTGGACGCAAGCAACAAAGGTGCTCTCGTCCGTGGAAAGTAACTTTGGCTAAAGCTATGCGCCGCGTCTTTATCAGCGCTTGGCGCAGCAAAAAGAACGGCTTGGCTGCAAGCTCCTCCGGCTCGAGATAGAAACTACCTCGATAGTAGATAGGGTCGATCTCAGCGGCATCGACAAATCCCAGTACGTCAATAGCGTGTACCGTTTTCACCGGCACCTTCTCCAAATCGCTTTCCTCCACAACAATGTAATGTCCTTTGGCATACTCGTATCCTCGTACTGTATCCTCGGAATTGAAGTATTCATTACACAAAGAGCAATATCGCAGCTGTTTTGGTTTAGTCAGGCATTTACGGTGTAGGAGAGTGAAGCTCAGTATTTTGCTTTCAGTGGCTACAAACAATTTTACCGGGATGACCACCATCCCGAAATTTATTGCCCCCTTCCAGATAGCTCTAGCCATGTGCATTCACCCCGATACAGAGTTTACCACAGTTGCCAAGCGGCTAGCCAGAGATGGAAGAGTAGTGAGAGAAGCAAGTATGCCTTGGTCTGACCTGAGAGGTTAAGAGCTGGGGTTTACAACTGCTGAGTCTTTAGCCAGTCGAGCGTAATTCTAAAGGACTCCTCAGCAGAGAAAATGGGTTGATAGCCAAAATCGCGTGTTGCCTTATCATGGACAAAGGTGTGATCCACGCAGGTACAGTACACGGAGAACCTGTTGAAATTGGACCTCGGGTTTATCTTCTCGACAAACCAGGCCAGAATGTTCGCTACGCCACGGGGAATAGAGATCCTGGGTGGGGGTATCCCCATTGCTTCCAAATAAGGAATCATAAAATCGAAGAAATTGCCGGTATCATGGTCCGTAATGAAGTACACCTGTCCAGCTACGGGAGAATCGGGCGTCAAATGCTCAGCAGCCAGTATATGCGCATGAGCAACGTTCCCGGAAAACACGTGGCTGAATTTGGCCTTACCGTCTCCCAGCCTGATATTGAGGCCATGCTTAGCATTCCTGATGATGTTGGTTATATGGTACCGGTCACCGGGACCATACATGCCGGCGGGACGGAGGGCACAGGTCGCTAACCTTGGTCCGTTCGCCTTGATTACCGCCTGCTCGGCGAGCATCTTGGTGTAAGCATATATGTTCATCTTTCTGGGGTCAGCGGGATAGGGTAGCGACTCATCGGCGAATCGGTGGGCCTGCTTGCCGTCCATGACAACGTCTATAGTGCTAGTATACACAAGTCGTGGCACCTGGCATTCGAGGCAAGCGTCAATGACCACCTGGGTACCTACTACGTTTGTATCGTAATAGAGCGATGGAGATAACTTAGGATCCCACACCGCTGCTGCCGCATGGATAACTACATCCACTCCTTTACAGACCTCCTTCACAATATCCGCATCCCTCACATCACCGACGATTACCTCGGCACGCTCGTCAGCTGCCCGTTCTATGTCGAGGACGCGCACTTTCTTTCCACGCTGCACCAGCTGGGACACTAGCGCGCGTCCCAGCATCCCAGCTCCTCCCGTTACCAGGTACACTTCGGGTTCCCCCCAGCGCCTTTCCCTCGCCACGCCTGTTCCTCCGAACTTAGAGCATACAAAGAGTACATGGCCAGAGTTTCCATGTCAACGGTGGGCGACCCGAGAGAAGAGGCTCTGAATTAGCTCATTACAGCGGACTGACCTTTAGTCTGACTTTACCGATGATAAGGTCACCCATGGTACCATTTGTTTTGGTCAAAGTTGGTTCATGGTGATAAGAGAAATCGAGGCCCGAAGCATCTTATCCCGTTCGAAGGTTTTTGACTATACGGTCAACCCCTATGTAGGCTGTCAGCATGGTTGCACCTATTGCTATGCCCGCTTTATGAAAAGGTTCACCGGTCATAAGGAGCCCTGGGGCGAATTCGTCGACGTTAAGATAAATGCCCCGCAACTGCTGTTGCGCCAGATACAAAGAGTGCCGCGCGGGAGGGTGTGGATCAGCGGCATGTGCGATCCTTACCAGCCTCTAGAAGGGAGATACCAGATGACAAGGAAATGTCTGGAGATACTGGTTGACTACGGCTGGCCCCTGACTGTTCAGACGAAGTCGCCCCTTGTGTTGCGCGATCTGGAACTGTTGAAAAAAGCCCGTAACGTTGAAGTCGGGCTTACGGTCACTACGGCTGACGAAGGCATAAGGAAGTTATTTGAACCAAGCGCACCACCGATTAGAGAAAGAATCAACGCCCTGGAAAAAGTTCACTTATCAGGCATCAGGACATATGCCATGATCGCGCCGATTCTTCCCGGGGTAGAACAGATTGCTGTTCACTTGGAGGGGAAGGTCGACTATGTGTTGATCGACAAGATGAACTATCATTATGCTGACTGGGTGTATCGAAGGCACGGTCTAGAAAAGGCGGGGACGGATAGTTTTTTCACCTCTAAAGCGAGGGAGCTTGCGTCTATTATGGCTAAGAAGCATATCGAGTGCCAGATATTATTCTGATAGTAGCAAAGCGCGGTTTCGGCGATGACGGTAACTCTCAGCCGGTTAAGTAGTGGCGGTGGCTTCCCTGCGTAAGGCGAGTTCCTGGGAATCTGCCCACTGCCAGCGGAGTGCGTTTCCCCGGGATACAAGCTGTAGCAGCCCTTTAGTTATAAGCTCGCGTATGCGACGACCGGTAGATTCGATATCCAGATTGAATTTCTGTGATATTTTTCGCACCAGCTCAGCTTCAGCTTCACTAGAACTGAAACTCTGATGTGAGACCCTACCCAGCTTCTCGATAACATCCCCATGGAACAAAGTCCAAATAAACTCCTGCCGTTGTTTGCCTTCAATCTGCTCCATGCAGGAAACATCTCCCGACAAAGCTCGCCGCCTGATATCCTTCCAGACTTCTTCTATCATCCGGTCGTACTTACCTATGACTTCTTTTACCATCTCCGGACTCATCGTGGGAGTCTCAGTGACGGGCTCATTAGCGTTATAGCGGGACCAGTTTCGCGTGAGTATACGAAGAGAGAACTGTTCCGGTCTTTCATACAATTCGGTTCCAGGAAGAGGCGAAAGGATATGGAAGCCATACCTGGCACCATACCTGCGGTGAATCTCCGCGGCAAAGGCCATCGACTTGAGAGCAGTGTCCATGGTCTCTCCAGGAAGCCCGAGGATGAAAGAATTAAATACGTTGATGCCAGCTTCTGTAGCTATTTTTACTCCAAGCTCTACATCAGCCGGGGTTATGCCCTTCTTAATGGTACGCAAGATGTTTTCATCTGCAGATTCAACCCCGAAAAGTACCCACTCACAGCCCGCCTTTCTCATTAACTGAGCTAGATCGGGCGTGATGGTATCCGCACGTGCAAAGGCACTCCACTTTACTTTCAGATTGCGCCTCAGCATCTCCTCGCACACTTCCGTTGCGTGGCGCTTGTTCAGCGTGAAGGTATCGTCAACAATATTGATCTGAGGGAAGGCAAAATCACGCTGTATTTTCTCTATTTCATCCACCACGAGTCCTGGACTGCGAAAACGCACCTTTGGCCCGAACATACGGCGCCCGGAGCAAAAGATGCACCGATAAGGGCAGCCCCTGCCCGTTATTACCGTACAGGGTGAATTTAGAGCCAGGTATCGAGATATGGGCAATAATTCTCGTGCCGGCAGAGGTAGGTCATCGAGATTTTCAACAGGAGATTGAGGCGCTGTCTTTACCACCTTGCCTCCATCAGCAAAGGCAACACCTGATACTAGGTGAACATCCTTACCCCCTTCCACAGCTCTAGCCAGATCTACTATGGTTCTTTCCCCTTCTCCTATACACACAAGATCAATCCATGGCGACGGGAGCAGCGTCTCCTCCAAGGCAAAGGTGACGTGTGGACCACCAATGACGGTGACAATATCGGGATCAAATTGCTTGCACAACCTTAGCATTCTTCTCGCGATAGGATAGTTCAGTGTTACACAAGTAGCGCCGACTAGCTTGGGGCGGTACAGCTCCAGTTCTCGCCTTAGCTTGCTGGGATTGTAGCCAGCAACAAGGTAATCCAGGATCTTAACTTCGAACCCTTCCTTTCGGAGAGCTCCAGCGAGATAAGCAAGAGAAAGAGGCGGAAGGGGGTTCTCCTCCAGGGGGTAGGGGGTGCTCAAAAGCAACACACGCATTGATAACACAGCCTTTTACTAACCCACATCCACCGGCCCGTCCCAGCGCTCAGTATAATAGTATCTGCAGAATGGAAAATCAAGTAGGGGCAAGAAATTTTCATTCAAATTTCTGTCATAGGCAATATCTGCGGGCAAAGATTTGCAAAACGTCTTCTTGCCGCTCCACAATTAGCTTCAGGAGAACCGCGACCCCATCTGAACGGGAGATTGAGGCATGCGTAGTTCATGTCAGGACCAAAACTTATGGTATAGTTTGGCTCAAATGAGTCTTGCGACAAAGGTTCAATTTTTCAGAGAGAAGGTTCTGACTCGCAAATGGTTCCAAATATCAGCCTTTATCCTCGTTCTTATTGCTGCCTCCTTTTTATTTTCTCGGGTATCCTCATATCGTGATTTAGAGGCGTTACTTCGCTATGGCTACTTTGGAATCTTCCTGGTCAACCTGATCACCGCTGCCACTATATTTTTCCGCATCCCCGGAGAGGCGGTTAATATGGCCGCGGCAACCATCCTAAATCCTTGGTTGCTTGGCCTGGTCGCCAGCGTTGGGGCCACTGTGGGTGAACTCACTTCTTATGCTGCCGGGTACTGGGGAAGGAAACTGGCTATAGGTGAGTATTCTCAAAAATATCACCAAGCGAGAATCTGGCTTGACCGCTACGGAAGCCTTGCCGTTTTCCTCTTCGCCCTTTTGCCTATTCTCATCTTTGACCTTCTGGGGCTGATTGCTGGCTCCTTCCGCTTCTCCCTGTGGAAATTTATCGTTGCCTGCTGGGCAGGACGGATTATCCGCTCCCTCGTCGAAGCTTATCTGGGATGGGGAATTATTGCCCTCCTACCCCGCCTGTGGTGAAGAACACTCCTCCCTTATGGGACAAGCGGGGCATCTTTTCTTCTTGCAGAGCTCCAGCGCGACGCGGACGAGGGCAGATTCGACTCCACTGGCCTCTAGCTCCGCTTCACTGATCTTGAGTTTAGCAGCCGCTTCTTTAGCTAGGGCAGAAGGCTCCGGTCGGGCCTTTGCCCAGATTCCCCTAAGTTCCCTGAGAAAGATGTTCACTGTAGTAGGTCCTACGCCCTTAAGCTGCAATAACTTCCGTTCCAGATCTTTAGCATCTCTGGCCTGGGCGTGCAAATTTTCCAGCGACCCGTATTTTTGCTTTAAAGTCGAAGCTATGTCGAGCAATCTCGAGGCTGTAGAAAAGTCGTAGCGAACATAGCCCCCAGCATCCAGCACCTGTACCAGTTTATCCCACCCTGCTTTCATTATGCTCTCGAGGGTCAAGATTCCCTGCTTCTCAAATTCCCTGTAAGTCCTCTTGGCTATTTGAGCTGAGATTCTCCTAGCAAAAAGGATGGAAGCTAAGAACCATTTAAATCTATCTTCTTCCTTGGTTAGGTCCAGACCTATCTCCTGAGGATAGCTTGGCACAGCGGAGAGCTTTGATATAATGCTCATTTGGGGACCTCCATCAACTCTTTAACCCGGGCTACTGTGGGAGGAAGGACGTCTCCTATCTTTTCACAGAATCTCAAATGAGCCAGTCGGTCTAAAGGCGTTTCACCTTGATTGATGATTACCAATCGGGCTCCCGCTTTCCAGGCTATCTCGGGCATCTCCGCCGCGGGCAAAACCAGCAGACTGGAGCCAGCAACTATAAAGAGGTCACTCTTTCTCGAATGATAATAGGCAGCTTCCAAGGCTTTGCTGGGCAAAGGCTGGCCGAAATCAACCACGCTGGATACCAGCTTGCCACCGCACAAAGGACAGGCCTCCATATCGGGAAACCTGTCCAGTTCAAATTCGCAGGTGGCGCATCTTAGCTTGGTGACGTTTCCGTGCAGTTCTGCCAAAAGCTCAGGACGGATCCCCGATCTCAGATGTAGATTGTCCACGTTCTGCGAAATGAGGAAGGATAGTTTCCCCAAATTCTGTAGTTCTACGATGGCTCTGTGACTCGCGTTAGGCTCGACTGAATCGAAGGGGCGAGAATGCACTGGAAGCCCTTTAGCTTTTCGCGTCCAGATGCCATCGGGACCGCGAAAGCCAGGTAGCCCCGACTCGGTGCTGATGCCAGCACCGGTGAACACAACCAGATGTCGCGACTCCACTATCCAGTGGGCTAAAGTCTCAATGCGCTGCTTTAACTCGGGGGTCATTTACATGCCACAGTGCTCCGATGTTATATTATAAGCGGGCTCGGGGAGGCATGGAATTCCGTAGATTCGTTAATGACGGCGTCGAGTATAGGTTCGATCCGCTTACTGGAGACCAATGCCGCATAAATCCACAAAGAGCAAAAAGGTTGCGGCAAACCGTCAATGATGAAGCACTTCGCCAAATGGTTGCCAATAGCAGAGAGAGCTGCCCTTTCTGTCCCGAGCACGTGGAACAGATGACCCCCAAATTCCCTGAGAAGAACTGGGAGGAAGGAAGGATCAAATTCGGCCAGACCTTGATTTTCCCAAACTTGAATCCTTTTGGCGAAAATCATGCTGTGGCGATTATCACTCAGGCTCACTTCCTCCCGCTGGACGAGTTTTCTACCGACATGCTCTGCCATAATTTGCTGGCGAGCAAAGGCTATATTCTCGCCGTGCACCGAAGAGGTCATGAGGCGACCTGGCCCACATATATGTGGAACTATATGCCGCCAAGTGCCGGTAGCATTATTCACCCCCATGCCCAAATACTGGTGGAAAGCAAACCGTTGCCGAAGCAGGCGCAGCTCCTGGAAAAGAGCCAGCAGTACATGGGCAGCGAAGGCAATAACTATTGGGAGGAACTGGTAAAGCAGGAAAGAAAGCTGGGAGAAAGATTCATTTACCAAAGCGATTTTATTTCCGTATTGGCAAGTTTTGCACCGCGCGGTTTCAATGAGATCCAGTTTGTTTTTAGAGACAAGAGTTCTTTGGGGGGATTGGAGGAAGAGGAGATACAAGATTTCGCAAGCTGTCTCGTGAGGGCATTGAGGGGATACAGGAACATCGGCGTGGGCTCTTTTAACCTTATTACCTTTTCCGGTCCTCTGGGAAAAAACCTGGACTATTATAGATTGCATGCCAAGCTTATTTCTCGTCCCCACCCTGCTGGCATCTATACCAGCGACACCGGTCCATTAGAGCGGCTGTGTGACGCGTGGGTTATCGATACCTTACCCGAGGTAGTGGCCGAAAGGCTGAAGCCCTTCTTCAGCTAAGTGAGTTAAGCTTTTGACCGGAACAGGCGCTGCCGCGCCCGGCTAAAATGTGGCCATTGTTCAGGAAATTGCCCGCGGGGAAGAAAAACTGGAAGCAGTGGCGCGGTTCTCCAGGGAATGATATAGCTCTTTTAATTCTTCCTCGGAACTGAACAGCTCCGTGGGCAGCATTATCTGGCCATGCGACTTAAGTCGGCTTAGTCCCTCAAGGCATTCAGGTTTTGACAGAGCAGGTATCCACTCCCGGCAGGCTTTAGGGCGATGAGGGTATATAGCACAGCGAGCCCGTCCGTCTTCATCCCAGGAGAGAAACACACATCCGCCTCGATTTCTCCTCAGTAGATAGCCCTCTTTTACCGGTGCAGCCCTGACATACCTGGCAGTAAACTCGGGAACGGCCATCCCTAGAGCCGAAGCAATGTTTTCTATTTCTTGTAGAGTAACAGGTACATGATAGTGGGTGCAGCAGACGCCACAGCGAAAACAGGGGATAGGGATATGCTCGACCAGGGTGAACTCTTTATCGTCCGCAGTTTTTATCGTCGCCTTGTTCACCAACATGCTACCCCTTCAGCGGTCACAAATTTTGCGCTCAATAACCCAGACCTATTTTCTTGGTTATCTCGGCTTCATCAAATAAGTGATGCAGCCCTTTGAGGAAAGAAGTAGAGCTATTCTCCAGCAACCACTGCCCGAACCTCATCCCCTCAGCCTCAAGTTCCCGAGAGCTGACGTCATCACGGGCTATCAGGTTAGCACAGTCTTTGCTGGACGATCGGGCAATGGTAAAAATCTCTACTTCACCCATTTCCACCTCCTTGCCTTAGATGGAAGCGACCAAGTTCAAGAGGGTGCGATGGAGCTTCCCATTGGAGAACAAAAGGTCGCTTTTTCGTACCTGCCAGGGATTGCCCTCAAAATCGCTTACTTCGCCGCCAGCTTCTTTGACCAGCAGCACACCAGGAGCGACATCCCAAGGATCAATTTTGGTAGTGAAGTATGCCTCACCTTTCCCTGCTGCTACCCAAGCTGTTTCCAATCCCGCCGAGCCCAGCTTACGCAAGTCAGTGACGTGAGGATATACCCTGTTCACCAGTCTCGCAGTTCTTTGTCTATCCTTTTCCCCACCCTCGCAGTAAAAAACATAACCCTGACTCAGATCAGAAATGTCAGATACACAAATTCTAGTCCCGTTTAAATACGCACCATAACCTTTCTCGGCAAGATAGAATTCGTCAATCGCCGGGGCATAGACGGCGCCGAGGACAAGCTCGTTCTTATGCATTAAAGCTATGCATACAGAGAAAAAGGGATTAGAATTGGCAAAGTCTCCTGTCCCATCAAGCGAGTCAACTATCCAGAGCCAGTCTGCATCGTTCCTGACCCAACCACTTTCTTCCGTTAGCAAGCTATGATGGGGATAACGCTTTCTAATTTCTGTCACAATCAGGCTATCTATCTCTTTGTCATATCTGGTAACTGCTTCTTTCGCCGTTGTTCGCGCCTTTATCAAGGACCTGTCTTTGCCGAAATAATTCAGTAGGACCGTTCCTGCCTGTCTAACTAGACTCTCGAGGAATTCCTTCATTTGGTTGTTTTTATTTTATCACCCTCTGTTCACCCCGAACCAATACGACTGAGTGATGGAGTGAAGAAACGCGCTATAATTGATTCCAGCGCCGTGTGGAGGTAAGAAGTGGCAATAGCTGAGGTCAGTATCGTTCCTGTGGGGACAAAAACTCCGTCCCTTAGCAAACACATAGCCCGAGCGGTAAAGTCAATTCAGACCGAGAGTGGGCTGAAGTACGAAGTGACCGCGATGGGAACAATCATGGAGGGAGATCTAGACAGAATTTTGGCCGCGGTAAAGAAAATGCACGAGCAAATATTCACTGAAGACGTGCAGCGTGTGGTGACCGTAGTGAAAATTGATGATCGCCGTGACAAACCGTCCGGTATAACGAGCAAGATAACGAGCTTGAATAGAGAGTTAGATCGCGACTAAGCTTTCGGAGTCGCTGCATCACTAATTACAGTTCGATGGTTTCATTCTCCTGAGGAATGATGATGTGTATCCCGCTACCAGCAAGGTAGTCCCGGTAGAATTGGGGCGCTTCGCAATGTACCGGTATAAGCACTTGAGGTCGAATTTCATTAACGATCGCAAGTAAGTCTGTACCACAAGCGTGGCCCGAGGCGTGCAATCCTCTTTCTGCCTCGGGTACTTCGCACTGCCCGTTTTTTTCTACAGGGAGTCCAAACCCTCTCATTTCGAAATGCTCAAGCCAGTGACGCAATCGCCGGAAATCCATCTGTTGTTCTTCAGTATGAGGTTCACTGGAACTATAAAGGTAAAGGCTATCCTTTGCGGGGTAGATGCTGGGAAGTTCATTAAGATCAAGGAAGCTGAAACGCAGGACAAAATCGCCCTGATTGGAGCTGATATCCCTGGCCAGAACGACCTTGCTGGAGCAGCGCTGATAAATATCGCGCAGCCACGAAGCAGGACTCCTGCTCGCGGTTGTTTCCTGGTAAACGAAGATGGTATCCTCTTCGGCCGGGTCAGGTATTTCTGGCTCTATCAGGCGCAGCGCGTCCAGTAAGTAAGCGTCCCTGGGTAGAATGACCAGGTTACGTCCGGTCTCTTTTGCAACTCGCAAGAAAGTTAACAGACGGTCCATGTCTCTGGCAGGAAAATCAGCGATGACCAATCCCCGTGCATCTTTAACCGCTTTCAAAGCGTTATGGTACACCGCCTGCTCGGAAACATTCGTTGCTCTACCGACATTGGTACCCTCAAGTATCAACACTTTAGGATGTAATCGAGCTGCCTCTTGCACAAATAGCTCAGTAAGCTTGCCACGTTTACCGTGTAATCTCAGGTCACCGCTATAGACCACCCAGCCTGAACCTGTCTCCACCCCCCAAGCGCAAGCACCGAGGATAGAGTGATCCACAGGGAAACAGCGCAATTTGAAGCTGCATTCAGTGATAGTGCCCAGTGGCTGAGAGACAAATTTTTTTTGCCGGACAGCTTTTCCCCAGAAATCTTTCGCCTCTTCACTCAGCCGTTCACTATCTGCCACGCGGAAACGACGCTGGTGATCGCTACCACTAGCAACGAAAGCCCCCTGCCTCCAATCCTTGAGACAGTCTTCCACCCTGGGGGTGAAATAGCATACCTGCTGGTCAAAATCCACTTTACCTGAATCCTGTACCGCCTTGGCAATAAAAGCCGTAGTTAGAGTTGCATAGACGGGGATTTCTTCCCTTAGGAAAGAAATGTGCCCCGAATGATCCAAATGGGCGTGACTAAGAAGGACACCTTCAATCTTTTCCACCCTGCGATAAAGCGCGGTGCCGCGAAAATACTCCCACAAACCCGGTGTTTCGAGGTCACCGCGGTACAAGCCCTCCACAGGAGGAAGTAACTTCATGACCAGGAGGTCCAGAAGACCGGCCCCGGGGCGAGGTTTCAAATACTCTTCGTAGAATCTGCGATACTTGTTATAAGGATAGCCAAAATCAAGAAACAGCTTTCTGTCACCATCTTCGAGAAAGATCTTATTGCCCCCGATCTCCCTAACCCCGCTATAGAAAGTAAGCTTCATTGTGCCAGCAAGAAAAGCAAATTCTTCTTTTTAGTATACTATACCAACTCAACACATGGCTATGTACGAATAAGGCGACTAATCACCGCTCCACCCTGATAGGAGGAAATCATGGAACAAAAAAGACTTTATATCCTTTGCGCTTGTTTATTCCCCTTGATGGTCTGCTCGGGAATAATATACTCGATGTTCTCGCTCTATCTCTTCAAGGTACTGGGAGTTCACGAAAGTCGGATTGGATTGATTTATATGTGCGGTTCACTTGCTGGTTTTGCACTCGCTCCGCTCATGGGCAGCCTGGCTGACCGCAAAGGGAGAAAAATAGTCATCATTTCTTCCATAGCCAGCTTCGCCCTGGTATACCTGCTCTATTCTGTGGTAGAAAACTACAAGGTGATATACGCCATTCAAGCCTTAGAAGGTACCTCCTGGGTGGCTGTGGGTGCGGCGGCGAATGCTTATATTGCCGACCTTGCTTCCGCGCAGAGAAGAGGATGGGCTATGGGAGTTTATCAGCGCACGATGTCCCTCGGCTGGATCATCGGTCCTGCCATCGCAGGATTCCTCTTCGAAACTTTGGGATTTCGTACCACCTTTATGCTTGGAGCCATAGTGACAGGTCTCAGCGCGATCCCTGCCTCGATACTAGTTAAAGAAATTAGACTGAGCTAGACATTTTGACATCCGAAACCTAGCATTTAAAATTTAGAATATGCCCGCCAATCTGCCGCCACAGTACTTCGAGGCCGAAAAAAGGTACAGGGCAGCCAAAGACCCTGAAGAGAAAATTGCAGCGTTGCAAGCAATGCTCGCCGTCATGCCCCGACATAAAGGAACTGACAGGCTTCATGCTGAGCTAAGAAGAAAAATCGCTAAGTTTTCGGAAGAAGCGGAAAGGAAATACGCTACCGCCCGAAGAGCCGGCTTTTATATCCGCAAGGAAGGTGCAGGGCAAGTAATGCTGGTAGGGCCACCCAATACGGGCAAATCTCAACTGCTGGCGGCGCTGACTGACGCTGTGCCGGACATAGCAGACTATCCCTTCACTACCAAGGTACCAGTGCCAGGTATGATGAGGTACCAAAATATCCAGATACAACTGGTGGACACACCACCCATTGGACATAAAGAGATACGGGCGTTACTCGCAAATAGCTTAAGGAATGCCGACCTTATCGCGATAGTGATAGATTTATCTCAGGAACCAATAACCCAGGTGGAGGCTACACTGCAGGAACTGAGAGAGGCAAGAATAGAGCCTTTAACAGAAGCCATGAGAGCAACACTTGGGAGTTATCCGCGTAGCATGCTTATCGTGGGAAATAAGAATGACCTTCCCGGCGCCCTAGTTAACTGGGACGTCTTGCTAAAGCGGTACGGTAAGCTGTTTCCGCTAGTTTCCATCTCAGCAAAGGAGCACGGTGGATTAAACGAATTCAAGGAAGTGGTGTACCGGTCTTTGAACATCATTCGCGTATACACCAAGAGTCCCGGAAGCAAGCCTGACCTCGGCGATCCGATGATATTGAGGAAAGGAAGCACGGTAGAGGAAGCTGCGGAAAGTCTCCACAAAGACTTCTGTAAGAACTTGAAATATGCAGTCGTCTGGGGCTCAGGAAAATACGACGGACAAAGGGTTAGCAGAAAACATGTACTCCAGGATGGTGACATAGTCGAGTTTCATATATAATCACCTCGCTTACAGCTGTATCTTTGCGGGAAGGAAGGAGCCAAGAGATGGAAAGAGTATTTACTGGGGAAGAGCTTGAGAAAACGGGAAGCTCAGAAACCATGCCGTATCTGCCTCTATAAGAGAGACGAAGATATTCCTGTAGAAGTTTATACCAGGGTAGGAAGGCAAAAACCCACCACTTGAACTGCAGTGCTTGAGGTAAAGATAAATGTCCTTAGTACTACGATTGTTTGGCTGCCGCCAAGGTGTTTGTTGTCAGATTCAAGCGCTCCCCATACCGAACAGCCTGCTTTTCCTCAACTTCAGATAGTGTTCGGAAACGAAATTCAAGCACCCTCTAGCTAGGTTGAAATTCCCTCCCATCTCAAAAAGAAGGTCCTCCAAACCAAGAAGCTTCGCCCTTTGATGCTCGCCAGCAAGCTTGTAGAACATTGTGCCTTCCCTTTCGTAGTCCGCTGCAGACCTTTTTAACTTTGGCATTATCCTCGCTTGCGTGCCCACTCGCGAATAATAACGGGAGTCAGGTACAGCATACTCAGGAAACACGCCCAGGAGAAAAAGGCAAAGATCTGCAATTCTCTTATAGAATGCAAACCTGTTTTCTTCGTCTAGAAGGCTGCATAGCCTGACAAGAGCATCGATGTCTATGTCACTGACCTTCACATGTCGCCAAACCCCGTCGACCGTCTTGACGGGAACGACAAAGCTTTCGATCCTGGCGAAGGAGGAAAGCATACATACAAGGTATTCAAGGATGGACTCGTCAGACAAGAAGGCAGCTGCCTTTTTACTGCAGAACACCGGAACGCTTTCGGAACCAGCTGTTTCCATAAAATAAGTTCTTTCTTCTAAGTCTCGACAAGCCCTTCTCAGCACTATCTCGAAGAAAAGACCCGGAGATATTCTGACAACTGTTTCTTCGTCACCGATAACTTGCCGGAACAGCTTTTCATTCCCGATCAATGCTTTCCTGAATGCCCTATCCTCTTGCACCAGTCTTCTCAATCTCTCTCTGTCCCTAAAATCTGGCGCTGCGACGCTGACCACAAAGTCGAGATCCCTCTCAGTTAGCTCCGCGCTCTTCGTTTCGTATAGTCGACCTGCATCCATATGGCTTACACGCATCCATATATCAATTATAGAGATTTCGCGGGTGCGAAAACAGCATGGACAACTCCGATCTTGGTCGTTTCAGGTAAGAGGAAGCCAGATTTTTAGCGCCTCACCTCAGTTACCGAACTGAGATAGTTACGTCATTAACGAAAGGCAAGACAACGGCGTGAGAAGAGTTTGCGGTACCACCTGCTGCGTTTGTTCTTAAAGGCCGAAAGCAACCGCCTGAGTTCTTCGTCGGACGTGCCCACATCAGCGAGAGTGAGCCCGGCTTCCGCAACCAGATTACGGATGTGGCTCACTTCTGGGCTCACGTCTTCAACCTCACAACGTTCGCGCGCAATTCTGAGCCACGCCTTAGCAGCATTGATGTGTCCAGTTCTAAAGCAGTTCTGCAGCTCCTCCTCAGATGTACCAATATCTGCCAGGGTCAGACCGGCTTGGGCCACGTACTTCCTGATGTTTTCTATCTCCTCGCTCACCCCCCACCTCGCACAATTCTCACGCATCTTGCGTAGCTCTTCTGCGGCTTTGGCTTTAAGATCTAGAACTTGGTTTTCCACTTGCCTTTCCCTATGTACAATCATGTACCAGAGGCGCAGCTTCGTGTTCAATCGCCGCGCCTCTGGCACAGAGTTTCTGGGTTACTTTAGTACTCGGGTGGCGGGGTTGCGGGCATCTTTTCCTTCTCGGGGATATCCGTCACCAGGGACTCCGTGGTAAGGATCATGCAGGCAATACTGGCTGCATTTTCCAAAGCAGACCTGGTGACTTTGAGCGGGTCAATAATGCCTCTTTGTACCATATCGACATCTAATTCGTCTCTCAGAGCGTCGTAGCCTATTCCACGTTTGCTTTCCTTAACTCTGTTTACTACCACCGAGCCTTCCCTGCCGCTGTTAGCAGCGATGCATCTTAAAGGCTCCTCCAAAGCCCGCTTCAATATCGCCACTCCAGTGGCTTCGTCACCCTCAAGCTTGAGCTTTTCC
>Ga0078972_1001145_pt1 | contig 102818 bp, 88 predicted proteins | sample YelNatPaOPGAMG01_FD_67568 | JGI IMG/M metagenome (GOLD analysis project Ga0078972, IMG submission 67568) | Hot spring thermophilic microbial communities from Obsidian Pool, Yellowstone National Park, USA - OP-RAMG-01 (SPADES assembly) (version 2) | ecosystem: Environmental > Aquatic > Thermal... | reverse complement strand
CCCACCTGGGTCGTTCGCAGGCCCCATCGAGGGATGCTATTCGAATCCTGCCGGGCCCACCTGGGTCGTTCGCAGGCCCCATCGAGGGATGCTATTCGAATCCTGCCGGGCCCACCTGGGTCGTTCGCAGGCCCCATCGAGGGATGCTATTCGAATCCTGCCGGGCCCACCTGGGTTGTTCGCAGGCCCCATCGAGGGATGCTATTCGCATCCTATCCTCTCGTCATTTGCCTGCGCACGCGTTCCCAGACCCGCTCCAGACTGCCCTCGACCAGCGCCAGCCGTTGATCGATCTCCGGCCACCGGTTACGTATCCACGGCATGACCGACCAGATCACCACCAGGGGCGCGGCCAGCGCAGTGATCCGATATCCCCCCTGCCCCAGCATAATGGGAGCCGAGCTCAGCACGAAAGCCCACCAGGGCGGTCGCAGGGCAAGCAGGCTAAGCAAGGAATACGTGCCCACATACGGAACGCTGGTGATCGTCGCCGCGAGGATGAAGAGCGCCCGTCTCTCGCGCCTCATTGGAACGAAGATGCCCAGCCAGGCAGCCAGCCCGTATGGAAACAGGCCGATGTTGCTCGGATGTTGATAGATTTTCGGTGAACCGGCTACCAGCAGATTGCGCACCCAAATCAGCGGCCAATCCCAGCCCCATAAAACCATGGAGGCCAGAGTAAGCCCCGCCGGGATGATCAGCGCCTTCCAGTTGCGCTGCCAGAGCAGATAGACCAGAGCCAGAGGCGCGCCCACCTGAGGTTTGACCAGCAGGAGTACCGCCGCAAGACCGGTGAGCAGCGGCTTATTGCTTTCCACCGCCCACAGGCCAAGGGCTGCTCCTAACATGACAAAGCCGTCTAGTTGACCATACCACAATAACCATAACGCCGGGAAAGACAACAAAAGCGCGAAGCGATTCACCCGTGAGGATCGTGCAGCGAGCCAGATTTGACCGACGTTCATCAGGCCAAAGGCCAGAAAGTCAAGGCGCGCAGGCAGCAAGGCGATCGGCTTCAGCAGCAGGTAGATCCACATCGGGTTCAAGATCTGACTGCGGTTGGTATTTAAAGCTTGCGAACGCCAATACATAAACCAATCATAGCCGCTGATTGGGATCAGGTAGCAGCCAATAACGACGCCCAGGGCAATCCCCCACCACACCACCGCCCGGGTGCGTGGATTTTGGAATACTTTGATCAGATGAGCATGAGCCCGCATGTCTGGTAGGGTTTTTGAGATTGGATGCGTCATGGGCTGTTCGGCCTCTCCGTGTAATCCTGGAAGGGCGGCTTTTTTGCCTCCCTGGCAGGTGCGCTGCTTGTACCCGCGCTGCGCCTTCCTCTCATGCGCCTGGGGAAATCATGGCGCAGGTAGCAAAAGGCATACCAGATTCAACTTAATTGTCGTCGGCGGCCGGATGACTCTTTTCCATCTGGAGCAGTTTTTGCTTTCGCTCCAGACCCCAACGGTAACCGCCCAAGGAGCCGTCCTTGCGAAGGACCCGGTGGCAGGGCGTCACCAGCGCAGCCGGGTTGGTAGCGCAGGCGTTCGCCACTGCGCGCACCGCCTTGGGATGGCCGATGGCCTGCGCCACCTGGCTGTAGGTGCGCGTCTGGCCGTAAGGGATGTGGCGCAGCTCCTCCCATACGCGCATTTTGAAGGCAGTCGCCTGGACATCCAGCGGCAAATCCAGGCTGGGCCGCTGGCCTTGCAGGTAGTTCACAATCGCGCTTACCCAGGCAGCGAGGGCTGCCTCGTCGCGGCGGATTTGAGCGGCGGAAAACTCTTTATGCAGCTCGCCCACCAGGCGAGCATCGTCCTCACCAAAGCTCACCTGGCAGATTCCCCGTTCGGTCCCTGCGACCAGTAAACGGCCCAGGGGGCTATCCACGATGGTGTAATGAATGCTCATGTTTTTCCCTCCAAACCGATAAGAAGCTGGCGTCATGCCCAGACGCCCTGAGGCGTCCTCGTAAAGGCGGCTGCTCGAACTGTATCCGGCTTCATACAGCGCTCCGCTCACGTCCAGGCCTTCCCTTACAATCACTTTAAAGCGTTGCGCACGTTGGGAGGCGGCATACTGTCGCGGCGTCAGGCCGGTCACAGCCTTGAAGGTACGGTGAAAGTAGTACGGGCTGACGTTCAGCCGTTTGGCCAGGTCGTCGAGCCTGACCGACTCCTCCGCGGCCTCGATCAGCCGCACGGCTTCCTGGACCAGGGCAACCCGGGGCTCGACCGCATCGCGAGGATGACAGCGCTTGCACGGACGGAAGCCGGCGGCTTCGGCCGCCTCCGGACTGGCAAAGAAGGCCACCCGGTCGCGTCGCGGCCGGCGGGACGGGCAGGTCGGCCGGCAGTAGACGCCGGTCGAGCGCACAGCGAAGTAGATCACGCCGTTGTAGCGCGCATCGCGCGCCAGGACCGCCTGCCAGCAGGTCTCCTCATCGGGAAAGTCGAGCTTGACATTCATCTCCATCTTTTGACCTCTGCGTCCAATCATACCCTGGCCGATCGTGTGCGGCTATCCGCTTCTTGCTTTCAGAGTATTTCTGACCAGGAAGATACCCCGTTTCCAGCCGGTCCATAAACCGACCCTGCCACGTTTCTCGCCGCCCAATCCGACCCAGGGAAGATACCGGTGGAAGAATTCGCGCCCGTGTTACAATTATTTTCACACAGATGTGAGGTTACAGCACCGATGATTGACGCCTCCCCATCCGTGAAAGAGTGCGGTTAATTTTGGGGGGACAGAGGAAGTGGGATGTCCTTGTTATTGAGCAGGGTGCGGCTGCGTTCATGGAGCCTGCCGCTGGCGCTGCTGCTGGCGGCTGTGGCCGCTTTTGGCGTGCTGATCCCCTGGCTGGGATTTTATTGGGACGATTGGGCCAAGATCCTGGTCGCCCGCCTTTGGGGGCTGGGAGCATATTGGAATTATTACCTCGAAGACCGTCCCCTTTCCTCCTGGACGCATATTCTGCTAACCCCCATTCTGGGGCAGGCTCCACTCGGCTGGCATATCTTCGACCTGCTGATGCGTTGGGCCAGCGCAGCGGCATTCTGGTGGCTGCTGCGAGGCATCTGGCCAAAGGCGCGCTACCTGGCAGCCGGCGCTGCTTTTCTTTTTCTGCTCTATCCGATCTTCACCATGCAGGCCATCGCCGTCACCTTCCACCAGCAGTGGCTTCAATATGCGCTGTTCCTCTTTTCGCTTGGCGCCATGGCGCAGGCCTGGCGCCAGCCCAGGCGCAGACTGCTCTATACCGCCCTGGCGCTGGCGGCGTCGGTCGCCCAGCTCAGCGTCACGGAATACTTCAGCCCTGGCGAGCTGATCCGCCTATTGCTGCTCTGGTTCCTGGCGGGCGAGGGAGAAAAACGATTCCGCAACCGCCTGGCCCTCACCTTGAAGACCTATGCGCCCTACGCAGTGGTCATGGTCATCTATCTGGTATACCGCTTCGTGATCCTGCCGCGCTTGGGCGTGAACGCCTATCCGCCCGTCATACTCAGCAGCCTGATCACCGACCCGATCCCCACGATCAAAAGCTTCGCGCCTTCCGCTGCGCGCGATGCCCTGCTGGTAATCTATAGAACCTGGTATCGCCTGGCGATATTAACCCTGCCGGCGAACATCACTCCTTTTTATCTGATCTCAATCGCGATCGCTTTCCTGAGCGGGGCTGGCATCGCCCTGTACCTTAACTTTGACCGTTCTCTGGATGAAGGAAACAGCCCGGCCGAATCGCGCACGCTGCTTCAAATGGTGATCTTTGGGCTGGGAGCGACATTCTTAGGGTTGGCGCCCGCGTGGGCGACCGGCCACCTGGTTACAGAGGATTTTCACGGCAGTCGCTACGCACTCCCGGCCATGTACGGGGCGGCGCTGATTTGGGCTGTGGCGGTGGAATGGCTGTTGCGCAACCGGCTACAGAAAAGCATCGTTCTGGCTGGATTGGCGGCTTTTGCCATCGGCTTTCACCTTCAGGTGGCGAACGATTATCGCTGGCTGTGGACTGACCAGCTCGAGGCATACTGGCAGCTTGCCTGGCGCGCCCCCTATATTCAGCCTGGGACGGCGCTGTTTACCGAGCAGGAGCCATTCCCCAATCAGGGACTATTCTCCACCTCATCGGCCCTCAACCTTCTCTATCCCCAACCAGCGGGCAGCGACCGCCTGGCGTATTATCTCTATACGCTGCGGCCCCGATATAACGATGGCTTCCCCCAGAATCGCACGGTCAACTTCACCACTCGCTTTCGCAGTCTCGCATTTTCGGGTTCTTCGAACCGCATGTTGGTGTTCCAGAACGGCGTGACCGGTTCGAACTGCCTGTGGGTTCTGGACAACAGCTACCTGGACAATCCCGTTCTTTCTGATTTGATCAAGAGCGCCATCCCAAAATCGGACCTTTCCTTGATCAGCAACGATCCGCCGGCAAGAGGTTATCCGCCAACGGATCTGTTTGGGCGCGAGCCCGCCCATACCTGGTGCTATTACTTCGAGAAGGCCGACCTGGCCCGCCAGATGGGGGACTGGACCACAGCCGCTGCCCTGGGCGACCAGGCGCGCAAGTTGGGCTACACGCCCAGCAGATCGGCTTCGGATTCACCTCAGGAGTGGCTGCCATTCATCGAGGCCTATGCGCACCTTGGCCGCTGGCAGGACGCCGCCCAGTTGACCCTTTCCGCATACCAGCAGGACAACCGTTACCAGCACGAGTTTTGCCAGTTATGGAGCAGCTTGTCAGACTCGGGAGAGGAAGGCCAGGCGGTCAAATCCGACCTGTCTTGCTCACCGTAGAAGGCGAGCTTTTCTGAGCCGGGCTGGCCTTGAGAGATTTCTGCGCAGCCATACTGTCCGCCGAAGCCTTTTCGCCACCCGAACCTTCGTGCGGGTTGCTCCCATCGACGGCGGAGCTCATGTCCAGCGGAAGCCACACGGCAAAGGTGGTTCCCTGACCTTCTTTGGAGTCCACCTCGATGCGACCGCCATGGTTGCGCACGATCCAATACGCGATCGACAACCCCAACCCAAAGCCAGAATCCCTTTCGGTGCGCGTGCGCGCCTTCTCGGCCCGATAGAAACGCTCGAATATGTGCTTGAGGTCTTCGGCTGGGATACCCGGCCCGGTGTCTGAAACCACCAGACGCGCCTGACTGCCCACCTTGCTCAGCCCCAAATTGACCTGCCCGCCGGGAGGGGTGTACTTGATGGCATTGCCCACCAGGTTGAGGAGCACCTGCTTTAACCGGTCCCGGTCGCCGATCACCTGCACCTGGTCGATTTCATTGATCTGGATCTTGAGGCGCTCTCCCGCCAGCACGTGCATCTGCTGGAAGACCTCCAGCAGGACGGTATCCAGCTCGACCGGATGCATATCCAGGGGTAATTTGCCGGATTCGGCCTGGGCCAGCAGCAACAAGTCGCCCACCAGGCGGCTCAAGCGGTCTACTTCCTCTTCGATGCCGCGCAGGGATTCTTCATCCGCCACGCCCATATGACGCATCAAACTGGCGTTGCCTTTGATCACCGTCAGCGGCGTACGCAGTTCGTGACTGACATCGGCCAAAAAGCGCCGCTGGGTATTGAAGAGCTGCTCGAGGCGGCTCAAGGTCTGGTTGAAAGCGTTGATGAGCTGGCCGACTTCATCATTGGATGAACCGGCGTAAGGAATGCGTCGGGAAAGGTCATCGGCGCGAGTGATGTGGGTGGCCGTCTCGGTCACCATTTCCAGCGGGGCGAGCGCCCGACTGGTGGTCAGCCAGCCGGCCAGGCCCGCCACGGTGATGGACACCAGCGCGGTGATCAGGAGTACATCGAGTAACGCGCGCTGGGTTGTATCGACAAGTCCCAGGCTGATGCCCGTTTGGAGGTAACCAACCAAGCGCCCGCTCACCTCAAGGGGGACGCTCAGAACGCGCAAATGGGTATTCCCGACCATCGAATCGCGGAAGGCCGGCTGGCTCAAGCGCAGCCCCGCCGGATCAATCGATTGATTCAGACGATTAATGTTGCTCGAAGAGGCTCTCAGCCGCCCATGCAGATCCCATACCTGGACAAGGACGATCTCACTCTCCTCCAGGGGCGGCAGCGTGGTGACGTCCAGCTCACCAACCGCGTTGACGCGCGTCACGGCCAAAATTTCTTTGGTGGTGCGCTCCAGCAAATCGTCGACCTGATTGATCAACATCACACTGACCAACAGGTACACGACCACGCCAAATATCAGCAGCACTCCCCCCAGTAAGGACGTGTACAGCAAGGTCAGGCGTAACCGTAACGACATCAGGGTTGCTCACGGAGGACGTAGCCCACTCCACGCACAGTATGCAGCAGGCGCGCCTCCCCCTCAGCCTCAAGTTTCTGGCGCAAATAGCGGATGTAGACGTCCAGCACGTTGCTTTCGCCGCCGAAATCGTATCCCCATACCCGGTCGAAGATCATGTCGCGCGTGAGCACCTGGCGCGGGTGGCGAAGAAACAGATCCAGCAGCTCGTATTCTTTCGCAGTCAAGGAGATGACTCTCCCGTGGCGGGTGGCCTGGCGCGTACCGGTGTCCAGGGTCAGATCGGCGAAGGAGAGAACCTGGGCGCGCTCGGGCTGGGTGCGGCGCAACAGCGCTCGAACCCTGGCCAGCAGCTCGTCCATATCCGGCGGCTTGACCAGATAATCGTCGGCGCCTGCATCCAGGCCCTGCACGCGGTCCTGGATCGTATCCTTGGCGGTCAGCATCAGGATGGGCGCATTGCCGCCCGCCCTCAACCGCCGGCAAACCTCCAGGCCATCCATACCAGGCAGCATCCAATCCAAAATTACGAGGTCGGGACGCTGGTCGCGAGCGAGGTTCAGACCGCTCTGGCCGTCCAGCGCTGTATCCACCTGATATCCGTCGTAAGCCAATACCCGCTTCAAGATCTTCAGTACGGCTTCGTCGTCTTCGATAATCAGGATGCGCTCTTTCATCACCCCTCCATTAATCTGATGGTTGAATTGGCTCTGTATCGCTTGTCCCATATGTCAAGGTCCTTTACAGATTTACCGATATCCTCTTTTTTCATCCATTCTGTCTGTATTAATGCCGATATTAAAACACAGATATTAAATTTTGGTAGAATACTTTTATGCCATTCGCCTGGTTTCCGCAGGGCGTGCCGAAATCCAAGCGCATCTTTGATCTTATCTCGGCAAGCCTCCTTCTGGTAATTCTCTTCCCGGTTTTCCTCCTGCTCGCCCTCTTGGTCTGGCTGTTCGAAGGATGGCCGGTCATTTTCCGCCAGGAACGCCCGGGGTATCACGGACGGCTTTTTTATGTCTACAAATTTCGCACGATGAAAGAGGTGCACGGATCGGATGGCGAACCGCTGCCCGACGAACAGCGCCTGACCCAATTCGGGCGCCTCCTCCGCAGCACCAGCCTGGATGAGCTCCCCGAGCTGATCAACGTGATCAAAGGCGAGATGAGCCTGGTCGGGCCGCGACCTCTCCTCGTCCAATACCTGGAGCGCTACAGCCCAGAGCAGGCCCGCCGTCACGACGTCTTGCCAGGCATCACCGGTTGGGCGCAGATCAACGGGCGGAATCTGCTCACTTGGCCCGAAAAATTCCGCCTCGATGTTTGGTATGTGGATCACTGGTCGTTCGGGCTGGATTTGCGTATTCTGTTCCTTACCATCTGGAAAGCCATTCTACGCGAGGGCATCAATCAACCCGGCGAAACGACCTCGGGCGAGTTCATGGGCAACGAGCCATCCAAGGACGAGGGGAATCATTGATTTGGCGGGGTTACCGGCAGGATGCGCCCCGCCAGCAGGTCGTCCAGAATCGCCTGCACGGCCTTCTGTCTGCCCGGGCTGAAGCGCTCAACCTGAGCATCACTGAAACCGACCGCCATCGGCAGGTTTGCGCCGCCCTTGCCGGCGACCAGGTCAGGCCACAGACTGCGCAGTGCGCCAGCCGGGTCCACTCCGACACTGGCCACCCAGGCGGATGAGATCTCCGCGGCGGGCTGCCCTCCGCCGATGATGCCCACTTTGGCCTGAGCCAGGTAGGATAACAATTCCTCGCTGCTGGCCTGCGGCGGCAGGTAGACCGTCTTCGCTCCTTTGGCGAGCAGACCGTCCACAGTCGCCTTCCAGCCCGCCTCACCGGCGGCCGGGTCGATTTCCACCACGACCGGATAAGGCACGAATGGCGGCGTACTGGGATTGCACAACCCACAAAAATAGTGCGCGCCGTTGCGGAAGGCGGCCTCGAGCACGTCTGTTTTGGGCGCGCCGATCGGCGAGATCATGCCTGCCCGCCAATCATTGGTGACCACAGCGGCGATCAGCCCGGCGAGGAAGGCTTGCTGGTCTTCCCGCCAGCCCTGTGGACCGATCACGCTCAAATTTCCGCCCGGCTGCAAACCCTCGATTCCAACACCCACGAACTGAGCCTGCGGCGCTGCCGCAGACAGTTGGGCCAAGCCGCCAAATGGGGGCAAGACCACCACCACTCGCCATGCGGAGGTCACATCGCCAGTTGCGAGGTTCTTACGCACTTCAAACTGCATCCCGGACGAGGAAGCCAGATCTTTCATCGCCGCTTCCAAAGCGCCTGCCTGCGTGGGATCGGCCCCAGCGGGCGCCAGAAGGATGGCCAGCGGCGGGGCCGGCGTTTCGGTGGAAAGCTGAGTGGGGACGGCAGGGGCAGGAACGTTGACCGTTTCGGTTTGGCGCGCAGGGGTACTTAGCGCCGAATTCAGCCCACACGCAGTCAGGAGGATCACCGCAACTGCCAGGCAAACCGAATAAAGATACCTTCGTCGGGGAGAATCAGTCCGCATGAGCTATATTGTACACTAGAGGCCGACAGGAGATTTTCGTCGTGATGCTGGAAAATACCATTCGAGATAATCCGCGCAGATGCCTGTTCAGGGATGTCCATGTATTATAATAAGCTCATGATCGAACTCAATATTCCCGGTCGGGGGAGGGTGCAGCTCGATCACCTGGTCCTGGACGTTAACGGAACACTGGCTCTGGATGGGAAGCTGCTGGATGGCATCCCGCGTGCTTTGAACCGCCTGAGAGATCGCCTTCAGATTCATCTGATCACTGCCGACACTCATGGCGGCCAGGATTTGATTGACCGGCAGCTCAATGTAAAAGCCATCCGCTTGCAGCCTGGGGATGAAGCCAGCCAGAAGGCTGCTTACGTGCGCAGCCTGGACGCCAGCCGCGTGGTTGCCATTGGCCAGGGAGCCAACGATGCCCGGATGCTCAAGGAGGCGGCCATCGGGGTTTGTATCCTGTCGCGCGAGGGCCTGGCGACCGCCTCGCTGACGGCCGCGGACCTGATCGCGCCTGACATCTTTTCCGCCTTGGAGATGCTGGAAAACCCGCTGCGAATCGTCGCCAGCCTGAGACAATGAGCATACCCACTTCCGAACCCCTGCCCGATGATGCGGACAGCCTGCCCCCCGCCCGGCGCAGGCGCAATCGCCGCATGCTCGTCCCGCAAAGCTCCGATGAGCGGGCTGCCTTCCTGGACGAGCTGGCCCATCGCACCACGCCCTCCTTCGATTTCTTCCTTTTCTCTTTGCTGGCAGGCGCCGTCTTAGGCATCGGGTTTTTGCTCAACGCTCCTGCCCTGTTTGTTCTGGGCGCTTTGCTCTCGCCGTTCATGGCGCCGGTGGTCGGTTTGTCGCTGGCCACTGTAGTCGGTTCGCTGCGTTTCTTCCTGCAGACTCTGGTGGCTACAGCCATCGGCCTGGGATTAATTTTTGGCGGGGGAGCTCTGGCCGGACTGGGTCTGCGCATCTGGCCCGACCTGCCGGTGGATCAGGCGCGGTATTATTCCCAATTCAACTGGCCCACGATATTCGTTCTCAGCCTGGGCATGCTGCTCACCATCGTGTCCCTGGTACGCAGCGAGGAAAAACCCTCCCTTCCCAGCGTTGCGCTTGCCTACGGCCTTTTCCTTCCCACCAGTGCCGCTGGTTTTGGCCTGACGGCCAATGTTCCCCATTTGTGGCCGGACGGCCTGGTCGTCGCCGGTGTGTTGCTCGCCTGGTCTATCCTGCTTGGGGCGGCCACTTTTGTCTCGCTCAAATTTCGCCCGCTGAGTTTCTTCGGCTACACCCTCGGCACGGCCATCTCCCTGGCGGCCGCCGTACTGATCGTCGGGCTCAGCGGCGTGGGCGCGGCCTTCCAAGCGCGCGTCGCCCTTCCCCCGCCGCTTCCCACCCGCACCCCCACCCCTACGACCACCTCACCTCCCACACCTACCAGCCCTCCACCGTCGGCCACTCCGACGCCCACCAACACGCTGATCCCCACCAGCACACCCACCCAGACGATCACGCCTTCTCCAACGCCGGTGTGGGCGGTCATCTACGCACCTCACTATAATGGCGCGGTCATCCGCGACGGTCCTGACGTAAAGAACAACGTGATTACCAGTGTGATCAACGGCACCCTGGTTCAGGTGTTGCCTGATACACAGCAAAACGGCGGCCTGACATGGTCTCATGTGAGAACCAGCAACGGTGTCGAAGGCTGGATTGTCCAGGCGCTGCTGGTCACAGCCACCCCGGCGCCGAACTGGTAATCTCGAGCCTGTCACCCCCAATACCCGCTCGTCGAGGAGGAAACCTGGCCTATGAGCATACACTTTGGAACCGACGGCTGGAGAGCCGTTATTTCGGACACCTTCACCTTTCACAATCTGCGTCTGGTCGCCCAGGCGATCGCTGACGCCATCTCATCGGACAACTGGCTGAACGGGACGTCGCTCGAAGGAGCCCCCGACCCGCGCAAGGTGGTGGTCGGCTTCGACACGCGGTTCCTTTCTGACCGTTATGCGATGGAAGCAGCCCGTGTCCTGGCGGCCAACAACTTCACCGTATATCTGGCCCACGCGGATGCGCCCACCCCGGTTATCTCGTATGCTGTGCGCGCCAACAACGCCATCGCCGGGGTGATGATCACCGCTTCGCACAACGCGCCCCGTTACAATGGGGTGAAGCTCAAGGCGGCCTACGGCGGTTCGGCCCTCCCCGAACAATGCCGCAGCGTAGAGGTGTATCTCAACGACAACGAGGCGCTCGGCCGCGGTCCGAACTCGGTCGATTACGAGCAGGCGCGCCAGCTCGGTCTCATCCAACGGTTCAACCCAATCCTGGCATATAACGAACGCATGCGGCAACTCATCAATTTCGACGTGATCGCCGATCATCCTCAGCGGCTGGTGGTGGATTCAATGTATGGCGCCGGGCGGGGGATCATCCGCGGCCTGCTTCAGGGAACGGGCTGCGAGGTGCACGAGATTCGCGGTGAGATGAACCCGGGCTTCGGCGGCGTGCATCCCGAGCCGATTGCCCGCTATCTGAGCGCCCTGGCGGGCGCCATCAGTACGGGGATGGGTGGCTTCGGCCTGGCCAACGACGGCGATGCCGATCGCATTGGGGCCATGGATGAGCGCGGCAACTTTGTCGACCCGCACAAGATCATGGCGCTGGCGCTGCGTTACCTTCATGACGAGCGGGGGCTGCGGGGTTCGGTCGTGCGCACCGTCTCGACCACGCGCATGGTCGACCGCCTGGCAAAACGGTACAATTTGCCGATCCATGAGACGCCGGTCGGTTTTAATCACATCGCCGATTACATGCTCAAGGAAAAAGTATTGATCGGGGGAGAGGAGTCGGGGGGAATTTCATTTAATGGACATATCCCCGAGGGCGACGGCATCCTCATGGGACTGCTGGTGGTCGAGATGGTGGCCGCCTACAAAACGACGTTGCATGAGCTGGTCAATGACGTGCTCAAAGACGTCGGTCCGGCCCACTATGCGCGCACAGACCTGCGCCTGAGCCACCCCGTCAGCAAAGCTCAGATGGTTCAGCGGCTGGTGGACGGCACTCCCGCCAGCATAGGCGGCGAGACGATCACCGAAGTCTCCACGCTGGACGGCGTGAAATATCTTCTCAGCGATGATTCCTGGCTGCTGATTCGCCCTTCGGGCACCGAACCTGTGCTGCGCGTTTACGCCGAAGGGCGCACCCCCCAGATGGTGGAAGCCCTGCTCGGCTTCGGCGAGCAGGTGGCCGCCAGTGAAATTTGACCGGCGGCAACTCAGCGGACTTCATCAGGAGGGCGTTCAAAGGAGCGCCCTCCTGTGTTGTTACCGTCCGCTGTTCAGGCGCAGGCGTCTTGCCAGAAAGACCACGGCCAGCAGAGCGATGGTCGCTCCAAACAACCCCGGCAGACCGACTTGATCCGCGAAACCCGTCGTTGGCAGCGCCGTTGAGGTTGCTCGGGCCGTCGTCGTTTTTTGCGCGTTGGCAGCCTGCGTCAACAGCGCCGAAACGGTGGCCGTGCGTGGATCGATCGTCTTGACCACCACCACCGGGGTGGCGGTGTTCGTCTGTGCCACGACGGGAGTGGGGGTCTTGCTGGGCTGGATCGGTGTAGGGCTGGGCTTGGGTGTGGCTGTCGCAGCGGGGATAGGCGCCTTGGCGGCCGCTGTGGAAGTCCATCCTGCCCGCACCGCCTGCGTCATGGCTGCCACGGTAGCCGTGTTGGCGGCATTGACCTGGGCAATTTGCGCCTCACGGCGCGCCCGGTTCGCCGGCAGAACCACTAACGCGAAAACCGCTATGGCTATCAGGACGATCAGGAAAACTGCGCCCAGAATGCCGATGGCGAGAATGAAGGTGCGGTTGTTTCCGCCTCCTTCCGGTGGCGGGGTCTCCTCGCCGGGAGGTGTGGTGCTGAGGTCTTGGTAATCGGACATAGGTGCTTCTCCTGCGGTTGCACTGCTCGTAGACTAAATTCCCATCATGCGATGATTTCCATGTTGGCGAGCGGGACTGCTGTTTGCTCGCCGCCTTCCAACTCCACCATGGCTGCGGGGAAATTTCCGCCCGGGAATGAGGCCAATCCAGATTTGAGGGAGATGATCTTGCCCGTCATCCCTGCGTACGGGGCACGGAGGATGCGCACAGTCTGACCGGGGGCGAAGATGTCGGTGTCGCGCGGCAGGGGCGGTTTGCTCGTCGCCGGGAGCGGTATGATCACCTCGGGACGGGTGCCACGCATGGCATCCATCGGTTCGGCGTTTACGGTCACCTCGCGTTTGTCGTTCGTGGTCAGGATTTTGTATGCCTGCGGATTCATCGGTATGCGCCCGAACCCTTCCAACACGACGATGGGTATGGGCAGACGGGCTGCGAGAGGCGCCAAGGCCCCGGCCAAACTGGCCAGGATCAAACCGCGCAGTGGCAGCTCGGCCGCCGTCTGGAGGACATCCGCCTGGCCGCAATACCCACCCAGGACAACCGCTCCGCGCAGGCTCACATCCACCCGGTCCACTGTCAACTCGTCGGTAGGCTGCTCCAAGAGGACGGTCAGCATGCCTACATCCATGTGGCCGTTGCCCCACACCGCCTGGATGAGCGCGCCGGTGCCTTCGATGACTGCCCCGCGGTCAGGCACCAGATCTACGACCGTGCCCGGGATTCCAGCCCGCAGCTCGAGCAGGCCGTCTTGCGTTTCCAGCAGCACCTGCCCCCCGCCAATGGCCACGATGCGCCCATCTTTCGGTGCGCGGATCACCCGCGGGATCAGGCCAACCGGCCCCGCGATCACATCCCCCTGGCTGATTTCTTCGCCGATTTTGCGCTCGATGATCTCGTCGGCCTGCTCGGCGGATATACCCAGGCCGCGGCGAACATCCAGAAGCACGTGCCCGCCTTCCAGGGAGCCCTCTGCCACAACGTCCAAGGCTTCCACTTTCTGGCCGGCGCGCACGACCACGCGTCCGGCAGCGGGCAACAGCCGCTCGCGGCGGATGGTCGTCAATGGCAGGATGTGTGTCACAGGCGCTTGCATCGTGTGAATCTCTACTCGTTTTCCGGGTGCAATTATTATGCCGTTGTCATCCACCCAGGGCCCATTGCCATTTCTTGATCATCTCCCGCCGGCGGGAAGCATCGGCCGGAAGCTGGATAGGACGCCCACGCGCATCCACCACCAGGCCCAGCGCCCCGCCGACCACCCGTACGGTGCCGCCCTTTCCCGCCCGCCCAAAGCCTACATCTGTGCGATGCAGTGGCTCAAGCGTGAGCTTGGCTTTGTGACCGACCGGCAACGGGACGACTCCCAGGGTGCCCTGACGCACTTCGATGCGATTTTCCTCGCCGCTTTCGTGGGTTACCTTCATTCGCAGGATCGGCGTGCCGTAGTGCGCCGGGCTGACCGGCGAGATGACCGTACCCAGGTTGAGGTAGGCGCCGGTTTCGAGGATCTGCACCGGCAGGAGAGCGTTGAGTTCGGCGGTCGCACCGAGCGCTGCGGTGAGGCCGTTCTGGTCGAGGACGAAGGTGGTAATACCGATGGGCTGTAGCCCGTCCAGCAGCATGATCAGGCTCTGACCCACGGTTGGCGCCTGGGCGAGGACCGCCCCGGAGGCGATGATCGGCTCGCAGATTTTGGCCAGCCCGCCTTCGGGGAAGAATACATCTCTGCCGTTATTGCGCGCACTCCATTTCGACGCCAGGCGGATCACTTCGCGGGCCAGGGCCTGCTCGATGGCCAGGTCCTCCAACGTAACAGGGAGACTCGCCGGGTAGAGCGATTTATGCATGGCGTAATCCAACACCACATCGTCGCTGACGTGCATCGGCAGCCAGCGACTGATCTCCGCTATCGGCACCTCTTTGATCACCCCGCGCAGCCCTTCACCGATTCCAAAGGGATGAAGCACGCTCATCGTCAGGCGGCCGGCAAACCCCGCCGCCAGCGTCGTTGAGCTGGCGCCCAGATCCACGCCCAAGACCCCTTTCGCAGGATCGTAGAGCTGGCTGATGAAGCGGATCATACGTCCAAAAGCATCGCAGGTGGGCATCAGACGGCCGCCGGAGTGCGCGGCGAGCATTTGCAAACCCCCAAGCTGGCGGGTGCGCACGCGGGTGTAGATTTCTCGTGCGGCGACCTGAGCCGGCCCAAGATCCTCCAGATCAAAGGCTGGGCGAATGTTGGCTGCAGTGTGCACCGTAGCCAGATTTTCCAGGGTGGATCTGACCTTCGCCTCCATCGCCGCGTTACCCGCGAAGAGCACCTCGGGTTTGCGTTCGGGCGGGAGCAGATAAGCGGCCAGGCCGACGATCTCCAGCAACTTAATGATGGAGCGCGTTGCGCCCCCATCGGTGCCGCCCGCCACCACGATCAGATCTGGACGCACGCGCAGGATCGCATCGATCTGCGCATCGGCGCGACGGCGATCGTTCAAGCCGACGGCCTCGGCCACGCTGGCATACGTTGCATCCAACAGGTGCCGGGCGCTCTCCAGGGACACGTCATCCAGCAGACCGATGGCCACCGCGTGAAGTGGCGGTCCAGCGGAGAGGGTCAGGGCAAGCGCATCCGCGCCGGACCCATCAGGCAGGGCGGGGACGATCAACTGTTCGTCTTCGCCGAGCAGCGTACGGCCGGTGATCTCCTGCAGGCGTTCGACCGCCAGGCGCACACCTTCGTAGACATCTTTATACGGCGCGCTGGCTGTCGTTGGCGCCATCCCGACCGCCACGAAGCGGTACTGACCCTCGGCCACATCAAAGAGGAAAGCCCGGGTGTTCACCGCCCCGATATCGACCGCCAGCAACGTCTCAGCATCAACGAGGGAGATGGTCATACCAGTCTACCGGATGAAGAGCGCCAGAATCGTATTCCACAGGAATTGGACGCGCTCGACAAGCGCGGTCAGCGCTGCCACGTAGACACCGGCGAATAGCGCGCCCAGAGTGATTGCAAGAAAGATGCCGCCCACGTCCGATACGACCGAGATCCACGGCGGCCTTTGGATTTCCTGTTCGGTTTTACCACGCGCGCCGAAGTAAAAATAGACCAGTGTGGCAGATACCCCCACCAGCACGTACAAACCTTCGATTAATTGGCCGGCGGGCGAGGCGCCCCTGCTCTCGGCCGCTCCCAGATCGAACAGGTTGATCGTCGCAGCCGACTGGGGGAAGAGCGTGCCCAGCAGTGCGCCGCCGATGATCACCGCGGCGCCGGAACCAACAAGATAGGCCATCGAGCCATTGCCCAGCCGCGTCAGCCGGGGGAAGAGCTTGAACAACAACAGGATGCCCAGCACCAAGGGGACGAGCAGCAAGATCCTCTGCTCGTTCGATATGCTCCCGAAGATCAGCGGTTCAAACAGTTTCGGCCACAGCACCTGGTCCAGAGCGACCACCACCACATAACCGGCGGCAGCCCCGACGAAAACCGAGCTGGCGAAACGCAGGAAGGGATTGTCGCCCAACAGGTAAGAAAAGACCAGCACGGTCAGGACGAAGCTCACCAGGGCCCATATCAGATCAGAGAGGGTCATCAGTTTGCCTCTCTTTTCGCGCGCTGCTGCGCCAGGAGAATCAGGATCACATTCACCAAACCACCGATGAGGATCAACGCAATGGCCGCAATCAAACCCGCCTGGAAGGGATCCCACTGGGTCCTGGCCGCGCCGGCAACCTGAACGACCTCTTCGAAAGCGGCCCCGCCGTTGATACCGGCTACCATTCCTTTCACCTGGCCTGAGTCATAGTACGGGAGCAGCAGCGGGGCAGCCTGGGCGCTGGCGATCACACCCAACGGCGTCGCGCCCAACTTCGGCCCAATCTGCTCAATCCAGGCGCGGCCGAGGTCGGAGTTGTCCGTGATCAGAATGACGAGGCTGAAACCGCTCAACGAGGTGACGCCTTGCAATGCCGGAGTATCCCACGCCGGGCGGCACAGGGTTACGGCATCCAGAGCGCAGGGAGCCGCCAACTGCGGAAACGCAGCGAAATCCGCCAGTCCGGCTGCACCGCCGGGCAGATAGCCCAGGTTGACCAACCCGCCCTGCTCCCTGTAAAGCGCCTGGAAATCAGGGCGGTTGTTGAGCAGATCGTCCAACATGGCCTGCATCAGCGCGGAACCGCTGGGTTGGGTGGAGATCAGCGCCAAACGCGCCCCATGGGCCATGAGCTGGTCCAACACACCCGCTGCGGCCGTCCGTATCTCACCCGCCAGGGCAGGTTGAAAATCCGCTGCCACCAGGACAGGCGCATCTGCCGGCAGAGCGGCGATCATATCCCGCAGGGCAACCGTCTCGGGAGGAAAGAGTTGCGGTAGGGGGGCAATCTGTATCCCGGTGACGACCGGCGCGATCACCGCCACCAGAAGCAGTACGGCAATCACCGCCCGCAAAACGCGTTGGGGGACCGCTCTTATCGCTTCGGGGCGCGGCTGTTGAGGCACGGCCTCGCTGGCGAGCAAATTCTCCAACAGGGAGGCCTGCACACGCTGCTGCTCGCTGACCTGCAACCTGACCGAGAAGAGCGGCGGCTTGGAAATCTCCCCCAGGGATTCGGCGGGGAGGATGCCTTGAAGCCCCGCCAGCGGGCCGGCCTTCTCGACCCAACGATCCGCCTCTTCGCCCACCGGCTGGCTCGGTGCCGCGGTTTCGATCGGGCGCATGGCCTGCACCCAGCTCGGCAGCTCGGCGGGCGCGAGGGGCACCTCCTGCTCGCCCTCGGATGGCGGCGACTCGCCTTCGGCCGCTTCTTCGTGCGTCTCCTCCGCCGGCTTGACCTGCGCCAGCCAGTCGGGGACTTCGGCGCCCGCCCTCTCCTCGATCTTCTCTTCTTCCGGAGGGGTTATTTCGGCTTCTTCCAGGAAGGGCGACGGTTCGGGTTCGACCATGTCGGCGGCTTTCTGTGCGCGCACGCGCTGCAGCCATTCGGGTATCTCGCCTTGTTCCAGGGAAGGGAGTTCTTCGCCTTCTTCGGCTCCGCCCTCTTTTTCCTCTTCGGTTTCGGCCGCCCCGCTTTCCACGCCGCTGAACACGCTGCTTGCCAGCCAATCCGGCGCCCAACCGGTGCCCTCGCCGCCGGGTGGAGCGCCTTCGCCGACCGCCTCACCGGTTTCTCCCTCCAAACCTAAGCCAGCAACCTCTTCCAGCCAATCCGGAACCTTGGCAATGGAGCTTTCACCAACCTCGCCGCCCTTTGGAATGGGTAATTCTTCCTCATGGGCAGGTTCCTCTTCCTGAGGTTGCCCCTTTTCCTGGGGCGGCTGGGGAATCCTCTCGAGCCAATCGGCCCCTTCCAGGCCAGCCGCAGCCGGCTCTTCAGGCTGGCCAGACGGAGGTGTACCCTCCGCGAGAAAGCTGGAAAGATCCGGCAGCTCTTCCGATTCGGCATGTTCTTCAGAGGGAAGCTCTCCGGCTGTTTCCTCGCCGCCTTCCGCCAGCAGGCTGGAGAGGTCAGGCAGCTCCTCGGGTTCCGTCCGCTCTTGGGCGGGAAGCTCCTCGGCCGGTTCCTCTGCGCCTTTCTCCTTTGGTTGATCTTCCCAGCGAGGGTGCAGGGGGGCGGTCGCTTTCCATTGTTCGCCTGGCTCCGCTTCTCGCAGGCCAGCCAGCCAGTCGCCTTCATCCACACTCTCTTCGTGCTGCGGCGCCTCGGCTTCTTTACCGCCCTGATCCTCGCGCCCACGGATGCTGTCCAACCAGCTCAGATCCTCATCGCTCGCTTTTGGCGGTTTGATGACGAATTCGCCTAGCGGTGGTTTATCGCCCAATTCGGCTTTTTTCCGCGCGATGACGCGCGCTAGCCAGTCGGGTGTTTCCTTTCCCTCTTCTTTTGGCGGCGTTTCTTCCTCACCCGCGGGCTCTTCCGGCGTTTGGTTTTGGCCGCGCAAATCCTGCAGCCAGTCTGCTCCGCCCTCGCCACCCTCACCCGCGGGCACTTCGTTGGCTTCGGTTGGTCCGGCGGGTTCGACCGGTCCGGCGGGCTTTTCGAGCTCGGGCGGTTGTTTTATGATTAATGGTTTCAGCCGCGCCTGACAGAACTGGCAAACCTCCAGCTCCGCCGGGTTGGGCTTACCGCACATGGGGCAACGCACCGTCTCAGCCATGGATCATCCGCTGTAAGGGCGGTCAGCGCCCAGCAGAATGCGAATCCCGGTGGCCAGGCTGCCGAGCGCCACGCCCAGGAGAATGCCGCGCGAGCCGGCGATCGGCAGCCGCACCAGGCCAGAGACCAGCACAGGCACATTCTCAAACGGCAGCAATCCGCTGTCCAGGATCAGGAAAATCACCGCCGCTACGATGAAGAGGATCGAGAGCAGGTTGGCTCTTCGCCGCAGGAGCCTGACGGCAGCATAAACCAGGGTAAAGGCCAGCATCGCCATCAGGCTGGCTTCGACCGGCATTTGGATCGAAGTGACCACATGTTGAAATTGGGCGTTCGCCGGCGTCAGCACGACGCCCACCAGCACAGTCAGGACGAAGGCAACGATCACTACCAGGCTGAAAGCCGCCGATTCATGCTGGGATCGCACCCGGCTGACATGCACCAGAATCAGGTTGGCGGCTCCCACCCAGGCGGCCACCGCCGCCAGGATCACAGCCCAATCCAGCAGGGTGGTGCGGACGTTCTGCAGGGTGGGTACGGGGATGAAATAACCCAGCAAAATGACCAATCCCACACCGATGGCGATGGCGGCGGAGACGGGCGCTCTCACAGCACACCTACCAGTTTAAGGATGGAGCCCAGCACCAGACCGGCGATGAGCGCCCAGCGCGCGTAATCCTGCACCCGCAAGCTGGCGGTATGAAAAGCTCCGGCTCCCAAGTAGGCGCTGATGGCGAACAGCTCCTCTCCAATCAGCGGCTCTTCGGCGGCCGCAAATAAAATGCCCTGGGCGGTCAGGGAATCGCTGGCTGCCAGGGTGAAGGCGCCCGCTTTGTCGGCTGTATCCAGAAGCAAAGCCAGCTCTGGACCGAAATTGCCCACCAGGGCGTTGGCCGAGATCTGCTCATCGGAAAATACGGGCAGCGCGCCGGCGACGTACGAGAATGGCGTCAGCCCGGTCACCCTGCCGCGCGTCGGGTCGTAAAGATCCAGCGCATTGACCTTGTCATAGGCTGAACGCAGCGTATCCTGGCTGAGCACGGCCAGCGCGCCGTCCCCGCTGGTGGCGACCGGAGGGCGGTCGCTAATCGAACTGGCCTCAGCGATACGACCCAACACACTCAAGCCCAGCAGCGCCGAGGCGCTCTGGTAGGTGTTCAGGCTGGCGCTGCCCAACGATATGTGCAAACGCGAGCCATCTTCTACGGCCAGGCCAATCGCGCGACGCAGACGGTGGATGGCTTGTATGGGACGCATTCCGCGCGGGGGGAATCTCCGATTCCAAACGACGAAAAACACCATCAGACCCGCAAAGACGATCACGATGATCAAGCCGGCTATGCCTGATAAATCCACGCGGTCATTCCTCCCGTAAGAAGGCTGCGAACGCCTTTAGTTCCTGCGCATCCTCGAACATCTCAGCCAGGGCCTTCAAATGGTAGTCCGGCACGGCCGAATTCAGGAACGGCTGGCCGACGTACAGCGCCTGCGCTCCGAAGTAAGCCAGCGGCCCAGCCGCTTCTAGCAGGGCTGCCGCCAAAGCGGACAATCTCCAACGCCGCAACCATTGAGCCCAAACCGGCCAGTAGGAGCGGTTTGTTTGCATTTTACCAGTATAGCACAGGTTCATCATGAGCAAACCGGAGCGCTGCAACATCCCTTGCAGCCCACGATCCTCCCGCCTGTTCATCCTGTTTAATGCGCCCGGCAGGACAGTTCGCTCGCTCTCCCGCCGCCCTGAGAAATATCCGCGAGACACAATACTGTGCGCATGCAGTTCTCCGTAATTTTATAACTCCATGATTCGCAGGTCAAGCGGTGCGCGTCACAACGAACGCTGGCTGCCAGAGCCGAGCGCAGCCCCAATCCCCTCGCCGGCGGGATGGCAGCGGGAGTCGGACGAAAGCCTAGGTTTAGGAAGTAACATGGCCGATCAAACCCGGATGAGCCACAATGATTAGACGCCTGGAAAATCTTTATTTAAATGGTAAATTTGACATTTCTCCAGGTATCGGCTATGCTTGGATTAACGTGAAAGCGGCTAGCTATATCAATTACGCAGTGATCCATTCAGACCAGCTCTGGTCTGTGCGGGAAGAGTATCCCGCCGAGGATCTCGCTGCCTGGCTGGCAGGAAGGGACCTGCTAATCGTGTTGCGATTCGGCAGCCCGCCCTATCAGGCCGTCCTGGGCGTTCCTCATCACAGCAGCTACGGCCAGAATCAGATTTGTGAGCGCACACGCCCCCGACCAGCCGACGAGAATTCCGCGCTTTACGCCCTGGTGGTTTTCAGCCGTCTGATCGATGCCGGCATTCCATCCAAATTGGTCGTCGTCGCCCATACCACGGCCGAAGACCCCAACAAAAATCCAGCAAGCCCTTACTGCCGGGAGGTGTTCTCTGAATCGGCGGATCTGCTCTTCGAATGCCACGGCATGTCCGCCACCCGCCGTCTGGATCTGGAAGTGAGCGCGGGCAGCAATCTACACGGCCGCCCGCTGCGCTTTGGCGGGGAACTGGCTCGCGCCCTGGGCTGGCCCAATCCATTGGGCGCCCAAATTGCACCTGGCCAGCGAGCGGCGATGCTGCTGCACGCCGACGGCCACAGCCAACCGGGCCGGCTGCAAGTGCCCGCATTGGGCACCTTTTCTTTGAAAGCCGCCGGGGAACGCGGCATGGCCGCCCTGCACCTCGAAGTGCGTCCGGTTTTCCGCCTTCCACCCGATAGCGGCGAAGGCATCCCACCCGCCGCCCGGCGTCTGGGGGCAGCCCTCGCCTCTGCCCTTATGGCTTATCCCGATCCCTTTGCGGCGGATTGATCGGTCTCACCAGACAGCCATACGGGCGCTACGGTGGCCGACCCGTTTGTCTTCCCCCATTTGACAACCTGTGACCTCTGTACTATGATCTATTGAGGCTGACGCCTCTGGCGCCGCCCATTCTTCGTTCGGCCGCCTCCTTCCATGGGAGAGAAATTCCACTTTCGTGGCGCGCCTGACGGAGAGTTTTAATGTTAACTGATTTAGATCGACTAAACAGGTGAAGATGTATGACAAAGGATGCGAATAACGGCCATGAGGGCATTGACATGGCCGGTAAGGTTTGTCTGGTCACCGGCGCCACCGCCGGGATTGGCGCAGAAACTGCTCGCGGGCTGGCCGCATTGGGCGCAACCGTCATCCTGGTTGGCCGTCGGCCCGACCGCGGCGCAGAAGTGCGCGAGCGCATTAAGCGCGAGACTGGAAATCAGCACATTGAATTCATCCCCGCCGACCTATCCATTCAGGCCAAAATTGTTGAAATGGCGGAGGAAGTCAGACAGCGTCACGATCGCCTGGACGTACTGATCAACAACGTGGGAGCAATATTCGCCCGCCGTGTGCTCAGCCGCGACGGGATCGAGATGACCTTCGCGCTCAACCACTTGAGCTATTTCATGGTCACAAACCTGCTCCTGGATCTCATCGCGGCGTCTGCACCTGCCCGCATTGTGAACGTATCTTCGGCCGCCCACCATGGGGCGCGCATCCACTTCGACGACCTGCAATTCCAGCACGGTTACTTTGCAATGACCGCTTATGGGCAGTCCAAGCTGGCCAACCTGCTGTTTACCTACGAGCTGGCGCGCCGGCTGGAGGGCAGCGGCGTCACCGTCAACGCACTGCACCCCGGTTTCATCGCCAGCAACTTTGGGCACAACAACCCGGGGATGAGCGGGTTCGTAATACGCCTGTCTCAGCTCTTCGCCGCCAGCCCGCAAAAGGGCGCCGAAACGAGCATCTATCTTGCAACCTCGGCGGAAGTGGAGGGTATGACCGGCAAATACTTCGTCAACAAGAAGCCGGTGCCTTCATCGCCCGAATCGTACGATCAGGAGGCCGCAAAGCGCCTGTGGGAAATCAGTGAAGAGATGACCGGGCTGAAGGAGCGGCGCGGCGCCCGCAGCGGATAGAAACGAATATCCATCATGCGGGACGAGTGACGGGAGACATGGCCGAACCAGATGCAAAGTTGAACGCCCTGCCCGCAAACCAGGGGGGCGCCTCCCCGGTTGAGGGATCGCTGCACAGCGCGCCGGCGGTCGAGCCGGAATGGCGCATTGGCGAGCGCATCCTGGACACCTATGTGGTGCGCGAAGTATACACCTCGGGCGGAATGGCTTTTGTCTACCGCGTCCATCATCTCGGCTGGGGCATTGACCTGGCGCTCAAAAGCCCGCGGCCTGAGATGATCGCCAACCCGGCCGACCTGGACGACTTTATCCAGGAAGCCGAAACCTGGATCAAGCTCGGCCTTCACCCTCATATCGTCTCTTGTTATTTCATCCGCCTGATCCACGGCATCCCGCGCATCTTCATCGAATATGTCGAGGGCGGAAGTCTTGCCGACGCGATCTCCGATGGGCGCCTCTTTCGCGGCGAGCGCAGCCAGGTCATCGAACGCATTCTCGATACCGCCATCCAGTTTGCCTGGGGGCTGCACTACGCGCACGAGCGTGGGCTGGTGCACCAGGATGTAAAGCCCGCCAATGTGCTGCTCACCCGCGACGGCGTGGCCAAGGTGACCGATTTCGGCATGGCCAAGATGCGCGCCGTACCCCGCGCGCCCGATTCTGGCCAGCCCACGGACGGCCAGGGGGATAAGAGCGTGCTGGTCGATTCGACCGGTCTGACCCCCGCTTATTGTTCCCCGGAGCAGGCCGCCGCTCAGCCGCTTTCCCGCCGCACCGATATCTGGAGCTGGGGCGTCTCGGTGCTCGAAATGTTCACCCGCGAGAAGATCTGGGTGCGCGGGCAATACGCCCTGGGGGGGTTGGAAACTTTTCTTGATGACCAGGCCGCGCACCGCGTCCCCCTCCCTATGCCAGACGGCCTGGCGGAACTGCTGCGGCGCTGCTTCGCCTTCGAGCCAGAGGAGCGCCCGAGGGATCTACGCCAGGTGGCCGATGCCCTCTGCGAGATCTACGCCGCCGAAGTCGGCGCTCCCTACCCGCGCGCCGAGCCGCAAACGGAGACCGTGGTGGCCGACACGCTCAACAACCGCGCGGTCTCCATGATGGATATCGGCAAAGATGCCGACGCCGCCCAGCTTTTCGAGGAAGCCATCCGCGCCGAAGCCACCCACTCGGCAGCCGTTTACAACCGCAGCCTGTTCCTGTGGCGCAAAGCGCGCATCACCGACCAGGAGGCGGTTGCCGCGCTCCAGCAGAATCAGAAGAACCTTCCGGGAAGCTGGGAGCCCGCTTATTTTCTGGCCCTGCTGCATCTCGAGCGCGGCGACTGCCGTGAGGCAGTGAACATCCTCAAACCCGTCCTGGCGGAATACGGCGATCTGCCGCCGGTCAAATCGCTTTTCGAGCGCGCCCGCCAGGGTGTAGCCACCAGCGGCGGACTGGTGAAGACCTTGCATGGCGCCAACAGCATCGTCAACGCCGTGCAAATCAATTCTCAGGGAACGCTGGTGATCTCGGGCGGCAACGACGCCCTGGTACGCCTGTGGAATTCCGCTTCGGGCGAGTGCATCCGCACGCTTGCCGGGCACGAGGCTCTTGTGCACGCGGTAGCCCTGTCTCCGGATGAACGCTATGCCTTGTCAGGCGGCTGGGATAACGTCGTGCGGTATTGGGATCTGATCGGCGCGCGTTGCATCCATGTGCTCGAAGGTCACACCGCTCCCGTCCAGGCGGTTGCTTTCACCCCTGACGGACGCCTGGCGGTATCGGCCTCGGCTGACACGACCCTGCGTTTGTGGAGCCTGCAGGACGGCCGCGAAATCAGCGTTCTTGCCGGCCACACCGACACGGTCTGGTCGCTGGCGGTGGCGCCTGATGGGCGTACAGCCGTTTCGGCCTCGTTCGATAACACGCTGCGTGTCTGGAATCTCGAGACCGGCGCCTGCCTGCGAGTGATCCCCTGGACGCAAGCCTGCACCAGCAATCTCAGTCTGACCCCCGATGGCAAGCGCGTCCTGCTGGCTGGCGGCGATAACCGCCTCTGGTTGGTGGAGCTGGACAGCGGCCAACCGGCAGGCTCATTCGGCAGCCATTCCGGCGGCATCAATGCCGTGGGCGTCACTCCCAATGGGGCCTGGGCTCTTTCGGGCGGTACAGATGGCAAGCTCCGCCTGTGGGACATCGCTACGGGGGTATGCCTGCGCACCTATCACGCCCACGCCTCCTCGCTCAATGCGGTAGCCATATGCTCCCGGCGGGCCCTGGCCGCAACCGCCAGCAACGACCAAACCATCCGTCTGTGGTGGCTCTCGACCGGCAATCCGGCGCCTTACGTCACCGTGCTGCCGCGAACTTCTCAAGAGCTGACCGCTTTAACCGCCCAGATGGAGGAGAGGCTCAAGAACGCCGAGATGCAAATGGCCGCCGGGGATTACCCTGCGGCGATGAACATCGTGGCCGAAGCCCGCTCCACCCCCGGCTACGCTCAAAATCCCCGTCTGGTCGACGCCTGGGACCGCATCGGACTCAAAGGCGTGCGCGAAGATGTACGCGCCGCCTGGCCGTCGCGCAATCCCATTTCTCTGCCCAGCGAGGCCAATGCCCTGGCGTTGCCCGTCGCTCGCCTGGTTCTCACCGGTGGAGAGGATGGGCTGCTGCGATTGTGGGATCTGAGCACCGGCGAGCTGGTGCGCGAAATGCAGGGGCACGATGAGCGCATCCAATCGATCGCCTCGGCCCAAAATATGCGCCTCGCACTAACCGCCGGCGCCGATGGCACCCTGCGCATCTGGGACTACCAGGCGGGTGAGTGCCTCAACGTCCTTGGCGGGCACACCAGCGAGGTCAACGCTGTGGATCTGACCCCCGATGGCCGCCTGGGGCTGTCGGCCAGCAACGACCTGACGATCAGGCTGTGGGACATTGGAGCGGGCCAGATTTTGAGGACCCTCAGCGGTCACAGCCACTTTGTGCGCGGTGCGGCCTTCGTACCCGGCGCGCCGCTCGCGCTCAGCGCCGCCTGGGATAAAACCGTTTGTCTGTGGGACCTGCCCAGCGGGGAGTGCCTGCGTTCCTTCACCGGCCACGCTGAGGTAATTGACGCGTTGGCCGTATCCCCAAACGGGCGGTTAGCCGCTACCGGAGGCCTGGATCACGCTATCTTCCTGTGGGACCTGACCCACGGCGCTCTTCAGACAAAGCTCGAAGGCCTGACCGATCCGGTGCGCGCTTTGGCCTTCTCCACCGACAGCCGCTTCCTCTTTTCGGCTCACGAAGATGGCACAGTAGTGATTTGGTCCCTGGCAGACATGCGCCAGGTGCGCAGCATCAAAGCCCACCCGACGCGTACGAATGGCCTGGCCCCTTCCCTCGATGGGCGTTTCCTGGTCACGACGGGCGGCGGGGCCATGCTCAAGGTCTGGCGACTCGACTGGCAGTACCGCTTCGCTCCCGTTGAGCTGGATGAAGGGGGACGCGCCCTGTTAACCATCTGGCTCTACCAGCGCCGGCCATACGCCGCGGACGGCATCACCCGCGCCGGCCGCGCCTCCTGGGAGGAGGCCGAGCTGCGCTCGCTGCTTTCTGAGCTCGCTTACCGTGGCTACGGCTCTCTCCCCCCCGGCGAAGTAACCGCCGCCTTGCGGAAGCTAAGATAATCCAGTCTCAGGTCATTCTTTGCGTGGGGATGTTGGCCAGCGCCAGCCGCGCCAGCGTCTCAAACATTACGCTCACCCCTTCTCCACTTGCCGCGCTGGTCTTGATGTGCTCGGCGTGGATCACCCGCGCGAATTCTCGTGCGATCCGGTCATCAGGGTCGGGCAGCAAGTCCAGCTTGTTGCCCACCACCAGGAAGGGCTGGTTGGGCAGCACCTTGGCGATCTCCAAATACCAGCGCGCCAGGTTCTGCAGGGTGCTGGGGTCTGTCAGATCGTAGACCAGGGCGGTGGCCAGGCTGCCGCGGTAGAACGTGGTGCGCACCGCCTGGAAGCGCTCCTGACCGGCCATATCCCAGATGGACAGTTTCACCAGGCCGACCGGCAGACTGACCAGCTTGGTCTGGAAATCCACGCCGATCGTCAATACCCGCGAGGTCTCGAATTTGCCCTCGCAATACTGGCGCACGAGCGAGGTCTTTCCCACGTTACCGTCGCCGGCGATGACTACTTTGAGCACGGGGATGTTGTCCATCGCGCTCCTTCACCAGTTTAGAGTGGATGATCCAGGAAAAATTCGTGCGGGCACACCAGCCGGTCCGCGTCTACCAACGGACTGGCAAGCTGGTTGGCATTGGCATTCTCGAACAGCTTTTGCAGTTCGTCCAGCACTTTAAGCTGCTTCGCCGAGGGCTCGGTGTTAAACAACGCCAGCGTGGTGGTCACCTTGCCCGGGATAAAGGACAGCCATTTGCCCCCTTCGATCTGGGTGGAGCGCAATCCTGCGCCAAAAATTTCTCTAGCCGCGGAGCGGTAGGCCGACAGCATGGGTACAAACAACGCCGGATCCACGCCAAATTGACCGATGCTTTTCAACGGTATGCCCGATTCATTGCTGTATATGGAAAAGCCGAGCGCCTGCGCCTGGTGTTTGCGCCGGATCATGACCGATTGCCCTTCGGTCACCGCTCGCTTCCAGTCATCGCTGCCCGGCGCGGCCTGGATCATCGCCTCGATGGTCTGGATTTCATTTTGATAGTGTTCGTACAGTTCCTGGAACTGAGTTGGATTAATCAACCCGGCAGCGAAGCGCTGGGCCAGCAGATCGATTTTCCCATGGAGGCGGTCCAGATACTGGCGGGCGTCCTCCAATGAGCGGATGCCATCAGCAGGCTGTTTCGAAGCTCCCCCGCGGTTCGCCGCACGTGCAGGTTGGCTGGCATCGGCGGAGCCTGCTCTCCCCTGGCGGGGCACCGGATTACGCGCCGATTTCTTTCTACCGCCTGGTTTGGCTTTTCCCCCCAATAAACGACGAAGCCAGTCGAACATGAAGAATCCTCAAAATATCTTCTGATGAGCTTATTCGCAAAGGTATGTTCCGCTTGCACGATGCAAGTATTATACCTACCGCCGGGCTGGGTCGTTCCCAATGGTTCTGCACGTAGATCAATCAGTTCGGCCAAGACGCCGACTGTGACAGCTTTTGCGGACTTCTTTACACCATCCGGAAGACCCATCGGCGCAGTGGAACAGCCCGTCGGATCAAGGACGGCAATGCGGAGAGCTTCTTCAAGACGCTCGTTTCATAGACGGGCAGCCCCTTCCCTCTCTCGCCAGCGGGAAAAGGAAGGGGCCATGAGATGGTTGAAGGCCGATTTCTACACCAACACCTCTTCCGGCACGACCATCACCGCGTTCTTCTTTTTGATCTCATCCGGCACATCGAAGACCAGGTCTGCGCCGACCATCTGGCGCACGTAGTTCTTGACCACCGCATCCCAGTACTTCTTGGTCACATAGTAGACCCGCGCGCCGCCCAGTTCGTGCTGGTACTCCGGCCAAGGGTAGCTGGGCTGGGCCATGCCCAGGCCCCAGCGGTGCCACCCGTTATAGCTCTCGTAGGTGGCCCACCATTCTTTGTTGCCAAGGATCTCGAATCCGTAATAGGCCTTGGCGTAATACATGATCGCGCCGATGCGCCCGCCGCGTGCCAGAGCCATGGTATGCAGGCTGATGTTGATATCCTCGTTCAGCAGGCGACCATTGGCAAAGCCGACCCACAGACCGTCGATCAGGCCGACCAACACATACGGGTCCTTAAGGCGTTTGCGGTACCAGCCGAGCAGTTCGGCGGTCACCCGCGCGCCGACCACATCGTAGAAGTCGTGATCGACCTCCATGACCCGCTTCATGTAGGCGATCATCATGGGCGCCTCTTCCATTTTGGCTTCGCGGATGTACATGACACGCCCGTCTTTCAGGGTGATCATCGCACCCGGCCAGGGCTTCAGATCCATGGCGGGCGCCTGCAGCACCGGCTCGATCTCACGCACGTTGATGGTGATCTCTTCCTGCGATACGTTCTCCGGAGGCTCCAGGTTCATTGTTCTCTCCTTTTCTCTTTGTAATGGAATGGTAATAGAAAGAAACCGCTCTCTCAAGCGCGCGACAGAAGCATGGTTGATCGTCCGATCATGGACGCGATTCCGCTTTGGAAAGTATCGCTCCACACAACACGGCGGTATCTTTCTATTCAGCCACTTCACGCATCAAAATCTGGTCAGCAGTCCCGGTCTGGGTCGGCTCAAGCCAGATTGGCCGCACTGAGCTTGTTCAAGCTCTCCACGTGAGCCGGATTGTAGGCGTCGCCGAACTTGGTCTTGGGAAGGGCAGCCTTCTTCTTCATCAGCTCATCGTACTCATCATCCTCCAGCAAAGCCACGCAACGGCCGATGCTGGCCTCGCCATCCACGAAGCGCCAGGGGAAGAAACCGATGGTCACCCGGCGGTTGAGGATCAGATCCAGGTCTCCGCCGATGCATTCGGCGTGGATGATGCCGTAGGGGAACATCTCCAGGTGCATGAGCTGGTATTTGCTGTCGTCGAAGTACTCGGCCAGGGGCTTGCCGTATTTCTTTTTGAATACTTTTTCGGCCTGGCGCGCCTGGCGCGGCATCCAATCGCGAATGATGGTATTCATCGGATGATCGGCGCTGCCGCAGTCCACGCCGATCCAACGCAGCTTCTTGGCCTTGGCCCACTCCGCGAACTCGCGGTCGGGACCGGGGTGCATCACCATATAGCGGATCTCGTTGGCGGTGGGCATGTCCCAGCCGAAATGGTGATAACCGGTATGGATGATCAGAATGTCGCCTGGCCTTACTTCCACCCGCTCTTCTACCATCTTGCTGGTGTAGACGTCGTAATCGCCACACACATCACTGAGATCCACCACCGCCGCCTGGTTGACCAGGTAATCCATGTCCAGGCTGGCCATATCCTTTCCGGGCGTGTGGAAGTGGATTTCGCCGTCCAGATGCGTGCCAAGGTGGTTGGAATGGGTCAGCACCTGGCCGTTAGCGCCGTTGGGCGCCAGACGTTTGAAATACTTGACCTGGAGTGGCTCATAAGTCGGCCAGGGGGGTGTACCGATGCCCAATGGGATGGTTAAATCCAGGACCTTCATTTTATCGCTCCTTTCAGTGAGTTGGGTTTAGGAATATCCATTTATTGCCATTAACGATCGCACAATGGTTGGAGCAGGTTCGCCCCACCGATACTCAGATCACGCCAGCCACCAGCGCCAGGACGATGCCGCCGGCCACCACGCTGCCCAACTGTCCGGCGGCATTGGCACCCATGGCGTGCATCAGCAGGAAATTCTGGAAGTCGGCTTCCTGGGCGAAGCGATGCACGATGCGTGCGGACATCGGGAAGGCGCTGATGCCGGCCGCGCCGATCAGCGGATTAAATTTCTTCCTCGAAATCAAATACATCAGCTTGCCCAGCAGCAGCCCGCCCACCGTATCCAACACGAAAGCCAGGAGGCCGATCCCCAGGATCAACAACGTGTCCCTGCGGATGAACGCATCTCCAGTCATGGTCGCACCGATGGTGAGCGCTAGGAAAACAGTGGTGATATTGGCAATTTCGTTCTGAGCCGCCTTGCTCAACCGCTCCACGACCAGAGACTCGCGCAGCAAATTGCCGAACATCAGCGTAGCGATCAACGGAGAGGCCTTGGGCGCGATCAGCGAGACCACGATCGTGACCACGATCGGGAAGAGGATGCGGGTGGTGCGCGAAATCTCACGCTTGGAGTAAGGCATCCGCACCGTCCGCTCTGCCCGCGTGGTCATCAGACGCATCACCGGAGGCTGGATGATCGGCACCAGCGACATGTAACTGTACGCCGTCACCGCGATCGGCCCAAGCAAATGGGGTGCCAGCTTGGAGGAGACATAGATCGCAGTTGGGCCATCGATGGCGCCAATGATGCCCACTGAAGCGGCCTCGTTCAGCTTGAAACCCACCAGTAGGGCCAGCATCAGGGTCGTATAGATGCCGAACTGTCCGGCCGCGCCAAGGAATGCCATGCGCGGGTTCTCCAACAGCGGGCCAAAATCCGTCATCGCTCCGATGCCGATGAACAGCAGCAATGGGAACAGTTCGGTCTGGATGCCAGCCTTGTACAGGATGCCCAGCAAGCCGCCTTCATCTGCCATACCGGTCAACGGCAGGTTGGTCAGAATTGCACCAAATCCAATCGGCAGCAGCAATACCGGCTCATAATCCTTGGCAATGGCCAGATAGATGAGCACCCCGCCCACTGCGATCATGATACCCATCTTCCAGTTGAATGTCAGCGGGCCTTGCAACAGTTGCAGGAGATATTCCGGGTTCATGATAAGCTCACTCGAGGGTGAACAGTGGAGAGTTGTATGCTACCGTCTCGCCGACGCTGACATGCACAGCGCGGATCTCGCCATCCCGGTTGGCGCGGATGGCGTTTTTCATCTTCATGGCTTCTAACTGGCACAACGGCTGACCATATTTCACCTTGTCGCCGACTTTCACCAGAATCTCCAGGATCGTGCCAGGCATGGGCGCTCGGACCACGCCGCCGTCAGCCACAGGGGAAGGCGCAGGGACCGCAGGCTTGATCAGAACCGGCGTCGGAGCGGTAGCAACCGGCGTGGACACAACTGGCTTTGGAACTGGCGCTGCTCCCGGCTCTTCCCCGCTGCTTTCGATCTCCACCTGGTACGCTTTTCCATTGACAAGCACGGTCATCGCTGTCGCCGAGCTGTCCTGGACTTCCACTTCGTAAAGGTTCCCGTTGACACGGATTTTGATCGCCTGTTTCTCTTTGATTTTCACGTTCAGTCTCTCCTTTGCTCCGAAGCAACCCGCATCGGTTGTTGAGGATAACGCCTGACAGACCACCATGGCCCGGGGCCTGAGAGCAACGCGCTGCCAAGTTCTTCATACATCGGTTCTTCTTCCTGCAGCCTGTACAGTGCAGCAGCGATAGCCGCAGCCACTTCGGCATCATCGGATTCTTCTCCCGCCAGTTCGCCAGCCGGCTCACTGACTGTCTCTTCTCCCTCACCCTTCTCGGGTTTCACCGGGAAGAGCCGGTCCACAGCGATGATGACCAATACCAGCAATCCGATGGCGACGAAGGTCAGGCCGAAGCTCCATACGGATACATTTAAGCCGCGTAACAGATCGCTCAAGGTCAGCCTCCTTTTATCGCATCATCGCACTAGAGGGGCATGGTGCCGTGTTTCCGGGGCGGCCGGGTGGTCTGCTTATCGCGCATTAATTCCAGGGCAGCGATCAGCCGGGGACGCGTTTCAGAGGGTATCAGCACGTCGTCTACGAAGCCGCTGGCAGCCGCGCGATACGGATTGGAGAATTTCTCGCGAAACTCAGCCACCAGCCGGGCACGCTCACCCTGAGGATCGGGGTGGGCGGCCAACTCTTTGCGGTAGAGGATGTTTACCGCGCCTTCCGCCCCCATGACGGCGATCTCGGCCGTCGGCCAGGCGAACACCAGGTCGGTGTGCAGGTGTTTGGAGCCCATCACGATGTAAGCTCCGCCGTAGCCCTTGCGGGTGACGACCGTCAACATCGGTACGGTCGCCTCGGAGTAGGCGTAGACGATCTTGGCGCCGTGGCGGATGATGCCGCCGTGCTCCTGAGCCACGCCGGGCATGAAACCGGGCGTGTCGGAGAACGAGATGATCGGGATGTTGAACGCGTCGCAGAAGCGCACGAAGCGGGCGATCTTATCTGAGGCGTCGATGTCGATCACGCCAGCCAGATACGCTGGCTGGTTGGCTGAGATGCCCACCACCTGACCGTGCAGACGGGCAAAACCCACCACCGCATTCGGCGCGAAGTTCGCCTGCACTTCAAAAAAACTATCCCGGTCGACGATTGCGTGGATGACGTCCTTCATGTCATAGGGCAGGTTTGGATCGGTAGGCACGAGCGTATCCAGCAGCGCATCCATACGGGCTGGATCGTCGGTCGGTGGGATGGCAGGCGGCGGCTCGGCGTTATTCGATGGCAAATAACTGAGCAACTTGCGGATCAACTCCATGGTGTGATCCTCGTTCTCACCGACTAAATGCGCCACACCGCTGCGCGAGCTGTGGGTCATCGCACCGCCCAGCGTCTCGAAATCCACCTCCTCGCCGGTGACCGTCTTGATCACTTCCGGCCCGGTGATGAACATGTTGCTGATATCCTTGGTCATGATGACGAAATCCGTCAGCGCAGGCGAATACACCGCGCCGCCGGCGCATGGCCCGAGAATCACACTAATCTGCGGGACCACCCCGCTGGCCTGCGAATTGCGCCAGAACAGTTCGCCGTACGCCGCCAGGCTGTAGACGCCCTCCTGGATGCGCGCCCCGCCGCTGTCGTTCAAGCCGATCACCGGCACGCCTGCTTTCATCGCCATGTCCATCACCATGGCGACCTTCTGGCCGGCCACCTCGCCGAAGGAACCGCCCAGCACGGTGAAATCCTGGGCGTAGATGCACACCCTGCGCCCATTGATCTTTCCAAAGCCAGCCACCAGACCATCCCCCAGCGGACGACTCTTGTCCATGCCGAAGTCGCTGTGGCGGTGAACCATGTATGCGTCGATTTCCTGGAAACTGCCCTCATCCAGGAGGCGGTGAATGCGCTCGCGGGCGGTCAGCTTGCCCTTGTCATGCTGGGCTTTGATCCGGTCGGGACCGCCGCCAAGCTGGAGCGTTTCGCGTTTCTGCTTGAGCTCATCGAGCAGTTTCTGATGACCGTCGGCCTTCTCATCAGCTTTCGCGTTGTTTTTTAATTCCTCTCGTTCGGTTGAATCCATTATTTCCCTCCACTCCCTGGCAATTCCGGCTGAGATGATTTCCTTTTTGCTTCCATTCGTTCGGCGATCAGCGGGTGCTGATTCATTTGGCCAGAATAAAAAGGCATCCACCCGAGTTCAGGCTGTCGGCGGCGATCTTGTTTGTCTGCTCTCTGTGGTGGATACCTATCATTGTTCTTTTTTTCTCCGAATTTACCCAACAATCCCGGCTTCCAGCATGGTCAGATAGATCTTCTCTGAGCTGAAGGGCGGCGATCCAGGGCGCACCCCTATTGCGTCGTAAATTGCATTGGCAATAGCCGGGATGGTCGGCACCATCGGGTGTTCACCCACTCCGCGCGCTCCCCAGGGACCATCGTCCTGCGGCACCTCCACGTACATGGCCTTCACCTCCGTGGGGATATCGGCTGTGGTGGCGATGCGATAGTCCACAAAGGAAGGATTCTGCGGGATGCCCTCCTTGAGTTTAAGGCTCTCGAACAGGGCAGTGCTCATCCCCTGGACGAAACCGCCTTCCATCTGGCACTTCACCAGATCGGGGTTAATGGCCCTGCCGACATCGAACACGGCCACACCGCGCAGCACTTCCACCCGGCCGGTATCGAGATCTACCTCGACCTCAACGGCCTGCGCGCCGGTGGTATAGTGCACCACCGCGCGCGGACCCTGGCCGGTCTCTGCGTCCAGGCCGGTGACGTAGGTGGGCATGAAATTCCCACGGCCGACGATCGGTCCTCCGCGCCAGCCCTGGTCGCCAGGTTTGGGCAGCCCATAAACCACAATGTCTTTGAGGGAAATCGTCTCCTCGCTCTTATAGGACACCACGTGCCCATTGATGATATCGAGGTCTTCAGGATTTTCGCCCCACGCCTCAGCAACCAGATCGAGCACCTGCTTGCGGGCGTCGCGTGCGGCGGCGACGACCGCATTGCCCATGCTCCACGTCAGGCGGCTGGCCACCGTCTGCCACTCGTAGGGGCTGTAATCGGTGTCCACCGGTTTGGCGATGCGCACATTCTCGTAGGGGATGCCGAGCGCGCCGGCCACCATCTGGGCCATCACCGTGAAGGTGCCCTGGCCGATTTCCTGCCCGCCCAGGCCGAGCGTGGCGGTGCCGTCCTCATTAAGCTCCACCCAGGCGCTCGAGCCGGCATTGGGAGGCATGGCCGGCGCCTTCCACATGATCGCCAGTCCTTTGCCGCGCCGCTTATTCGGCGCGCTGGGGGGCGACTTCTTGCCCCATTCGATCGCCTGCGCCGCCTTCTCAATGCACTGGGATAATCCGGTCGGGTGCATGCGCATCCCGGTGAGGATCTCGTCGCCTTCCTTCACGCAGTTCAGCAAGCGGAACTGCACCGGGTCCATCTTGATCTCGTGGGCCAGCTCGTCGATGCACTGCTCTAACCCGGCGTGCAGCTCAGGCATGCCGAAGCCGCGCATCGGGCCGCCCACCGGATGGTTGGTGTAGACGCAGTAGCTATCGTTCCTGAGGTTGGGCACATAATAAGGGCCGGTTGAGCTGTAGCCGCCCGCGCGAGTGACATTGACGCCGTACTCAGTGTACGCCCCCGCGTCCCAGTACAGTTGATTTTCCATAGCCAGCAGCTTGCCATTCTTATCGCAGCCGATTTTGAATTTGGCCACCAACCCCTGGCGTACGAAGGCAGTGAAGAATTCTTCCTCGCGCGTCAGGCGCATCTTGACCGGCCTTCCGCGCACCTTCATCGCCACCGCAACCGCCAGCGCCTCAACGCTTAACCCAGCCTTGCTGCCGAATCCTCCTCCCACGTAGGGGGCAATCACTTCGATGTCGGCATGGGACACGCCCAGCGCCTTGGCAATCAGGTTGCGCTGGGCAAAGGGCGACTGGGATGAGCTCCACAGGGTGATCTTTCCCTTCTCATCCACCTTGGCGATGGCAATGTGCGGCTCGATGGGTACATGTTGCACGTGTGGTACCCGGTAAGTGCGCTCCACGATGGCGGCGCACTCCTTCCAGGCCGCGTCGACGTCCCCTTTGCGGAGCTTGAAATGATTGGAAATATTGGTGCCCGGCTCGGGGAAGATGAAATTGACCACCGCGTATTTATCCAGGTCGGGGTGCACCAGGGGGGCTTCGGGGCTCGCGCCGTACACCGGATCGAAAACGCCGGGCAGAATCTCGTATTCTACATCGATCAGCTCAAGGGCCTTTTCGGCAATTTCCTCGCTGGTGGCTGCCACGGCGGCCACCGGGTCTCCGACGTAGCGTACGCGGTCCGTGGCGAAGATGCGCCGGTCGGCCAGATACAGGCCGGTCAATCCGGGATAATCCGCGCCGGTTACCACCGCGCGGACGCCTGGCAGCTTCTCCGCTTTACTGACGTCGATCTTCTTGATGATCGCGTGAGGGTGAGGACTGCGCTTGGCACGGGCGAAGAGCAGGCCGGGACCGAACTGAATATCATCGGCAAAAGTCGCCATCCCGCTCACTTTTTCCAGGGCGTCGATGCGCGGAACGCTCTGGCCAATCGGGCGGGGTAGTTCTTCGCTTAGCGTTTTTTGCTTTTCCATGTTTCCCTCCAATTCAGCCTTCATATTCCGTTGCATCAATCCCCCGGCGCGCGCTCCATTTGCGCAGACTTTTGCACGGCATCGATGATGCGCCGGTAACCGGTGCAGCGGCACAGGTTGCCGACCAGCGCTTCGCGGATGTCGTACTCGCTGGGTTTGGGGTTGCGGTCCAGAAGCGCGCGCGACGAGATCAACATGCCCGGAATGCAGAAACCGCACTGGACCGCCCCCGCATCGATGAACGCCTGCTGGATCGGGTCGAGCTGGTGATCGCTGGACAATCCTTCCACGGTCACGACTTCGGCCCCGTCGCACTCCACCGCCAGCACCATACAACTGTTGACCGGTTCGCCGTTCAACAGCACCGTGCAGGCGCCACATTCACCCGACGCGCAGCCGTTCTTGGTGCCGGTCAGAGCCAGTTTTTCGCGCAGCATGAGCAGCAAGGTCATATTCGCCGGCACGTCCACCACTTCCGTCGCGCCGTTCACATTTACCGTGATTCTGTGCATGGACATTCCCATATCCTCCCGGAGCGAAAAACGGCTTTCGCACCTAATGAATTTTGTCCCAGACGATCTTGAGGGCTTTGAGGGTCAGATTACGCACCATCAGCTTGCGGTAACGCGCGCCGCTGCGCACATCGTCGATCGGGCTGGAAGCGTCCATGGCCAGGATCGAGGCTTCCTCCAGCGTCTCTGGCAGGATCTGCCGACTGGCCAGAAGCTCCTCGGCCTTCACCGGCCGCAGCGGCACTGGCGCCACGGAAGCAAGCGCGATACGGAAACGATAGCCCGACGCGGCGGACGCATCCGGGTAACCCAGGACGGTCACACCAACGATGGCCAGATCGCCAATCGCGTTGCGGCCAAGTTTGATATACTTCGCGGCGTAGCCGGCCGGCGGTATGGGAAAGCGGATGGAGGTCACAATATCGCCCGGCTTGAGCACCGTCTTGCCCGGGCCGAGGAAAAAGGAATTGAGCGCTTCCTCACGGAAACCATCCACGCCGTGCACCTTCAGCACCGCATCCAGCACCAGGCAGGCCCCTACGGTATCACCGGCTGGGGAGGCGTTGCAAATATTGCCGATGATGGTTGCGCGGCTGCGCAACTGATAGCTGGCCACGGTGCGGATGGCATCTTCCAGCAGCGGATAGAATTCTTTCACCGCCGGGAAAGCGGCCACGCGGTTCATATTGACCGCCGCCCCAACCGTCAGCCCTGAGGACAGATCGAAGGCGATCTCATTCATGCCTTCCAGGGCCTTCACGTCCACCAGGTATTTTTCCGTCCATAACCCGTCGCGCATGCGCACGAAAACGTCCGTCCCGCCGGAAAAGAGGCGCGCCTCCCCGGCATGCTCGGCCAGAAACTGGCTCGCTTCTGCCAGGCTGCCCGGCTTGATGTAATCGAACTCAGGCAATCCAGGGTGTGGTGTGATACTCATGGTCTGTTCCTCTCAGGGAAGCTGCACGCTTCCGGTATATGGGCGCAGCCCTCGCCGCTTCTTGAGCGAGCGCCCCAATCACTTATCTCCCTGCAAAGCACAAAGATGCATTCGATGAAGAGCAAATTATTCAGGTTACCCATGACCGCCTTGCGCTGCTGGAAAAGATCGATCCTCACCTCCCTCTAGTTCTGGCTCACCCAGGTCGTCGGCGTTTGAATCCATTATTCTTAGCGCGCCTGCTGGTAGATTGGCATGAAAGATGAAAAAACTCCACCGCCCTCCAGTAGAGCGACGCAGAAAATGGGCGCAGGTATAGAATCCGTTCGAATGTGAACGGGTAAATTGGGAATTAACTGTCCGCAATACCGACCCGGTAGCGTCAGCACCATCACCATCCCATGATCACCGCCCGAGAGCGGCATGATCGCCACTGGCCGATAAAGCCTGCCGCCCGATCAGTCCGATGCTCGCTCAAATAAGCTGCTCATCGCCCGGGCGCTGCTGCTCAGTCGGTTTGGATACTCATTTTGAATTCTTGCACCAATAAGAAAGCAATCGGGGCTAGCGCACAAACACTTCTCGATTATTAATATTTTAGCAGGCAGCCGCAGATGACTCAATAGGGAATGTGGAGTTTAATTGTCCAAATATTGTCTGAGTTAACGGCAAAAGGCGCTGGATCAGCCCATATTATCAGACAATTAATAGTTTGACTGTCTAGCCTCTTCCCTTCAACTGACGAATCTCCCAACCTCGTAGTGTCATATGTAATCGCCTCCTGTGCAGACAATGAGGCTGGGTATAATCTTTTTATCCACATCGCCTGTCTGTTTGAGGAGAAGAACCCTGACCCCCATAGATTCTGCCGCCTTTCAACCCTCAATCGTGCATCTTTCGGCCAGCTATGCCGGCGGTCCGGCCCTGGACGCGCTCAAAACAGCCCCCTTCTTGAGCGTGATGGGCGTCACCTCGCGCGGGATCTTCCTGCGCGCCGGTGAACGCCGGGTCGTCTTCCTTTCTCGCGAGTCTTTCCGTGGGCCGCTGACTGTCAACCTGTCCGGTCCTTCCACCCGCCTGGACAAATTGCAGGTTGGCGATGCGGCCGTCAGCCAAGAGGGGACCCTCTTCTTCCCCTCTCGCGCAGTGAGCATTTCTCTCGCCGCGGCCCCGCTCTGGGCGCCTCCTCCCGCCACAGCACCTCTCCCCAAAGATCTTCCGAAGCGACTCAGCGCCGCGGCCGGCGACCTGTACTCCCTCAAACGGGGGCGCGGTCTGTCCGATCTGCTCCCCCATCTCCTTCACGCCCCTAACCCGCCCCGGCTGACGCCTGAGCTTGGCCAGGTCTGGAGTCGGTTGAGTGACGTGAAAACGGCGCCCATGAGCAGGGTTGCCGAGGATGTACACCCGATGCTGGGTTGGGGCTCCGGCCTCACTCCCTCAGGCGACGACTTTCTGGCTGGCCTGGCGCTGGTCTTCGCGCGCTGGCCCGGGCTGCTCCCGCCGGACTCCGGCTGGCCCGCCCTGCTGAACGATCTCGTTCAGGCCGCCTTCAGGCGCACGACCACATTGAGTGCCAGCCTGCTCGAGCTGGCCGCCGTCGGTCAGGCCGACGAACGCCTGATCCTGGCCGCTGACCATCTTCTCTGCGGCCTTCACACCACCAGCCAGGCCGTCGAGGCGCTGGCGGGCTGGGGCAATTCTTCCGGGGCCGACGCTCTGCTCGGCATGGCCCTGGCTATTGAGCTCAGCCGGCGGGATGTACCAGCCGCGCCCGCACGTCGACTGCGTAGGCGCCCTGACCTTCCGCCAGCACGCGCAGAGGATTGATTTCGACCTCGGCGATTTCTGGAAAATCCCAGGCAAGCTGCGCCAGGCGAGCCAGAGCCTGTAAGGTGGCCTGGCGGTCGGCAGGCGGCAGGTTGCGGTAACCGCCTAGCTTGCGGCCGGCCCAGGTTCTCTCCAGCATCCCCTGCGCATCGCGCTCCGTCAGTGGAGCCAGGGCAAAGGCCACATCCTTCAGACCTTCTACCTCCACACCGCCCGATCCGAACATGACCAGCGGCCCAAATTGCGCATCGCGCACCACCCCGACGATCACCTCCTGACCCGGCGGGAGCATCCGCTGCACGTGGACGCCATCGATGCGCGCCTTCGGTTCTGCTGTCGCCGCGTTGCGCATGATCGCATCGTAACCCTGCGCCACCGCTTTTGCATCACGCAGGTCGAGCAACACCCCACCCACGTCCGACTTGTGGGTGATGTCCGCCGAAGCGATCTTCAGTACGACCGGATAGCCGGCCTTCTGCGCCAGGTGGACGGCTTCCTCCGCGCTGCGCGCCAGCTCCATAGGCGCGGCTCGCACCCCATACGCTTCCAGCAACCCTGCGGCCGCATTCGCTGGCAGAAAACCATCCTGCGGATGGTGCGCAAGAATCGAACGGGCTGAGGCTGTGTCCACCCCTTCCAGCGTGATCGGCTTCTGCTCGCCGGCGGCCAGCCACTCGGCCCGCTGCGCCAGGACACTCAGCGCCGATGCCGCCCGCTCCGGGAAGCGGTATTCGACCACCCGCGCCGCCCGCAGATGTTCGATCGCCTCCTGAACCAGCCGATCACCCATGACCGCCGCCAGCACCGGTTTGTCGCTCGCCTGGATCACCGGGATGATTGCCCGCGCCACCGCTCCGGCCGAAGACACTGGAGAGGGCGGAATGATCACGATCACCGCATCCACGTTGGCATCCGCCAGCAGCAGGCGCAGGCTCTCGGCGTGCTGCTCAAGCGTCGCCCCGGCCAGCATGTCGACCGGATTGTGCACGCTGGCGGCTGGCGGCAGCAGCGCCTTGAGCGCCGCCTGGGTCTCCGCGCTGAGCGAAGCCAGGCGCAGGCCGTTGAGCTCCAGCGCATCGGCGGTCGTGACGCCGGGGCCCCCTGCGTTGGTCAACACCGCGACGTTGCGCCCCTTGGGCAGCGGGCACCATGCCAGCGCTTGCGCCCAATGGAACATCTCTTCCATTGTGGCAGCGCGGAGCACACCGGAACGGCGGAAGGCGGCATCGAAAGCCTCTTCAGCGCCTGCCAGCGCGCCGGTGTGCGAGGCAGCCGCGCGCCTGCCGCTCTCGAAGCGGCCCACCTTCAGAGCCACCACCGGCTTCTCGCGCACCACCCGCGCCGCCTCCTCCACGAAACGCCGCCCGTCGCTGATCCCTTCCAGATAGAGGGTTACCACGCGCGTCTTTGGATCGGCTGCCACCGGGCCCAAAGCCTCGGTCTCGCTCACATCCGCCTGGTTGCCCAGACTGACCAGGTGCGATAGGCCGAAACCCTGACCGCGGACCCAGTCGATCACCACGGCGCAGATCGCGCCCGAATGCGAGATGAACGCCACATCCCCTTTGGGCGGTCCGGGCGGAGGCAGGAAAGTTGTATCCAGCGGCAGGTGGTTGTTGATCAGCCCTACACAATTGGGCCCGACCAGGCGCATGCCGTACTCGTGAGCGATCACGAGGAGCTGCTCCTCCAGCGCGGCGCCCTCGGGACCGGTTTCGCGGAAGCCGCCGGTCGCCACGATGACCGCCTTGATGCCGCGCCGCCCGCACTCGTGCAGCGCGGCAGGCACTGCCGGCGGCGGGACGAGCACCACCGCCAGATCCACCGGATCAGGCACCGCTTCCACACTCGTATAGATGGGACGCCCAAGCAGCGTCCCTCCGCGTGGGTTGACAAAATGCACCGCGCCGGTATAGCCACTCTGCACAAGGTTGCGCGCCAACTGATAGCCGAGCTTTACCGGCTCGCGCGACGCGCCGATCACCGCCACCCCTTGAGGGGTAAAGAAAGGGGATAGAGAATCGTTATCCATTATTTTCGGCAGGCTCACGTTTCTGATTAAGGTGGGTTTCGCAAGAATTATAGCCGAAGCATGGGGAAAGAATTAAACGAAAAGCAGGCAGCGTCTCGTCCGCGCCTGCTTATGAATCGCAATGCGATGCGCTCTTTGAGGAGCGGTTATTCGTAAGTCATCTCACCTGCCCTGATCGCCACCTTCAACCGGTTCTCAGCCGGCGTCAGCGGGCAGGACCAGTTTTCGTTGTATGCGCAGTAGGGATTATACGCCAGGTTGAAATCCACCAGAAATTTCCCGTTGGGCAGAGGCTCCGGCTCAAGGTACCGTCCGGCGCCGTAGGTTTCTTTTCCGGCCTGGGCGTCTACGAAGGGCAGGAAATACCCCTGGCCATCCGTGAAAATGGTGAGCTGGGCTTCCTGACCGTCCACCGTGAATGTGAAACGCCCAAAACGGCGGTAATGTTGCACGTCTCCGCCGGTGGTTTGCATGTCGATACCCTGGTCCCCGCTGATGGGCTCTACGTTGACCTCCAAGCGAAGGGCAGGGTTCTCGGGAAAGTACTTTAAACCCCGAAAAGAGCGCTTCTGTTCGCGCGTGAGCGGCGAATGAGGCCCTCGAAAAAATTCATCCTTCTGTCTCCTGAATTCCTCCAGATCGTTCATCTTTCCTCCGGCATATGGACTAAATAGAAGATGTGGCCAAATGTCGAAGTCTTACTAGCGCGTTTTCGAAGTTGCTTCAACCCAGCCGCATGGCCGGCGCCTATGATTATGCGGTCCTTCACGCCGCTGGGACGCCGTCACCGGCCTGGTATCGCCTGATGCGGCCAGGTTTCTGCCCGATCTGATGGCCGCGACACAATGAGGATCGAAAATCGCGGTGAAACGTAGAGTCAAAAGGATTGGGAAAAATCAGACCCATGAGAGCGGGTGCGAGCAGCCTTGCTCTCATTATTCGTTATAGGTTCGGCTTCCTATGAAACAGGCGAAATCGCGCCGCGCACAGCATGCCCAGCCGCTCGGGGTTGACGCGCCCTGGCGACCCTCCCAGCCATGCTATAATCTTGGAAGGCATGATCAAATTGATCTGCTGAAGCGGTGAAATACACTGTGGATATTTACCGGGTTTGGTGAAATGTTGACGCAGCGGATCGGAGGAGTGTAAAGCCGATGGCAGAGCGCAGCAACCAGGAATGGCTTGCCGATTTACGCTCAGCAGGCCCCGCGCAGGAAGCCGCGCTGGCCGACCTGCGCGCCATGATCCTGGCATCCCTGCCTCGCGCCCTTTCGGTCCACCTCTCCCCTGGCGATCCGCAGTTTGGCCCGCTGATTGAAGAAGCCACCCAGGAGACGCTCGTACGCGTCCTGGACCGCCTGGACGAATTCCAGGGGCGCAGCCGCTTCACCACCTGGGTGCTGGCCATTGCCGTCAATATCGCCCTCAGCGAGCTTCGCCGGCGCCGCTGGCGCGATGTCTCCCTGGAGGAGCTGTTGGATCGGCACGAGGAACAAGGCGATGCGGAGCCAGACTGGATGGCCGAAAACAGTCCGAATGTCGAACGGCTGATCGAGCGTGATCATTTCAGCGCCGTGCTCGAGCGCATCATCCGCAAAGAGCTGACCGAAAAACAGCGCACCGCCCTGCTGGCTGTGGCCGTACGGGGCATGCCCATGGAAGAAGTCGCCCGACGCATGGGCATGCAGCGCAATGCGCTATACAAGTTACTGCACGATGCGCGCATCAAGCTCAAGCACCGCCTGGAAGAGGAAGGCATTCGCGTTGATGACGTGCTGACAGCCTTCGAAGGGTAAGAAATTCCTCTCAAAAACCGTCACGAGGAAGGGAAGAAAACCATGCCATTTCCCGATCATCCGAGACGCAAAGCAAAAGTCAGGCATGAAAGCGGTCAGCGCGGCACCGGGCTCTCCTCAGCCGGGGCTGCACGCATCCTGCGGGGGCTGGCCATCACCTTCGAGGAGGAATACGACTGCGCCCAGGTCGAGCGACTGATGGCCGAATATACCGAGATGGTCTCGCGAGGCGATGACACCGCCAGCCTGCTGCCCCTGGTGAAATACCATCTTCAGTTGTGCCTAGACTGTCGCGAGGAATATGAGGCGCTCCTCCGCGCGCTGGAAATCACGATTTAGGATCGATGTACCCTCGCGCATCCGCTGGCGTTCTTGAGACGCAATGAAAGTTACCGTCGAATTTACCGGTTTAGCCCGCGACATCGCCGGCGAGAAGACCATCCAGCTCGAACTGCCCGAGCGCGCCACTTACCGCGAGGTCGTCAGGCTGCTCGCAGAGCGCCACCCCGGTCTGGTGAACATCCTCATCTCCCCTGACAGGGAGACATTCCTCAGCTCCAATATGTTCGTCATCAACGGGGACATGGCCAACCCCGCCATGGTGCCCGATGAAAGCCCTCAGGAGGGCGACCACCTGATCCTGGTTTCCCTGGTCACTGGCGGGTGACCATTTTTACTATCCCTTATTTGAACGAGAACGTAAATACAATCACCCCCACTGCCGTGGGAATCCACCAGTATGGCTTTACCGCCGGCGGCAGCGAGATGCCGGTCCTCATAGCCACCCCGGCCAGCATGAACAACGCGCCGATCCCGAGCAACCACCAGTTGCCTACTCTGAAGCTGGGCGGATTGGCGTCCACCATTGGCTGATCGGCCTTCTTGCGTTTTCCCCGCGCGCGAATGCGCGCCAGCTCCGCCTCACGCGCCAGACGTCGGTTCCTTCCACGCAACTGCACCAGACGCGCATAAAAGATCAGGATCGTCACTGCAACGATGAATACGCCAGGCTCGAATCTCATTCTCACTCCCTCATGTTGCAGCTGCTTATTTAGGATGGCCGCTTGTTGGCGATTTTGATCGCGACCTTGGTGAAGCTCTCCTCGTTCGGGGACGGTCCAGGGCCCAGAGAGACGAAACGGCCGCGTGCGGTGATATCCCCGATCTCGGTGCCTTTGACGAAATCCTCCCCAGAGCGGCGCAGAAGCGCGATAACCCGCGAAGTGGGCAATTTCACCCAGGCGAAGCGTCTCTCCGGCCGGCCGATCAACGCGATGAAATACGCTTCCCCTTCCTCCAACGGGTCTGGCAGCGTCAAGATCACCAGAGTAGTCTGCTCATCGACCTTGGTGATTTTGTAATCCAGGCCGCTAAAGGGGCTGCACATCTCTTTGGGTAAGCGGTCGCCCACATACTCCCACCAGAAACGCAAGAATTTAAGGCCATCCCGGTCCAGGTAATGGATGAAATCGCTGCTTTGGGTGTGGAACATCGTCGGTATGGCTTCGAATGCGAAGTTGTACCGCTGGCTTTTACGACGGTCGACCATATCCTCACCCTCCTCGCGCCCGTTGGGCGATAAAATCCTCGAACCGCGTGGGCGGACGGCCCAGCAGCCATTCCAGAACGTGTGAATTTCCCACCAACCCATAACGATCGTAATAGTTGAACATGGCCAGGAGCGTCTCGACGGCGTAGGCGCCCATCGGAGAGTTGCGGGCGCGTCGTTCCCATTCTCCCAACTCGATCTGCTCTGCCCTGACCTCTCGGCCCAGGACGCGGCCGAGGATTTGCGCCACCTCATACGCCGAAAGCGCCTGGGGGCCGGCCAGTTCGTAAGTTGCTCCGGCGTGACCCGGCTCGGTCAGCACTCGCGCCGCAGCAGCGGCCACATTATCCAGATCTACCATGCTCAATGGCGCTGCAGGAGAATACGGCAGCGCATATTCGCCCTGATTTACGATAACTTCCCAGTAAGCCAGCACATTTTGCATGTACGGCGCGGGTTGGAGGATGGTAAACGGCACACCAGCGGCGAACAAGCGCTCCTCAACCCGCATTTTCAGCCAGTGATGCGGCATTGCCTCCACCTGCGGATGCAGCACCGAATGATAAACGAAATGTTCCACCCCCGCCGCGCGCGCGGCAGCGAGTGCATTTTCGGCCATCACGACCTCGTCCGGGTTCACGTTGGGGCATATATGATATACCGCGCGCACGCCCGCGAAAACCGCGTGCATGAAGCCGCGATCGCGCATGTCGCCGATCACAACCTCGCTGGCGCCCAGCCCAGTCAGCTCCGGTGTCTGTTCGCTGTGGAACGCCAGCGCCCGGACCGGTTCACGCCCAGCCGCCAGGCGCTTCACGATTGCTTTTCCAGTTTTCCCGCCCGCCCCAGTTACCAGGATCACACGGCCCTCGTCTGATTGAAGATTAATGGTGCAATTGGATTATAAAGGATACTGCGGTAATAACAGGAAGGCTCCCGCTGCCGAATCACGCCAACGGGAGCCTTGACGTCATGCGGGCTCAGTCATGTTGATCGCTGCAAGAAAGCCCCTGGGCCCTGCACGCATCCAAACCAGGACGCGCAGCGAGGCTCAGTCAGCCGCGTATGGTGCTTCCTTCTCGACCGCCGCACGCACCACCGCCGGCTTCCAAATCGTGGTGATCAGGTTCAAGAGAATGCCTAACACCGCACCGGTGGCGATCGCAGGCCAGCCATTCGGGAAGACACCCTGCAACAGCGGCACAGGGATGAAGCCATTCGGGAAGCCGATATTCCCGCCGATGCCGACGATCAGGATCGTGGCGCCGATGGCCAGTTGCTTGGGATCATACAGGTTGACCCGCTCGGCCATCATCAGCGCAATACCCTGCATTCCGATGACCCCGAACAAGTAGATCGCCAGGCCACCGCTGACCGCGGTCGGGATGGAAGCAATCGCTTCAGCCAGAGGGCCGATGAAGCCCAGGATGATCGCGATCACCCCTGCCGTAATCAGCGCCGGGCCGGAGTAGTTGCGCGTGATCACCATCAGCGAGTTGTTCTCGCCGTAGTTGGTGCCCGCCGTGGAGCCGAACAGGCCGTTCACCAGGTCATCCAGGCCATCCAGCATCAGGTTCAACCCGATGAAGCGATCCAGATGATACTTCTCGCGGCCCTGCTCTTCGGCCAGGTGATCCACGTACAGGCTGATCTGGTACAGGTGGGCGGTCGATTCAGGGATGGTGGCGATGGCCATGATGCCCACCCCGACGATCACGGTTAGCGTCAGCGGGTCATTGAAGACCGGGAAGCTGATGCGCGGTGCCCGCAGAAAGGCCTCCTGGCCAAACGCGGCCCAGTTCACCAGTCCCAGGGGGATGGAAACGATATAGCCAACGATGGCTGCCAGCAGGATGGGCAGCATGCCGATGAAGCCTTTCCCCTGCAGATAGACGGACAGGATAAAGGCTGCCAGCAGTGTGATGAACGCCGCCAGCCACCACTTCAGGGTGATCGCCGGGTCAGTGACGCCGCAGCAGGTGCCCGCCGCCATACCCAGCGCGGATGCACCCAGACCAATTCCGATGGTGGTGGCGACCGGGCCGGTGACGATTGGAGGCAAAATCTTATCCAAGGCGTCCTTACCGCCGGACAAGCGGATGATCAAACCCACGATCACGTTGATGAGGCCGGTGGCAATGAAGCCGGCCGTGACCACGGAAATGATCTCGGGTGGCGCAACCGCCACATCCGCCGATACTCCCTTGGCTGCTTCAATTCCCACCACGGCTGTGATGTAGCTGAAGCTCGAGCCGTAGTACAGAGGAATATATTTCCCCATCGTCAGTTTTGAGCCGATCAGGGTGACGACGGTGCCAAGTCCAGTGATCGTCAATACGGTGCTGACCGGAAATTTCATCAGGATCGCGCACAGCACTGTGGCCGGGAACATCGTCAGCACGTGCTGGAGACCCAGAAGGACCATCTGGCCAAATGGAGGCGTATCATTTGGCAGGTAGCCCAGGATGGCCGGGGCTTTTTCAGTTTTTGCAGCCATTTTTGGTTCCCTCCTGAACGTTTAGGCTAGGTAGGTTTTGAATGAAAAATGAAAGGGCAACGGTTTTACTCTCTCTAGGGAAGAACCACAAACCTGATCCCTGTCGCAGACCACCTCCTTCCGATTTGATTTCCATATTCGGGAGGGCGGGGGTTGAAAAAAAGAAATAATCTTGGATTACCATCCCGCTCTCCATTTCCACTAGAAACAGGACTGCCTCACCGACTCAACAGGTAGGCGATGATCCCCAGGATGGCTACCATGGGAATCAGGTACATCAGAATGCGGGCTTCTTGGGTCTTCAAGATTTGTTTTGTCATATCCTTGGCAACCTTGGATGCGAATTCCGCCTCAGTGGGCGGTGTGAACTCCACCGAATTACCGCTTGCCTTTGCCGCCAGCCTGGATTCCAGAGCCTTATCGAAGGTCTCGAAACCCTGACGGATCATACTTTTACTGACGCTGTCGATCATGCGCTGGCCAACGCTGGCCAACGTGCCGCCGATCTGCACGTCGCCGTCATACTTCATCAGGGTTGTCCCGTCACCCTGATCCAGAAATTGGACGTGCCCGACGCCCTTAGCGAAGCCAGGCGCCCCACGGCCCTCCACCGTGAGGGTACATTTTTCCGGCGGCACTTCGTCGCTTACCTCCAGCTTGCCAGCAAACGAGCCTGACACCGGGCCGATACGCAGGTTAATCGTGCCTTCGAAATGATTGTCATCGATTTTCTTGAGCTCCTGCGTGCCGGGTAAAGCCGAAGCCAGCACCTGAGGGTCGCGAAACATCTCGTAGACGTCTGCTCGCGGCCCTTTAAATACGTGCTCACCTTCAATTCGCATGGAAACCTTTCCTCCTGTTTTATTGTATGGTTCTCTATTTCAGCCCAAGATTGGCCTTATTACTCTCCCTTTCCCTGTCTTGCCTGCCTTGCCAGACCGAACAGTTTGCTCGGTGAAAGCGGCGTCTCCATGATTTGTAACCCGAAATCGGCCAGCGCGTTTTCCACCGCCTGGGCAAAAGCCGGCGGCGTTGGGATAGCGCCTGCTTCTCCCACCCCCTTAATCCCCAACGGATTAAGTGGACTTGGGGTGGCTAAATGACCGATCTCTATTTTCTCGGGCATGTCGGTCGCCTGCGGCATGAGATAGTCCATGAAAGAGGCGCTCAACAGTTGAGCATTTTCATCGTAAACCATCTGCTCAAAGAAGGATTGCCCCAGACCCATGGACATCCCGCCGAGAATCTGGCCCTCAACAATCAGCGGGTTGACTATCGTGCCGCAATCGTGCACGATCACGAAGCGTTCGACTTTCACTTTCATGGTCTCCGGGTCCACATCCACGATCATGGCGACAGACCCGTAGCCGGTTGCGCCATGCGGCGGCCCGTAATAAGCCACGGCTTCCAGACCTGGTTCCACCCCAGGCTCGACGACCCCGCGCGTTGGGTTGGCCCGCATGGCCATATCACCTAGGGTGATAAACGTAGCCGGGTCTCCTTTTACGATGATTTTCCCCTCGCTGAGCTCGATTTGATCTTCTGGAACACCGAGATACTTGCTGCCCAATTTGATGGCTTTCTCGCGTATCTTGGTCGCCGCCGAAAAAGCGGCTGTACCGGCGATGGTGATGCCGCGGCTGGCAAAAGTGCCCGCGCCCCAGTGAAAGTGGCCCGTGTCACCGGTGATGACATTGACGTCATCGATCGGGACAGATAACTGCTCGGCCACAATCTGCGCCAGGGAAGTGAAATGACCCTGTCCCTGGGTGCTGATGCCCGTGACCAGATTGACTTTGCCATTTGCTCCGACCGTGATGCGCACACCTTCGTAAGGTCCGACCGCCGTTCCTTCCGTGAAGCACACGATGCCGATGCCCTTGTGTTTCCCCTCAGCGCGCAGACGCGGCTGTTCTTCCTTGACGAATTTCTCGTAGCCGATCATGTCCATCGCCTTGCGCAGCGCTGCGGGGTAATCCCCGCTGTCGAGCACGTTTTCCACGAAATCCTGCCCGATCACCCCGGTGTGGTAGGGTAATTTTTCGGGGCGCAGCAGGTTTTTCATGCGGATTTCGGCAGGGTCCATCTTCAATTCACGGGCGGCATAATCCATCAGGCGCTCCATCACATACACGCCTTCTGGACGGCCAGCGCCACGCACCGGCGTGACCACGAATTTATTGGTAAAGACCATTTTGATTTCGGTATAGAAATTCGGTACGTCGTAGGCGCTGATCGTGTGGGTCTGCGTATTCAACGGTACGGTCATGCCATAGGGATCATAGGCGCCGGTATCGTGATAGAAGACGTCCTTCACTCCCAAGATTTTGCCGTCCTTCGTTAAGGCGATTTCAGCATAATGCACCTGATCGCGTTCGGAAGTGGTTGCCAGGAAGTTCTCGCGGCGGTCTTCCACCCACTTGATCGGGCGTTTGAGGCGCATGGCGATCCATGGCAACAGGACATCATCCGCCTGGGAAGTCATGATCTTGGGCCCAAAACCGCCGCCGATGAAAGGTGTGATCACCCGCACCTGGTCTTCGAACAGCCCCAGCTTCGCTGCGATGGCGTTGCGCAGCGGGATAGGCGCCTGCGTGTTCGCCCAGACGGTCAGCTCCTGGGCACGTTCATTCCAGTCCACCACGAAGCCGCGATTTTCCATGGCCGCCGCCGCGCCGCGATCGACCAGAATTTTACGCTTGATCACCACATCCGCCTGGGCAGCGGCCTCATCGTAATTGCCCACCTGCTGGATCACATTCGCGGCCAGGTTGGTGCCCAGATCCTCATGAATCAGGGGCGAATTGGGTTCCAACGCTTTTTCCAAATCCGTCACTGCTTCGAGAGGCTCCATCTCCACCACGATATCATCGAAGGCATCTTCAGCGATGTAACGACTCTCAGCGATCACGACTGCCAATGGCTCGCCAGAGAAGCGCACTTTATCCTTGGCAATCGGTACCAGCGGTTTCGCGTTAAATAATGAGCCCTTGATGGCCGTAGGTGGGGGAACCTGCAGCGGCCCGGGCCGCCAGTAATCTCCGAAATCCTGGGCGGTATAAACCGCCACTACACCGGGACGTCTCAAGGCTGCCGAGTAATCGATCTTGAGGATGCGGGCATGGGCATAATCGCTACGCAGAAAGGCGGCGTGAAGCATCCCGGGTAAGTTAATGTCGTCCAGGAATTCCGCCTTGCCGGTTAAAAGCCAGACGTCCTCTTTTCTTTTGATCGGTTGGCCGATAAATTTGCCTGCCACGGTTCTTCCTCCTCCTGTCATTGATCCGCAGCCATTTTTTCAGTCGCCAGCTTGACCGCAGCGATTATGTTCTCATAGCCGGTGCATCGGCAGATATTCCCATCAATTGCCTCGCGGATTTCTTCCTCGCTCGGTTGCGGATGGCTCTCCACAAACGGCACCAGGCTCATGAGGAAGCCAGGGGTGCAGAACCCGCATTGCAAAGCGTGTTTCTCATTAAATGCTTCCTGGAGCGGGTGTAACTGCTCTGGCGTCCCGAGTGATTCAACCGTGCGGATGTCGTGCCCATCGGCCTGAACGGCGAACAGCAGGCAGGAACGCATCGGCTCGCCGTCGAACAAAATGGTGCAGGCGCCGCAGATGCCGTGTTCGCAGCCAACATGCGTGCCGGATAGATTCAACTCATGCCGCAGGAAATCTGCCAGCAGGAGCCTCGGCTCAACCGTGCGCTGATACTCCCTGCCATTCACGGTTAATCGAATCGTGTATTGTTTGGTCACATCTGCCTCCTCACAGCGCCGCCCTGGCAAATGCAGTGGTCAACGAGCGATTTACCAATACCCTGACCAGTTGGCGGCGGTAATCTGCCGTAGCGTGCACATCTGTTCCTGGATCGATCTCCGCCTGTACGGCTTCTGCAACTTCCTTGAATGCCTCTGGGGTGGGCTTTTGTCCCTCCAGGATTCTGACAGCGGCCTTTGAAAGCGCCGGCGTGTCGGCCACGCTGATCATCACCATGCGCACCTGTTTGCAGCGCCCGTCCTCATCCAGCGTCACCACCGAAGCCACCGCCGCCTGAGCGTACCCCCCACGCTGGCGTGAGACCTGCTGGTAACTGGCGCCAGTGCGCGGCGGCAATGCCGGCAGGAGCACCTCGGCCAGCATCTCGTCTGGTTCGATCACCGTGGTGAAGGGTCCCAGGAAGAATTCCTCGGCCGGAACCCAGCGTTCGCTGCCCTTCTTCAGCACCTTCAAGTTCGCATTGAGTGCGATGGATATGGCCGGGAGTTGCCCGGCAGGGTCCGCGTGGGCGATGGCGCCCCCGAAGGTGCCGCGGTTGCGGATCTGGGGGTGGGCGATATTCGGCATCACCTCGCCGATCAGCGGGAAGCGGCGCAAGACCTCCTGGCTGTGCTCCACGGCGCTGTCGCGGGTCATCGTCCCGATCGCCAGGCCATCGTCGCTGGTTGGCCGGATGTACTGTAATTCGGGAATGCGGTTAAGATCCACCAGCGCGGAGGGCCGCGCCATGCGAAAGTTCATGGTCGGGATCAGGCTTTGCCCGCCTGCCAGGACTTTGCCGGCGTAACCCAGCTCGGCGAGCTGGTCGAGGGCTTCCTCCACGCTTCGAGGTGCATAGTATTCAAATGGAGCTGGTTTCATCTACCAACAACCTCCTCGTCGCAAGGGTGCAGCACCCATGCCTCTCATCGATGAGAGCCTTCCACTCTCAAAATTAACGAGCCTCCTTATTTACCGTCTGGAGGTTGACATCCAAACCGATCAGGAGCCTTCTTTGAAAGCCACGAAGCGGCCCCACATCGATTCGGCTTCCATCGCCTTCTGCAGGTAGCATCCGATGTAGTATCTCCCGCTGGGCGCTCGGGCGATGTCGCCGGCCAGGTTCTCAGCATGCACAATCTTCTTCGGGAAAAGATTGAGGTGCATGTCCTGGTAATAGGAATCCAGCGGGTACATCTGATCCCAATCCTTACCGAAGTCGCGCATTAATTTGGCATTCGCTTCAGCGAAAGTCTTCGGATGCCAGATGCGCATGATCGTGTTCATCGGATGGTCGGCCGAGACGGCATCCACGCCGATCCACTTGATCTGCATGTCTGCTGCCCATTTGGAGAAGTCGGGCGAGGGACCTGGATGTTTCACCATGTAGCGGAACTCGTCCGAATCAGGGCTGTTCCAGCCGAACTTGTGCCAGCCGGTCTTGATGATCAGGATATCGCCCTTGCGTATGTCCACCACATCATGGATCATCTTGGGCGTATAGACGCTGGAATCGCTGACTAGATGGGAAATATCGGCGATTACCCCTGGTCCCACCCATTCCTCCAGCGGCACCTGGCCGATCGTACGCCCGGCCGGGTAGAAGTGCTTCTCGCCATCCATGTGCGTGCCGAGGTGGATGCTGGCATTGCAGATCGATCCATTGCGCCCCATGCCAAAGAACTGTCCACCCACCCGTTTGGTGTAGGTCACGCTCAGCGGGACGTAGTTCAGCCACTGCGGCGTCTGCACACTGAAGGGCACCGTCAGATCGAGCATCTCGGCCTTATCCATCTCGGCGTAGAAATCGGCCTCGCTCATCCAATCCGGAGGCTGGTAAGCCGCCACCCGCGCCCAGGCCGTCTCGACTTCCATAAATGGAATGGGCATAATGGCAATCCACGCACGCTGGTTCTTCAGCTTGTCGATGTCACCCACGATCGACTCGGCCAGCAGCAAGTGCGCCTTGGGCATGGTGATGTGGGTCAGCTCGTAATATTCGCCCTGGGGGAACATCTCGTCCCACGTCTTGCCGTATTCGCGCTGCAGCTTCTCCTCGGCGTTCTTGAAGTGATTCTCGTGCATGCGGCGGATTGGCGTATTCATTGGATGTTCGGCGCTGCCGCAATCCACCCCGATCACTTTCAGCTTCATGTCCAGCGCCCAACGGTAGAAATCCATGGACGGGCCGGGGTGGCGCACCAGGAAACCGAACTCCTTGGATTCCACGCCGCCCTGCGCCTGGGGGTTGACCACATCCGGCTGGTCCCAGGAATAGCGGTGGTAACCTGTGTTGATAATCAGAATATCACCTTTGTGTACATCAGCCTTTTTCATGATCATCTCCGGCGTGTACACGCTGTAATCCGAGACCATGTCGGAGATGTCTACCACCACGCCCGGTCCGCACAACTCGCGCAGTGGGATATCGCTGATCGGGCGCCCGCCTGAGTGGAATGCCGTCTCGCCCACCAGGTGAGTGCCGACCGTGTTGCTCCAGTTTAAAATCTGACCGTTGGCGCCCTGGCCGCCGCCGTACGCCCCGGTGACGCGCTTGAAAAAGTGGACCTCCAGGGCTTTTTCGCCCGGCCATGGTGGCGTGAAGATGCTGCACCCCTGGGTCAGGTCGTAAAGCTTGGCTTCAGACAGCATCTTGACGAACGTTTCTCTGTCCATCTAATCCTCCCATGGAATTTGGAATGGAGTTCGTTTTATGAGATCAAATTCCATACTTCTCGGCGAAAGCCATCAAGGCATCCTCGAAGATGTTCATCGGAGGGGTCACCACACCAGCGCCTACCTGCCCGACGCCGGGATCCTTGTGCGCCACACCCGTATTCACCCGCGGCAGCATGTTTTTCTCGATTACCTTGCGGATGTCGATACCGGTCGGCGTGCCGCGGAAATCCAGGGCCGGGATGGTGAAATACTTGTGCTCGGCATAGGTGATCTCGTACATGTCCAGCGTCGTATTAATGGCATCCTTGGGTGTGCCGCTGATGAAAGTCACGATTGCGGGCGCAGCAGCCATGGCGAAGCCGCCGATACCAGACGTTTCGGTAATCGTGCTGTCGCCGATGTCCGGATTGGCGTCCTTCTCGGTGAAACCAGGGAAGTAGAGCGCCTTCACCTTGCCGGCCGGGCCGGTGAACCACTGGTCGCCCAGCCCACTCACGCGGATGCCGAAGTCGGTGCCATTGCGCGCCATCACGGTCACAATCGTGCTCCCCTCCACGTTGGCGCCCGCATCCGTCATCGTCTTACAAGCTGCCATCACCGGATTCAGGACGCTTAACGCGTTTTCACCCAGGAAACGGATCACTTCAGAGGCCGTGTCGACATCCTTGGCCGCTTTGACAATGTGGGGCGCAAGGCTGGTAGTGAACAATACCGAGGCTGCGTCCAGGCGATTGTGGCCGTCGTCGCCCATATGCAGGGCCTTGGCCAGCAGGGAGCGCATGTCGATCCCGCCCATTCTGTCCAACGCTTTGTCCACTGTGGGGCCAAGCACATCGTTCATCCACTGCAGTTTCGCAATCACCTCTGGCGAGTACGCTCCCATACGCAGGACCTTACCCCGCCCTTCATTCAACCCGGAGTAGGCCTTGTTGCCGTCGGTTTTATTTTCGACGATGTAAACCATCATAGAGGGTGAGATCACCCCTGCCATCGGCCCCACACTGGCGTGGTGGTGGCAGGGTTCGAAACGGATCTGGCCGGATTTGAGCATTCCTTCGGCCTGGTCCCAATCTTTAGCTTTGCCTTCGAAGATCAACGCTCCGACCATCGCGCCCTTCATTGGTCCAGCCATACGCTCCCAGGTGACCGGCGGGCCGGCGTGCAGGAGCAAATCAGGGCGCATTCCCGGAATGACGTCCAGCGCTTTGGCCACTCCCACCAAGACCGGGCGGGCTTCCATAAACTTCTCGACCACATGAGCATTGGCTTTCTCAATGTCGACCATATCGCTTCCTCCCCAAACGATGTGTTATGGTTGTTTTGAACAGTGCTTTACTTCTTCATCCGCGCCAGAATGGCTGCCAGCCTTTCGTTGCCGCCTGCCGGAGGCCGCCAGTCTACTTGCACCACCGGGACACCCTGGGCTTTCAGGTTCTCGGCAAAGGATTCCAGTCCAATGTTGATGGCTGCCAGCGGACGCTTCAGCTTGGCCAGGTCCACCTCTTCGAACGGTTTCTCGACCACTTCGGCTTCGCCCAACGCCCGCAACAGACGTCCAGCATAGCGCACCATGGCTTCGTTGCTGGTTTCGACGTGGACGCCGACCGCTTTGAGCTGTTCGATCTGATGGTTCAGGTTTTGAGGGTCCTCGTCTGTGCCGGTCACCACCGCCACGAATTCGATGTAACGGCCAGCCTCGCGTGCTTTGGCCTGCGCTTTGGCGATGGCCGGGGCGAGCTCCGAGGCGGGATCGGGGTGCGAACCGTAACCGATGACCACATCCAGCATGATCACCGCCACACTCGGATCGTCCGCTTCTTCCAGGAGGCGACGGATGCGCAGATCATTGTCCATCATCGGGTGCAGGCGGCCAACGGTGAATTCATCCTCGCCCAGGTCGACAATGGTATGCTCCTGGCTGACGAAGGAATTGGGTAGCTTAAGCTCCTTGTCGATTGGCGCGTTGGCGTACACCCGCGGCACGTATCCTGTCAGCAGGTGCTGCGCCTCGTACGCCAGCGTTCCGCCGGAGAACAGGCCGCGCAGATACTTCTGCGTCGGAGCGAAGCGCTCCAGGTGCAGATCGGCGTCGCTTTCCAGCGCGGGTGGGTTCGCCGCCAGCTTAACCGCCAGCTCGGCTGCTTCGTCTAAACTGCCGGCAAAATAAATATTGTCGATTCTGGGGGTAGCGTTAGCCCGCGCGATGAAGTTCACCACCACGGGTTTCCCCGCCCGGCGCGCGACCTTCAATACCTCATCGGCCACTTTGGGCGCTGGGGGTTTGGATACCAGCACGATCACCTTCGTATCGGGGTCACGGCTGAGCGCATCGATCCCCTGGCGGAACGTAGCGGCTCCCACCTTCTCGGACATGTCGCGTCCGCCGGTGCCGATGCCAAAGGTCACCCCGCCGCCCAACTGGTGGATGCGCGAGGTAACCTGCTGTAAACCGGTGCCTGCCGCCGCGACCACTCCGATCGGGCCTTTGCGCACCTTATTGGCGAAACCCAAGCCAATCCCGCCGATCAGCGCGGTGCCGCAGTCCGGGCCCATCACCAGGAGGCCAAGCTCGGCCGACTGCGCTTTGAGCGAGATTTCCTCTTCGACCGGCACATTATCGCTGAACAGGAAAACATGCTTGCCCAGTTGCATGGCTTCCCTGGCTACTGCACCGGCGTAGCGTCCCGCTACCGAAACCAGCACCCAATCCGCCTGAGGCAGCATTTCCGCCGCGTTCTCCAGGCTGCGCGGGCGATATTCCTGCTCGATGCCCGCCTTGCGACGGCTGAGCAGCGCGTCCACCTGGCCGAGTGCTTCCTGGGCAAATTTTTCGTCCTCCGCCCGCACGACGATCACCAAATCGTCCGGCTTAGAGGCCTGCACCTCTGGGGTGAGCAGATCGATGTGAGCTAGGAGATCTTTATTGGGTTCGGTGCCCATGATCACGCCGGCATCTTGAACACCCGGCAAACCAGCCAGAGAACGCTGCAACTGCATGAGGACAGCCGAGTCATAATAGACGCCGCTGCGGACCTCTGATCGAATGACAGCCATTGTACCTCCTGGAACGTTTTAATTATTTTCGAAAGCGATCTGATCTCTTGCGGTCGCTTTGTTTATCGCTCCGTACAACGGTCAATCATCTTGCCCAACAAATACTCCCCCGTCCCCAACGAAGACAGGGAAGCAGGCATCTTCCGACATGTATGCGTCGCGGCTTGCTGTTACCAACTACCGATCTCTTTTTAAACGGCGAATTCGCGGCAACAATATTGAATTGAAATCAGGGTACTGCGGAAATAAAGATACTGAGGCAATGGTGGCTAGAAAAGCACAATCAGTATAGCAGTATCAAAATTGTGTGTCAACTTAACTTTGTCACTAGATATATGATAAAGCTCAGATGTCTTACAACTCGGGCAACAGATTCCGCCGGGTTCGCATCCCACGGCCCATCCCATATTGATCAGGGATGGGCCATGGCGCCTATCTGCTTTACTCCCGACCTAAAGATTGACCTCTGCCGGAACGTGGAAGTTTTCGTTGGCTTTCCGCACCTCGTCACTGACGTTGAAATTGAAATCCGAACCCACCATTTCGACGGAGAAATTTTTCACATTCTGCCACGAATCCTGGGTCAGATAGTACACGCGCGCGCCGCCCAGCTCGTGCTGGTATTCAGGCCATGGCTTGGTCGGCTGGGCCATTTCGATCCCGGCCATACGCCAGCCGTTATAGCTCTCGAAGGTTGACCACCACTCCTTGCACTTCAGAATTTCCAGAGCGTAATAGGTCTTGGCATAGTACATCGCCCAGCCCACCCGGCCGCGGCGGGTAAAAGTCATGGTATGCAGACTGATGGCCAGATCCGGGCTCCATACGCGGCCGTTGGCTAAGCCGACCCACTCGCCATCGATCAGTCCTACCAGGGTGAAGGGATCTTTGATGCGCTTGCGCGCCCAGCCGAGGATTTCGCCGTAAACGCGCACGCCCACAATGTCATAGAAATCCTTCTCCACCTTCATGACCTTTTCCATGTATCCCAGCATGGCAGGGACTTCTTCCAATCTGGCTTCGCGAATATACAAGATGCGCCCGTCTCTGAGCGTCACCATTGCCTCAGGCCAGGGGGGCAGCTTCATCGGCGGAGCCTGTAACAACGGTTCGATCTCGCTGACGTCGAATTTGATTTCATTCGTGCTTACTGCTTCAGGGGGTGGAATTTTCATCGCTTTTCCTCTCTTGAAAATGAATGGTTTTGGCCTTTATACTGGTCGGGCATACGGCAGAGCAGCCACGCCAGCTTAATCACTGCCTCTGCGTCTCAATGGGTGCACACTGGGAATAGCTCGGCTCAAAACGACCGCTAAGAGAAGGAACAGCGCGGTTATCTGACAACCCGCCGAGTAGAGTATAGCAAACCGTTTTAGGGATGTCAACAAATCTATCGGTCTTCAGTCAACATCAATCAGTATTACTTTGACGGGCACAGCCGGGAAATGTCGTTTCAAGCGCTCAATGTCATAAACCAGTTGTTCCCCATAGGAGACGCCGGAGGACATCATCGTATGTAAATCATGACAAGGCACTATCTCCACGCCCACATCGGCTTTGTTTTCATTGAAAAAATATTGGAACTTGGCCATATCATAGAACATAAAGGCGTACTTACCAAATTGGACTTCGACCAAAACTTTGTCTTTTACAAAATCGACTTGCTTGAAAACTCCTGGGATTTTGATCTCTGAAGAAGGAATCGTTATCGTATAAGTATCGCGTAATTCACTGTATCCACGCGAGCGAAAAACCGCCTTAAACTGAGAATTCATATCTTTCGGATCATATAGTTGGTGACCTAGCTTGGTTTTTTCTTTGCTTATCTTAATACGATTGGCGATGATGCTTGAAATAACCTCACGAATCTCGACATCAATTTTTGGATACCTGGCGCTTAATATTTCCGATCCGCCGAGATGGGAATACTCGTAGATGATTTTCATTATTCCTCATCTCCCGCCATATAAATTTCAGCGTTTTCCAGCAATGTCGGCTGAAGATTCTTTTCACCGATATGGACATATTTTGGGGGGAGGCTAGTGCCGGGGTTATCAGGATCATATACCTCCCGATCCATCGGGCGGATCCTTAAGAGCCCTCTTTCTGCCAGCGAGATTCTCTCCTTCGCTATTTGAACATATTCAGGAAATATTTCACAGCCAATGGTTCTTCTTCCATGCATTAATGCCGCTATGGCGGTTGTTCCAGAGCCGATGAAGGGGTCCAGGACCCAATCCCCCTTATTGGTTAAAGCCAACACCAATCTCTCGATTAATTCAACAGGGAATTGGGCGGGGTGTATAGTTTTTTCGACATGGTTCGCCTTCACATTGGGTATCTCCCATACATCACTTGGATTTTTCCCCAAAGGGTTGCCCGAGAGCTGCCCTTTCTTAGGCCCCTTAAAATGCTTCTTTTCGGGATACTTTTGAGCCACACGAACTGCATCCAGGTTGAAAACATAGTTATCCGTCTTAGTAAACCAAAGTATGACCTCATAACGCCCGGAGAATCGTTTTGAGGCGTGCAAACCATGGCCAAATTTCCAAACGATGCGATTTCGCAGATGCAAGCCTAAAGATGAGAAAATAGGATAGAGCAGAATATCCAGTGGGATGATTTCACCGTTATCCACGTAATTGCCTACTTGCCAACAAATGCTCCCGCGATCAGCCAATATGCGGACACATTGTTCGATGACCCTTCGTTGTTGATCTAAATATTCCTCCATCTCGAGGCGGTTCTCATAGGGTTTTCCCAAATTATAAGGGGGTGAGGTGACGATCAATTGGGAAAATCCATCGGGTATCTTGGGTAGCAAATCCAGGCAATCACCTTCCCAAAGGACTAAATCGGCTTCAGGATCGAAATTGGAGGAGATGTTCATACAAATCGGTCCTCAAGGATAACAGGGGTTTCTGTACCATATTGTACACGACACTGTACTTTTGGCGGTCGTTCGATTCATCGAATCTAAACGAAAAATGGAATAGGCGATCATCTAAAGGCAAACCGCCTTGATACCTCTTATATCCATAACGCATCTGGGTTAGGTCCAGAACGCTGCCCACGGTCGAGCCCATCCAAAATTGCCATCTCCTCGGCGGTCAACTCGAAATCGAACACCTGGCTATTCTCTATGATCCTATCTTTGTGCGCGGATTTGGGGATCGCTACCACTGCGTGCTGCAGCACCCAGCGGATCAGCACCTGCGCGGGCGTCTTCCCGTGCCGGCGGCCGATCTCGGCCGTCTCGGGCACCCTCATCCCGGCGCCCTTCATCAAAGGCGCCCAGGCTTCCATCTGGATGCCTTCCTCAGGGCAGAACGCGCGTAGTTCCGCCTGGCCGAGGTACGGGTGGAATTCCACCTGATCTACCATCGGTTTGATCTCGCAGTGCGCCAGGATTTCTTTCAGATGATGCACATGGCAGTTGCACACACCGATGGCGCGCGCCTTACCGTCGTGATGCAGCTTCTCCAGCGCCCGCCAGGTATCCAGCAGCAAATCGGGCACCGCTGGCCAGTGGATCAGGTACAAATCGATCACATCCAAACCCAACCGCTTTCGGCTGGCATCGAACGCGCGCAGGGTGTTCTCGTAGCCTTGATCGCTGTTCCACACCTTGGTCGCCAGGAAGATCTCCTCGCGCGGAATGCCGCTCTCGCGGATGGCGCGCCCCACGCTCACTTCGTTGCCGTACATCGCCGCCGTATCCACGCTGCGGTAACCGACTTCCAACGCAGTCCGCACCGCGGTGTAAGCCTGCTGACCCTCCTCCAGCCGGTAGGTTCCAAATCCCAGCCAGGGCATCCTGACCCCGTTCGCCAGAGTGACACAATCTTGAATGCTTTGTATCATGATCGCCTCACAGTAAATCATGCGGAAATTATCTTACCTAATGACTCTGATTATAAATCCACAAGTGTGATTTTCAACTCCAGGCATCCCGGCAAGGATGCACCGGTTTAATATGTAGCTGGGATGGCGGAGAGTCCATATCGACTCGAGAAAAGTGATTGACTTGTGAAGGGCTTTTTGCTAAAATGTATTTAATCGATTGCGCAAAGGATTGCGCAATCGTTAAATCCAGTTTATTCTTCAAATAAAATGCCCACCATTCGCGAAGTTGCCGAGAAGGCCGGCGTTTCATCCACCACCGTCTCGCACGTAATCAACCAGACCCGCTTCGTCTCCCCCGAAGTGCGCGAACGCGTCCAGCGTGCTATGCAGGAGCTGGGTTACCGGCCCAACGCTCTGGCCCGCTCCCTGCGGCGCGGCGAGACCCTCACTCTCGGTTTGATCCTCCCCGACAGCGCCAATCCATTCTTCGCCGAGGTGAGCCGCGCCATCGAATCGGCCGCTTTTGCCCAAGGTTACAGCGTCATCCTGTGCAACACCGAAGGCGATCTCGAGAAGGAGCGCCTCTACACCCGCGTTCTGTGCGACAAACAGGTTGATGGGATGATCTTCGTGGCCGCTGGCGACCAGGCCGGCTCGTTGCATGAACTCCTGGAGCGCGAACTACCTGTGGTCGTTGTGGATCGCGACCTGGGTAATGTGGAGGTCAACGCCGTATTGACCGACAACCTGGATGGCGGTTATCGCGCAGCGCGCCACTTGATCGAAAAGGGCCATCGGCGCATCGGCTGTATCACCGGCCCTTCCCACCTGACGCCCAGTGCACAACGCGTCACCGGCTACCGCCAAGCGCTGCAGGAAGCTGGCCTGCTGGCCGACGAAACCCTGATCTTGCGCGGCGATTTTCATCCCGCCTCAGGGCGCGCGGCGGCCCTGACCATGTTGCAGCGCAGCGAACCCCCTTCGGCTATTTTCGCCTGCAACGACCTGATGGCCATTGGCGCACTGCAAGCGGCAATCGAGCTGGGGCTGCGCGTACCGGATGACCTGGCCATCGTGGGATTCGACGACATCGAACTGGCCTCTTTCACCGTTCCTGCGCTGACCACCATCGCCCAACCCAAGGCGGAGATCGGCCAGAGGGCGGTGGAGTCGCTTTTGCAGCACATCGCCGACCGTTCATTGCCGGCTGCCCGTACGGTTCTGCCGGTCTCGCTCATCTTGCGTCAGTCTTCCGGGTGAGACGATGAATGGGCACATCCTTGTGGTAGGCAGCATCAACATGGACCTGGTAGTGCGCGTACCGCGCCATCCCCAAATCGGCGAAACGATCTTAGGTGGCAGCTTCGCTACCTTCCCGGGCGGAAAAGGGGCCAACCAGGCCGTGGCAGCCGCCCGATTGGGAGCAGAAGTCAAAATGATCGGCAGGGTTGGAAAGGACGCTTTCGGCGAGGCACTGCTGGAAACCGTAGCCCGCGATGGTGTGGATACCTCTTTCCTTTTCCGCGATCCCGATGCAGCCAGTGGGGTGGCATTGATCACCGTGGATGAGGCCGGGCGCAACACGATTGTCGTCGCCGCAGGCGCCAATGCGCGCCTTACTGCGGATGATGTCGTCAGCGCTGAGGCCGCCTTCCGGGGCGCCTCCGTGTTGGTGATGCAGCTCGAGATACCGCTGCCCGTGGTGGAAAAATCCATCCGGCTGGCCAGGAAACACGATCTGAAGATCATCCTCAATCCCGCGCCCGCCCAATCCCTGCCAGATGGGCTGCTCTCATCGGTTGATTATCTGATCCCCAACCAGAACGAGCTGGCTCTTCTCGCTGGCAATGAGAATAGCCTCGACAGTTCGGTTCAAGCCTTACAGATGCGGGGAGCAACCTGCCTGATCGTCACCCTGGGCGAGCAGGGCGTGCTCGTAGCACGCGGCAGCGAGCGTCGACATATACCCGCCTATAAAGTTACAGCAGTGGACACGGTTGCCGCCGGCGATGCCTTCGTGGGCGCATTCGCCGTGGCCATCGCCGAGGGATACAGCCTGCTCGAAGCGGCCGAATGGGGGAATGCGGCCGGCGCGGTGGCTGTCACGCGGCCCGGCGCGCAGCCTTCTCTTCCCCATCGTGATGAATTGCTCGCCATGCTCTCGGAGGCTGATCAGTGAAAAAGACTGCTTTGCTGAACCCTGCCCTGTCGCGAGTAATCGCCGAGCTCGGCCATATGGACGCCCTGGTGGTGGCCGATGCAGGCTTACCGATCCCCGCGGAGACGCAACGCATTGACCTGGCTCTGACACAAGGTGTGCCTGGTTTCGTCGAAACGCTGAGGGTGATCGTCCAGGAAATGCAAGTCGAACGCGCCATCGCCGCCGAGGAGACGGAAAAGGTCAGCCCACATATTCTCGAGGCCATCCATCAGGCGTTGCCAGGTGTTCCGGTTGAGCTGGTGCCGCACACTGACTTGAAAGAAATGACCCATCACGCCCACGCTGTGGTGCGCACTGGCGAGTTCACTCCGTACGCAAACGTGGTTCTGATTTCTGGTGTGGTTTTTTAGCCGCGAGGGCACTAGGATTCTCCCATGAGTTCGGTTGCGTCAACCCTGAAGATTGATCAGCGGGCATTCGGGGATTGACCCAGCTCATTCCCGCCAGGCGGCCAGCAGTCTGGCCAGCTCGGCCACGGTCGCCGTCTGCAGCTCACGACGATATTGCTCTTCCATTTCCTTCTGGTAAATTTGCGCGATTTCTTGCAGCCTGGCGCGGCGTTCGTCCTCCGTCAGGGTTGGATCGCATTGGATGGCGTCGCGCTCTGGATGCCGGGCGAGCCATGCCTGCCTCCACAGGTGCGCGGCTTGCGGCCGCTCCACCCACGTGCCGATTTCCTCGAATTTTTTATCGAGGAATGTGAATACGGGAATCGTGTGAATCCCTCTCTCTTCATAGTACAGCCTCAGATCAGCGCATTCGTGACGGATGAAGAAGCGCATGTCCATGCCGGGGATGCTGTCCACGACCCTGACCAGGATCGGCACATTCATCAAAGAATCGCCGCACCAATCTTCAGTCATAACCAGAACGTGGGCCGCCCTGTTCAGGCCCGTCAACATCCCCCGCTGGGCCGGAGTGAGCGTCACTTCCGCCAGGCGACGGCGCATGTCTTCGGCTTTGTGCTTCATTCGTAACACAAACTGGTCCAGGTTCAGTCCTGTTTCCCATTTTTCAGGCGACATTGGCAAGGCCGGTTGCACCATTTCTATTCCCTTTGTCATAATAGATATTACCGAGCGATTTATAGCGCTTCTTTCAGAAAATGCATAGAGATTGCGAAAGAGAATACCCCCGTTCAGTTTTCTATTGGCACGTTATTTGATAAAATACAAAACGCCTGGATTTCTCAATACGACTGACGTTCCTGTATTGACTGGTGCCCGAATAAGCCGAACGACGTCGGGAACTTTTCTTTACATGTTGGTTGCGGCCAGCCGCGTTTGTAATTCCATCCCGCATTCGATGGGTGGATGAGGAACGGCAGTATCTTCTCAATGCGAACGCGGCTATTCGACCCCCGGGGCTGTCAACCAGTCTGGACAAGCTTGGGGGTTTTAGAGGTTGGTAATGAGACCATCCAGAAACGGACTGGACGGCCCTTATCGTTACAATGTGCGGCGACTGTGACAACCACGCCGATTCGGGTGGATTGGGATAATGTGAACCCTTGCCCCTCCAAGAACGGCTGCGGGTTCCGGGTTGCAGGACGTTCCCGCCCTGGGCACGAATGGGCGACAGCTTTTTGGGTGGATTATGCGCATGGCGACTGCCACTTCGATGATCATCTCCTTGCTAGCCTTCTTATTCTACAGCGGGCTGCTGGGCGTCGTCGTAGCGCGCAATGGGCGCACCCGCGTCGCCCAATCCTTCCTTGCTTACCTGGCATCCATGATCGTGTGGAGCTTCGGCTCCTTCATGTTATTTGCCAATACAGGTTTCATGGATGCGTTGTTCTGGAATCGCTTCCTGGTGATCGGCTCGATGGCTATGCCGATCGCTTTTTTTGCCTTCGTGCGCAATTTCTTGATGCGCGATTGGCGCGAATGGCTCTACACCGGCTATATCCTCTACGCGGCTACTCAGATCGCCAACCTGCTTGGCATGGTTATTCAGGATGCTCACATTGTTGACGGGGAAGTCCAGAATGTTTACGGCCCGGCTATTTTTGTCACCGTTATCTCGTGGGTATTCTTCATCGGCTTTTCGACCATTAGTCTGATCCACGAATACCGCCATACCACCGACGCATCTTACCGCAACCGCCTGAAATATTTGCTGGTCGTCATCCTCTTGATCTTCATCGGCAGTCTGACCAACGCCACCGCGCTCAGCGTCTTTCCCGTTGATATTGGCTTCAATGTGCTGGCGGCGGCGCTGATCGCCTACGCCCTATTTCGGCATCAACTCCTGGACATCAATCTCGTCTTTCGCACCGGGCTGCTCTATTCGATCCCGACCGTATTGATCGGCACCGCCTATTTCCTGATCATCAGCCTGGCGCTGCACATCTTCCAGCATTTAACCGGTCTGAACATTTTTCTCATATCGCTGGCCGTAGCCATCCTCACCGCGCTGGCCGCCCAACCCATGCGGGACGGCATCCAGGTGTGGCTCGACCGTCTGTTTTACCGTGAGAAATTCGACTCATCCCGCATGGTGCAGCGAGTGAGCCGCGCCGCCGCCGAGACTCTCCATCTGGATGAGCTAACCGGCATGATCCTACGCGAGGTCACCACGACTCTCCACTTGCCGCGCGCAGCGTTCATCTTGCGCCGACAGGAGAGCCGCGTGTTCTATCTCGGCCCCAGCCTGGGAATCGAGCCGAAACCCAGCCTCTATCTAAGGAGTGACCACCCGCTGATTCTCGCCTTAAGCGAAAGAAACCGACCGGTGAACCGTCACCAGTTCGATGTCATGCCCCAGTTCCGCGCCCTGTGGAAACGGGAGCGCGCCGAGCTAGAAGCTTTGAACATGGAGCTGTACGTCCCGTTGATGGCGAAAGGCGAGCTGGTGGGTATTTTCGCTCTGGGGCCAAAACTCTCCGGCCTGTCCTTCTCCCAGGACGAACAGGACACCTTCGTCACCCTGGCCGATCAGATCGCCATCACCATCCTGAATGCGATGCTCTTCGACGCTGAGGGGAGACGCCGCCGTGAAGCGGAAGCGCTGCAGATGGCGCTGGCCGAGCTGACCTCTGCGTTGGACCTGCAGGAAGTGTTGAACGGCTTAATCGGCTATCTGGACAGCGTGATCCCCTTCGACAGCGCCTGCGTTTTCCTCCTGCGCGGCGACCGGCTGCTGGCGATGGCCGCTCGTGGATTCCCGGACCCGGCTGCGGTGATCAATAAATCTTACCCACTGGAAAAAGATCTTCTGTTCCAGGAAATCCAGAGGACCCGCCGGCCGCTGGTCATCGAAGACGTCCAGAAAGACGTGCGTTATCAGGCCTACGGCGGCAGCCATCAAACCCGCAGTTGGATGGGGTTGCCCCTCATCGTGCGTGGGACGGTGATCGGTCTGCTCACCATGGATAGTTATACCCCCGGGACGTACACCAACGCTGACGTAGTAGCCCTGGCGCAGGCGTTCGCCAATCACGCCGCGGTGGCGGTGGAAAACGCGCGCCTCTTCCAGGTGGAGCGCGAGCAGCGCTATCTGGCCGAAGCCCTGCGCGAGATTGGCACCTTGTTGAGCGAGTCGCTGGACTTCGACCATGTTTTGAACCTGCTGCTGGATCAGGTTGCCAGATTGGTCCCCTACGATGCGGCGAACATCAAGCTGGTGGAGGACGGCATCCTGCGTGTGGCGCGCTGGCGCAATTACGAGCGCTTCGGCGATGAGGCGGTCGCCGCGATCCAGAATCTTTCCTGGGATATGCCCAGCCACCCCGTTCTGCGCCGCCTGGTCGAGACCCGTGCGCCGATTATCCTGGCAGATGTGACCATGGAGCCGGATTGGCCGGAGGGCCCTCTGCCAACCCGCTCTTGGCTGGGCGTGCCGATCGTCCTTCAGGAGCGCGTCATCGCGGTATTTTCGCTCTATAAGCTCGAGCCGGATTTCTACCGGCCCGAGCACGCCAATTTGCTCTCCATATTCGCCGGACAGGCCGCCTTGGCCATCCAGAACGCCAGCCTGTATCGCGAGGTGCGCCGTCTGGCCATCACCGATGAGCTGACCGGTATCATCAACCGCCGCCATCTCTTCGAGTTGGGCGAACGCGAGTTGAATCGCGCTTTGCGTTTCAACCGTCCACTGTGTGTGGTCATGTTAGATCTGGACCATTTTAAGGATATCAACGATCGTTACGGTCATGCCGTCGGAGATCAGGTGCTGCGTGCGGTGGCCGAACGCTGCAAGCAGAACCTGCGCGAGTTCGATCTGGTCGGGCGTTATGGTGGGGAAGAGTTCGTCATCATCCTCCCCGAGACGACCTTAATGGATTCTCGGGGCATCACCGAGCGGGTACGGGAATGCATCGCCGCCACGCCGATCGAGACGACCGCCGGTCCGCAGCAGATCACTGTCAGCCAGGGGGTGGCAGCCCTCGATCCGCAGGTACCCAACCTGGCCGCGTTGATCGACCGCGCAGACCGGGCCATGTATGCCGCCAAGCACCAGGGAAGAAATTTCGTCTGCACGTACAGCGAAACACCGCTCTTGGGCTGAACCGACTGGCCCCAGTTGGAATGCTCCTTCATCATCTCGTCTGGGAGGAAAACCATCCATGCCGCACCAGAAAGTGATCGTAGAGGCCTTCACCGAGATGGCTCCAAAATATGAGCAAACGGTGGACAGCGAGCTGCGACGTTTTTGGGGTTGGAGTTACCAGAGTTTTATCGAGAATTTGATCCGCGCCGCCGATTTGCGCGAGGAAGACGCCGTGCTGGATGTGGCCACCGGGACGGGCGTGATCCCCGCGAAAATCTTGAGCCTTGGGAAACATACCGGTCGGATTGTGGGTCTCGACATCACCCTGGCCATGCTGGAGAGGGCCAAAACGAGGCTGGATGATCCAGCCGCAGGCCGCCAGGTTGATCTGTCTTGCGCCTCGGCCATGGCCATGCCCTATCGCGGCGAGTCGTTCGACGTGATCTTGTGCGCGCTGGCCACCCATCACCTGGACGTGCCCACCGCGCTGGCCGAAATGAAGCGCATCCTCAAACCGGGCGGCCGCCTGGCCATCGCCGATGTGGGCGGAGCGCGCTTCTGGCGGTTTCCGCCGATCAGCTGGCTAATCCGCCTGCTCACCTTTCTCTATTTTCTTCCCAAGGAGGGCTTCGCCCGCGCCCGAAGCGAGGCGGGGGCGCTTTCGAACGTTCGCACTGCGGAGGAATGGCAGGGTCTGTTGACCAACCTCGGATTTACGGAGGTCTCCGCAACCAAGCTGTCCACCCAATCTATCCTCTCGCCTTCGCCGCTTTTGCTGCGGGGAATGAGACAATCTACGGAGGGCTGACGTGTCTACGGCGATCGAGCTTCTTAAGCAGGGCCGCAAAGCGGAGTTGTGGACGAAGTACTGCGGTTTCCTCGATCTGACCATCGAGGAATTCATGCAAATTCAGGAGCGCCTGCTCCTGGAACAGATCGACCTCATCCACAAGAACCAGGTGGGCCAAAAGTTCCTGCGGGGAAAAATCCCCACCAGTGTGGATGAGTTCCGCCGTATCGTGCCGATCACGACCTACGAGGACTATCAGGAATTCTTTGACGACGAGCGCGATCGGGCTGCCTATCCGGACGCGTACATCTGGTCGCACACTTCTGGCCGCTCGGGCGGCTGGAAGTGGGTGCCCTACACCGAGCAGGCGTACCGCCGCCTGGGGGAGCGCGTACTGGCTGGCGTCATCCTGGCCATGGCTCGCGAGAAAGGCGAGGTTCGTCTGGAAGAAGGGGACATCCTGGTGACCAACACACCGCCGCGCCCCTATATCAGCGGGGTGACCCTGCGGGCGTTGGCCGAAGAGTTTAACTTTACCTTCATCCCCTCCGAAGACGAAACGGAAGCCATGGACTTCCAGAAGCGCATCGAGATGGGCTTCGAGAAAGGTCTAGAGACCGGCATCGACATTCTCGGCTCCATGTCGGCTGTGCTGGTGAAAATGGGCGAGCGCTTCGCCGAAGGGGCGCGCAATACGCGCTTCTCGAGTCAAATGTTGCGCCCAAAGGTGGCCTTCCGATTGATACGCGGCTACCTGCGCAGCCGCCTCGAACGCCGCCCCATGCTCCCCAGAGACCTCTGGCATTTGAAGGCGTTGCCGTGCGGCGGCGCAGACACTGCCATTTACAAGGATAAAATCGAGTATTACTGGGGCCTCGAGCCTTACGAGCAATATGGCTGCACCGAAGAAGGAGCCATTGCCACCCAGGCCTGGAACAAGAAATACATGACCTTTTTCCCCGATGGCGCCTTTCTGGAATTCATCCCCGCCGAGGAGTGGTCCAAGTGGCGTCTTGATCCGACCTATGTGCCATCAACCGTGCTCTTCAATGAGGTCGTCCCGGACAAGCGCTACGAAGTGGTCATTACCAATTTTTATGGCAAGCCCCTCTTGCGCTACCGCACCTACGATATCGTCCGCTTCCCCGAAATGGAGGATAAAGACGCTGGCATCCGCCTGCCGCAAATGGCCTTCGTCGGACGCACCGCCGATTTCATCGACCTGGCTGGTTTTACCGGTCTGATCGACGAGCGGATGGTCTGGCAGGCGATCATCAACGCGGGCATTCCCTACCAGGATTGGGCCATGCGCAAAGAGACCCAGGACGGCGAGCCTTATCTGCGCCTGTATATCGAGCCGATGGGAAATCTGGACGCCGAGACCATTCAAAACCGGGTTCATGATGAGATGAAGGCGCTGAACAGCTTCTACGCCGATTACGAGAACATGATCGAAAAGCACGCATTGAAGGTCACCCTGCTCAAGCCGGGAACCTTCCGCGCCTACATGGCCGAAAAAGCCGCTTCTGGCGCAGATCTTGCACACATGAAACCACCTCATATGAATCCCTCCGATGATATGGTGGAGATGTTATTGCGCCTGAGCAGGGATGGATCGGGTTAGACCAGGAGGGACAGTAGTATGAGGCGGGGCTCCAGAGCATGGTCGCTTACGCCTCAACGATCATATCATTCATAGCCTTCCTGTATTACAGCGCATTGCTGTTCATCATTTGGAGGCAGGATATTCGCAGCCGGGTGCGTTTGTATTTCGGCCTGTTCCTGCTTTCCATGATGATCTGGTCCTTCGCCGCCTTCATGATGTTTTCCGGCCTGGATCTGATGGACGCGCTTTTCTGGAACCGCGCGTTGGTCATCGGATCCACTTTTATGCCCATCTCCTTCTTCGGTTTCGTTTCCGCCTTCATCCTGAAGGACCGGCGCATCTGGCTGTATCTGGGATTTGTGCTCTACGTGCTGATCCAGATTACCAACGTCCTCGGACTGCTGATAACCAAAGCGGAGGTGGTCAACGGCTGGCTTTTGAATCAATATGGTCCGGCTCTGGCCCTTTCCGGCTTCAGCTGGATGTTTTTCATCGTCTTTTCTACCTTTGACCTGGTGGTGGAATATCGTAAAGCCCGCGACTTTCAGTACCGCAACCGGCTGCGCTACCTGCTGCTCGTCGGCCTGGTCATCTTCCTTGGCACGCTGACCAACCTCCACCCGGTGCTCATGAAATTTCCCTCCGACGTGGCGCTCAACATCGTTTCCGCGATGTTGATCACCTTCGCTATCCTGCGCCATCAACTTCTGGACATCACCGTGGTGGTGCGCAGAAGTCTTTTCTACTCCATCCTCACCGCGCTGATCGGCGCCAGCTATTACCTGGTTATCCTCGCCTCCATTCGGCTGTTCCCGAATCTGACCTCACCGGGTCTGTTCGTGCTGGCCCTGGTGGTCGCCTTCATCACCGCCCTGGCTGCCCAACCGCTGCAAGAACGGGCTCAGGGTTTGATCGACCGGCTATTCTTCCGCGAGAAATACGACGCCACTCTGATGCTTCAGCGCGTCAGCCGCACCGCGGCATCCGTCCTGGAGGTCGATAAGCTGGCTCACATGATCCTCGCGGAGGTGACCAATACCCTGCACATGCGCCGGGCGGTGATCTTCCTCAAACGCGAAGAGACCCAGCAATTCCTGACTGTGGCTGCCCAGGGCTTTGAATCCAGCCTAAATCTTCGCCTGGATGGCGGCCATCCGATCGTGCAGGCCCTCGAAGACATGGACCGCCCATTGGATCGCGCCGACCTGGCGGTGCTGCCTCAGTTGCGCGGCCTGTGGGAGAAGGAACGCGAAGCGTTAGAGCTCATCGGCGCTGAGCTGTTCATCCCTCTCAAGGTCAAGGGCCAGCTCGTCGGCATATTCGCCACCGGTCCAAAACTATCCGGCGAGGATTACTCTCCAGACGACCATCTCACCCTGACCACCCTCGCCAATCAGACCGTAGTGGCCTTCGAAAACGCCCGCCTGTACAGCGCTGAACAGTCCCGCCGCGAGGAATTGGACGCGCTCTATCGTCTGAACCGCCAGCTCGTTGCCACAGACGAGGTCGCTGTTGTACTGGAAGCCACCGTGCGGCAGGCGGTGGAAAGCGTGCACGTGACTTTCGCGCGGGCGTTGGTGTTGAAAGAGGACGGCAGCCTGGTTTGCCAGGCTGCCTATCCGATCACCGAGCTGGGCAAGACGCTGGCGGTCGGCCGGGTTGAACCCGATGCGGCCATGCCGCACTACCGCAAGGCGCTGGCCAACGGCGCGCCGCTGCTGCTCCATGCAACCCAGCCAGACCTGGACGATGCTGCGATTACTGCCATCTTCCTCGAGATCGCCGCCAGCGTTTGCCTCGCGCCGTTGACCTTCGGCGATCGCGCCATTGGAATTCTGCTTCTGGGCGAGCGGCGCAGCGCCAGTCGCGAGCCTTTCGACGCCGATAAGATGCGCCTGATCGCCGCCATCGCCGATCAGGCAGCCAGCGCCCTCCAACGCTCCTACCTCCATGAGCAAATGGAAAACAATTTCGTCGAAACCGTTCTGGCGCTGGCAAACGCCATGGACGCGCGGGATACCTATACCGGTAATCACAGCCAGCGTCTGGCAATCCTCGCCGAAATCGTTGGACGCAAGTTGAATTTCAGCGAAGAGGAGATCCAGGCCTTGCATTGGGCCGCCTTGCTGCACGACATCGGCAAGATCGGCGTTCCGGATGAAATCTTGCGCAAGCCTGGCCCGCTAACCAGCGAAGAATGGACCATCATGAAACGCCATCCGGATATCGGCGCGCGCATCGTCGCCCCGGTGAAGAAGCTGAAAGATGTGGCCCCCATCATCCGCGCCCACCAGGAGCGCTATGACGGCACCGGCTACCCCGACGGGTTGAAAGGCGAGGAAATCCCGATCGCCGCCCGCCTGCTGGCGGTCGTGGACGCTTACGGCGCCATGACCGACGAACGCGTCTACCGCCGGTCCCTCAGCCATGAGGAGGCCGTGCGGGAGCTGCTGCGCAACCGAGGCACCCAGTTCGACCCCCTTATGGTCGATGTTTTCCTGAAAGTCCTCGAAGAAGAAGGTTTAAATGCGGACGTTCTCGCCCGCATGGGCACCCGACCGCTCCAGCTCCCCCAATCAGGGCTCACGCACAAGAAAAGACAATAAACACCCGGGGTGGGCCTTTCACGTGGGCAGGAAGCCCCGCCCGTTATAACGTTTTCTGGCAACGATCCTTTACCCACTCTGGTCGTCGAGACCTGGCCAGATCAGATTTCCTTCCATATCGAAGGCGAGCGGCCTCGGCGGCCCAAGTATTTCGAGCAGCGGGTTCACCGCCGCCTCTTCCATCAGCGCCGGGGAAGCCCACAGCACATCCAGCGTCAGCGTGTCGCGGATCATCACCATCCTGACCTGATCGGGCGGCGCACCGAAGAGCCCTGCTTCGATCACCTCCCGGTCATTGGCCAGCGTGAGGGGTATCTTGGCCCCACTCAGATTGTGCGCCGCCAGGCAATTCGTGTATGTGGCTTTGAAGTCGATCTTATCCCGCAGCCGGCGCGAGATCAGGTCGGCATGGCCGACGCCGATGGCGTTGCCATGGCTATTTTCGCTCAGATCCAGGGCTGCCAGCACCGATATGCGCGGTTCAACCGGTCCGCCATTGCGCCGCCACATCCCAACCACGTTCAGGTCCATGCCTGTTCCGCTGATGTCTTTGCCGATCCTCTGCACCACCAGCAGGTCGATCGGCTCGAAGGGGATGCGCGGGCTGAGTCGGCGGGCCAGGTCAAGCAGCGCCGGTTCCTCCGCTTCCAACTGCTCGGCGGGTAGCACGGCGATCTTCGCCGGCTCATGCTTCCCGTTCTCGACGATGCCCACCCCGCCGATTACCGGCAGCTTCTCCAGGATCACTCGTGCGGCCGCCGGGATCGCCTCAGCCAGCCCCCACGTGTGGATCACCTCCGCGCCGCGCTGCTTGCCGAAGCCCACGCTGAGCATCTTGAGTAACCCACTCTCGTATTTTCCGCGGAAGGAGGTGTGCGGCTTGATCCGGTTGACTACCAGGATGGCATCCATTTCGGCCGCATGGCGGTCGAAGTACACCGGCATCCCCACCGCCGTGCGTCCCAGTTCGACCACCTCCATCGAACTGAGGATCGGCGCTCCCAGGCGCTCCTCGCTGAGGCCGTAATCCTCGATCACCCGCCGCTGCCCTTCGGGCGTACCGCCGCCGTGGCTGCCCATGGCCGGCACCAGGTACGGCTGCGCACCCAGCGCGCGCAGCTCCGCGACCACCGCGGCAACCACCTCGCGGTAAGCGCTGATTCCGCGGCTGCTGACCCCCACCGCCACCCGCATTCCCGCGCGAACCCGCTCCTGCAGCGGCAGATTCCGCAGCCCGGCGCGCACCGCCGCGTCCACGTCCTCCACCCGCTCCTCAGACACCTTCTGACGCACCGGCGCCAGCGGCGGGATCAACGCGGAGATCGGCCCGCCAGACCCGGTCTTTCCGCGTGACTTCCTGGTCGATGCGCGTTTTGAACTGGTCATTTCAGGTTTCCCCATCCGACGGCTGAATTCCGCCAGAGGCGGCGATGATTGCCAAAGCCTCACGGGGCAACTTTCACCTACTCCCGCCCGCCTATTTTACCCCCGCTCCTTTACCCATTCCTGCGCGCAGCGCCTGGTTTTTTCGCGACCCTCCAGTCCACCCGAATTAACGCCCGCTGGCGATGCCAGCCTGATAGTCCATTAATTCTTTTGCGCCTTTTCCGCTCCAGCGCCATGAGGGCATCGCGAAAGGCGGAAATTTTTCCTTTCACTTGAAACTCGCTCCAAATCCCGCTATAGTAACAATGGAGCGACCATAGTGCAATCCATCAGGAGGCTGCCCATGTTCAAGAATATCCTCCTCACCTATGACGGCTCGGAGCACGCCCGCAAGGCCGCCGCACTGGCCGGGGAGCTCGCCCGCCAGAACCCCGGCTGCACCCTGTGGGTGGTCACCGTGGTGGACCCGGTGCCCACCGAGTTGCAGGAGCCTTACCTCAGCCAGCTCATTGCCGAGCGCAGCGTCGCTGGCCAGAAGCGCATCGACGAAGCCCTCGAGCTGGTCGGACAGGTGCCGCAGGCCAATCGTGAGCTGCTCTTCGGCTCCCCGGCAGAAAGCATCGTCAGCGTGGCCGAAACGCGCGGCTGCGATCTGATCGTGATGGGAACGCGCGGCCTGGGTCCATGGCGCGGCCTCCTGCTCGGCAGCCAGACCCAGAAAGTCATCAGCATGGCCCCCTGCCCGGTGCTGGCGGTTAAATAATCGTCTGCGCCTTTGCTCCTCAGCGCTTCGTGGGCAGCGGCGATAAACGGATTGTTTCTCCCGCCAGGCGGTGCGCCCAGCGGATCGGCTCCGCCAGCCGGTGCCGCGGGCTGCACGCGAGCGTATACTCGATCGCCGCCTCCAGGCTGACTCGATTTCCCACCGACACGAACACAGGTCGCACCCCGGCCTGCACGCGCAGTACCGCGCCGATCACTTCGCCACCGTCCATCAGTCGCGACCAATCCCCTCGCGCCGGACCCGGCTGCTCATATTCCCCGATGAGGCGCGATTTGGCCACGCCGATGGTGGGGATGCCGCTCGCTACCCCCAGATAACATGCCAATCCGAAGCGTCGTGGGTGCGCCAGCCCGTGCCCATCCACCAGCAGCAAGTCAGGGCGCCCGCGCAGGCGCTCCAACGCTGACAGCATCAACGCTCCCTCGCGCAGCACCAGCAGCCCGGGGATGTAAGGATGAGGCGGGGCGGCCGCCTCCATCCCGCCGCCGACCGTGGCCGCCTCGATTAATTTCAGCTCCGGAAAGGAGAGCATCACCGCAGCGGCCGCCGCCCGATGGGCCCCCCGCGCGTAGCCCACGTCGAGACCCGCCACCCGCCGCACCGGCCCCAGCCGGCCCTCAGCCGCCACCAGCGCGCGCATACGCTCCTGCAGCGCTACTGCTTCTGCCGGGGTCAGATCTGACCAGTCAGCTTCCGGTCTATGTGGCATTGGCGATGATTCTCCCGGGTCCAACCCCTGATACGGTCTGGAAGCCTCATAGCAGACATTGGTCTCCTTGCAATTCCCATTTTATGTCTTTAGCGCCCCGCGTGGGCTGGTTTCCCCGTTCCCTTTCCAAACAAAATGCCATTCAATCCTGTGCTGATATCCCTGCCCCAACTGCGAGGTAATGATGCGCTTAGGCAGCATTGTATCCCCCTTGGTTCCAAAAACTTCGACGGCTTTGCTTCTTGGCGTGGTATGCCTTCTGCTGCTATACTGGTAGCATCTCTCCCCTGGAGGCTTTCCCATGACTTACCTCCTCGGCATCGACGTCTCCACCACCGCCACCAAAGCCCTGCTGATCGACGAACGCGGCCGGGTTGTGGCCGTCTCAGCGGCCGAATACCCCTTCGAGACCCCTCGCCCGCTGTGGTCCGAGCAGGACCCTGCCCTGTGGTGGGAGGGGGCCGTCGAGTCCATCCGCGCGGTGCTGTCCCAATCCGCCATCCGACCCGCAGAAATCGCTGCCATCGGCCTCACCGGGCAGATGCACGGCCTGGTGCTGCTGGACGCCGCCGGCCGGGTGCTGCGCCCCGCCATCCTGTGGAACGACCAGCGCACCGGCGCCGAGTGCGACGAGATCCGCCGCCGGCTGGGCCGCCAGCGCCTGATCCAGATCACCGGCAACGACGCCCTGACCGGCTTCACCGCCCCCAAGGTGTTGTGGGTCCAGCGCCATGAACCGGAAGTCTATTCCCGCGCGCAGCACCTGCTCCTGCCCAAGGATTACGTGCGCTACCGCTTGAGCGGCGATTTCGCGATGGACGTAGCCGACGGCGCCGGGACCATTTTGATGGACGTCCGCCGGCGCATCTGGTCGGACGAAGTGGTCGACGCACTCGAAATCCCGCGTTCCTGGCTGCCCCCGCTCTTCGAAGGGCCGCAGGTTACCGGCAGGATCACCGCCGAGGCGGCCGCAGCCACCGGCCTGAGGCCGGGAACGCCCGTGGTGGCCGGCGGAGGGGACCAATCCGCACAGGCGGTCGGCGTCGGCGCGGTCGAGGAGGGCATCGTCGCCCTCACCCTGGGCACCTCAGGGGTGGTCTTCGCCAGCACGGATCGACCGTTGATCGAGCCGGAAGCGCGCCTGCACGCCTTCTGCCACGCCGTGCCCGCTCGCTGGCACCTGATGGGGGTGATGCTCTCCGCGGGCGGCAGCCTGCGCTGGTACCGCGATACCTTCGCCCCAGGCGCCGCTTATGACGACCTGCTCGCTCCCGCCGCCGCAATTCCCCCCGGCAGCGAGGGCCTGTTTTTTCTCCCTTACCTGACCGGCGAGCGAACCCCTTATCCTGATCCGCTGGCGCGTGGCGCCTTCGTCGGCCTGACTGTGCGCCACGGCATCGGCCACCTGATCCGGGCGGTGCTGGAGGGCGTGGCCTACGGTTTGAAGGACAGCTTTACCCTGATGGCCAGCGCCGGACTGCCGCCGGTGCGCCAGGTGCGCATCTCGGGCGGCGGCGCGCGTAGTCCGCTATGGCGCCAAATCCTGGCCGATGTGCTTGCCACCGAGCTGGCCACGGTCAACACCACGGAGGGAGCCGCGTACGGCGCCGCCCTGCTGGCGGGCGTGGGCGCGGATGTATGGCCGGATGTGGATGCCGCCTGCGCTGCAACCATTCAGATCACCGGCGAAACGGCTCCAGATTCGGCTGCGGTTTCGGTCTATGCGAGGGGCTATGAGGCCTACCGCCAGCTTTACCCCTCTCTTAAAGAGATTTTTCATATGCCGGTCTAACGTAAATTGAACGAAACCAAACACGATGCTCAGTTGCTCAAGCGAGCATCAATGAGACGCGGATTTTCCCTCGCAGGGCGAGCAAACCACAAGGATACTGGCATCGAGTAACGCCGGGCAGGAGGGCGCGGGGAATACCATGCGCAAACAATCCTCCACGGCACAATAACATCGTCGTTTGGGGGATTAATGGGCTGGCAGGGGCAGCAGGAATGGAAACTGTTCGCTTCGAAAATAAAAAAACCGGCGAGAAATCCTCGCCTTGCCTGCTCAATCGTCGCTGATTACTGTGACGACTGCTTCTTCAACCGGTTCAAGAATATGTTTGGACACATAGCCGACTTGACCCACAAGATGTTGAACATCCACTGAGCGAATTTGCACAGCATCGAACGCTCCAACTTTACCCAATTCATTGTTGCGATCAGGCTCGATCCTGACCATCCATTCTGCCGAGGTAGAGCGATCTTGCCAACCAATCCTTGGCATGATCACCTTCTGGGGCAATTTCCCAATGGCATCGTTGCTAATGATCAAAGCCGGGCTATTTTTTAATTTCTGATCCAACTGCGGGATCGGAATTAACCAACCTGGTTTCCCCTACGCATTAAAATCTTCTCCGTTCAAGGCATTGAACGCTGTCAATTATTTGTCGAAAGTATGGTCCTCGAGCAACCATTCGGCCGCTCGTTCCAGCTCACGCCTGTTACGGATACGGATTCCCATATCAATCTTCTCACGCACAATACAAGAAATAGATTTATTTTCTTTCCTGGCCAGTTCGTCCAGCGCCTGGCGTTCATACTCAGCCAACATGATATTCATCCGTTGCATCTTTCCTCTCCGTTGCGGCGCAACGCTCATATCATCACCTCAAACATCTGGATTAATGATGTGTAATGATCAAACAAAATTAAGCATGTGTACTTTCCACAAACGTAGCCTGTGTAATTCAAGCGCCAACTCGATCAGAATTCTCCTAGCCTGGAAAGATAACCCTCTACCGATATTCTCCAATAAATCGTTCTACCGCCGCGCGGTCGGGGATGCCGGCCCTGCCGCCCGGCCGGGTGGCCTTGATGGCTGCCGCCGCGCTCGCCAGGCGAATCGCGCCAGGGATGCCCTCCCCCTGCGCCAGCGCTGCCGCATAGACGCCATGGAATACGTCCCCGCAGCCGGTGGTATCCACCACCTGCACGCGGAACGCGGGCTGATGCACCACCGGACCGCCCCGCAGCGAGTACCAGCAGCCGCGTTCCCCGGCCGTGATCACCGTACACGCCCGCCCGCTGCGCGCCAGCATCGCGGTCTGCTCCTCCGGCTCCATCTGGCCGCACAATCGCGCCGCCAGCGATTGCCCCACGATGAGGTGATCGGCCAGCGCCAGGAACTCGTCCAGCCCGGCAAATTCCGCCACCTCGATGTCGGCCACTACCGGCACACCGGTCTGGTGCGCCAGCCGCGCCGCCCTCAGACCGGCGTTGGGTGCATTATGATCGATGAACAAAACCCGGCAGCTCGCCACCAGATCGGCGGTGATCGCCTCGAGCGGCGGTTCGATGGTTCCCGGCTGGTAGAGGATCGTGCGTGTGTTGCCCTCCCGTTCGACCAAAATGACCGAATGGAATGGCCGGCCTCCTTCGGAGCGCACACAGAGCGAGCAATCCACCCCTTCTCGTTCGAGCTCTCGTTCGGTGAAAACCGACAGCTCATCCTCGCCCAGCAGCCCGCAGTAAGCCGCCTTTGCCCCCAGGCGGGCGGCTGCCACCAGCGCCGTTGCCGTCAGCCCGCCGCCCTGGCGATGAGCTTCCCGCACCGGAACCTTACTATCGGGATGGGGGAAGCGGTCCAGATAGAGCAGGTCGTCGACGGCAGCCGTACCGATGCCCAGCACGTCCCAGTGTTTTACGGTGAATTGGGGATTGATCATCTCAACGATTATAGCCGAGGTCAGAATTCGGGTAAAATGGGCTACTGAGGGAGCTGGATGGATGGTGACCAGCCGGTTAGCGCCGATTTTCCCCCTTCCGAGCGCCTTCGAACCCTTGAACTGCGCTTGATATCAAGGAAACAACTTTGATCACCTCATTTGCGAACTACGTCCTGGCCTCGCCGCGTCGTCTGGCAATGCCCATCGGCGTCTACGCCGGCCTGGAGCTGACCGGCGCCAGCCTACGCGATGCCGTCTCCGACCCGCAGGCGCAGGCTGAGGCCGTCCTGGCTCTACACGCCCGTTTCGCCACCAGCGTCTTGCTCACCGCCATGGACCTCTCCGCCGAGGCGGAGGCTTTCGGCTGCGCGATCCGCATGAGCGAGGATGAGATCCCCACCGTGGTGGGGCGACGCGCCTCCACCCTGGCCGAGATTCGCAGTTTGCCCAGTCCTACCCCAGGCGACCGGCGCACGCGTGTCCATCTGGAAGCCGCCCACGCCCTTGTAACCCATGGAGACGCCCCCGTGCTGGGCGGTATGATCGGCCCATTTTCTCTCGCCGGACGCATTTTCGGGGTGAGCGAGGCGCTCGAAGCGACCATTGCCGATCCGGCGCTGATATTCGAGCTGTTGGAGAAGACGACCAACTTTTTGGCCGCCTACGCAGCCGCCTTCCGCGAAGCGGGCGCTTCAGGGGTAATCATGGCCGAGCCTGCCGCCGGTCTGCTCTCCCCGCGCGGTCTGGCGACTTTCTCCACTCCATTTGTCCAGCGCATCGTCTCCGCCGCTCAGACGAAGGATTTCGCAGTGGTCTACCATAATTGCGGCGCACGCCTGGCCCACCTGCCGCGCATCCTGGAATCCGGTGCCGAGGTGTACCACTTCGGCGAGCCAATGGATCTGCCCGCCGCGCTTCAACTGGCTGACGGCCAGTATATTCTATGCGGCAACCTGAGCCCTACCGCTGTCTTCCACGACGGCTCTCCCGGCCAGGTTCGTCAGGCGACGATGAGCTTGCTTGCCGCCTGCCAGGCGCATCCTAATTTCGTCATCTCTTCCGGATGCGACCTGCCGCCGCATACGCCTTTGGACAATCTGGCTGCATTTTTCGACGCGGTAGCAGCCTTTAATCCACTGTGAGGGGCTGGCCATGGCTTGTAGGCCTGAAGATCGCAGCGGCAAAAGTGAAAATCACCACTTGCCCTCTCCAAAATCTTGACGTGATGATAGAATCCCACCTGGATGCATGCATGGTCCGAGGGATGGCGGAGTCCGGCGGATGGTCTCCAAAATTCACCCGGCAGACTTTATTAGCGGTTGATGATTTATTGAGGAGCGTGCCAAACGCACAGGAGGGATCGGATGAAGACCATCTTGCTCATGCGCCATGGTAAGGGCGACTGGAAAGACAAGGATACCAAAGACCGCAAACGACCACTCACCAAGCGCGGACGACGCAACGCCGCCCAAATGGGCGAGTTCATCAAGGAACGCGAGCTGATCCCTCAGATCATCCTCACTTCACCTGCCGTACGGGCCGAAGAAACCGCCAAGATTTTCGCCGAAAGCTGCGGCTTTCAGGGTGAGATACGCCCGGTTAAGGATTTCTATATGGCTGAGGCGGACGAATACCTGAAGGAGCTGCGCCGCCTCCCCGATGACGTCGAGAGGGTCATGGTGGTGGGGCACAATCCCGGATTGGAGAGCCTGATCCCTTTGCTTACCGACCAGATCGAGTCCCTCCCCACCTCCGCTATCGCTTACATCGTCCTGACGATCAATTCCTGGAAGGATCTCAATAAAAAAACAGAGGCTGAGCTGGTCGCTCTATGGCGGCCTAAAGAGATCGAATAAGCCGCCCGCGCTGATCGGCGCCAACAGGCCGACTGCCCGTTGACAAAACAAGTGATTGCAGCACTGGCGCCGCGCAGCCCCTACCGTTTGGATAACCGGTCAATTTGCCGGTAATGAGACTATCCCCGATGCCCCCACCGGCACTCCTGCCGCTTGGTAGTAGGCTCCTCCCAGACAGGCGCGGCAAAGCACCCGACCATTGACGCCAACTTCCCGCCCATTAATGATCTCCTCGCCGCAAACTGAACAAATGGTGCGCACGCCTGGCCGGCCGACGATCTGCTCAACCGGCGTGGATAGGCGCACCTCCTGAACGTCCAGCAGCTCCTCCTCGGGCATGAGCTGGTAGCCGCGCAGTTGTGCGAAGTAGTGGCGCTTTTCGTCGGGCGCATAATCGCTGGCCCGGGTGCGCACATCCAGACGCGGCGCCACGCGCATCGCCTTACCGGTGAGGACGTCCACGAATGTCGCGGCGATCTTGCCGTAGTCTTCGACGCGCAACGTGCGGTGGCCACACGCGGCGCCGGTGGCGGCCTCAAGGCCATCCACGAAGCAACCGTCCGTCTCTGCGATGACCAGCAGGCGTTTGTCACGGCGGTGCGTCTCCAATCCTAAGCGCGCCGCGCCGGCGACGCCGATGCGCACTCCCAATACCTGACGCGGGCACAGATGGGCGTGGCGAGCGGTACAAAATGCCAGCATCTCTTCCAGATTTTCCATAATACTACCTCATCAATACTACCTCATCCAGTACGGCGGCCCGCTCGTTTCAACCAAGCGGACAGGGCTAAAGAAACCAGGAAGAAAGCGCAGAAGACCACGAAACCGTCCCCATAACCGGGCTGGCCCATCCAGGTCACCATCGCGCCGAGCAAGGGCGGAAAGACGAAGCCGCCCAGGGCGCCGAGCCCGCCAACCCAGCCCGAGGCGCCGCCAATCGCGTTCGGCACGTATTGCGGCACCAGCTTGAACACCGCCGCATTGGAAACCCCCATCCCAACCGCCATGATGATTTCACCTGCGATGGAGAGACCGGGGCTGTGTGAGGCAGAAATGGCCACCGCTCCAATCAAGGCCGTGCCTAATGCCAGCAGCACTGTATTCTCCCCACCCAGCCGATCGGAGAGCGAACCGCCGGCCACCCGGCTCAACGACGCCAGAATCGAGAACAATCCCGCCAGGCTGCCCGCCAAAACGACATCGGCGGCGAAAAAGTTCTTCCAATAGGTGGGCAGCCACGAAGTCAGGCCCATGAACCCCCCAAAGGTGGTGAAGTAAATGGCCACAAGGCACCAGGTCTTCCAGATGCGCGCCGATCGCTGCAGGCTTTCCATCACGTTTCCGGCAGGGAACGCCTCCTGGCCATGCGCCTGGGCCACTTCCCTGGCTTCGTCAGGCGCATAGCCCTGCGCGCGCAGTTGGAAATACCAGGAATTGCGGCCCAGCAGGAAATACAATAACGTGCCGGCAATCAGGAAGACCGACCAGGCCAGGTATGAGCCGCTCAATCCCAGCGTGCCCAGGGCAAGCGGCAGAAGGAACGAAAAGATGCCCGGCGCCAGGTTGCCCACTCCGGCGTAAACGCCCAAAGCGCTGCCTTGCCGCGCCCTGGGAAACCAGTATGATACCTGGCTGATGCCCACCGAAAAGGTGGCGATGCCCGCCCCACACAGCAGGCCCAGCACGAGCAACAGCGGGTACATCGCAGTCGACAGCCGCGTCGGGTAAGCCAGCCAGACCACCATTGTCAGGGCAAGCATGCCCACGCAGGCCAGGCCGAGCAGCACCAGGAAAGGTTTGCGCCCGCCGGTGATGTCTACCCAGGCGGAGAAGGGGATGCGCAGCAGCGAACCCGAGAGGGACGGCATGGCCACCAGAAAGCCGATCATTACCGGGCTCAGCTTCATGACTTCGTTGAACTTACTGGCGGTGGGACCGAACAAGGCCACGGCGGCGAAGCCGATGAAGAAGCCCAATGTCGCGCCAATCAGGCCCTGCCCCGGCGTACCGGTCAGCCGGTAGATGCGCTGCTCTTTGGGCGGCCTTTTAATCTCAACGTCCGTTGCGCCGCCATCTGCCTGCCCGGCCTTGGCGAAGCCGGCTGGCGCAATCCCGCCGGAAGCGGGCGACGTTTCATGCGCAGCGTCGGATTTGGCTTGCATGCTCATTCGGAGCGCGCCTCCTGCGCGCGGGCTTTGCGGTTCCAGATCAGGATCTGCCACGGCCTCACCAGATACGCAATCGGGTAGGTGGCGATATGAATCAGCCGGGAGAACGGGAATACAGCCAATAGAATGAAGAAATTGAGCACATGCAGCTTGATGATCCACGGCAGCGGCGCAACCAGCTCGGGGCGCGGCTGCAGGATCAGCAGGGACAGCAGGTAAGGCGTGAAAACCCCTGTAAACCAGTAAGAGCCAAAACGATAGAGCGTGGCGATCAGCACGCCGCTAATCACGGAGACCAGTAACAACGCCAGCACCAGCAGATCCATGGGCGTCGTGACCGCCAGGATGCGCCGGGTGGTCAGCCTCCGCCAGACCAATATCCCTAACCCGACCAGCGCCCACAGCCCCAAGGCCAGTCCGGTGCCCTCTAGCAGATACAGGCGGATCGGGAGCGAATTCCACAGCAACAACCCCTGCGGCAGCAGCAGCGCAGTCAGATGGCCGAGTAATACGATGATCACGCCGTAGTGGAAAGAAATTGAGCCCCAGTACAGCTTCTTATTTTCCAGCAGTTGCGACGAGAGCGCCGAGATGCTGAACGGCCGATATACGCTGCGGTAGATGCTGACAACCAGGAAGAGAAGAATGGAAACATATGGGAAATACACGAATTCGACGTTATTCCAGATGATCATGTCGCTTTTCCTCCAGAATGATTACCGCGCCAGCGGGCGCTCGCTCCAGGCAGCCAGTAGCGCGTCGAGAAGGTCCCCATAGGGGTTGTCGGCATCCGCCCGCCGCAGCGCAGCTTTCATGCGCTGCACGGCAGGCGCCAGCACCTCGACCAGCTCGCCGGTGGGCTGCTCCACCGTATCCAGGTAGCGCAGAATTGGGATGAGATGATCGGGCAGCTCGCCATCGCCCTGCACTCCCGCTTCGCTCTCCGCGCGGTTCATCGCAGACATAAAAGCGCCGCGCTGGTAGCTCTCGCCCCAGGTTTGGAAACCGACGTATGGCGCCACCAGCGGGTTAAGGTCCAGGGTGCGGGTGTGAAGCTCCTCCCATTCCGCCAGCGAGAGGCCGCGAATCTTATGCAGGAAAGCCGCAAACGCCTCGCGGGCCGCTTTACAGTCCAACGAGCGGGCGGCGGTCTCGAGCTGCTCGAGGCGCCCTGGCGCAGGGTAGCGCAACGCTTCAGCCAGAACCGCGTAATCGCCCATCATTCACCTCGCTTGGGCGGCTGAATATATCCCAGGCCAGCCTCGCCTTTATGAGCCAGGGGGTCCATCAACGCTTCCACAGCCATCTCGCGGTGGTAAGGAGGGATCACAAAGCGCTCCGCCTGGGTGGGTTGCGTGGTGAGTTTGTAGATGTCCTCAGCCAATTCGGGCGTCATCCCCGCCTGCTTGAGCAGTTCCGCCGTGGCGTCGTCCAGGCTACCATCCACCGATTTGCGGCGCATATACACCCGGACGGCAATCAGCTTGGTCAAAACCTCGCGGATGATGCGCTCGTTGCCAGCGGTGAACAGGTTGGCCAGGTAACGGATCGGCAGGCGGGCCGCGTCCAGGCGTTGGAAAAGCTCGAAATCGCGCTGATCTGACGACAGGTCCAGCTTATACAGCTCCCCTTCGATCACGCTGATCACTGGTGAGAGCGGCGGGATGTAAAACATCATCGCCATGGTGCGGAACTCCGGGTGCAGCGGCAGCGCCAGCTTCCACAGCTTGACGAACTTGTAGGCTGGCGAGTCTTGCGCGGCCTTGATCCAACCCTCGTCAATGCCATTGGCTTTGGCCGCCGCGATCACTGCGGGGTCAAATGGATCCAGGATAGCCTCGCGCTGGCTTTCGACCAGTTGATCGTCCGGCACCATGGCTGCGCCGGGGATCCGATCGGCGTCGTAGAGCAGCACGCCCATGTAGCGGATGCGCCCGACGCAGGAATGAGCGCAGGCCGGCGCCTGGCCGGTCTCCAGACGCGGGAAGCACAGGATGCATTTCTCTGATTTGCCCGTCGACCAGTTGTAGTACACCTTTTTATATGGGCAGGCCGCCACACACATGCGCCATGCGCGGCACTTATTCTCGTTGACCAGCACCACGCCGTCTTCGGCGCGCTTGTAGATAGCGCCCGATGGGCAAGCGGCTACGCAGGCAGGGTTCAGGCAGTGGTTGCAGATGCGCGGCAGGTAGTTGAACACCAATCGCTCCAGCTCGCCGAGTTGGCGGCGAACTTCGGCGCTCAACCCTTCCAGATTGGGATCGTTGCGCGCATAGACAGGCGAGCCGCCCAGGTCGTCGTCCCAGTTCGGACCGGTTTGAACTTCCATCGGCTCTCCCGTCACCATGGAGATCGGCACGGCGGTGGGTTGCTCGTCGCTGGCGGGGGCATTGAACAGGTCCTGGTAGCGGAAGGTGAACGGCTCGTAATAATCGTCCAGGCTGGGCAACGAGGGATTGTAGAACAACTTGAGCAGGCCGGTCACGCGGGAGTGCAACCGCAGACGCAGTTTGCCGTCCTTGAATTCCCAGCCTCCGCGAAAGCGTTTCTGATCCTCCCAGCGTACCGGATAGCCCGTGCCGGGCCGGGTCTCCACATTGTTCCACCACATATATTCGGCGCCTTTTCGGTCGGTCCACAAATTCTTGCAGGCAATCGAGCAGGTGTGGCAGCCGATGCACTTATCCAGGTGAAAGAGCATGCTCATGTGGGCGCGTACGTTCATTGGCTTCTCCTTATCTTGCTTCATGATCAAACCGGCCATCAATAATTGGGCTTCTCCACCTTGCGCACGAAGACGAATGTGTCGCGGTTGACGCCGGTCGGACCCCAGTAATTGAAGGCATAGGTAAATTGGGCGTATCCGCCGGACATCAGCACCGGCTTGAGGCGCGCTCGGGTGAGCGAGTTGTTCATCCCTGCTCGCGTCCCACGCAGCGGCGATATTGGAATCCCGACCGTCCGCTCGGTGGCGTGATAGACGAACACTGTCCCGCTCGGGATGCGCGCGGATACGATGGCGCGCTGTACGAACACCCCGTTGTCGTTGTATACCTCCACCCAATCGTTGTCATGGATGCCCAGCTCGGCCGCGTCCTTATCGTTGAGCCACACCGGATAACCGCCCCGCGAGAGGGTCATCATGCGGTTATTCTCCGAGTACGTGGAGTGGATCGACCATTTTCCGTGCGGGGTGATGAAATTGAGCATCTTTCCCTGCGCCAGCGCCAGGCTGCGCTGGGTCTCGTCCAGCATGGTGTGGTCCGGGCGCGGTTTGTAGGTAGGCAGCGCCTCGCCCCATTGCAGATAGCCCTCGTGATCCAGGTAAAAATGCTGACGCCCGGTCAACGTGCGCCAGGGCACCAGGCGCTCGACGTTCAGCGTGAAGGGAGAATACGCCCGCCCGCGGTTGACGATCCCCGACCAGGTCGGTGCAGTGAGCACCCGGCGCGGCTGGGCCACGATCTGCGAGAAGCTGTAGCGCAGGTCGCGCTGACCTTCCCCCAGATCAGCCAGCTTGAGACCCGTCTTGTGCTCCTCCAGCTCGAAAGCGCGCGCGGCCACTTCTCCGTTAGAGACCGGGTCCAGCGCCAGAATTGCCTCGGCCACCTCACGCGCCTCCGCCAGCGATGGATAAATCTTGCCTTTATAGGCGCGAGGTTGTCTGGCCGCCAGCGCCTGATATTCCTCTTTGACCGGGATGGCCAAGCCGTGGGCGAAGACGCCATGCTGCTCCACCCCTGGTCCCAGGCTGACCATGCGTTCGTAAAGCTCGGCGTAGTTGCGTTCGACCACGCGGAACTTGGGCATCGTCTTGCCGGGGATGGCTTCCACCTCGCCCGCGGCCCAATCGCGCGCTTCCGGCTGGGCCAGCTCGTCGGGCGTGTCGTGCTGCAGGGGCAGCATAACCACGTCCTTTATCGGCTCCGGCAGGTGCGTACGGGCCAGCTCGGACACCTTACGGGCAATAGCCTTGTAAATGTCCCAATCGCTGCGCGATTCCCAGGCCGGCGGCACGGCTGCTTGCATCGGGTTGATAAATGAGTGCAGGTCGGTGGTGTTCAAATCGTCCTTCTCATACCAGGTCGCGGCTGGCAGGACGATATCCGAGTACAGGGCCGAGGTATCCATGCGGAAGTTGAGATCCACCACCAGATCGAGCTTGCCGGTGGGCGCTTGGGGATGGTAAGCTACCTCTTTGGCGAACCCCTCGGCCAGCTCGGGCGCGATGACGTTGGTATGCGTGCCCAGATAATGCTTGAGGAAATATTCGTGCCCCTTCGCGCTCGTCCCGATGGCATTCCCTCGCCAGATCAGCCAGACGCGCGGCCAGTTCTCCGGGGCATCCGGATCGTTGACCGAGAAGTCCAGCTTCTTCTCGCGGAGCTGGCTGACCACGTACTGGATGATCTCGGTGTCGGATTTGGCCCCCTGAGCCAGCGCCTCGCGTACGACCTCCAGCGAGCTGCGGTTAAACTGTGGGTAGAACGGCAGCCAGCCGCGCCGCACCGCGCGGATCTCGTAGTCGATCGTATGTTCCTTCCCGTTGGCGCCATAGGGCGCCGGCAGGCGATCGTACACGCTGAAGCCACGCTCATAGCGCCATTGATCCGAGTGAACGTAGTGGAAGGACGGCGTATTCTGTTGCCGTGAGGCCACGCCCCAATCCGAGGCAAAGGCGATGGCGCTCCAGGATGCCTGATTGGCCAGCTTTTCCTGTCCGACATAATGCGCCAGCCCGCCGCCATTTACCCCCACGCTGCCGGTCAGCATCAGGGCTGAAATGGCGGCGCGGTAGATCAGATTGTTGTGATACCAGTGGTTGGCGCCCGCCCCGATGATCACCAGATTCTTCCCGCGGGTCTTTTCCCCGTTCGCTCCCCACTCGCGCGCGAAGCGCAAGAGCGTATCGCGGTGGATACCGGTGAATTTCTCCTGCCAGGCGGGCGTGTAAGGCACATCATCGTCGTAACCCACGGCGATCTCGCCTGGCAGCCCGCGCGGGACGCCGAACTGGGCCATCGCCAGGTCGAAGACCGTTGCGACCGGGACACGCCCTTCCTCGGTCTCGACATAGCGCACTGGCACCGGGCGCCACAGGGTCTGCCCGCCGGCAAAATCGTCGCATGCCGCCATGCGGACGTCGTCATATGCTGAGGCAAAACTCAGCTCGGGGTCCAACTCTTCGTCGTTGACGCCGTCGCGCATCTCCAGGTTCCACTTGCCGGGCTCTTTCTGCGCCCAACGGAAGCCGATTGTCCCCTTGGGCATACGCGCCGAGCCCGATTTCTGGTCCCAGACCAGAAGCTTCCAATCTCCGTTCTCGACATCCCTATAGCGAGCCAGACGGTTCGCCCGCAGATACTTGCCCGGCCTCTCACCCTCCACCCTGACCAGGAAGGGCATGTCGGTGTAGCGCTTCAGGTAATCCTGAAAGTATGGCACCTGCCGGTCGACGTAAAACTCCTTCAACAGGACGTGGTTCACCGCCATCCAGAACGCGCCGTCCTGGCCGGCGTGCACGGGAATCCAGTAATCCGCGTACTTGGCCACCTGAGAGAAATCGGGGGAAAAGACGGTCAGCTTTGCCCCGGCATGGCGCACCTCCGACACGAAGTGCACGTCCGGCGTGCGCGTCATGTTCAGATTAGATCCCATCACCGCGATGAAACGGGCGTTGTACCAGTCGGCCGACTCGTGCACGTCGGTCTGCTCACCCCATACCTCGGGGCTGGCGGGGGGAAGATCCGAATACCAATCATAAAAACTCAGCACGATCCCACCCAGCAGGCTGAGGAAGCGACTCCCTGAGGCGTAGCTGATTTGCGACATGGCAGGGATGGGTGAAAAGCCCGCCACCCGGTCCGGACCGTATTTCTTGATCGTATAAACGACCGAGGCGGCGATAATTTCCTCGGCCTCATCCCAGGTGATGCGCCGAAAGCCGCCTTTTCCGCGCGCGAATTGATAGCTCTTACGCAGCAGCGCATCCGAAACGATGGATTCCCAGGCAGCCACTGGGTCGGCATTATGGGCTCTGGCCTCACGCCACAAATCGATCAGACGGCCGCGCGCGTAGGGGTATTTCACCCGTATCGGACTGTACAGATACCAGGAGAAGCTGATCCCGCGCTGGCAGCCGCGCGGCTCGTAGGGCGGCAGGCCTTCCTCCAGTTGCGGGTAATCGGTGGCCTGCAGCTCCCAGGTGACAATGCCATCCTTGACGAACACTTCCCACGAACAGCTTCCGGTGCAGTTGACCCCGTGTGTGGTGCGCACCCGCTTGTCATGCTGGAAGCGGTTCCGATAGAACTCCTCCCATTTCCGGGTGGCTGGCGAATAGATTTCATTGATCCATTTCTTCATGCGCTCCTCCGTAGCTCCTCGATGGCGGTCTGCCGCTGGTTGCGCCAGAAGGCCAACAACACACCAAATAAGATCAGCATACCCGCCGCGCCGATACCCAGAAAGACGAGGGTGTTCTGGCTGGCCGGCGCGGCCGTCATCTGGTTGGCCTGCACAAGAAACGCCACGATATCCGCCTGTTCAGCCGGGGTTAGCGGCTTATTGATAAAAACATTCACCATGGTGGGAAACTGAATGTTGGCCAGCGCTGCGGACACCCCCGGCTCGCCCAGGCGGGTGACCACATTGGTCAGGTCCGGTCCCAGCGTGCCGCCGCCGATAGCGCTCACCCCGTTTACCGTGTGGCATGACATGCAGGGCGTGCCGCCGTTTTGCATGCGCAGGCTGCCTTCGAATAACATCCGGCCAACGGCCGGATTACCCGCTCCTGCTGGAATAGCGGTAGGCGCTGGCCCGGCCGCTGCAGCCGGGTTCGCCAGGTAAGCGATCACCGCATCGATTTGCTCGGGCGTCAGCCCCAGGGTAGGCATGACGAGGGTGTACTGGCTGGCGAGCTGTTTGGCGGCTGGGTCGCTGGCAATCATCTTGGCCGGATCGCTGATGAACTGTTTCAGCCAGGCGGCATCGCGCTGTTGGGTGATGCCCTGCAGGTCAGGACCGATCAGTCTGCCTTTGCCGATCGTGTGGCAACTTGAGCAGGTCTGCTGAAAAATCTGCTTGCCCTGGTCGACGGCCTGAGGTGGGGGCGCCGCTTCCGCCAGGAGCACGATCACGAATGCCAGCCAGGCGGCCAGCGCAGCGCCTCCGATCCAAAGAATGGCTGATCTGTGCAACTGCAGTCGAAATGGCATACCCCTAACCTCCATTCTTGTCGAGTCTCTTGCGTTTCACGGCTTGATATTCACCGGCCAATTGCTGAATTGCGCGGATCATATCCCCGCCTCGCGCTGGGAGCGTGCGGAATGTGTAAACGTGCATCAAATTGTTGGCCAGGCCGATCCACAATACCGGCAGGCCGGGAAAGAGCTGCGTTAGCCTGGCGATGAGATCGCGCGAGGAGGACGTTTCCTCCTCCTCGACGAACAGCAGTATATCCGGGACCTCGCGCGCTAGCAGTTCTTCCAACCCTGCGTCACTGCGGCAGGTATACACCAGGTCGACACCCGGCAGCCGTTTCAACACGCCTTCCAGCGCCTCTCCCAGCAACGGCTGGAGCGAAACCATCAGCACCTTATACCGGACAGGTGGTCCCGAAGTATCCGCCACGCATCCAGGATACCGAATTGGCGCCGCAGGGTAAATCCCTCACCATGCCGCGGCGGGAATAAAAAAGAGCGATTTTGGGTCGCTCTTTTTTCAGAAGAATTAGGTCGCCTGGAATGATTTGTCTGATTGCGGAAAAGCTGCTAAACGATCCCCCTGTCCTTTGCCAGGCGCACCGCTTCGCGTCGACTCCTGACCTGCAATTTAGACAGGATGTTGCGCAAATGCGTCTTGACGGTGTGCAGGCTGAGGGTCAGATGAGCGGCAATCTCTTTATCGGTCATGCCCTCAGCCACGCAATCCAGCACTTCCAGCTCGCGTGGGGTGAGCAGGTCTTGATCATCGCCGGTGAAATGCCTGGCCTGGCGGCTCATCCGACGGAATTCCTCTAACATCCGACCGGCCAGGCGCGGCGGGATGGCCGCTTCTCCTCTCAGCGCCCCGCGCAACATTTCCAGCATTTCACGAGAATGAATGTTCTTCAGCAGGTATCCTTGCGCGCCGCTGCGAATCGCCTCGAAGAGTTTCTCTTCGTCGTCCCGTACGGTCAGGATCACGACAATCGTGTCAGGGAGAGCCGTCTTGATTTTACGCGTGGCCTCCAGCCCATCACAGCCGGGCATGTGAATGTCCATCAAAACCAGGTCGGGCTTCAGCTCAAGCGCCTTGACCACTGCCTCCAACCCGTCTCCGGCTTCACCCACCACTTCCATGTCAGGTTGTGAGGCGATGATGATGCCAAGCCCTTCGCGGAAAAGAGCGTGGTCGTCGGCCAGCAGGATGCGCGTCTTTGGCATGGCTCAGCCCTCTCCCAATTCTCCGGCGGCAGCCAGCGCGCTGGCAGGGGCGCCCATCCGCCCGGGCGGCCATGACAGCCTGACCCGCGTCCCGCCGCCGGGGTTGGAGCTCACCTGGAGATGTCCGCCAAGACGCTGCGCGCGCGCTTCCATGATCTTCAGCCCGAAGTGCGTGCGGCCGTCCTGGGGCAGATGACCCGGTTCGAAGCCCGCCCCATCGTCCTCGACCGTCACCGCGGTCCATTCCCCATCTCGCTCCAGGGTGACTTGCGCCCGCCCTGCTCTGGAATGTTTGGCGGCATTGGTCAGGGCCTCACGCACGACGCGCAGCACTTCCTCACTCTCCTGGCGGGAGAGCATGAGCGGCAGATTGATCCGGTTGATCCAGGCCACCTGGAAACCTGTCTCGTCGATTTCAGCGGTCAATTTTTCTAATTGCTCTTGCAGGGTGCGCTGTAAGGGGAAATCTTCGTGCAGGCTCTCTATCGCGCTGCGTATTTCGGTCTCCGCCTGGTTTTCGGCCTTGATCATGCGGTCCAGATAAGCGCTCAAACCCTGCAAATCCTGCTCCTCGCTCTTCTCCACCACCAGTCGGGTCATCATGCGGATAAAGCTGAGGGTTTGCAGCAGGCCATCGTGCATCTCGGAGGCAATGCGCTGGCGCTCCTCGAGTGCGGCGGCGTGTTCTGCTCTCTCGTAAAGTCGCGTATTCTCGATCGCGATGGCGGCTGTGTCCGCCAGTTGAGACAGCAAGGCGCCATCGTGCTGGCTGAAGACATTCGCAAACCGACTGCCGACGCACAATGCGCCGATCACCCGGCGGCCAAGACGCACCGGAGCCGCCAGATGGCTGACCCGGTAACGGGGATTCAATATTGCACAAAAGCCCGAGCAGAGGGCTGCATCACAGCGAATGACTTGGCCTTCTTCTTCGCGCTGGGCGGCCGCCAGCACTTCGCGCTGCACCTCCGTGGTCGACGCCTGAATGACCCCCTCATCGCCGCTGGTCGAGCTCAGGTTTAACGTGTGCCCTTCTTCGTCCAGCAGGCACAGCGAGGCTACATCACAGCCCAATAGAGCGTGAGTCTTCTCGGTGACCAGACGCAGCACCTGCTGGATTTCTAAGTGCGAGGTGATTTCACGGCTGATGGCCCCCAGCGCTTCCAGCTCAAGCGTGCGTTGATGGACGCGCTGTTCCAGCGTGGTTGCCCAATCGACGAGCTCTTGCCGGGATGTGTGGAGCTGCAGGCGCATGCTCTCCAGGGAAGCGGCCAGGTTTTCCACTTCGAGCAGCCCATGCTGATGGATTGGAACGTCCAGATCGCCTCGCCCGATGCGCTCCGCGCTTACCTCCAGCTCCTGGATGGGTACGACCACAGAACGGCGCACCACCCACCAGCCTACCACCAAGAGCAATACGGACGCGGCCAGCGAGACGATCTGAATACGGCCCAGCGCCTGGATTTTCAGGGTGGAATTGGCTTCGAACAGCCGCACCACCTCATCCATCTGGCTGACGAGCGCCGGCGTCTCGGCCTGCAATTCCTTGAGATCGTCGGCGATTTGGGCGGGATTTTCGCTTCCCCCCAGCAGGGCTTCAAGCCTGGCACGATAACCTTCCCACCGCGTCTGTACCTGGCCCAGCCTGTCGCGTATCTCCTGAGTGGGGGCTGGCGGGAGCAATACCATCCGCTGTTCATCGTAGGGCGCATCACCGCCATCTTTGAGCGCCTTCAAAGTCTGATCGAATGCCACCATCGATTGGTTCAGCAGGCTCACGGATGGGGTGATTTCTCGTTCGTTACCAATCTCGAGTGCCAGCCGGCCCATCTGCTGGAGGAGCATGCGCTGGCGCCCGGCCAGGTTGATGACCTGCGCATCCTGTTTCTGGCTTTCGACGCTCCAGTAGGTCATCCCGACTGAGCCGATCATCAACAGGACGAAGGCTGACAGTATCAGGCCAATGCGACCCTGGAGGCTTCTCACGTCCGAGCACTCTCCCGTTCTCTATCTCTTAACTGATTATAGCTTACGATGCGGCCCCGCGTACGACGCAGCCTGCTCAGCCGCGCGTCCAGCGCTCGATGACCACCTTTTTCTGGGTAAAGAAGTCGACCGCGTCGCTACTCTGGCCGTGCAGATCGCCAAAGAAGCTCTCTTTCCATCCGCTGAAAGGGAAATAAGCGATGGGCTGAGCCACTCCCACGTTGATGCCAACGTTGCCCGCCTGCACCTCGTTGCGGAACTTGCGCGCAGCCGCGCCGCTCTGCGTGAGCAGGCAGGCCATGTTGCCGTAACGACCCCGGTTGACCAGATCGATGGCCTCTTCGACGCTGTCCACGTGCATCAGCCCCAGCACAGGTCCGAAAATCTCGGTTGAAGCCAGCTCCCCCTCGGGGGGCAAATTTGCCAGTACGGTTGGCCGGAGGAAATTGCCCCGCTCGTACCCGCGCACGACCGCATCCCGCCCGTCCACGAGGGGGACGGCGCCTTCAGCGATGCCGCGCTCGATCAACCCTTCCACACGCTGTTTGCTGGCCGGGGTGATCACCGGCCCCATCTGCACACCCTCGTCCAGTCCGAAGCCGACCACCCGCTCGCGGGCCGCGGCTGTGATCCTCTCGGCGAATGGTTTGCCGGCTTCCCCCACGGTCACGGTCAGCGAGACGGCCAGGCAGCGCTGGCCGGCGCAGCCGAAGGCGCTCTCCGCCACGATGTGGCTGGCCATCTCCAGATCAGCGTCCGGCAGGATCACGATCGGATTTTTGGCCCCGCCCTGGCATTGCGCCCGCTTGCCATTGGCGCAGGCGCGGCCATAGATGTAACGCGCCACCGCTGTAGAACCCACGAAGCTCACCGCGCTGACCGCCGGATGGTCCAGCAGGGCGTCCACCGTCTCCCGCGCACCGTTGACCAGGTTGAGCACCCCCGGAGGCAGGTCTAGTTCCTCGATCAATTGAAAGACGCGCTGCATGGTCAGCGGCACGCGCTCGGACGGCTTGACCACATAGGTGTTCCCACAGGCGATCGCGTAGGGGAAGAACCAGAACGGGATCATACCCGGAAAATTGAATGGAAAGATGCCGGCGCAGACCCCTACCGGCTGGCGCAGCAGGATCTCGTCGATCCCTGGAGCCACATCCTCCGAGACTCTCCCCTGAAGCAGGCTGGGGATGCCGCAGGCCACCTCCACGTTTTCGATCGCCCGTTGTAGCTCGCCGCGCGATTCCGCCAGCGTCTTACCGCACTCCAGGGTGATGGTGCGCGCCAGGTCCTCTTTCTCGCGCTCGAGCAGGCCTTTCAGCTTATACAGGTACTGCACGCGATCGCCCGGCGGCACCTTAGCCCATCCCTTCTGCGCCTTTGCCGCCGCCTGCACCGCCCGGTCCACCTCCTCGGTTGCGGAGAGTGGTACGCTGCCCAGCGTTTCCTGGGTGGCCGGGTTGACCACCGGGAGTCTTTCGGCGCCCTTCACCGGCCGCCATTCGCCGTTGATATAGTTCTTCACATCTATCACTGCCATGTGATCCTCTCTCATTCGATCTTTCCGGCTGCGCGTGCCCGCTCCAGCACCCATTCCGCTGCTTTGACCACAGGCGCGTCCACCATTTTTCCGTCCAGGGTGAAAGCTCCGCGTCCCTCCCGCTGATAACGAGCGGCCGTCTCGACTACCCGTCTGGCCTGGGCAATCGCCTCGTCGCTGGGGGTGAACGCCTCCTGCACGATGGTAACCTGGTTGGGGTGGATAACCTGTTTGCCGCTGTAGGCCATGCGCGCGCCTTCCTCGGCCTCGGCTCGCAGGCCTTCCAGGTCGGTCAGATGCATGTACACCATATCGATGGCCTGCAGTCCGTAAGCCGCCGCGTGGATTACCGTGGCGCTGCGCGCATAGAAGATCTCCCGGCCTTCGCGTGTGCGCACTGCGCCGATGTCGCCGGCCAGGTCCTCCGCGCCGAAGATCAGCGCCTGCAGCCGGCTGTCCGCCTGGGCGATTTCGTTCAGGTTGACCACACCGCGCGCCGTCTCGATCAGCGCCAACAGAACGATCCCGCCAGGCGGCCAGCCCTGCTCGCGCTCCATGGCGGCGACCTGCTCGCTCACCCGGAGCACCTCCGCCGCATCGCCGACTTTGGGGATCACCAGGCCGTCCGGCCGGGCTGGCAGCACGGCGCGCAAATCTTCCTCCTGCATGCCGGTGCTTGCCGGATTGATGCGCACCAGCCGTTCCGCGCGCCCGAAATCCAGCCGGCGCAGGGCTTCGACGATCGTGGCGCGCGCCTGCGCCTTACGATCATAAGCCACCCCATCCTCGATATCCATGCAGATGCAGTCCACCCCGAGGGTGGTGGCCTTTTGAATCTTGTGCATATCATCGCCAGGCATGTACAGCAATGCTCGTCGTGAACGCATGCTTGCTCCTTTTTAAGCCCTCAAACCTGCGGTCTTTTCAGAAACAGCACCGTGCGCTCCAGCTCAAGAACCACCGTGCCGTCGGCCTTACGCCCGGTGTGCTTGAGCCGGACGATGCCCCGATCCGCGTGTGAGCGCGATTCGCGCTTCTCGAGCACATCGGTCTCCACATAGAGGGTATCCCCGTGGAAGACCGGATTGGGATGCACGACCCGATCGTAACCCAGATTGGCCACCACCGTCCCTTCGGTCAACTCGCTCACCGTTAGGCCGACCACAAGGCCCATGGTGAAGATGCCATTGACGATGCGCCGCCCAAACTGCGTCTGGGCGGCGAAATCCTCATTCAGGTGAAGCGGCTGGGTGTTCATGGTCAGGGCGCAGAAAAGGGTGTTGTCCATCTCGGTCACCGTGCGACCCTGCGCATGACGGAAGTGGTCGCCGACATTTAAATCCTCGAAATATTTACCTGGCATGCGGTTCTATCCTCCAATCTCTGCCAGTATCTGATCTTTTTCCACGGTTTGCTCGTTCACCACGCGGAGATGGATGATCCGCCCGCTGACAGGCGCCTTGATGCGGATCTCCATCTTCATTGCCTCGAGCAGCATGAGCGTCTCCCCTTTTTCGACCCTCTCACCTTCGGTTGCCAGGATGGCGCTGACTTTAGCCGGCATGGGCGCCCGCACCGTTTCACCGCCGCCGGTTTCTCCTGCCGACCGGGCAGCGTGCGTTGAAGGGGACGCCAATTGGTAGGTGCAGCCGTCCAAAGCGATCCACCAACGACCGCCTTCGACCGCCCAGTACAGCCTGACCGGGCGACCGGCGAACAACAGGCTCAACTCCGCCGGGCGGGTGTCCAGCACCTCCAGCGGGTAGGTGCGCCCATCCACCTCCAAGCGGTAACCGTCCCCCCGTTGCTCGATAAATACCTCGTAAATCCGATCACCGGACTGATAACGGTAGCGCATGGCGCCTCATCCTCTTCCCGCCGGGCTGCTCAAACGAAATCCGTTCGCCTGACGCCAGGGGCTGTAAGGGTCCCGCCCCTGAGGGAGGCGCCCGTCGCTGCTGCCATTGGAGCGAGAAGGAAGGAGCTGGGTCAGGGCGGCCGCCGCCAGGACCTCGGGCGGCGGATCGCATTGCGGGGGCCGCCAGTCCTCGAATCGATCCTCGACCCAGGTGGTATACACCTCTCCTGCCTGGAAATCCGGCGTTGAGAGAACATCCTGAAGAAAGGCGCCGTTGTGGGTGACGCCCAAAAGCACCGTCTCTCTCAAAGCAGACAGCATTCTGCGGATGGCGGCGGGGCGGTCCTCAGCCCAGACGATAATCTTGGCGATCAGCGGGTCATACTGGATGGTGATCTCGTCCCCGCTGGCGTAACCCGAATCCACCCGCACCCCCGGGCCTTGCGGTTCAGCGAAATGCAGCAGCCGCCCGGTGGCGGGCAGGAAGTTGTTGGCGGGATCCTCGGCGTAGAGCCGGCATTGGATCGCGTGTCCGCGTTGGGTGAGCTCCTCCTGGCGGAAAGGCAGCGGCTCGCCGGCGGCGATGCGTATCTGCCATTGCACCAGGTCCAGGCCGGCCACCAGTTCGGTGACCGGATGTTCGACCTGCAAACGGGTATTCATCTCCAGGAAATAAAACTCGCGCCGTTCTGGATCGACGATGAACTCGACCGTGCCGGCGTTGCAGTAACCCACCGCCTGGGCCGCTGCCGCGGCCGCCGCGCCCATCCGTGCGCGCATTTCCGCATCCACAAACGGGGAGGGAGTCTCTTCGATGATCTTCTGGTGGCGGCGCTGGATCGAGCATTCGCGCTCGAACAGATGCAGGGTGCGGCCGTGCTGATCCGCCAGAACCTGGAATTCGATGTGGCGCGCACGGGGCACATAGCGCTCCAGGATCAGGCGCTGGTCGCCAAAGGCGTTGAGCGCTTCGTGGCGCGCATCGGCGATGGCGTCCGGAAGGTCGGCGGTGCTGCGGGCCACGCGCATGCCCTTACCGCCTCCGCCGGCGGCCGCCTTGATCAGCACGGGAAAGCCAATCTCGACGGCTTTTCGCACCAGCGATGCTTCGTCATCCGCGCCCTGATAACCCGGCACGACCGGCACGCCGGCGGCCAGCATGCGTTCGCGCGCCCGACCCTTATCGCCCATGGCCTCGATGGCCTCAGCCGGCGGGCCGATGAAGACCAGGCCGGCGTCGCGAACCGCGCGGGCGAAGTCCGCATTCTCGGACAGGAAGCCATAACCGGGATGGATGGCCTCGGCCCCGGTTTCCCGCGCCGCCTGGAGGATGCGCTCAATAGACAGATAAGATTGACCGGCTTCAGCCGGTCCGATCAAGACCGCCTCGTCCGCCAGGCGTACGTGCGGCGCCCGCCGGTCGGCTTCCGAATATACCGAAACCGCGACGATGCCCATCTCCCGGCAGGCGCGGATGATGCGCACGGCGATCTCACCTCGATTGGCGATCAATATTTTGCCAAACATACCCTGTTGCCATCACATGCGGAATACGCCATACCTGCCGGCCGAGCGCGGTGAATTCAACACCACCGAGAGGGCCAGCGCCAGCACCTGGCGCGTCTCGGCTGGATCGACAACGCCGTCGTCCCACAGACGCGCGGTGGAGTAGTAGGGGTGCCCGGCCCGTTCGTATTCCTCCAAAATTGGGCGCTTGAACTCCTCGGCCTGCTGGGGGGAAAGCGGCGGCTTGCCTTCGCGGGCGAGCTGGTCCTGCTTGACGGTCAGCAGCACATTGGCGGCCTGCTCGCCGCCCATGGCGCTGATGCGCGCATTCGGCCACATCCACAGGAAGCGCGGGTTGAACGCCCGCCCAGACATGGCGTAATTGCCGGCCCCGAACGATCCGCCGATCAGCACAGTCAGCTTGGGCACGCTCACCGTGGAGACCGCATGCACCATCTTGGCTCCATCCTTGGCGATGCCGCCCGCCTCGTACTCCTTTCCGACCATGAAGCCGGTGATATTCTGTAAAAAGAGCAGCGGGATGCCGCGCTGCTCACACAGCTCGATGAAATGGGTGCCTTTCAGCGCGCTTTCGCTGAACAGCACGCCGTTGTTGCCCAGGATGCCCAGGGGGTAACCGTGGATGCGGGCAAAGCCGCACACCAGGGTGGTGCCGTAGCGGGCTTTGAATTCTCGGAAACGGCTGCCATCTACCAGACGGGCGATCACCTCGCGCACGTCGTAAGACTGGTGGAAGCTGGTCGGCAGGATGCCGTAAATCTCGTCCGGCGGGTAGAGAGGCTCCTCGGGCGGCGTTACATCCAACCCATCGAGCCAGGTCGGGCCTGCGCTCGCGCCGGGCGGAGGCAGGGTTTCGATGATGCCGCGGCAGATTTCCAAGGCGTCGTCGTCATTCTCGGCGAAGTGATCGGCCACACCCGAGCGGCGGGTGTGCACGTCCGCCCCGCCCAGCTCTTCGGCGCTGACGTTTTCCCCGGTGGCCGCCCTGACCAGCGGCGGTCCGCCCAGGAAGATCGTGCCGGTACCTTTGACGATGATGGCCTCGTCGCTCATCGCCGGCACGTAGGCGCCCCCCGCTGTGCACATACCCATCACCACCGAGATCTGCGGGATGCCCTTGGCGCTCATGCGCGCCTGATTGTAGAAGATGCGCCCGAAATCGTCGGCGTCGGGAAAGACCTCATCCTGCATGGGCAGGTAGATGCCGCCTGAATCCACCAGGTAGACGCAGGGCAGGTAATTCTGCTCGGCGATCTCCTGGGCGCGCAAATGCTTCTTCATGGTGATGGGAAAGTATGTACCGGCTTTCACCGTGGCGTCGTTGGCCACGATCATCACCTCGCGGCCGGCTACCCGCCCGATGCCGGTGACCAAGCCGGCGCCAGGCGCCTGATCGCCATACATACCCCCTGCCGCCAGGGGGGACAGCTCCAGGAAGGGCGCGCCCGGATCGAGCAGACGCTCGATGCGCTCACGCACGAACAGTTTGCCCTGGGCCTGGTGATGCGCCCGGTACTTGGCGCCACCACCCTGCCGCACCAGCTCGATGCGCCGGTGAAGGTCCTCCGCCAGGGCACGATGGTGTTCTCGATTTTTCACAAACTCGGGGTCGTTCACGTCGATAGAGGAATGTATGCTTTCCACCAATCCAACCCCTTTCCCCTATCTCAAACGTAGAAAAGCGCCATCCGGGGTTGCCGGCGCGAATAATAATAACAAATCATATTCGAATTATAGCATTAAGGCGAGGGCTCTCAAGAAAGATTTGCGCGGGTTCATCGCCCGGCAACCGTCAGGTGCCCCATGGATGGGTATTATGGGGTGCATGTGCCCTTCCTCTTCTTTGGTTCCAATGTTTCGTCCATATCACCACAATTTGGAGTATTATTGTAGATATAGATTTCCATCCATCCTCCCATTTTTAGGAGCGTTTGCGCTCCTCTCCCGGAGGGAATTGATGGCCACAACCAAATCGTTGTCACGCGGCGTCGCCGTCGTGGGCGCGGGCATGAGCAAGTTTGGCGTCCACAAGGATAAGTCCAGCCGCGACCTGTTCGTCGAAGCTTACCAGGCCATGTCCGCCTCGGTGGATCGCGGCTTCGACCTGGCCGAGATCGAGGCGGTCTTCGTCGGCAACTATTCCAGTGAGTTTTTTGAGGGCCAAGGGCACATCGCTCCCATTCTCGCCGATGCAGTCGGGCTGGTGCCACTGCCGGCCACGCGCATCGAGGATGCCTGCGCCAGTAGTGGAGCAGCCATCCGCCAGGGGGTGATGGCCATCGCCTCCGGCCTGCACGACCTGGTGCTGGTGGGCGGCGTCGAGCACATGACCTCCCTGAGCACGGCCCAGGTCACCGATGCCCTCTCAGCCGCCGGCGACATGGGCTTCGAGATGGCCTCCGGCTTCACGTTCCCGGGCATCTTTGCCGCCATGGCCAGCGCCTATATGCACCGCTATGGGATGGCCCCGGCGGATCTGCACAGCATCACCCTGAAGAATCACGCCAACGGCGCGCTCAACCCAGAGGCTCATTTCACCCAGGCCATCAGCGACATCATGGCTGCGCGAATGGAGGCCGCTATAAAGAACGGCAGCCCGCTGCCCGAATGGAAGGATGAGAATGCCTTCCTTGAGGACGAAGCAGCCAACCCCTTTGTGGCTTGGCCGCTGCGCCTGTTCGACTGCGCCCCCATCTCGGACGGCGCAGCCTGCCTGCTGCTGGCCTCGGCCGAACGGGCACGCGCCTTCACCGACGACCCGATCTACGTGATCGGATCGGGGCAGGCCTCGGATTATTCGCTGGCCAATCACACCGACCTGACCAACATGCGCGCCACCCGCCTGGCGGCTCAGGCGGCTTACGAGATGGCCGGTGTTTCACCCATGGACATCCGCCTGGCCGAGGTGCACGATTGCTTCACCATCGCCGAGATCATCGCCACCGAGGATCTGGGGTTTTTCGCGCCCGGCACGGGCTACCGCATGGCCGAGGACGGCGTCACCGCGCGGGACGGACCCCGGCCGGTCAACTCCTCCGGCGGGCTGAAATCCAAGGGGCATCCGGTCGGCGCGACCGGCGTTGGCCAGGTGGTTGAGATCTGGAAGCAAATGCGCGGGGAGGCCGGTCCGCGCCAGGTGAAGGTCGACGTGCCCCTCGCGCTGGCTCACAATCTGGGCGGGACGGGCTCCTCCTGCGTGGTGCACATCTTCGAGCGCAGGTGAACGCCATGGAAACCGCGCCGTTCAACCTGGCCTCGTTTTACGACTTCCTGCGACAGAAGAGACTGATGGGGACCCGCTGCACCTCCTGCGGTCGGGTCTGGCTGCCCCCGCGCGCGATCTGCGCGCAGTGCCGCGTCAGCCGCATGGAGTGGATCGAGCTGCCCGGAAATGGGAGACTGGTCGCCTTCACTTCGATTTACGTCGCCCCGTCGAAGTTGGCCGCTCAGGGGTATGACCGCCAGCACCCCTACTGCGTGGGCGTTGTCGAGCTGGAGAACGGCGTGCGCGCCAGCGCGCGCATCCTGGGCGTGGACGCCGCCCACCCGGAGACCATCCGCATCGGCGCATTGCTGCGGGTGGAATTCCCCTCAGGCGGACAGACAAATGAAGTCTTCCTCACCTTTAGAGCAATGGAACAATAGACAGACCTCCGAAGTCTCGATGATTTGAGCGAAATCATCCTTTTTTCCAGTTTCGCCCACCTTACTTGGACTTCGGAAGTCGAGTAGACAGACCTCCGAAGTCTCGATGATTTGAGCGAAATCATCCTTTTTCCAGTTTCGCCCACCTTACTTGGACTTCGGAGGTCTGGTCCCTTTGAAGAGACTTCCGAAGTCCATGATAAGAAAGTTTGAATTGAAAAAGGCTGCGTTTCGCCGTTAAACCGCGAGACTTCGGAGGTCGAGTAAACAGACCTCCGAAGTCTCTTTGATTTGAGCCAAATCATCCTTTTTCCAGTTTCGCCCACCTTACTTGGACTTCGGAGGTCTGGTCCCTTTTAGAGACTCCCGAAGTCCATGATAAGTGAGTTTGAATTGGAAAAGGCCGCGTTTCGCCGTTAAGCCGCGAGACTTCGGAAGTCGAGTAGACAGACCTCCGAAGTCTCGATGATTTGAGCCAAATCATCCTCTTTCCAGTTTGCTCACCTTACTTAGACTTCGGAGGTCTGGTCCCTTTGGACTTCCGAAGTCCATGATAAGAAAGTTTGAATTGGAAAAGGCTGCGTTTCGCCGTTAAGCCGCGAGACTTCGGAAGTCGAGAACCTCACCCATGTCGATACACCACCCCAAACCCACCCCGTGGGTACACCCACTCCAGCGCGTCTTCCGGACAGGCCGCCTTGCAGGTGCCGCACTCCAAGCAGCCAGCCCAATCGGCCACGATTCTCCCATTCTGCA